>Ga0326727_10004156_pt1 | contig 44239 bp, 32 predicted proteins | sample MB2enrmetagenome_FD_207643 | JGI IMG/M metagenome (GOLD analysis project Ga0326727, IMG submission 207643) | Lab enriched peat soil microbial communities from McLean, Ithaca, NY, United States - MB29MY | ecosystem: Environmental > Terrestrial > Soil > Wetlands > Peat | place: USA: New York... | reverse complement strand
CTACTCGGAAGGGGCCGGTCTGACGCAGGATTACGGGGAGGCGGCCCATTGGTTTGGGGAAGCGGCGCGCCGCGGCCATGCGGGCGCGCAATTCAGCTTGGGCATTTGTCACGCCAACGGCCAGGGAACGGCGCAGGATTACGAGGAGGCGGTGCAATGGTTCCGGCGCTCGGCAGAACAGGGCAATACCGGCGCCCAAGTCAGCCTGGGCCTTTGCCTGCAAAAGGGGTTGGGCGCGCCCTCGGACCAGAAAGGAGCCGTGCAATGGTTCCGCCGCGCCGCCGAAAGCGGCGACCCCGCCGGGCAGGTCAGCCTGGCTGCGGCGCTGCAAAGCGGACGCGGCGCGGCCAGGAACGAAGCGGAAGCCGCCGAGTGGTACCGCAAAGCCGCCGCCCAGGGGCTGGCTGAAGCGGAATTCAACCTGGGAAAATGTTATCAGGACGGATCAGGCCTGCCGCTGGATGAAAAGGAGGCTTATCAATGCTTTCGCCGCGCGGCGGACAAGGGCCTGCCGCAGGCGGAATTTGAGGTGGGCCTCTGTTTTTATCGCGGACGCGGCGCGCCGGCCGATTTGCTCCAAGCCTACATCTGGGTCAGTCTGGCGGCGCAACGGGCCGTGCCCGCCGCGGTCGGCGTGCGTGACGAGTTGAAGGAGCAATTGTCCGCAACGCAGATTGCCGAAGGCGACCGCCTCGTGGCAGAATTGGCGCGGAACCGGCCGAAGATCGTTCCGGCCGCGCCTGACATGTATGAGGAATTGCAAACGCCGAACGAGAAGTAGCCGTTTTTGGCGCCGCGCTTGGTGGCCGCGCGCGCCCCTGCTGTTTTTGTGCGGCTGCCTGGCGCTGCCGGGCGCGTTGCCCGCGGCCAAATCCGCCGAGGACAAGGCCCTGGCCTCCGCCCGCGCCTTGTTCGACGACCATCAATACAATCTGGCCGAGACCAATCTCGCCAATTTCCTCGCCGCCTCCACCAATTCGCCGCACCGCCCCTACGCCGTTCTTTACCTGGCCCGTTCGCGCCTGGAGCAGTCCAATTTTGACGGCGCCATCCAATTGCTCGCCACGGCGCCGCCGCCCCTGGGCGACCTGGCCGGCGAATACGCTTTTTGGACGGCGCGCGCCCGCCTGGACAAGGGCGACTATGCGCCGGCGGCGGAAGGTTTCGCCGGCTTCCTCAAGAAATTTCCCAACGCGCCCCGCCAACTGGAGGCGGCCTGCGGCCAGGCGGAGGCTTTTTCCAAATTGCGGAATTGGCCCGGGGTCATCGAGTTGTTGCAAAAGCCGGACGGCGCCTTCCGCAGGCTGGCGGCCGGCGACCCTAAAAACAGTTTTGTCACGCGCGGCCTGCTGCTGTTGGGCGAGGCCCTGTCCGCCCGGGGGCAGTACGCCGAGGGCGAAAAAGTGGTGGGCGGCATTGATCCGGCCGGCCTGGCCCCGGAATGGCAGTGGCAGCGGCAGTATTTGCTGAGCAGTTTGGAGTTGGCCGGCGGGCGGGCCGATCTGGCCTTGTCAAACAGCGCCGCCTTGCTGGACACCGCCACCGGGCCGCGTCACCAGGCGGCCAGCCGTTTCCTGCGCGGCGATATTCTGCGGAAGCTGGGCCGCGCCGGCGAGGCGCTGCAATGCTACACCAACAACCTGGCCGCCGATCTGCCGCCCGAAGACCAGCGCCGGGCGCTTTCCAATGCCGTGGCGCTGATCCTGGCGCAAAATCAAGTCCGGAACGCCGTGCAATTGCTGGAAAATTATGTGGCGCAGCCCACCAACGGCGCCGCGCTCGACCTAGCCCGGTTGAGCCTTGGCGAATTGTACCTCAAGATGCATTACAACGCCCTTCCGGCGCAGCCAACCAATGACTCCACTGTTCCGCCCACGAATTATCTGCGGGAGGCGCTGACCCATTTCGAGAGCATCATCCGGGATTTCCCGGCCGGCCCGCTCGTGGCGCAGGCGCATCTGGACCGCGGCTGGTGTTGCTGGGCGGAAACCAACATGGCCGGCGCCAAGGCGGATTTCGAGCAGGCCGCCCATCTTTTGCCTTTTTCGCCGGAACAAGCGGTGGCGCGATTCAAGCTGGCCGACGTGGAATTCTGCACGAGCAATTACAGCGCGGCGCTGGCCAATTACAATTTGCTGCTGCGCCAGTACGCCGACGTGGAGAGCGTGACCAACGACCTGTTTGGCCAGGCCCTTTATCAAATCGTCCAGGCCAGCCTGGCCCTGAATGATCTGGGGGGCGCGGAGACGGCTTTGCGGAAAATCCTGGCCTGGTATCCCAACAGTTTGTTTGGCGACCGCGGCCAGTTATTGATCGGCGAAAGCCAAAGGTATGACTACGCGATGGCGCGGCGGGTCTTCAACGAGCTGCTGGAACGATCGCCCAAGACGCCGCTCCTTCCCGAAGTGCAATACGCCATCGCCCGAACTTACGAGCAGGAAGCCAACTGGACGCAAGCCTTGCGCCAGTACGACCTTTGGGTGAGTCGCCAGGCCGGCAACGCCCCCGCGCTCCTGCCGCGGGTCGAATTCGAGCGCGCGTTGGTTTCCGGCAAAGCCGGCATGCAGAGCAACGCGCTGGTTTTGTTCACCAATTTCGTGGCCCGCTTCACCAACAGCAGCCTGGCGCCCTGGGCGCAGATTTGGGTGGCGGATTATTATTTTAACCAAGGCGACTATCAACTGGCGGAAGGCAATTACCAATTGCTTTACCAGAAATTCCCCGACGCCGGCGACCTGCCTTACCAGGCCCGCTTGATGGCCGGGCGCGCCGCGCTCGCCGGCCAGCGCGCGGTCGAGGCGGCCCAGTATTTCTCCGATTTGGTCAACATCACCAACGCGCCGGCTGACTTGGTGGCCCAAGGCTACTTCGCCCTGGGCGACACCTTCCTGCAACAGTATCTGGACACCCCCACCAACAGCACTTTTTTGGATGAAGCCATCAACGCCATCAGCCACCTGACCAACGGCGCCCCCACCAATGCCCTCGCCGCCCAGGCCTACGGACGGCTGGGCGACTGTTACATGCACTGGGCCGATCAACAATGGGAAACAAAGCACGACCCGAAAGCCTACGCCGAAGCCGTCCAGATGTACCAGGCTGTCCTGAGTTTTCCCGCCGCCAACGTGGACATCACGACCCGCAGCCAGGCGGAAGTGGCTTTGGGGCGCGTGGCCGAGCAGCAAAACCAGCCCCAGCAAGCCCTGGTGAATTACTGCCGCGTCCTTTACGAATTGGATCCGGACCATTTCGATCCCTTCTGGGTCGAGCAAGCGGGCAAAGCCGCCGCCCGCATTTACGAACAAGAGCAGCAATGGGACAAGGCGATCAAAGTGTACCAACGCGTCTTAAAAGCCGTCCCCTCCCTGCGCGCCGCCCTGGACAAAGCCATCACCGCCGCCCGGCGCGACGCCGACAAAGCCCGGAATTAATCCCGCCCCTTCACATCATCCTTAACAGGGTGTCGGCCATTTCCGACGGCGTCGCGGCGATGCCGATGCCGGCCTGTTTGAGGGCCTCGATCTTGGCGGCGGCGGTGCCGAGCCCCCCGTTGATGATCGCCCCGGCGTGCCCCATGCGCCGTCCCGGCGGGGCCGTCGCGCCCGCGATGAAACCGGCCACGGGCTTGCGACAGTTCTTCTTGACCCATTCGGCCGCTTCCTCCTCCGCCGAACCCCCAATCTCGCCGATCATGATGATGCCGTGCGTGTCGGGGTCGTCGTTGAACATCTTGATGATCTCCCAATGCGAGGTGCCGCTGACCGGATCGCCCCCGATGCCCACGCAAGTCGATTGCCCCGCGCCGCGGCAGGTCAATTGCCAGACGGCTTCGTAGGTCAGCGTGCCGCTGCGCGAAACAACGCCGACATGGCCCTTTTTGTGGATGTAGCCCGGGGCAATGCCGATGCGGCAGCCGCCCGTGGAATCCGGCCCGCCGCCGGGGGTGACGACGCCCGGACAATTGGGGCCGACCAGCCGCGTTTTCCCGCCTTGCAGGGCTTGTTTCACCTTCACCATGTCGTTGACAGGAATGCCTTCGGTGATGCACACGGCCAGCGCCAGTCCGGCATCGGCCGCTTCCAGAATGGCGTCGGCGGCAAAAGGCGGCGGGACGAAAATGGCAGAGACCGTCGCGCCGGTTTGCCGGACGGCGTCGGCGACGGTGTCAAAGACCGGCACCTTATGGCCGGCGTGTTCGAAGACCTGGCCGCCTTTGCCGGGAGTGACGCCGGCCACAACGCGCGTGCCATAATCGAGGGAGAGTTGGGTGTGCCGCGCCCCAAAACTGCCGGTGATGCCCTGCACCAGGACTCTGGTTTGTTCGTTGACGAGGATGGACATGGGTAAATCAGGTCTGGCTTTGTTGCTGTTTTATTTTTCTCAAATAATGCGCGGCTATCCGATCTTGATTTCGATTCATGGCTTCTTTGGCGCGGATTAATGCGTCAATGCTGAGAATCCGGCAATTGCCGCAAGGCAGTTGCAGCTCGACGCTATTCTTCAAAACTTCATCAAAATTGCCGATGCCCAAAACTTCGCCGAGACAATCAACCGCTCCCAAATCCGTTTTTAAATATAAATTTTTCAAGCTTGCGCATTGTTCTGGCGTCAATTGCAGCGGCAAATCCGTTCTGGGGCGATGCACCGGATGCAAATCCGCAAATGCCTTTTGAATCCGCATCAAATTCGCTTCGCTGAAGCGGCAGCAGATGTCCACGTCCCTCGTTACCAGCGTCACGCCGTGTGCTGCCGCGGCGAATCCACCAACCAGCACGAATTCGACTTGCGATGCGATCAACCGCCGCGTCAATTCACTTAAGTTTTGCATTCCGCTTTTCCATGGCCTCGCGCAACGATTCCGCAAAGTTCAAGGCATCGTCATTCGCCTGCATCCGTTCCCATGGCGTCATGGTCAAACTGTCCTTTAACAGGGATAAATCGATTCCGTCACCAGCCGCGCCGTAAGTTGACGACGTTTCTTCCAAGACAGATTCTTTGTTTCCGTTCATCTGTGGGCCACCGCCTGCACGACCTTTTGCGCCGCATCGGCCATGGAATCGCCGCTGATGATCGGCAGGCCGGACTCCTGGAGGATTTTCCTGCCCGGCCCGGCGTTGTTGCCCTCCAGGCGGACAACCAGCGGCAGGCGCAACCCGGTTTCGTTCGCCGCCGCCACGATGCCCGTCGCAATAATGTCGCATTGCATGATGCCGCCGAAAATGTTGACCAGAATGGCCTTCACGTTGGGGTCCGCCAGGATGATGCGGAAGGCGGCGGTCACCTGTTCCTTGCTGGCCCCGCCGCCGACGTCCAGAAAGTTGGCCGCGCGCCCGCCAAAATGCTCGATGATATCCATGGTGGCCATGGCCAGCCCGGCCCCGTTGACCAGGCAGGCGATGCAGCCGTCGAGCTTGATGTAATTGAGATGATGCTTGCCGGCTTCGATTTCCAGTGGCGCTTCTTCGGCCAGATCGCGCATGGCCTGGAGCTCCGGATGGCGGTAAAGGCCGTTGTCGTCCAGGGTGATCTTGGCATCCACCGCCAGGAGCGCCTCCTTGCCGTCGCGTCCGGCCACCACGCAGAGCGGGTTGATCTCAACCAGGCTGGCGTCGAACTCCCACCACGTCTTGCAGATGCCGGCAAAGAATCTTGCCCCGGCGGCGATCAGCTCGCCCTTCAGGCCGAGGGCCACAGCCAGTTTCCGGCCCTGAAAGGGCAGAAAGCCCAGGGAAGGATCGATGATCTCTTTGATGATCTTTTCGGGGTGTTGGGCCGCGACTTGTTCGATGTCCATCCCGCCCTCGGTGCTGGCCATGACGATCGGGAGCGACAAGGCGCGGTCCAGGAGAACGGCGCAATACAATTCCCGCCGGATGCGGGGCGCGGCGGCGACGAGGATTTTGCCGACCGGGCGGCCTTCCGGGCCGGTCTGTTTGGTGACGAGAACGTTGCCCAGCATGGCCCTGGCGTCCTCGAAAACCTCGCCGGCGGTTTTGCAGAGGCGGACGCCGCCCTTGAAGCCGTCTTTAAACGTTCCCTTGCCGCGCCCGCCGGCATGAATCTGGGCTTTGATCGCCACCACGGTTTCGCCCTGGGCGAAAAGCTGGCCGGCAAATTGGCGGGCGGCCTCCGCATCGCTGCACAATTCCCCCCGAGGCAGGGGCACTCCGTATTGGGCGAGCAGTTCCCGGGCTTGATATTCGTGTATGTTCACGGGCGGCCGTTTCTACATCTCCTTCTCGAAAACCAGCACGTAGCCGTCCTTGGGCAAAAGCAGCGTGTCGCCCTCCTCGATTTCAATCTCCGTGTTCTCCGGTTTCGAGCCGGGAATGGCCAACTGGTAGGTCCCGTCCTTTTTCCAGGTGCCGACGGCGACCACGGTGGATTTGCCGTTGCTCGGTGTGAACTTCTTCAAAATCACCTGGTTGTCCGTCGTGGCGGTCAGGCTCAGGTCGGTCATGATCGGGTACATGTCCTGCCGCAGCCGGGTTAACTGGCGCGAGTTCAGGCCGGGCCGGCGCTTGCGTTCCCGGGCCAGGGTGGCTTTGGGATCAATCGTCCAAACTCCCAATATGGCTTCGTCTTCGAACTTCCGGGAGATGCCGTTGGTGAGATACCCCTGCAAATCGTTCAGGTCCCTGCCCAGCACCCGGTAAATCTCCCCGGTCAGGGCCGGGTCGTCAATAATGGCTTTGACAGCGGGATACTTGATGATCTCGCTGAGGCTGGCCTGCCGGTCGATCATCTCCAGCAACTGCTCGTCGTTGGCCAGGGCCTGAAACTGGGGACGCTGGCCCAAGGTCAGGAAGGGCGGATAGTGCGAAAGGCGGCTCTTGAGCAACGGATTGTGCAACACCAGGTCGGCGATGTCGCTGGCCTGATAGACCTGGGGCGGCGTCGGGTCATAAGCCGCCAGCACCCGGTCCAATTTCAATTCGTGCAGTTGCTCCCGCGTGTCGGCGAGCATTCGCGCCGCCGGCGGAAGGGTTCCCTCCGAGGCCGCCTCGGCCATGAAGTAGCCGCCGATATAAACCGGAATCATGATGATGAAGAAATAAACCGCGCCGCTGAAAAGACCGAGGCAGAAGCCGAGCCGGTGGGAGAGGCGTTCCCAGCTAATCAGTTCCTTTTCGCTGGCCTTGTACTTGAAATGCAGGCTCAGCCGGCGATGCGCCATGCCGCCCGCAATCATGAAAACGAAGACTACAATCAGGAAGGCCAGCGCCTGCGGCACGAAAAACTGCCAGGACGGATGCCGCAATTTCAGCAGCGGCAGAAGATGTTTGGTCAACGGCGAAAGCGGCTCGGCCAGCACCAGGCCGAAAAAGAGCCCCAGCAAGGAAAAGGCCCCGCGAATGGGGCCCAAATAGCAGCCCTTCACGCCGGCCAAACCGAGACAAGCAAATGCAATCAGCCACACCATGGGCGCATCCTCGGCAATTCCATCTGAAAAAGCACGATTTAAATATGGCAAATCCGTTTGCCTTTTCAAGCCGCTTGCTTATCGTGTTGGCCGCTCCACGCCCCTGGCGCGGCGGCATGGCGGATGAACATCCCGTTGTTACAAAAAATTGACCGTTGGGTTGGAGTGCCGCTCTGCTTCCTGCTCACCCTGGCGCGGCGGTTCTTTGGCCGGCCGCTTCCCCCCGGACCGGCGGCCGCCCGGAGCATCCTCTTTATCAAGCTGGCCGAGCAGGGCTCCACCGTCCTGGCCGGCGCCGCCATCGCCCGCGCCGTGAAAATGGCGGGAGCCCAAAACGTCTTCTTCATCACGTTCCAGGAAAACCGCTTCATTCTGGATTTGCTGCAATTGATCCCCGAAGAAAACGTCATCACCATTTCGCGCAAGACGGTGTTCGAGCTGGCCTCAACCACCTGGCGGGCTATGCGGCGCATGAGGCGGTTGAAGCTCGATGCGGCCCTCGATATGGAGTTCTTCTCGCGCGGTTCGGCCATCGTGGCCTCCTTGAGCGGGGCGCGGGTGCGGGTGGGCTTTCACGCCTTCTTCGGGGCGGGCCCCTACCGCGGCGACCTCATGACCCACCGCCTCCTCTACAATCCCCATCTGCACACCTCGGCCATGTTCCAGGTGCTGGTCGAAGCGCTGGGCTGCGATCCGGCGGAGTTGCCCACTCTCCATTTCCCGCCGCCCTCCGCGGCGCATGTCCTGGCCCCGTTTGTGCCGCGCCCGGAGGAGACGGCGGTCGTGCGGGCCATGCTGGGGACAGGCCCGCTCATTCTGCTCAACCCCAATGCCAGCGACCTGCTGCCGTTGCGCCGATGGCCGGGCGACCGCTATGTCGAACTGGCCCGGCGCCTCCTGGCCCAATTCCCCGAAGCCCAGGTCGGCTTCACCGGCGCCCCGGAGGAAGCGCCGGAAACCGGGCGCCTGGTGCGGGAGGTCCATTCGCAACGGTGCATCTGCCTGGGAGGCCGGACCACGCTCCGGCAATTGATGGTTCTCTACACCCTGGCGGAAATATTGGTGACAAACGACAGCGGCCCGGCCCATTTTGCCGCCCTGACCCCGATCCATGTCATCACGCTGTTCGGCCCGGAAACGCCGGCGCTCTTCGCCGCCCGCACGCCGCGGCACCAGGCCCTCTGGCTGGGCCTGGGCTGCAGCCCGTGCGTCAACGCCTACAACAACCGCCAGTCCCCCTGCCGCGACAATGTCTGCATGACACAGATCACCGTCGAGCAGGTCTTCCAGGAAGTGTGCCGCGTCTATGCCGCGCGCCGTGGCGCCACAAGCGCCGGACAACCCATGGCGGCGCGCTGACCTCCCCTTTCGCCGGCGGGGATGCGCCGGGCCCCGTCACGGCTCCTTCAACGCCAGGGTCTTTTCCTCGCGGGTCAACAGGTTCTTTAACTTGACAATCAGATCCCCCTCCGGCTGCCGCTCCAGCTTGAAGGTGTAGCGGGCCTGCAATTCCAGCGCGCGTTTGAACTGCTTGTCGGGTTTGGCCGGAGCCAGGGCGTAATCCACCGCGTAGCCGGCCTCGCGCAGGTGCTGCACCAGGGCCAGGGAAGGCTCGCGCAGCGTTTCGTCTTCAATCAGGCACCAACCCTCGATGGAGGCCTCGAACTTGGGCAGCAAGCCGCGCGCCTTGAGCAGCTCCAGCAGCACCACGTCCCCCATGCCGAAGCCCAGCGCGGGGAGATCGACCTTGCCGCCGCTGATCAGCCGCAGCAATTGATCGTAGCGCCCCCCGCCCGCGATGGCCCGAAACTCGCCCTTCTGGTCGAACGCCTCAAACACCACCCCGCTGTAGTAAGCCAGCCCGCGGATGACGTGATAATCAATCCTGACAAACCCGCCCAAGCCGCGCGCCTCCAGGTTCCTGACGATCTCCTCCAGTTGCGGCGTCGCCCGGCCGGCGTTGATGAACTCGTTGACCTCGTCCAGGGAAAGATGGAGCGCGGCCAGCTTTTTCCGGCTCTCCTCCGGCGCTTCCCGCTCCAGCTTGTCGATGATTTGGTAAAAGGCATGCTCATCCTCCGCGGCGGAGGAACGCTGCCGGAAAAAGTCCTGCCAGGCGTTGCGGCTGCTCAGGCGCACCACAAAATCATCCGCCGTCAGGCCGAAAACGCGCAAGGTGTCGATGAGCAAGGCCAGCAGTTCCGCGTCTCCCGCCGGCCCCGGCTCGCCGATCAGGTCGGCGTTGAACTGGAAGTGTTCGCGCAGGCGGCCTTTTTGCTGGCGTTCATAACGGAAAAGCTGCGGGATGGCGAACCACTTGATCGGCTTCTTGTAGTGACGTTCGTGGGCGGCGGCCATGCGGGCCAGGGTCGGCGTCATTTCCGGGCGGAGCGCCACCGCCCGGTCGCCCTTGTCGGCAAAGTTATAGAGCTGGCCGATGATTTCCTGGCCGCTCTTGAGGGTGAACAATTCCAGCGGTTCCAGGGGCGGCCCGTCGTATTCGCGGAAGCCGTAGCGCCGCGCCGCCCCCCGCCAGCGCTCAAATATGTAACGGCGGGCATCCGCGCTCCAGACATCGGCATGGGGGAGCGGCTCGGGGTAAAAATCGCGAAATCCGGGCAATCGTTCCATAATCGGCCGGCAACAGAAAGGCACAAAACCCCGCGATTGGAAACGAAATTGTGGCCGTTCTGCCGGCAAGCGCGGGCGTGTCGCGGTCTTCCGCCATCGTAACCTGAACCAACGTCAATGCCTGGACTGCCGCGCGCTCAGGTTGGTTTCAAGTCACACCTGCGGTCACTTCCCCCGCGTGGCCAGGTGATGCCAGAGGAGCAGGAACAGCAGGACTTGAATGGCCACCGGCACCAGCGTCCATAAGGCGATGAGGCGGGCCTTGCGCAAGCCCCGCTTGAACGGCGTGGACGGTTCCAATCGGTCGCATCGGCCGGTCAATTCCACCTTGACCGGTTCGTCCAGGGCCGCCTTGAGCGCGGCGGCGGTCGGATAGCGCTTGGCCGGGTCCCGTTCCATGGCCCGCAAAACGATTTCCTCGGCGTGCGGCGAAATCTTCGGATTCAACCGGCGCAAAGGCTCCGGATCGCCCGTCACCCGCGCATTCATGATCTCGGTGATGTCCCCGTCATTGAACGGAATCACCCCGGTCAGCATTTCGTAGAGGATGGCGCCGAGGCTGTAGAGGTCGGTGCGCGCGTCGCCGCGCTTGCCGTTGACCCGTTCCGGCGCCATGTAATGCGGCGTGCCGGGGGCGAATCCGATGAAGGTCATCCGCCGCGCGCTGGCCAGGCGGGCAATGCCAAAGTCCATCAACCGCAGCGTGCCGTCGTTGCACAGCATGATGTTTTCCGGCTTGAGATCGCGATGCAGAATGCCGCGCTCATGCAGGTATTGCAGTGGTTCGCAGATGCGGCCGGCCAGGAGCAGCGCCTCGGATTCCGGCAGTGTGCGGCGCTCCCCCAGCAATTGGAAAAGCGTCTTGCCCTCCAGAAACTCCATCACCAGGTACATCCGGCTCTTTTTCTTGACAGGATAAAACTTCAAAATGGACGGATGCCCCAGTTCGCACCCGATTTGCTCCTCGGTCTGGAACCGGGAGAACAGGGCGGGGTCCGCCTCCGCCGTTCGGTGCGGGATCTTGACCGCCACCACCCGGCCTTCATTTTGCAGGTCCCGGGCCTTGTAAATGGAGGCCATGCCGCCGTGGCAGATCGCGTCCAGGATGACAAAACGGTCATCGAGCAAGCTGCCTGGGGCAAACTCGCCGGCGGCGGACTTTCGCCCGCCGGCCGGGGTGGCTTCCGGCTCCGCGAGCTGGGCTCCGAGTTTCATGGCGAAAACATGCCGCAACAGCCCCCTCCTGCACAATTAAAACGGATGGAACACCTGTTAATATCTCATTAAAATCGCCAAAATCAGGCATTGACTTCGCTGGCGTCCGGGTCTTTAACACCGTTGAAAGCCGCACTTGATGGTTTATGCCCGGAATTATGTTATGCAACCCTCCTCCCGAGCGGAGGCGCCGTCTCCCTGAACCTCTGCCCTGCCGTTTCTTGCGCGGCAGGCCCGCTCTCCGTGGAACGGCGGGGCGGAAAGGTTGGGTATGATCCTCGGTGTTCTCAAACCCAGCCTCTACGCCCTCACGGACTGGCGGAATCGTCTTCCCAGGATTCGGCCGCGCGGCCTGTTTTGGTCCATCCCGGCCTGCATCGAAACCATGCTGTGCTACGCGGGTTTGGACGGCATTTCGCAGGAAGACCTGGTTCTGGGCTACTGCCGCAACTACGGAGAGGGGGCCTTGCTGGAGATCGTCTTGCACGCCCCGCTTCGAACCGTGCCGGCCTCGATCAAGGGGCTGGACCAACAAGAGATCATTGAGTTGGCGAAGCAATGCACGTTTCGTTGCGGGAATTTTGACACGTTCGCCGAGGCGGCGCGCCGCAAACTGGCTTTCAAACGGCCTCCCATGTCGCTCGATTTCATCGGCGGAATCAAGGCCAGGGCCGATTACTTCGCCGCCATGACGGAAGCGGTGAAAGCCGATTGTCCCATCGCCATCTCTGTCAAGGCCCGAAACCACACTTTGCACAATTTGGTGGTGCTTGAGGCCGATCCCGACAAGTTCATCACCTACGACCCGGAGCGGAACACGATCAGGAGGCGCAAAGTGGCTGATTGCGATTTTTCCGGGGACGCGCTGGTGCTCAGGCCTGACTCCTGAACCGGCAGCGCCAGGACCGTCGATATGCAAGTGCTGCGCACAAGAATTCCGGCTGAATCGCGGCTTGTTTTCCGCGACTTATTCTCTAAACTGGTGTTGATGAGGCTGCGGCCTTCATTGCAAAGCCTTATGAAATTGAATGCGCTGGCGACAGGGCGGTTGGGGTGTCTGCTTTTCCTGATCGGCGCTGCGCCCGTCATCATGCCGGTCGCGTTGCCCGCCGCCGGTCTGGCCGACATGACGCCCGTCCCCGGCCCGGACGATGCCTCAAACCCTTACTCCGTCATTGTCGAGCGGAACATTTTCCATCTCAACCCGCCCCCGCCCCCGGTCTCCGAAACGGAGAAGGCCAAGGTCGATTTGCCCGTGGTCAAGATCACCGGTTTTGTCAACATCGGCAACACGCGCAAGGTCCTGTTCCTCTCCACGCCCAAGGATAAAAAGGAAGGGCCGTTTTATTACAGCCTGGCCGAGGGCGAGAAAAGCCCCGATGGCAGGTTCGAACTGGTCAAAATCCACCCCTCGCAGGACGAGGTCGATGTCATCAACGCCGGAGTGCCCGTCACCCTGACCGTGAAAGACGACACCCTCGGCGCAAACCCGGCCCCGGCCGCTGCTGGTTCCGCCGAGAAGGAAGAAAGGCCGCGCCATCCAGGGCCGGGCAACGGGATGCCGGGACGGCCCATGTTCCCGCAGGGCCGGATGGCGGCGCCAGGCATCCCAGGAGTTCCCGGAGCGGCCAATGGCTTCTCCTTCCCGGCCCGGGCCCGGCGGACCCCCCCGGTGCAGCAGTGATTTTAGGACTTGCGCGGGCAGGGAGCCGGCACTATCGTGACACAGTTCCCTGGATCGCGGGGTGGAGCAGCCTGGTAGCTCGTCAGGCTCATAACCTGAAGGTCAGAGGTTCAAATCCTCTCCCCGCAACCAATTTAGCCGTTGCAACTTCCACCGTTGCAACGGCTTTCTTTGATTCGCCCCAAATTGACCCAAAAGCCATGGAACCCCATGAAAACCCATAAAAATCACAAAAATCTTGCTACAATCTTGCTACAGAATTTGACGGTTTCGGGCGATTTTTCAGTGCGTCAACTCACGGCCAAAACGCGGACGCCCAGCGCCCGCCAATTCAAAAAAGCCTTTCTTCGGCTTCGTGGCGCCTGTGAACGCTCCGAAAGCAATAGCGAGAGGAGCCAATGTCGCTGATATGACCGCGAGGCTTCTTCGCGTGAAGCCGAATGGCGTATCCAGAAAACAGCGGGAGCAATGAAATCATGGAACTGGACGCCACCATTTCGGTCTGCCAAGCCCACTTGGTTATGTTGGTCGAAGAGGGCCTTTTTGGCGGGACTGCGGCCCCGCTAATGCGTGAACTGCTGGTGCTTCGCAAGACGCGGTTCCGGGATATCTGTGGACAGCCTATGCCCCGGGGTTTGTACACCTTAGTTGAGGACTATCTCCTGAACCGCCGCGTCCCCAATGCAGGGTCATTACGCACTGGCCGTTCAAGGAACGACCTCAATGCCACGACCCAATTGCTTATTTTCAGGACGTATTGGCGGCGCATTGTCTCAGACACGTCTCGCCTGCTCTCCGCGCTGGAACATGCGGCCTGGGAATTCCGCCAAGTGGTGATGCCAATTCACACTCAGATGCAGGTCGCCAGCGTCGGAACCTACGGGCATTGGCTGGCAGGGGTCGCCGTTGGAGTCTGCCGCCATCTTGACCGCTTATTTTCCTGCTGTGAGCGCGCCCAGCGGTGCCCGCTTGGTGCCGCTGCAATCAATGGGACGACAATCCCAATCAACTCTGGAACCACGGCGCAACTATTGGGCTTCAAGGATCCCGTTCTAAACAGTGTGCACGCGATCGCCGCGAAGGATATTTACTATGAGTTTGCTTCCATTCTGGCATCTTTGGGCATTTTGCTTTCACGGGTAATTTCCGATTTCCGGATCTGGACGATGAATGAAACTAATTGGCTGGAGCTGCCTGACACGCTATGCGGCGCAAGCAGCTTCCTTCCCCAGAAACGGAATCCGTGGTTGTTGGAGTTGGCCAAAGCCCGCGCCACGCGAGTGGTTGGAAGTTGCGCGTCACTGGCGCTGGCAATGTGTTCTGAGCCGTACTCAAACGCGCTGGCTTGCGGAAAGCCGCTGAAGAACGTTTCCACTGCCCAGCGCTTGCCGTATTCCATCTTGGCCAGATAGTTCTTGCTCATGGCGCTACGCCAAATGCCATTTCTGCGCCCGTCAGCCCGGTGCTTCGCTGGCTTGATCACGCTTTCCGCGCCCCATTCCTCCCGGCATTGGACGTGAACCCATTCGGCGTCGTAGCCCGCATCGGCATAGAGAGTGTCGGGCATGGCTACCGTCTGCGCTTTGGCCAGCAAATCTTGCGCCTGGCATTTATCGTTGGTCGGCCCCCAGTCCATCACCAGACTCATAGGCAGCAGACTGCCACAAATTACGATGATGGAGACCTTCGCCCATTTGCGCCGCTCTCCACCCCGCCGGCACTGGAAATGGGCGCTGGCGGTGGTGGTTTCCAAACCGGTGGCATCCATGGCGGCGGCGGTCGGCTCCAAGGTTTGACGGAACGCAGCCTGGCCAATGGTGCGGATCATGGCATCGGCAATTTCCAGCACTTGACTGCGGCAGCTAAACTTGGCCAGCGTGCTGTAATGGGGCAATTTGTCCTGCAAGCCCAGCTCCTGGCGCAGGCTCGGACTGACCGCGAGCAGTTCCAGCACGCCGCGATAGGTGGTCTTGGTGTAGGCGCGCAAAATCAAGCAGGCCATGAGCTGACGCTGGGTAAAATCGTGGCGGCTACGCGTGGCCCCGTAGTCAGCCAGATGGCGGGAACCCAATTGCATGGCCAGGGCGGCCACTCGCTCGATGGTTTGGACGGGTTGCTTTTGATCATTCACACCTCCTTGGACTTGTCACATATACACTCGTTCAAAAAAGGTTTCAACAGAGCAAACTGGGTTTTAAACACAAATCCAGCCTATTCAGTTGGCGACTTTATTGGGTTTATACAAACGCCTGCAAAACTATCGGATTGCCAATCCTGACCGGATGCCGCGGCGCCACCTGCGCATGGTGCGGGAAGTGGCGCGGATCGAATTTCAGTTTTGCCCCGATGAATCAGCAGCCCTCAAGTATGAATCCAAACTGCTCCGTTCGTTGAATATCCCAATCGGGCCGGGGTCTGGCCGGGGAAAGCAAGATTCTTGGTTTGGCGACAGGTGGAGGAACGATTGGAGATAGCCGTAACGGAGGTGCCGGAAACGGGCTGGCAACGCTATGGACCTCTGGGCGGCAAAGCTAACCGCCCTAAAGGCAACGCCCACTGGGTTTATCGCCGTTCCCAAACTCCGGCGCCGGGCTTCACGCAAGCCCAAGGCCGCGCCAAAGGTCTTCGACCTCATGGACTCCATGTTCGCTCGCGCTGGCCTTCACGCTCTCCGTGTGATGAAAGGTGGACCTCGACCCTACCTGCTGTCGTGCAACGGGCTAAAGATAAATGGGCAGATTCCGTCGGTTCGTCTGGGCTGTCGCTCGCCGCCATCCTTGGACGCGGGACTATACCGTCTATTCGATGGGCGGCCCTTGTGTTGCCTGCTGGGCTGCCAAACCGTCCAGCCAACGGAGCATGTCTCCCACATGGAAGAGCGTCTTACCGTGACGTGCCCCTGGCTGTCGCAGCATCACTGTACGAACATGGGCAGCCGCTAATCCCCCGGGCTTCAAGAGCTTTGCGAGATGCGCGTGACGCAACCCAGTATGCGGGCATAGCGCGCTTTTAACGTTTGGCGGCAGCGACGCGTATGAGTTTGGGTATTCTCCGCTCGGAGTCTCAGGATCGCCGCCATCGATGTGTTCCCCGAAGCCGGCCTTGTTTTCATTCAATCGAATCATAAAAAAACGTTTGGCCGTATTTTGAACGCATCCGGGCGAGAACATTTGAGGAAAGGCAGTTCCGTGACGCCACGATCGGGTTTTCTTGGGTTTTTATCAGAACAACAGAGTCTGGCTATCTTCGCGAGACTCCTAATCGGCATCCGGGCGAGGCAATACCCGGCGCACCGCGGCTTCATTGTGTCCCACCGTCGAGACCCAATCCCCGCGCGCCCAGAAATGCCGCCCCTCAAAGTTCCGGCGCCGGCCTTCATAGGTCCGCGCGATATGGATGGCGCTCTTGCCCTTCACGTACCTGATTGAGAGTTTCTTGCCACAGCCGTCACATAAGGGTGGTTGGAAGCTGACACGGAAGGAGGGACACCCTAATATCTGGAAGCTCAAGTAGTGCTTCGGGGCCGGCCATGTCGATCCGTTTGATAGGGTACCGTATCTTTTTTGCGTGGGTGTGGCGTAAACACCTAAATGTCACACCCGGACCAAGCTTTGCATCGGATACGATTTTGGCGAAATGATTGTCGTTGGTCCATCTTTCCAACTCGGCCAACCCCGGACAAATGAATTCATTTGCACGGCGCAAACAATTGAGATGCGCGAGCAAAGCCGGATGAATCAGCACCATTTTTGCGGCTTTCCGTTCATTGCCCGGAAATGAGAGAAACCATCGGCCGGATTCATCCTTTTGCACGTCCGACCAACGACGATAGCCCGCGTCCACAAATTGGCAGGCCGTGTAATAGCCGATGTAAATACAGGTCCTCCAATCCACTCGCAAGGTAGCCAACAACAAAGCTTCAACTTCCCAATCATCGAGGGGCCTCACCGATGACGTTTCAGGTAATTCATCCCTTTTGAGATTCACCGGATTCATATGAAGGATGCCTTGCTCCACAGCCGATTCAAACGCGACGTTAAGGATGCTTAACTCGCTATTGACCGTGCTCGCCTCAACCTCTGGCGCACGCGCGTCCCGATAAAGCAAGATGTGTGCGTGTGCAACCACCGTGACCGGTTCTGCTGCCTGACCGCCCAGCAGTGAGATAAAGCGGTTCACGACGTTTTGAGTTCGCCTCGCTGTGTCGGCATCATTGGTTCGCGTAGTGGCGAACCTCTCCAAATACACCTTGGTTGACAAAGCTGGTTTGGACACTTTTGCACGCGCCGACCGCTCCATTTGGTCAGCTCTGGCCTGCGCCCTCCCTCTGTTTAAATCGCGTTGCGCTGGCTCCGCTGGGGTATGGGGAATGCCTGTTGACCGACAGTATTGAATTCTGTTCGCACGAAACATCGCACAATAGTTCTCCCGACCTTCCATTACCTGAATCGACGCCACAATATTCTTTCTTTAAGGTGGAATTAAATCATTACCCGCATTATGCCACCTTTTCGATGTCCTGGCGCAGCACCTCAGCCTCATTACGTGTCCACGCATGTAGGTACCTTGAGTGCGCCTCATCGGAGGAATGAGCCGCCAGGAGTTTCCGCCGATCCTGAGGGACAAGCGCCTTTTCGAGTGCATCAACGTAAAAATGCTTGTGGGAGTGGAATGAATAGGCGGAAAAGACGCGTTTTCTGAGCTTGTAATCCTCCGGGTCAATGCCTGTGGCGATCAATTCCTGTTTGAACCTAGTGCATTGTTCCGGCCGCCTAATTGCTGCTAACCTTGGAGTAAATTGAGTTTGCACACCGGCATTCTTCATTGCCAACAGATGTCGATGCAACTTTGAGTGCAACGGAAGCGTGACAACTCTCTCTAGATGCTCGGTCTTTTCGGGTTTCCAAATAACAAAGCCTTTGCCTTGCTCGCCAAAATCAATATTGGCCACCGTCTGGTTTGTCGCGTCTCCAAGGCGCATCCCCTGATAACCAGCGAATTTCGACGCAGTTATCCACTCCAATGCCATGGCCCCTTCCTCAGACTCGTTCTTGCCGATAAAGGCCCATCGTTCGCGCAAAGCAGCAAGCTGCTCAACCGTGAAAGGTTTGCGTATAAGGCGATTCTCATCAAGATAATCATATTCACTGACAATATTGGCGAGCATATGCCCACGGTGTTCGGCGGCCTCGAAGGAGGTTTCCAGCATGTGGAGCTTGTTGTTGATTGTCGAAGCCGCTAAACTCGCCTCCACTTGCGCGGCAATGAATCCTTGAATATCCCGTTGGTCAAGTTGTGCCACCGACTCCGTCTGCCTTGCTCCCAGATAGGCGCAGAAACAGTCGATATAGCCCTGATAGACCTTGCGCCCTTCGTTTAAGTGGGTCTGCAATTCTAACCAAGCGTCCAAGTACCCCCTGGTAGACATTCCGTTAGTACCGTTCTGCGCATAAATACCCATGGCCCTTGACATAGCAGCGTCATACAAGGCCCTAATATAAACAACCGACTTATTGCCGCTTTCGGCCGTTTCAAGGTCATTAGCCTTCGCCACCGCAATCCGCCAATTCCTCGCGGCACGATCTCTTCTTTCCTGGGCAGTGTCTCCACTCGGGGAATGGGGGATCCCGGAGCTCACATGCTGCAGTTTATGGTTGCGGTCCATATAGTAAATGGAGTAATTCTTGCGGGGCAGTTCGATTTTTACTAAAGCCATATAACGAATTGGTTAGGCAGTCTGCTCATATTGCCACGATTGGAATGTATAACAGCTGTATAACAAGCATGTTTTTTGTTTGACGTTGTTCTCTTTGAACCTCCAGCCTCAAGTGAGTTCGAGTGTGTAATGGGTGTGTAATAACACCTGCAGATATTGTGATTATTGCAGAAACGGTCAGGTGCCAGCCGGATTTTGTGAACTGGCTACCTGATGAGCATCCCCTTGTAAACGAACACGTTACGCCAGATGCGGCGCTACTGGTCGTTAGCGTTGCGCCCAGGAGATAATGACCTCGACTATTTTGGGTACCAGGAAGAGGCAAACGGAGCCGCCGAGATTCTTGCCCATGGCCTCCATGTCCCCGTTTTTAAATTTTATCGCAGCCACTCCCATGAAGAAGGGGGCAGCGGCGATTATCGCGAGAGGCTTTTCTTCCAGGTCATCGCAACTCCCTGCATCATCTCCGCCACGAGCGCGTGTCATTCCTGAAGCCAGCATGTCGAAATTCACCGATGGCAACCAGGCCGAGCTGCTGTGCGGATTCTCCAACAAATGTCCATTCCCCATTATAATAACCTCAAGGTCGACCGGCTGCCATGTGCTGGGAATGGCTCACCTGCTCCTCATCCGCTTGAGTTGCTCCAGCAGGCTGCTAAGCTGCAGTGCGGGCGTTGCTCGACGGGGGGCCGACGTCAATGCCGGGAGGAACGACGGCTGGACCGCCCTGATGATGGGCTCCTTCAACGTCACCACGAGGTGGTGCAGGCGCTGCCCGCGAGGTGAACCGTTTTGTTGGTGTTTACGGCGCACACGGCGTCGAGCGGTTTGGCGGCATTTACGCTCGCGGTTTTGTTCCTTGCGCCAGCCTGCATTTTTCGATAAGATTCAATGCGGTCTTGATGAACACCACTCTCCAGATCCAAGGGCCGTGCAAAGATGATGTTGCCGGAGCCGAAGCCGGATTATCGCCCGCCATCCCACTCAAGGGAGTTCAGCCCCACTTTATGCTCATTCCATCGATGGCGTGTCCCGCGACGTGCTCCTACTGTTTCGGGCCGCATCGCGGCCCAATCATGTCGGTGGAAACGATGGGCGCAACGTTAGACTTCATGGGCCGGACCGTCGGCGAAACCGGCCAGCGACAGGTCAGGGTCACCTTTCACGGCGGGGAGCCGCTCATGGCGGGCCACGCTCTCTGGCGACAGGCACTGGACGGATTGACAGCACGCTTTGGCCAGCAGCAATGCCGCGTAGCACTGCAAAGCAATCTCTGGCTCCTCGACGATGAGTTCTGTCGGCTTTTCTGCGAGCACAAGGTTGATGTCGGCACCAGCCTGGACGGTCCGGAGGAGATCACCGATGACCAGCGCGGGCGCGGCTACTTTGGACGCACTATGTCAGGGGTTCGTCGTGCGCAAGCTCACGGAATCAAAGTCGGCTGCATCGCCACTTTCACGCCGACCTCAATGGAGCGATGGCGCGAGGTCTTTGATTTCTTCTTGAGGGAGCGGCTCGGTTTCTCCATCCACGCTGCCGTGCCGCCGTTGGACCACCGGGGGTCGCCGTTTGCCCTTAAACCCGTGCAATATGCCACCCTCCTGCGGCAAATGCTCGACTATTACGTCGAGCATCGCCATGACCTCTCCGTCTCCTCACTTGACCAGATGTGCCGGTGTGTTGGGTGTGGTGACGGCAAGGTCTGCACCTTCCGGGATTGCCTTGGCATGTTCGTTGCGATTGATCCGAACGGTGACCTGTATCCTTGCCAGCGCTTCTGCGGCCAACCGCAATACCGCTTTGGCACCCTGTGGGAGCGGCCGTCGTTGGCGAACATCCTTGCCAGCCCCATCGCCCAGCGCATGGCCGCACGCCAGCAACAAGTCCACCAAGCCTGCGACGGCTGCGCCCATGTGGATTACTGCCGGGGTGGCTGCCCTTACAACGCCTGGGCTGGCGACAACGGCGACCGCATCCGTGATCCCTACTGCGAAGCGTATCGCGAGGTCTTGGACTACATCCAGCAGCGCGTTGTGCAGGAGATGGCCAGCGAAGAGAACATTAACGCCATCGCTGACCGTGCCTGGGACAGGGCCGGCCATCCACTACTGCGCAAGGGGCCGCTCATAGAACTTGTGCGCGAAGGCCCGCATCCCAGCCAAGTGGCCCGTACTGCCAAGCGCATCGTTGCCGCTGTGGAACTGGCCAAGGGACCCGACCTTACCACCGTGGCCGCACGTCTGGTGCAAATCGGGATTTGCCGCACCCGACAATCCGCCGAGGCTTCGCTGCAAGGCCTGTGGTGCCAACTTTACCCGGCCAACGTCCGGTTGAACAAGCTCTACGTGCATGTCACCTTCAACTGCCAGTTGCACTGCACCCACTGCTACGCCTGTGCGGGGGAAGTTCAACTGCCCCGCAGCAGCCGAGGCAAAAAGGCTCGAACTCTAACGCCGGCTGTTTCGGTGGAGATGCCCGTCGCCGCAGTCGAAAAACTCATACACGAGGCCATGGAGTGCGGTTTTCGCCACGTCGTCATAACCGGCGGTGAACCGTTGGTCCACTCCCAGCGCAACGCCATGCTGGATATGCTGGCTGAAGCACGCACTTGGGCCGCCCCGATGAACCTTGTGCTGCGCACCAACTTCGCGCTTCCACTGGACGAAGCCAAACTGCTCCGAATCGCTTTGGCCTTCAATCAAGTGGTCGCCAGCGTGGACGGCGACCAGGAAAGCCATGACGCCCGTCGGGGCCGAGGCACCCACGCGGCCACTGTGCATAACCTTGAAGCCTACGTCTCAACCGTCCGCAATTGGCAACCGGCAATGGGACGTCCGGCGGAGCTTTCCCTTGCCTGTGCCATGCGTGCCGCCGACATCCGGGGAGAGCCGGGCTTGGCCGTCCGTGAACTCGCCCGGGGTCTCGGCATCCGCCGCGCCCCCTTCCGTCCCCTGCTCCCGCTGGGTCGGGCTCAGGACTCGGACGAACCGCTGACCTCGGAGGCTCTCAGAGCGCACTCCCACCCGATGGAACTGATCGAAGACGATTTCCATCCCGTGGCCAGTTGCGGCCTCGGCCAGAATCTCTACGTCGAACCGTCTGGCGAATCCTTCCCTTGCTACGCCTACCATCAGCCGCATTCGCTCTTGGGTAACGTTGTTGATTCCGGGCTACCGGCGATTCTTGAAAGCGAGCGTTTTCACGAATTGTCACAGCACACCGCGGACACAAACCCGAAATGCCGCGTTTGTGGCCTGCGCTACCTTTGCGGCGGCGCCTGCCGCGCTTGGGGCGGCGAAGCGTGCCAGCATGATGTCGATGCGCCTCCACCCGAGTGTGTCGGTCTTCGGGCGCGAGCGAGGGATTTGCTGGCAACCGCCGCTGACTATCTTAAGATTGAAACACCACCCGAAGGAGACACGCCATGTTTACATCATTAAGGTTCGCCAGGCATTCCGAACGGCTCAACAGCGAGAGCCCTCACGTGCGCAAAGCCGCCGCTGCGGCGTTGGGGCAGCTGGGCGATGCTCGCGCCGTCCAACCGCTAATCAACGCGCTGAGAGACATATTGAGCTTCGTGCGGGCCGCCGCCGCCACGGCGCTGGGGCAACTGGGCGATGCCCGCGCCGTCCAACCGCTGGTCGACGCGCTCGTAGACCAAGACAAGAACGTGCGCAGACATGCCGCTGCGGCGTTGGAGCGGCTGGGCGAGCCTCAATGGATTCAATGGGTCAAAGGCCATGATAGTGATTTCTCCCGACTTGGGGCAAGTCGAGATGTTCGTGTCCTCGAACCATTGGTCAAGGCGCTGGCAGACGAAGGCCTTTACCTTCCTTTGCGGGCGGAAGCCGCCGCCGGGTTGGGACAGTTGGGCAATGCTCGCGCCGTCGAACCACTGCTCAACGCACTGGTAAACAAGCACAGCCCCGTGCGCGGAGCTGCCGCCCAAGCGTTGGGACAGTTGGGTGATGCTCGCGCCGCCGAGCCGCTGATCAAGACACTCGCAGACCAAGAGGACTACGTGCGCGGAGCTGCCGCCCAAGCGTTGGGACAGTTGGGTGATGTCCGCGCCGTCGAGCCGCTGATCAAGACACTCGCAGACCAAAAGGACTACGTGCGCGGGGCTGCCGCCGCCGCGTTGGGACAGTTGGGTGATGTCCGCGCCGTCGAACCGCTGGTCAACGCACTTGTAGACCAAGACAACCCTGTGCGCCTAGCTGTGGCCACCGCATTGAGGCAGTTGGGCCAGCCTCATTGGAGCCAATGGTTCAAAGGCGATGATGATGATTTCTCTAGGCTTGGGACAAGTCGGAATGCCCGTGCCTTCGAACTCCTAATCCAGGCGCTGAGCGAACGAGATTGGCGGATGCACAAGGCGGCCGCCAAAGCGCTGGGGGAGTTGGGCGATGCTCGCGCTGTCGAACCGCTGATCAAGACTCTTGCAGACAAATCGTGCCTTATCGGGGACGTGCGCGAGGCTGCGGCCGAGGCGTTGGGGCGGTTGGGCGATACCCGCGCCGTCGAACCGTTGATGCAATCGCTCAGTGGCCACGAGATCGCCGTGCGCAAGGCTGCCGCAGCCGCGTTGGGCCGCTTAGGCGATGCCCGCGCCGTCGAACCATTGATCAAAGCGTTGAAAGAGAAACGCGAAGACGTGCGTGAAACTGCCGCGATGGCATTAGGGCAGTTCGGCGATACCCACGCCGTCGAGGCGCTAATCGAAACTGTCTCCAAGCTACCCGAGCGTGACTGGGCGGTCCGAAAGACGGCGGCTGCCGCACTTATTGGGCTGCTTTCGCACCGGCCGGGTCTGAGAAATCCTAAGATTTCAGCAGTGTTTCGCTCCATCCGGGAACCGCACGGAGACCACCACGAAGACCGCAGCTTGGGAACCTGGCGAGTTTATGGCTCTAACGATTGCCATGGCGATCACGCCGATAGTAAGCACGATGATCATGGCATTGGCTTGGAGATTCCGCCTGGCGTACGAGGCGCAGATTTTTAGCAGGCTCTATTAGATTAGTTATCGATTTGCCAGCATTTTTTGGGCCTTTCCCCGAATGAATTGCCGCGGTCGCGGCACGCATCGTCACGGAGCCGCGTCGAAGCGGTCTTGCGGCACCACGCTCTTGAGAAATTCTTAGATGTCGGGCACATTGTTCTCATTAATAGCGGTGAATACATGGACTTCAGACTTCCCGCCATCTCTGCTCTGGAAAACGTGAAAGACGTTTCTCTAGGAAGCAACCGCGCAAGCCTGACTATTTCCCTAGCAAGGAAGCGATTCCCGCGATCACCATCCCGAGAACTATGGTTACTCCCACAGCAGCGCCCACTGATACCCAAAAACCCCAGTGGGTCAACGCCATGATGATCAATGCGCAGATAATGAGAAACACTAATCCGCCGAAGCCCGCAGCATCGTCGCCTCCGCCCGAACCCCCGCGCGCGAAGCTGGCGAAGAATACGACGACGCTGGCGAGGATACCGAGCACAATGGCGAGTATAAACAAGCCGACCCCAGCCAGAAGGCCGTAGCAAAAGGCGCTTCCAAGCGCGGTAAGAAAGCTTCCCGACACGATCAAGGAGATCACAAACGCCACCAGCCCGGCGCCAAAAACGCCAACCGCGAAAACTGTCCCAACAGTGTCGTCGCTCGAACTGCTTGTACTGTAAGACCGATTATATTGTCTCAACATGCTCATAAGATGATTTCTTAGGTTGTTCTTGTTTTCATGCGAGGGGAACGGCCAGTGTTCCCCTTCAGTATCTAAAGCGTCAAACAGAGGTAAATCGGGCCACAGAACTAATCACATCTTCGATTGACTCGCTCTCAGAACGCACAAGCTTATTCCTGGAAGTTCACGATTGCCATTCGCCAACACCGCCCCACGCAGCCCCACGCAGCCTCCAGTCCGCGTGCCGGCGTATGCCCCAAGGGTCGTGGTTTCCACTTTTAAGTTGCCATAATGTCCACCAGAACACAATTCCTCCTGCTATTTGCACATGGAACCAGTGTGACTAAAGGCCGATGATTGTAATGGTTTCTTTACCAGGCGGTTGTCTTCCTAGCCTCGTGAGCACTTCATCTTGGCTCCCAGGAAGGCCGGAACCACCGACGGAATCGTTTACCTGAATTTCACTAGGCGTGCTCAGAACAGGGGGCGAGTCGAACGGATCCACGATGATCCGGATCTCTGCGGCTGCATAGTCGTTTTCTCCGCCGCCAGGTTTGACGTAATGGAGCAATGGCATGCTAATTTGTTCACCAGAAAAGCATTTAAGGCGATCCCAGCCTTTATTATCATAGGGTTCCTCGTGCTTCGGCAGATCATGCCATTGGCTGTCTCCGCGAATTCCATGCCCCAAATACACTCTCCAAACCGTGCCGGAATAATACGTCTTCGGGCCGTGTGGGAAAGAATCATCGTCCAAAATGGTCGAATAATGCGCAGCCAGCACCTCAGCTGCAAGGGGGGAATTTCCTATTCTGTAATAGGCTGAACAATTTTCGTCAATTTTCGGAACACCGTTGCTGTCCCACCACACGAACACAAATTTTACCATGGATTTAGCTGGCATCAGGCACTTGAATTGCGCTGTGAGTTGGACCGCGTTGTGTGGGTGTTCCTCATGAAATTTGAGTAGATCGAGATCCTTTTCAATCTCTGAATCGTCAAAACTCCTCCCACCCAAGATGCTCATGTTGTCAATGACAAATGGTGTCCTCAGCCTTGATTGCAAAGCGGATTCTAATCGATTTGACCGTATTTTTATCCCCAAAACGATGAACCCAACCACAACGGTGAGAGAAAGTAACGCGAGCAGCCAAAGCGCTCCCGTCTTGATTCCACCTTGTCTGCTTTGGTTTTGCGTCGGGGCTGCCGGTTGAATATTGTTCATATATCGAGTGTGGTATGGTATCTAACGCGCAAGCGACATGATGATTGCCGCCAGAATCGCCCCGGTGGCAATCATAATTACTACTGCGGCCGCTCGACGATTACCCGGTTTCACTGCATAAGTTGGCGCGCCAATCAGTCCAAATATTAACCATTCAGCCGGACCCTGGTGGACGCCTCCCGCAAATCCAAATATGCAACCTAGAATAATACCGCAGACGACACTGCGGACAATTGCGGAAGTCCACGATGTCTCGGCTTCTTTGGGGGCTGGAATCGGGTTAATGTTCATAATATGGTCTTTCTTTTTCTTGGCCCGGCGTTGTGCCGGACGCTGTTCTTCTCTTTTGGCTGGGCTGTCGGCTGCCGAGCCGACATGCCCGCTACATTCAATAAGCGTTTTCTCGGTTCAAATCGGGCCACGCTGATTTCTGTCGGCGATTGGCTTCATGGGCGTTGCTGTCCATTTTGCAACTCAGAGCCCTTGAGCGACAAGCCCAACAACACACCGATCCACTGGAACATTATGGCTGTCGGCCAAAATACGGAATTTCCAAGACTGCTGACGCCCAACGGCCAGACAAAAAAGGTTCCAGTAGCCGTCTCTAGCGCCGGTCGCAGCGGCGCAGACTGCAGAAGTGGTGCAGGCCAACGCAATACCTGCGAACAGCCGACTGCAAAAAAGGCTGAGAAAGCGATGCGCTTGAATGCCGCTATTGCGGAGAGGCTTGCGACAACCAGCCATACGGAATCCACAAGAATTCGAAGCTGGGTGTATTTTGCTTCATCGGAATAAACTCGCCTCAGAAAGTCATCCATTTTTGCAGTCTGCCGATCTATTGCCTGAGATTGTTCCTTAAGATAAGCGTGCAATCTTGCTTCCTGCTGAGATGTCTCCCTCTGTTCCATTTCTGCGGCAGTCCGAGGCTTTTCCGAAAGCGTGCCCAAGTCGTCCCCCTCGCGGGCTGCCTTCGCAGCGTCGTCCAGCAATTTCTGATCATGATTGGATATGGCGCGACGGATTATGCTGAACTCTTTGATAGACAGTAAAAGGCTCACGCGTTTCAGGTGGTTAACATCCAAAATGACTTGAATGACAAAGAGCACGGCCGTAGCTGACAACAGAACCAATACGGCAATGTGTCGCTTTGGAAACAGAGTGCGGGAGGTTGCCAGCAACAGCTTTCCAAAGCCAGCGCTGTCAGCCGCCTCCGCAGCTTTTGAATTCTCATTATTCATTGTGCTGGCCCATATTTTTCGATTCGTTGCAAAGAGGGTCCAACGCGTTCGATGGTCTGGACGCTATTAGCCTTGGCGCGAAGGCTGGCCTTCCGGCGCGCGAGTTCATCGCTCAACTTAACCAACAACCAACGAGACTCCTCGGTTTTTTCTCTGCGCAGATCCTGATTCAAAGTGTCGTACGTTTGATTAAATGCGGCTACCAAATCAGGGTCGCCCGATGCCAACTGCCAAGCGTCGCCTATGTCAATGCCGCGATATATGCCTTCGCCACCCTTCACTAAGTACACCACCAGTTTTACACGCTGTCGTAGTGGGACGCATAACCACGCATTGGCATCGCCGCAAGCCATATACTTGGCGTGACTAAGCGAGTGTTCCGTGCCATGATCAATGCTACCCGCAATCAGCGTTCCACGAGCCCTGGCCAATTGTGCCAACCAGTTTGTATCGCCGAGTGCCAGCGTCTCCGCCCAGCCGAGTGACTCTTCGGTGAGGAGAGCCAGTTCACGCTCAAACAGCGACATCCGCGCTGGGACCGAGACCTGGTTCAAGTGATTCGTGTCCAAAAGGATCAACTCTTCGGCGTTGGTTAGTGCTGCCGCAGTGTTGTCACGCGAGCACTGTTCGATCGCCGAAACGCGCTTCTGCGAAATTTTGAATTCGAAGTTTTTGTCACCATCGGCCGCAAGCCACGCGCACCAGAGTGAATCGCGTGTGCCTTCGGCGATCCACTGTTCAATAGGGGTCACGAACTGCTGGCGAGCCCGTTCGACAGATGCCGACAATCCCGGGTATCCGACCGCTGCCTGCTGTGCGGCGCTGATGGATTTCAGGCTCTTCTGTCGGAGGAGCGTGTCAATATATTGAGGCAGCGTCACGACGGATGAAACGGAGATGGTCGCTGTCGAACGGTCCGCAAGGAACCAACGACCCCAGACGGCCCATGCGCTCTCACCAGGTTGTGCATGCAAGAACTCGCGGATTTCGGAGATCGCGGCTGGCCTGTCGTTGGTCACCCACTCAATGCTGCCTCGTGAGTTAAGGGCCAGCCCTGAGAGCACCTCAGCAAGTGTGGGCAGCCAGTTCGTGGGACAGACTGGGTCAGGAGGTCCAACGTCCCAGACGCGGGTTATGCCATCCTTACAACCTACAGCCAATTGTCTGCCTTGCGGGCCAAGGGCCACAGACAGCAAGCTGGTGGGGTGAGTATCGAACGGGTCGGCCAGGGGGTCGCCCGTCGGAATATCCCACACCATACCATTCGTTTGGTCGGTCGCGGCAGCGATAATTCTTCCCTCAACGCTGAATTGCGGTCCGACATCTTCGAATGACAAAGAAGCGTTGAAAGCCACCTCGCCGGTCTTGGATTCTCGGACACACACGGCGGAGTCCGGAAAGGATTTCGTGCCGATCCAATTCCCGTCGAAACTGAATGTTCCCGACTCCTCAGCCTCCCACGGCCCTGCGACGAGTTTTGCGGTTTCCGCATCCCAAAGGCTCGCCGAGCGGCCCATTAGGGTGAGGACTCTCGTCCCATCGGGGCTGATCTGGGCCGAACTCAAGCGACCGTCGGAGTGGAACAAGACGCCAAGCACTTGGCTGTGCGGAACGTTGCGGATTTGCACGAGGTCGTCTTTGGTTTCTGTAACTATTCGCTTAGCGTCTTGGCTGACAGACAGCACACGTGTCTGGTCGTCGAGTTTTTCGTCGCTCCAGAGCAATTTGCCGGTTCGAGTTTCCCATATTTCCAGCCTCGCGTACTTGGGGCGTGTCAGAATCTGGTTTCCATCCAGGCTAAATCGCGCCTCCTCCACTTCCCAAGGGCATTCGAGCACTTTCAGCGGGCGACCAGTGGGCACTTCGCGCACCACGGCGGTTTGGTCAAACCCGGCGGTGACAAACAGGCTCCCATCTGGGCTAAAGCTCCCTGACTCTATTCTGAAGACGTTCGTCAACGGACCGGCCAGCAGCCCGCCGGTTCGGAGGTTCCAGACACGGGCTTCTCCATCGGCGGTACTTATCAAGTATTCGCCCTTGGGGCTAAATGCCACGGAGTTTACTGGCGCACCGTTGGTCAGGAGTTGTGGCAAAGCCTGCCCAATTTGCAAATCCCACAAACAAATCGTTTTGTCATCGGAAGCGGTCAGTACCTGTCGGCCATCTGGGCTGAACTCCGCTGACCGGATTTGGCCATTGCACTTGCCCGGCACCGTGAGCAATCGCCCAGTCTGCGCGTCCCAAACGTAGACCGCATTAGCGGCAACGGTCAGTACCATTGTGCCATCCGGGCTAAACTGCTCATCCGTGACCTCGTTATCGTGTCTTAGGGTGGGCAACAACTCGGGAAGGGTCTCCAGATCCAACACTTTAGCCGAGTTTCCCGGCCCCCATAGTGCCACTATCATTCGCCTCCCATCCGGGCTGAACCGCGCTGCCTTCACCTCTCTCGGGTGATCCACAAGGTTGGTCATCACTTTCAAAGTGCGTGCGTCCCAGAGGATGGCGCCCTCGTCTGTAGCCGCCAAGATCTGCGAGCCATCTGGTCCAAAACTCGCCGTTCGTGTAGATTGCGAGAGCGGCAATGACTTGAGTACCTCGCCAGTCTCAACATCGCATACGCAGGCCAGAGGGCTGATTCTATTCGCGGAGACCACAATGACTTGCTTTCCATCAGGGCTGATCCTGGACTCACCCACAGGTTGCCAGCCGGGGAAATTGGTTAGGTTGGCAGAAGTGGCCTCCCCACGTCCTTGCGGGGTTTTGACAAGCGTGCTCGAGTCTGGTTTCCAGACGCACTCAGCGCCCTCGGGTGTAGTAGCCACAACCATCTGGCCATTGGGAGTAAAGCCAGCCCAGGAAACACCAACGGCACCTTTCGGAAAAAGAACGGAAGTCACAGCCTCTCCGGTGACCGCATCCCTTACTTGGAATCCGCCGCTGCCGAAGACGACCAACTTGCTGCCGTCCGGACTAAAATTCAATTCATCACAAGCAAAATCGCACTTCATGGGCGGCGTCAGCGCGTGTCCAGACTGCCTATCCCAGAACTGGATGGCTTTATTGCAAATTGATACAATCCGCGCGCCATCTCTCGTGAAGCGCGCTGAATCAACCGCATTTGACTGCTTCAAGATTAACCGGGGAATCATCCACCCACGCTGGTTCATCAACATCACGAGACGGGTCAGCGCAACATTGTTGCTAGGGTCCATCCTGAGGCTGCTTGCCAGATAAGCCATAGCCGCGTGAACATCTTCCGACGCCAGCAGGTGAGTGGCTTGGAGGAAATAGAACTGGTTCAGGGTTTCTTTCGCGTTCTTGGCATCCGCACTTGCCTGTTCCTTTAACCTGGCCTGGTTCTTGGCTAAATCGCTGGCAATCTTTTGCGCTTGTCGCTCCTTGAAGAATAGCGATGTGGATATCACGAGTCCGGCAAGCACCGAGATTGCGATAGCGCTTCCAGTGAGGAAGGCGACCCGATTACGTCGAATCAATCTCTGAAGACGATATAATCGGCTGGTTGGTCGCGCGAGGACAGCTTCGTTGTTCAGATAGCGATTTACATCCATCGCCAGTCCGCTCGCTGTCTCGTAGCGGCGGGCGCGGTCTTTCTCCAGCGCCTTCATCACGATCCAGTCGAGGTCGCCGCGTATGATTCCGAATAGTTTTGGCGGCTCGCATTGGCGGTGTCTGGCCACCGTTGTCTGCTCCGCTGCCTCCAAAGTTTGCAGCCGCGTTGAAGGCCGCACCGGCTCCTCCTCCCGGATCATACGCCTAATTTCATCCAGGCCAGCTTGCAGCAGTTTGTGGGTGTCGAACGGCGTCTGGCCTGTCAGCAATTCGTAAAGCAAAACGCCCAAACTGTAGATGTCGCTGCGCGTATCAATGTCCAATCCGCTCAATCTCGCTTGTTCCGGGCTCATGTAGGCCGGCGTGCCGATAAACTGCTCAAAGGCCGTGAATAAGGTCTTGTCCGTCAGGCGCTGATCGGTGGTGGCTTTAGCGATGCCAAAATCAATGATCTTGGGCACCGGCACACCATCGTGATCAGCTACGAGAATGTTGGATGGCTTGATGTCGCGATGGATGATTCCCTTCTGATGCGCGTGCTGGATGGCCTGGCAGACTTCGATGAAAAGTTCCAGGCGCGCCATAGTGCTGAGGTTGCTCTGGTCACAGTAATCAGTGATTTTGACGCCGCGCACCAACTCCATGACGAAGTATGGCCGGCCAGTATCGGTCGCGCCAGCGTCCAGCACCTTCGCAATATTCGGATGGTCCATCAAGGCAAGCGCCTGCCGCTCCGCTTCGAACCGGGCGATAACACTCTTTGTATCCATCCCCAGCTTGATGACCTTGAGCGCCACGCGTCGGCGGACTGGCTCCTCCTGGTCAGCCATAAAAACCACGCCACAACCCCCTTCGCCAATTTGTTGCAGCAACTTGTAGCGGCCAATCCTGTCCCCAAGCTGCTGCGCAGGTTTGACAACCACGGTTTCGCGTCCGGGGGCGACGGCCGGGCTGTCCATAAACGTCCCGGCCAACTCATGGGCGCGGAGCAGTTTTTCGACTGTTTGGCGAAGAACAGCATCCTGGCCGCAAGCCCGTGTAAGGAAGTCAGGACGCTCGTGAGTTGGCAGCGCCAAGGCGTCGTTGAAAATGGCAAGTAATCTGTCTTCCGGCTCACTCATAATGTTGTTTTCCAAGGTCGGCGTTGGACAAATACAACATGCGCAACCGCCCTCCCAAAAGGGCCAGTCAAACTGACTTTTTTAGCTTATCGGAGCAGGAGTCCTATCGCGCCTGCGGCCGATGGTTCCTCGATACCTCTAGTGGGTACGCGTCCTCAATCAATAGCCGATTAAGGAGTCGTTTCACGTTACTTTCTTGAGGTTTTTGCGCCATTAAGGTCTGAGTCTTTTGGCGCAATGCGACGCCGGCGAAGGACTCTTGACTGTAAAACGCATCACCGTCAAGAATCCTGTTAAGGTCTTCTATCAGAGCTTGTTGCAGCGAGTTTGGATCAGAACCTTGGCCTTGGTAATTCCTTAGCGCTTCCTGTGTAGAAGAGGACAACTTTCCAGCCAGCAAGATGTCGAACGCCCGGCTTGGTTGCTTCAGTTTGCTGGCGAGGGACGACAAGTCAAGCAAGTCACGCGCTGAAAACGTCGAGGAACCAAGTTGATCATAAAGCGAAGCCTTAGCAAAAGCCCAATAGCGTTTGACGGTTCGTTCTGCAAGGCCAAGCACCTCTCCACACTCCTTGTCCGTCATCCCCACAAAATACTTTAGCTTAACCACTTCCGCACACTGGGGGCGCTCTTGAGCCAATTCTTCGAGTGCATCATTGATGGCCAGCAACTGCGTGTCTTCGGTCTCGCTCGCCAGGGTCACTTTCTCCAAATCCACGCGTTGCATGCCCCCGCCGTGTTTCACAGCGGCTTTACTCCGAGCCTTGTCAATCAGGATGCGCCGCATTGACTCAGCAGCCGCAGCGAAAAAGTGATTTCGGCCCTCCCACTTTCGATTCTCGTCGCCGGTCAACCGGAGCCAAGCTTCATGAACGAGCGCGGTGGGCTGCAACGTCTGGTTTGGCGCTTCCCGTGCCATTTTGGATGCTGCCATTCGGCGCAATTCAGCGTAGACTAACGGCAGAAGTTCCTCCGCAGCCTTTTTGTCGCCCTCCTGCGCGGCTTTGAGGATCTGTGTAATGTCGCTCGGTGCTTCGCTCATATAAAACATTCGGAGCTTTCAAAAAAACCACATACCCCCGGTCCTTGTGAACATCAAGCCCCAAATTGGCGGCATCGACGGCACGACGGCACCGAAAAATGAGATTGCGCTTTCATGGCCCGATTTGCACTCAGAAAATCGCTTATTAAGGTGGGCCAAACACGGCCCAGCAAAAAATAGTCCGCCTCCGGACTTAACCGAAAGGCAACAATATGCGAATCGAAAAAGTTATTATGATCACAGCGATTGTGGCGGCAACAATCCCCTGCATCGCCGGCCCCTTTGACCCGCCGCGGCTCCCACGTGTCTATCCCCCGCCGAATCTCACCAGGCAATTGCAGCAGTTCCGAGCAGACAACGAGCGCCGACAAATGGAACAGACGTTGCGCCAGTTGCGGGAGCGCGACATGCGCCTGCTCCAACAAACCCAGGCGGACGAACGAAGGGAGAAACAGACCTTGGAAAGCCTTCGCCAGTCCGCGGCCCGGTCCGAACAGAAATGACCGCAACATTTAAGCTGCGAGTCGGGAGCGGCCTCGCGAACCAGATAGTGACGCGGGCACTCCCGGCTCCGGCTTGTTTCAAAGGTCACATTTCGTACGCGTGAAACGACGCCTGAAATCTCCTATTCAAAGAATGGACAACGCCGAGAACTAATATGAAAAAAATCATTTTCTCGTTTCTGATCATCGCCATTTCGTTTACGTGGCACCCTGTATTGGCGGACGAACTGCGTGTGCCCGCAATTCGCCACCCCTTTATCGAGCTTGGCGATAACGACACCTCGATTGACCGAAAAGGTTGTGAGCCTTTGCCTTGGCCGATTGGGCCAAATCATCCTCGAACGCCGAGGCCCAAGCCGATGCCCTTTCCGCAACCGCCATTGCCTCGACCGTTACGGTTGCCACCCACGCAGGCACAAACAGAATCCGCGAGTTCCTCGGAAGGTTGTGCAACTCAGGTCCACACGACCCAAAGCGACCCAAAGCTGGCGGAGGAATTTTGATTGTTTCCGAGGCTGCGAGGTTTATCCTCAAATTGCGCTGAAACCGCACCTGTTCTCTATGTACTGGAAACGCGTAAGCTTTTGGCTGATTGGGATGTCGGCTCTCATCTTGATTGGTTCGGCTGGCTGGCACTATGCCCGCACGCACGCCCGGGCCGATGTTGAGGTCTTCCCACAGTTGGGCCATTCCGGCCGGGTAAAGGCGGTTGCCTTTTCGGCGGATGGGAGGCTGGTGTTGTCGGGTGCCAGAGACGGCATGTTGAAGTTGTGGGATGTGGCAACGGGCCGCGAGTTGCGGACGATGGCAGGTCATTCGGACACAGTGACTTCCGTTGCATTTTCGCCGGATGGGAGATTGGCGTTATCCGGGAGCGCGGACACGACTGTGAAGTTGTGGGAGTTGGCGACAGGCCGGGAAGTGCGTACGCTGACGGGCCATTCTCACGGCGTTTCATCAGTCGCCTTTTCTTCTGACGGGACGTTGGCATTGTCGGGCGGGAGAGACAGCACGTTCAAGTCGTGGTATGTGGCGACGGGCCGTGAAGAGCGAACGCTGACGGGCAATTCCAATCAGGTGTGGTCCATTGCCTTTTCACCGGATTGGAAGCTAGCGCTGTCAGGGAATTGGAAGGGGATCTGAGAATGTGGAACGTGGAAACAGGCCATGAGCTTTGGACCGTAGCCGCCCATTCCAATTGTTGGGTGAAGGCAGTTGCTTTTTCGCCTGATGGGAAGCTGGCGCTATCGGGCAGCGAAGGCAGTCTAGAAAGAGACAGCACGCTGAAGTTGTGGGAGGTCGAGACAGGCCGAGAGCTGCGAGTGTTTTCTTGGGCTCCTGTGCAGGAAAATTCGGGGTCTGCCTGGACCCCTAATTGGCCCGTGGCGTCAGTTGCCTTTTCGCCCGATGGGAGGCTGGCGCTATCTGGGCAAGATTGTTGCATGACGCTGTGGGACCTAACAAGGGGGCGGGAGGTGCGAACGCTGGAAAGGCAGCCTCATCAATGCTTCGGGGTGACCTCGGTGACATTTTCGCCAGATGGGGTGCTGGCTTTGGCCGGCGGCGACGACGGTTCGTTGACCTTAGGGCGGGTCGCGACCGGCCAGATACTGCGTACCTTCGCGGGCCTTTCGAAACATGTATCGTCCGCTGCGCTGTCTCCTGACGGGAAGCTTGCTTTGCTGGGGAAAGAAGATGGAACGTTGCAGGTTTGGGACCTGAGTACTGGTCGCGAACTGCGGAATCTGGCCGGGCATTCGGACTCAATGTATCCCACAGTTTTGACGGTTGCGTTCTCGCCGGATGCGAAGCTGTTGTTATCAGCCTGCGAGTACGGGACGTTGAAGTTGTGGGATGCGCTGAGCGGCAGGGAGGTGCGGACGCTGGCAGGCCATTCCAACAGAGTGTTTTCCGTTGCCTTTTCGCCCGATGGCAGGCGGGCGCTGTCGGGTAGCCAGGACGGTACTGTGAAGTTGTGGGACATCGGAACAGGCAAAGCAGTGTGGACGCTTGCGGGCCATTCACGGGAGAAGGTGTACCATGAGGTTTTTATGGATGGAAGCGTTTCCCCTACACCGCGCGCGGAGCAGGAAGTAATCTCAGTGTTGTCGGTTGCGTTTTCGCCGGACGGAAAACTCGCGCTGGCGGGCGAGGAGGACGGGGCGCTTCAATTGTGTGAGTTGGATAAGGGTCCTGATGTCCGCACCCTGTCTGGGCATTCCGAAGGGGTGATGGCGGTTGCCTTTTCGCCAGACGGGAAGCTGGCGTTGTCGGGGAGCATGGACCAGACGGTGAAATTGTGGGACGCAGCGACCGGACGTGAGTTGCATACACTTGAAGGACACTCGAACAGGGTGTCGGCAGTTGCTTTTTCACCCGATGGAAAACTGGCTTTGTCGGCGAGCTGGGATCGTACCGTGAGGTTGTCCGATGTGGCCACAGGTCGTGAGGTGCGCGTGCTCCATCTGACTAACAGTTTTTGCCTCTTCTCGCCCGATGGCCGCCACTTTTTAACCCCTGACATCGGAGGATTTGAGGTCTGTTCTCTGGCGTCGGGCAACGTGCTGGCGCGGATGTTCCGCTTCGATGACGGCGAGTGGGTGTGCCTGACGCCGAAGGGCTACTTCAACGCCTCCACCTTCGGCGCCAGCTACCTGAACGTCCGCCTTGAGGCTAGCAACGAGGTAGTCGGCATGGAAGGGGATTACCTCAAAAGATTCTATCGTCCGGATTTGGTCTCGCAAGTCCTGAGCAGTGGCAAATGAAACCGCAAGAACTGTATCTGGCGGAGGATAGCTTGAACCGCAGGATAGATTCAGACTAAAAATCCCCCTGCCCTTTGCCAATGGACATCCCCGCGCGTGGCGACCCAGACGCGGCGAATTTGTTTTCATGACCCGTTTCGCGCTCAAAAATCGCTTATAGAGGTGGGCCAAACGCGGCCCGGCAAAAAAAATTGTTTTTATGACGCTGACGATTATTATCTGTTGGCCAGGAAGACGAAGTTTTCTATGAACTGGAAATGCTTAGAATTTTCCGCCATGAATGCTTGTGAGACTACCGTTACGGCACTCTCAGGCCAATGGGTTCGTTTCGCCTTAGTGCTCATTCTCCTTGGAAGCATCTGTCGCGCAGCCTTGGGGGACGATTACTGCAGCGATTGCATGGCGACGGCGATGAAAAACCATGCGGAAGGCGTGATGGCCGGCATCCAAAAAAATTGGGCCGAGTATCAGCAGGTGCTTGAGCTGGTCCGCAAGTTTGAAAAAGACGGCACGGAACAGCAGAAAGCTCAAGCGCGGGAAATCTTGGCCCAGGCCAAGGAAAAGTGGAAGCCTTATGAGAGCATGGCCCACGCTTTCGCCTCCCCGGAATTCGCGGCCCAACTTGATGGATACAAGGATTACCTTAGCGGCCAATTGCAGAAGGAAAAGGAGCGGCTCCAAAAGGAAACGGAGCTGTACAAAACATTGGCCAAATCCACGGAAGACCAGCGCCAGCGCATTATGGGGGACATTGCCGGTTTTGAGAAGGAATCGGCTCAACTCAAGAACGAGTTTTACGCGGATCTTGGTCTTGGAGCCTGGTCCTCCATCGGAACCATGCGAGAATTGGCCGCGGCTGATAAACTAAAAGCCATAAAACCGGTCAAAGGCTGGGACGAAATGATAGAGAAGTTCTCAAAAGCTGCGAAAAACAAACGGGCCGTTTCTGCTCGGAACAAAGCCTTGGCGCAACTGGCGGCCGAGGAGGCTGCCGGCAAAGCTATCGTGCGCAATGGTCCTCGCCTCACGACCGCCATGCACCAGGGGAATTCATCGGAAATCGAGGGTGCGGCGGTGCAGCTTGTGGCCGATACAGGTCTTCAGACCATAAGGGCGCTCATGGCCGCCAAACCCGCCATGGCTGCCAGCGTGGACCCGCTCCTGACCAGCGCGGCCGCGCGCTCCGGCTATCTCATGCTGGTCGCTCCGGCCCTCGACAATGTGCTGATTGCAAACGCACTCCACCGTCTTGATCAGGCTGACCAGCGCCTTCAGGACGTAACTGCGACAGAGAAAGGCTGGCAATCACGCATTAAGACATTCGGAGACGAAGTCAATTCCACGGAGCGACGCCTCCAGATGGTCGAAGCGGAAACGACCCTGCAAAGACAGGTCGCCAAGATCAACGAGGAAATTGAAGCGGCGTCCAAGGAGTAATGTTGTGAGAACTGCCACGACCTTTGCATCTTGCCACACACCCGGCCGGTTCTTCACTCCGTGCGCTCTTTGCAGAATGTGTGCCGTTCTGGCCTTGTTTGGCCTCATGTTGGACTACGCGCAAACAGCAGAGGCCCCGGACGCCGCCACGGAGTACAGCGTCCACTGGCTCGAGGTGACCTCCGCCATCTCCGACATTGCGAAAGTGACGCTGAACCTGGACAGCGAGAATCCGGACCCGAAATCCGTCGCCGAATTGAAAAAGGCGGCGGACGAACTGGAAAACGCCGTCAGCGCCATCATGCGCTCGGTCCCCACGGTGGAAGGCGCCCGCCTGCACGTCTTCGCGCTGCCGCGCCTGATCGAGGTGGTCGGCGCGTCCCGTGAACTTTTGCACGTTATCGAAGGCGGAGACCGCGCGGATATTGCCGCCAGCCTGGATTGGCTGGACAACGCGCTCCTGCAATTGGAAAAGTCGGTGCATGCCGAGCTTATTTCATCGCAGGCCTACCATGGCGCAGGAAAGGCGCCGTAGCAAGAATGAGAGATATGAGAACCACACCCCTCCACGCGCTCCTACTTGTGATGGTGTTGATCGCTCGTCCAGCGCGCGTCGTCGCCGATGACAATTCCAGTTCCTCTCCAAAACAGGACGCGAAGTCCGAAGCTTCACCCACACCTGCGCCGACAACTCCAGGACCGGCTGAAGTGGCCAAAATGTGCCAGCAGAATGTTGAAATTTCAAACGATCTGGGTTCACTGCTGAACCAACTCAAAGCCTTGAATCCGCCGCCGCCCACTCCTTCTGTTCCCGAGCCGGGCCCGGCCACACCTGTGCCACAGGCATCGTCGACCTTGCCGGCGGCAGTACCTGCGGATTGGCAGAAGAAAGTGTTGGTGCAGCAAGTTCTGGCCAACGAGGGCGTGATGCTCCAGAGCCTCAGAGGGGCCAATGAGCGGGCCAACGAGGAGTTGCAAGCAGCGGCCACGGCCCGCACGCCCGAGCAACGGCAAACTCATTTGGAGAAAGCGCACGAACAAGCCGACGAGAGTGCCGGACTGATTACCCAACTCACCTATCAGCTTGCGCAAAGCGCCCCGCACCCGCCGCCGATGCCCAGGATTTCCTTCGGTGATATGCCCGATCGCGAACTCCTGATAAAGATGGCCCCATCGGGCGGCAACCCGCCGGTTCTTAGCGTTGAGCAATCGTACGACGGAAATGCGGCCCGGGTTTACCAGGAAGTCAACCAAGGCATAGGCACGCATTTTTACAGCATCCCCAGCCCCACGGGTCCCCCCGTGCCATCCAGCGGTCTGCAAAGCAGCGTTTCCGCCGGATCGGGCGCTCCAACACAGCACCACGGAATCGGCTACGAAGTTCCCCCGCCGCCAATACCACAGAAAGAGCCGGGCGGCATCAAATTCTGCGGCGCCCGCGCGGAGGAACTGGCCAACACCCTCGACGTCACCTCCATTGCGTTCGACCCTGTGCGGGGAAGGATCGTGCTCGCGGGTCCTAAGCAAGGTTCGGCCCAGTCCTTTGATCTGGATGTCTTTTCCGACGTTCTGCTTCTGGCGGAGCAGGAATACGAACCTTTTTTCAGCCTCGACCCTTCCGAGCCTGCGGATTGGGACGGATCGCTCTCCCGTATCACGGAAGCGATGGACAAAAAGTATTCGACAATGGAAATTGCGCAGAAGGTTCGTGCCCTCTGCCCTGCCCCCGTCACGCGCGGCAGCCGCACCTACTATTACACAACCATTGAGGCCTTCGATCCGGATCTGGTGAAGGAGGCTAATCGCGGCCACGACATTACCACCACGGTGGTGTATTCACCGGGATGGTTGCGCTATTCAAAAGTCGGGCAAATCCTATTCGAGGCGGACATGGCCATCAAAAGTGTGGCCAGCGGCTTTTTTGATCGCGCCGGTTCCATTGAGCCTGCGTTCGTCTGGCAGGACGATGACTTCAATCCGATTTGGCTCAACCGTGATGTGAGCAGTTCAGCGGCTGGACGGGCCAATTTTGAATTGTCTCATACCAAAATCAACGAAAGCGACGCGCGCATTGACCTGGCTGAAGTCCATCCCGGCCTCTACGTCACGCAACGCAAGAACGGCACCTCGCAGGACTTGCCGCCTTCGACGAACGATGTCGCCATCAGCAAATATTTTGACAGCCATTGGCACGAATTTGTAGAGCATGTGCCGGAGATCGCCCGCCTCGAAATGGTCTTTCGCGCCTACGTGGCGGCCCGGTTTCTGATCGCGCATCATCCCGGTCTGGCGGCTCGCATTCGCGCCATGCCCCGCTTTTTCCCGCCGGAACAACCTCCGTTGCGGATTATTCACCCGACCGTCATCCGCGTGGCTTTTGAGAATGGCCGTCCGATTCCTGTCGTGCCCGACACCGACATCATGTTTGATTTCAGCATCGGCTACGGCGGCGGCGTCAAATTCGGCCTCGAAGCCGAGGGGAGCGAGCCTTCCCGCGTGGAAGTGGCAAACGTGCCGGTGGATCCGAATGATTGGTTCCACGGGTTGCTCGCCGCCGCCAGTTACGGAGACGCAGGCTACGTTGAGAGCGGGGATCGCGGCGCGGCCGCTATCGAGTTCGACTCCGACGGCCTGCCCGCAGTCTGGCACTTGCGAATCGCCAGCATGGCGCTGGTTTTGGTGCTGATTGCCGGCGCGGCCACCCTCATCAAGCGACGCTTCGATTGGCAGCAACTCGCGGCCATGAAGACCTGCCGCCATTGCGCGGGCGTTCACGGGAAGATGGGACGCATCGCCTTGGCGGCCAGCGCCATGACAGCCAGCGCCATGATGTACCTTTGCATTCTGCCGCTCCTGGCCGCGTACGACACGCCTTGGTCCCTCCCACAATTGTGCTTTGCCCTAAGCATCCTCGTCGCCGTATTATTGACATTTATTCTGATCGGGACGGTGATCCAATCTTTGGGCGGTTTGATTTCCAAAGGCGGCCCTCGAAATTCTGGCTGGGCCGCCGCAATGTTCACCGGGGCGCACATCACCTGCCTTTTTTTCGCGGTGTTCCTGTTGCATCGCGGGCTGAACGGCGGGGCCATTGGAAGCAACCTCGCCGAGGTTTTGACTCCTACCGTCACGGAGCGAATTTTTGTCAAATTGAACGGCATCGGCCCGATTGCCATCGCCTTGGGCATTGGCTTGGCCGGCACGATTTTAACCGTGCTCTTGCGCTGGGCTGTGCCTTATGCCTTGGGCAGCCGTCCGCTCGCGCTTTACAGCCCGCACGAAACGCATACTCATTCCCCTGCCCCATCATGAACAACGATTTCCCCGCCATCAACGGTCTCGTCGAAAACATTGGCCGCGTGATCATCGGCAAGGATGACATCATCCGCCTCGTCGTGGCCGCTTTGTTTTCGCGCGGTCATGTGCTCCTAGAAGACAAGCCGGGCGTCGGTAAGACTGTCCTCGCGCGCGCGCTGGCCAAATCGGTGGACTGCTCCTTCAAACGCATCCAATGCACGCCGGATTTGCTCCCGGTGGACATCACCGGATACGTGGATTTTCGCGTGCAAACTTTCAAAGAAGGCCCGGTTTTTGCCAACATTGTTCTGGCCGACGAACTCAATCGCGCCACGCCGCGCACGCAGAGCGCGCTCTTGGAGGCGATGGGCGAACGCCAAGTCACCGTGGATGGCAAGACGCACGATTTGCCGGACCCGTTTTTTGTCATCGCAACCCAAAACCCAGTCGAGCATCGCGGGGTGAACGACCTCCCCGAGGCGCAACTGGATCGTTTCCAAATGCTCCTCTCGCTCGGTTACGCCACAGCCCAGGAGGAAAAACGCCTGACCCTGGCGCGCCAGCAAAAAGACCCTTTAGAAATTCTCGCCAAGGTCATGACGGCCGCCCAACTTCGCAACGCGCTCGATGCTGTCCCCGAAGTGCGCATCAACGATCAACTGGTGGATTACGCGGTTTCCCTGGTGCGGGCGACGCGGGAATCCAACCTCCTTGAGGTGGGTGCCAGCACCCGCTGCATCCTGCAACTGGTGCGGCTGGCGCAGGGTTACGCGCTGACGCAGAAGCGCGCTTATGTCATTCCGGACGACATCAAATTCCTCGCGCACCTCGTCTTGCCGCACCGTGTCACGCCGGCCTCGGCCTCGGGCGACAATCTGAGCGCAACCCAGTGGAAGCAGGAATGCGTGCGCCGCATTCTGGCCGATGTGAAAGTGCCGGACAATTAACCGCATGGATTACCTTCCCCCCGCAAAGGTCCGAGTACAGTTTCGCCGCGCGCCATTGGCCACCGCCTGCGTGGTGGTCGCTGTCGCCGGGGCCTGCGCTTCGTCCACCGGGAACGCCACGGCTGTCGTTGGATTGTGGATTTCACTCCTGATCCTGGGTTGGACGGCGGTGGCGACAGGACTGACACATCTTTGCGGCGTGCGCGATCTTGTGGTCAAGGCTCCGCAGAACACGGCGGACTTTCACGCGCTGTCCGCCTTTCATGTCAAGGCCCACCTCGGCAACCGCCGACGACGCTGGCCTTTGCTCTTTGCGACGGCCCACCTTGAAACCAAGACCGAGGGCGTCGGGCTGAATTCCCCGCCCGTCTTTGTCGCCCAACTTGCCGCGCTCGGACAGGCCGTCTTCGGTTGGCGCATCACCGTGCGCAAACGAGGTGAAGTGGAACTTCTCGGCCTCCGTTTGAAAGCCAGTTTTCCCGGCAGCATCACTTCCGAACAGGCTTTTTTTCCATTTTCGCAGCGGCTGCTGGCCCTGCCCGCCAGTTACCGGCTCGATCAAAACGCCCTTCAAATCCTCATGGGCCACCGCCGTTCCGCCGCCTGCACAAGTTCCGCGCCGGCCTCGCTGGAGGACTTTGTCGGCGTCCGCGAATACCGGCCCGGCGACAATCCTCGCAGCATCCATCAGGCGATTTCCCTGCGGCTGGCGGATTTCCCGAACCAACTCGCCGTCCGCGAATACGAAGACCCCACCAACGACGACGTCTGCGTGGTGCTGGACACCCATGTGGCCGAAGGAGATTTGGGCCAGCAATACCGCCACGAAAAATCGCTCAGCTTTGCCGCCGCGTTGTGCCGGCTCTTGACGGAAAAACAATATTCCGTCCGTTTTCTGGCTGCGGACGAAAATGGCGCCAAAATCGAACTGCCGGTGCTCTGGCCGACACGGGATTTGCCGCGCTTGGAAGCGCGCCTGGCGACTCTGCGTCCGACCCGCCATGCCGCCGCTATCCAGCAATTGCTCAATGACGCCTCCGCGCGAAGCAGTGACGCGGTCGTGTTTATCACTTTGAACGAACAAAGCAGGCTGGTGGCCCATGGCCGGGCCATGGTGGCCGTCGGGCCAGATTTACAGGCTTCCTTTGTCCGTGAAGTCGTCGGCGTATGAATGTTTCCCAGCAAACGGTCGCAGTTGAAAGCGGGGCCTTGGGGGCCAAGCCGCCGCCGATGGCCCGGCCCGAAGGCGACCGGCGCGTCCAAGCCGCCTTGGACAGCGACAAGCTTTTTCGCGGTTGCGTTCTCGCGGCTTTCGTCCTTGCCATCATCGCGGGCAGCGGTTTTGGAGGACTTCCTCGCGCAGGCGGATGGGGCACGGCGGCTTTTGGGCTTGTAACGGCCGTTGGAATCGCATCGCGCTGCGTTGGACCGCAGAGTGTTTGGCGGCCAGTCCAAGGTGAGGCTGATGCGAAACGTGGAAATGGAATCCGGTGGGCCGCCCTCATTGCAACCCGTCTCGCCACGATTGCCTATGCGTGGTGTGCATGGCGTGGACCGGGCGCAGGACGAATCGTGGAATTCATTTTCGCCGCCGCAGTCATCCTGACACTCGACGCGCTGACTGTCCGCCGGCGACACTTTGCGGTCATCGTGGCCGCTGTCGTGTTGACACATCTCTGCGCGCTGCCGCCCTCGGCCAACTTGCTCCAGCCGGCGCTGCCGCTGCACCTGGTGACGGCCAGCTTGGAAATGTTATTGCTGACAGTAGCGGGATTCAGGTTTCTGCTCGCCTCCCTTTGGCAGTTTCCCAGCGCGACTTACCGCATTGCGCCGCTGTGCATCGTTCCCCGGCTGGATCGCGCCTGGGATCACCCTGTAAAAATAAATGTCGCCTGAACCTTCAGTCCTGTCCCGCAAATGGTTCGTGCTGGCCGCCGTCGCGAGCCTGCTGCTGGCCGCGCTGGCGGCATTGTTTTTCCTTCCCTCTCGCCGTAACGCCGCAGTCCAGCCGCTGGCCACCCGGGTGCTCAACGCGCGGCAAACCAGTCCGGATGGAGAACCCATTCCGTGGGGCAAGGCCATGCCGGAAAACAGCGTGCGCCTTGAAGTGACCGGCCTCGACCCCCGCGGTTCCGAGCCGGTTGAGTTTACGCTCTCAAAGGACGGCGCGCCGTTCACGGAAATCGAACATCACGGCAACTTCGCCGATGTCGCCCAGCTCCAGCCGGGCAAATACCGTTGGAGCGCGCTCATCCATCAGACCAATGGAGACCCTATGCTCGTTGAACCGCCGCGCGGCGACCCTTTTGCGCCTGACTTTGTGATCTCGCCGGAGTTGACTCTCCCGCCTCTGCGGCAGCACACGCTCGACGGCGGGGAAATCGGCCCAAATCGCCAGACCAAATACGGCGCTCTCCTGGGAACGGTGATGCCGTATGGTGTTCCCGGCGCGCTGCTCGAAGTCGAAACCAAGCCGGCTGCCGGTGCCTTCGACGGCACCGGCCTCCAACGCATTCCGGCGCATTCCGGCGATGTCAGCGCCTCGTTCGTCGGCCCTGATGGGGCCTACCATTGGCGGGCGCGCCTTGTGCTCGGCAGCGATCATCAAACCGAATGGCGCAACTTCGCTGAAGGATCGGCGGGCGATTTTATCATCTTCAACCCTCCCGAGGAGAAACAAAATCCGCCGAAAGACACCGCCGACAACCAAGACCACGACCGCCAGCCGCAGAACGACCGCCACC
>Ga0326727_10004155_pt1 | contig 44241 bp, 35 predicted proteins | sample MB2enrmetagenome_FD_207643 | JGI IMG/M metagenome (GOLD analysis project Ga0326727, IMG submission 207643) | Lab enriched peat soil microbial communities from McLean, Ithaca, NY, United States - MB29MY | ecosystem: Environmental > Terrestrial > Soil > Wetlands > Peat | place: USA: New York... | reverse complement strand
GCTGGGCATCCTTCATCACCAACGCCCCGGGTTCCTCTCTTATCCAAGCAGTCACCTCGTTCCATACTTGCGCGATCGGAAGTATCCTCGGAAACGATTCCCGGAGATGTATGCCTACCGCGAATTGCGCCCGCGCTTTCTGGCGAAAATCCACCGGAGCTACAAGCGATTTATTGAGCCGCTGCCAACGGCAGTCGTCGGGTTCGAGGGCTCTCCCGTTCAACAACTCGCCCTTCCGGGTCGCATTGGCGCTCTGATTACCAGCCCGCCGTACATGAACGCTTTGGACTACGGCCGGGACAACCGGCTGCGGTTGTGGTTCATCGAGCCGGGCCTCGTGGATACGGTGGATAACGATGTCACTCAACGCCGGCAGGCATTCATTGACGCCATGACGAGCTTGGCTGAGAAAGTGGAGTTGGCCTTGAGGCCGCAGGGCTACTGCGTCTTTGTTGTGGGCGAGGAGGTTCGCCGGAGCTTTGACGCTCATCCCTCCGACGCGGTAATCGCAATAATGGCCCAACGCGCACGGTCTCTACGACTGACAGATGTCCTGATCGACAAGATACCTGACGTGCGCCGCACGCGTCGCCAGTGCAGGGGCGTGAAAACAGAGCACGTTCTCATCTTTCAAAGGAATTAGATGCGCGGCAACCTCCCAAAGGCGGACTGGTTTCTCAATAAGGCACTTCCGAGCCGAACGGACATTGTCATCCGGAAACTCATAAAGAGCGGGAACGACGGTCATGTGTTTAAAGGACACTCGGATTTACTGGTCCGTGATTGGGCGTGCAAAGTCATTCCGCGAACGAATCTGGTGATTGGAGACGCTGGAAGGGAAGTCTGGAGATCCGAAGTCCTGAAGGCGAATTCGTTGACGAACACAGCGGTCGTCAAGTTTGAGCAGCAGATCGAGAATTGGAAGGATGAAGAAGCGGGAGTGGATTGCGTCGTCCTTGTCTCGGAGTTTGTGGAAGGTTGTGATTTGAAGGACTTCATCGCAAAGAACAAGGGTAGGGTAACAGTCTCTTTCATCACCAGCTTTCTTTCCACAATGCTGAACCTGTTCATCGAGATGAAAGTGCGTGGCGTTACCCACGGTGACCTCCACGCCGGCAACATCTTGGTCCAGGATAGGCCGGCATATGACCGCCTCAGCCCGCGTCACGTCTTCCGGGTGACCGATTTTGGGGTCGCTGAGGCTACGAGTGACCGGAGATTCAAGGACGATTTCGACCAACTCGCTGACCTTCTCCGCCAACTCTTGGAGCAGGTGGCCTACACCGCCGGATCCTTGAAGGAGAAATTCGTCTTCAATGTACTCAATGACAGGTTCCTGGCGCGGTATTTGACGGAACGAGACACAACCCGTGAGCCAGTGGCACGGCAGCCTGAAGCCCTTTTCCAGCAGTTGCAGGAACTCGAAGCCGAATTTGACAAGTACGCGGGGGAAGGAATTCGTTTGCTCACTCCATTCGATTTCCTAAACTGCGAGCAAATCGGCGACGACGAGACCCTCCTGAAGTCTCTTTACTCGGACCGCTTCCTAGGACTGGACGATATACGGAGCCGGAACAATGTGGTGGTTACAGGACCACGAGGTTGTGGCAAGAGCACGGTGTTCAAGAGCCTCAGTTTACACCACAAGACTCAGGTTCATGAGGACGCACCAGCCGAAATAAACTTTTTTGGCGTGTACTACCGATGCCTTGATCTCTATTTTGCTTTTCCAAGGTATGTAATTCCTGACCGTCCCGAAGCACTCGACATTCCTGTTCACTTCGTAACGGCAACGCTTCTCGCCGGCTTCTGTGAGGTCTTCGAACGTTGGGCGTTACGTCATTTTCAGGAGGAGTACCGCGCGTTTGAAGCCAAGGCTGCTATCAAGCTCTGGGGTATCCTTGGTATTGAACCGCCGAAGGAGCCGGGTATTGAGACTCTCCGATCTGTCGCTGCGGAACTCCAAAAGCAACGCCGGAAGGCTGCGGATAGGCAGCAACGTGCGAAAGATGTCAAACGTGGCATCGGGCGGTGTTGGGGAGTAGACATCCTTCAACGTGCGTGTGAAACCCTCGTCAAATCCTTTGCGTTTTCAAATAGCAGGCCCGTTTACTTTTTCATCGACGACTACTCAGCCCCTAAGGTGACCAAGGCGCTGCAATCGAGCCTCAACCGAATCTTCATGCAGCGAAATCCGCATTGTTTCTTCAAGCTCTCCACAGAGAGTCCCGTCTCCTTCTCCTCAGGGGACATTGACGGAAAGGAGTACGTCGAAACGCGAGAGTTCATCTTGCTCAACCTTGGTTTGGTTTACTTGCACGATGAATCCGAAAAGAAACTGGCGTTCATCGAGGATGTTTTCCGTCGCCGCCTTTCGGCTGTGGAGAAGTACCCCGCCAAGGACATTACCGAACTTGTGGGAAGCAACGCCTCCCAGAACTGGAATGAAGATGCCAGGGAGATACGGCGAGTCAGTCGGATAACGGTTTGGGGCAAAGAAAGCCTATCGAACCTTTGTAGCGGCGATGTTCACTACGTTATCAACCTCGTCGCCAGCATGGTGAATGCCACCGGAGGTGAGGCACAACTGCGACAATCCGAAAGCCTGCCCAAAGTGTCACCGAGCGTGCAGGACAAGTGCATTCGTGAGGAAGCAGGAGAGTTCTTGCGAAACCTCAAGGGGAGTTGCGAGCACGGCGACAAACTTATTGCAATCGCTTCGGCCTTCGGAATCGTAGCGAACTCTTATTTAAGGTGGCGCAATTCAGCTAACGATACGGGAGAACCTCCTTGGCAGGCTTGTCGAATTGAGCCACACGAGGCCTTGTCACTGACTGGTCCTGCCCAAATCCTGTATGACGAACTGCTAAGGTACTCCGTGTTCATTGAAGACTACCGCGGCAAGAGTCGCCGAGGGAAGACGGTTCCGCGTTTGTGCCTCCGACGCTTCTTGGTCCCCTATTTCAACCTGACTTTCAGCAACCGCGACTCCATTCCGCTTGAACCAAGAGACTTCGAGCTTCTCTTGACCGCCCCAGATCAATTCGAGGCAAAATTCCGCCGTAAAGGGCCCGACGAACCTCGAGAAGGTGAACTCCCGCTTGGGTAGCGAAGAGCCATTCAATATGCGTGTTCTCCGAATAGACGAAAAGCTGATGGCCCTGCAAAAGCCCTTGCTCCAACCGGTTGAAAGGTTTTCATTGCATTCGCGCGATTGTCTCATTCTGTGTGCCGGCTTCGAAGATAGGGTTCTTGGGGTCCTGGATAATGCATTGTTAGGGTCTGCACCTTTTAAGGTGGTTGTCGTCGAGTACTTGCCCTTCGTGCCGCAAAACCGCTCCTCCATCATTCGCGAAAAATGCGTTCGGTACGGCCTCTCTTTCTCCGACGTCACGTATGATCGCCAGAATCCTGCGGGTTTTGGCGAGGCGCTTCTTGATCGGCTTGGCAATTGCGACGGACGCATATTTGTGGACGTGTCGGGAATGTCACGGCTCCTCATTGTGCAGGTTCTTGTCGCACTTGGAAATCGAACGGCCCGCTTCAGTCATTGTTTTGTAGCTTACACCGAGGCCAAGATCTATCCGCCAAGCCAAGCCGAAGTAGAGGCCAAGATTGCGCAGCGAAATGTTGACCCGACGTATTCGGTGCTATTTCTCTCCTCCGGTGTCTTCGAGGTGACGATTGTTCCTGAACTTTCCTCCGCGTCGATTCCTCTAGGGCAGACAAGGCTGATCGCTTTCCCATCGTTGGAGGCGTACCAACTGACGGCATTGCGTGCGGAGCTTCAACCATCCCGCTTTACATTCATTCACGGCATACCGCCCAGTCAAGCGAACGCGTGGCGTCTTGAAGCCATTCGGAGAATCAACCGCGTAGATACCGTAACGCATGATGCGGTGACTACGAGCACGCTCGACTACCGGGAGACGCTCGATTGTCTGCTGCGACTTTACAGCACGCAGTCGGAACGAGAACGTCTCCTCATCTCCCCGACTGGCAGTAAAATGCAAACGGTGGCGGTGGGTCTTTTTCGCACATTCATGGACGATGTTCAAATTGTCTATCCAACACCCAAGGAGTTCCGTTCGCCCTACACCGAGGGTGTCGGACAGCTTTACACGCTTGCGCTCGAAGGCTTCTCACCGAGCGACCCCTGACGACAATCTGCGATCAGCATGGCGATGCGATGGCGGACGGCCGTAAGATTGCCCCCGCAGACAATACTCTGAATTGCGAATTCAAATCCGCTCAAAGTACCGTTTCTTCTCCCAATCGGTGACGGCGCCGTCACCCTTGGATGACGGACAAATTTAGGTTCTTATCTGTCCGACTCTGTCCGACCCAGTCCGACCCAGTCCGATTGCCTACGGTTGCAGCAGAATCGCTCCGGCGTTCGTTTTCCCCAGGAAAAACCCGCCCCCGCTGTTCACATTCTGCAGCACCGCTCCGGTGCCTGTAGTCATTCCTTTGCCGGCGCTATTGCCGAACTTGATCGTCAGCAAACCCTTCGCGTTAATCGAGCCGGTCAATGTATTCGCCGGGCTTCCTGTCAGTTCCATCAGCGTGTTACCGCTGCTCACCGTCACGTTGAATGAGAGCGGCGACAGCAGGCCCCCGCCGGAAATGTCCAGTTGGCCCGACGGCAGATCAATCGCCGCTCTATGCGGCGACGGATAGGTCCAAGGGGAGCCTTGCACAACAGTCAGATTAGTGAAACCGCTCCCGTAACGGACGCTCGAACGCGATGCCTTTCTAATCCACGTCAAGTTCCCGGCGGGCGAACCGCTTTCCAAACCGATCCAACCCAGCAGCAGCCCCGTGCCGCCGTAGAGATTGCCATACACCGGCACATCGCCGGCGCCCGACAAATGAACCGCCTGGCTGAACGGCGTCCCATCCGCCATCGCCCCGCTGAGAGTTACAACGCCCGCATGATTGGTAATCAGCAGGTAGCCGTACCCGGACGGAGTGCCGGCCGGCAATAACAATGCCGTGTATTCCGCCGAACTTGACTCCTTCGCCGCCAACTCCGCCGTCAGATTTGCCACCCAGGCGCCGCCATTGGCGCCGCAAACCGTGCCGCTTATATCCGGCGGCGAATCATTCCAATTCAATGTCATCTCCAGCGTCAGCGGACCGCCCTGTTGGGCTGTGCGTTGGACGTGATTGCTCGCCTGCCTGGAGCCATTGAAGACCCCGGTTATGGCATTGGTGGTGCCGCCGATCAACAGCTTCCCGCTATAGCTCCCCGACGCCGTGACTACCAGCCCGCTGAGCATCCCCGCCGTTTCTGCGGTCGCATCGGCCTGCATGAAAAGACCATTGTAAATTCCTTGGGCGCTAAAGGTGTAGGTTCCTTTGCCTTTCGCAACCGCCTCCGTTTTGATCGCGACGGTCTGATTGGCGGGCGTCGTCAAGCCGCTGATCGTCTTGAAGCTCAACGTATGGTTGCCCACCGGCAGATTGCCTACCGTCGCGCCGCTATCTTGCCATGTTCCGCCATCCACCTGCCATCTCGCCCCGGCGCTGATGGCCCTGGCCGGGCTGATGATCGCTTGCAACGAGCCTCCCTCCAGCACAGCCGTCAGACCGTCAAAATAATGGGAACTCCACCCGGTCGTGCCAGGCAAATAATAGACGACCGCTCTGTCGTCATTGGCGAACGCAGACAAATCAACGCTGGGCGCGTTGCCCTTGAAATAGACGCTCGTCAGGCTCAAGCAGTCATAAAACGCATACTGCCGGATGCTGGTCACGCTGGCCGGAATCGTGACGTTCGTCAGGCCGGTGCAGTACGCGAACGTATCATCCCGGATGCTGGTGACGCCGCTTGGAATCGTCACGCTGCCCAGGCTCGAGCAGGCATAAAACGCATCCTCCCCGATGCTCGTGACGCTGCCCGGTATCGCCACGCTGGCCAGGCTGGCGCAGTAGGCGAACGCTTCCTCCCCGATGCTGGTGACTCCGTTCAAGATTGTGACGTTCGTCAGGCCGGTGCAGTAGGCGAACGTATCATCCCGGATGCTGCTGACGCTGCCCGGTATCGTCACGCTGCCCAGGCTCGAGCAGGAATAAAACGCATCCTCCCCTATGGTGCGGACGCTGCCCGGAATCGTCACGCCGCCCAGGCTGAAGCAGAATGCAAACGCATCTTCCCCGATGGTGCTGACGCTGCCCGGAATCGTCACGCGGGCCAGGCTGGTGCAGTAGGCGAACGCATCCTCCGCGATGGTGGTGACGCCGTTCGAGATCGTCACGCTGGGCAGGGCCGTGCAGGCAAAAAACGCCCCGTCCCCGATGGTGCTGACGCTGCCCGGAATCGTCACGCGGGCCAGGTTGGTGCAGTCAGAGAACGCCTCATAACCAATGGTGGTGGCGCCATCGGTAATGGTGGCGTTGGTCAGGCTGCCGCAGTGTGCGAAAGCAGTCGCCCCCATGCTGGTGACGCGGCCCGGAATCGTAACCTGGGTCAGCCCGGCGTACGCGAACGCTTCCGCCCCGATGCTGGTGACGCCATCGGGAATCGTGACGCTGGCCAGGTTCGTGCAGTATAAGAACACAGAGCCCCCCATGCTGGTAACGTTCTCCGGAATCGTGACGTTGGCCAGGTTGGTGCAGTATGCGAACGTGCCATCCCGGATGGTGGTGACGCCGCCCGGAATCGTGACGCCGGTCAGCCCGGTGTCAGCGAATGCATTGCTCCCGATACTGGTGACGCTGCCCGGAATCGTGACGAAGCCCAGGCTGGTGCATCCAGCGAACGCAGAGTTCCCAATGGTGGCCACGCGGGCCGGAATCGTCACGCTGGTGATGCTGCTGTTCCCCGTGAAGGCATTGCTTCGGATACTCGTGACCGGCAGACCGGTGATGGTGTCTGGAATGATCACAGCGTTGGAACCTGAGTAACCAGTGATGGTGATGGTGCCAGCATTGGTCGTGTAAATGAACTGGGCTTGCCCCACTACCGGCGCGGCCGATGACTGCAAAATCGCCGCGGCGACTGACAGCAGAGATATGATTATTTTCGGATTCATGTTTCTTCTTTCTTCTTGACGACAGGCCCGCCCAAAACGAATGGGACCGCGAACTCAACGCGCCCCCGCCCGCCGCGCCGCGCAGCGCCTTGGGGAGAAGCGCGAAAAACCAACGGCATGGGGGTCAGCCTTTCATTGTGACAGGTTTCGTTTTTATGGATGCACTTTTGGCGTCAAAAACGTCATAATTCCAGGACGGACCGTCGCCCTCTCGCGAACAGGCCGGCCCCCGACCGTAACGGTCCTTTGGCCGCCGGGCCTTCGTCCTGTGCAGGTTTTCATCGTCCCATTTACGTGCATTGTCGCCCCAAAGTCAAGCGTTTAACGCGCCGTGCAACCGTGCAGGAGCCGCATCTTTTTGGCACGGTCGGCGCGCCGCGCCGGCCAGACACAAAGCGAACGGCAAAAACATCGGGGCAAAAACATCAAGACCGGAGATTTTTTTGCCCCCATATTTTTGCCTGCCGTCTGGTCTTGGGAACAGGCCGCAGGTGGCAGAGCAATGATGGGCAGAGGAATAATCTGCCAAGGCTTCTTCCCATTCCCCTGCCGTTCATTCCTCTGCCATTGGATTTATTTCGGCTATTTCGCGGTTCACTCCGTCTTTTAATATTGGCGCGGTTTTTGAGGTTTCGTCCTGCAATCCGTCAATCTCATTCATTTTCGGAAAGACTTCTGACCGCGGATTTCACAGATGGAGGGCCCGTCGCTTTGTATCCGTGCCATCCGTGAAATCCGTGGCCGCCTTCCTTTGGTTGCGCCTGGCCGCGCTCTGTTTCATGCGCGCCTTGTTCCGGTCCGCGTTCGTTCGGCCGGCCTCGGGACGAGCGCGAAAAAAAAGTGGCAAAAAACGTGCGAAACCACAAAAGTGTGGTATAGTGCTGAAGTCAGGGCATGTTCTTTGACATGTTGACGGCCTCGCGGAAGGGATTTCCCGGTGCCTGCGACCGGGAATCGGCGGCGGGATGCTGGCGGCGCGGGCGCCATCGCGCCCGCGCGATTCGCGGCCAAATCGCCCAATGCGCTTCCCCTGCCACGTCCCGCCTCCGCCACCGGGGGTGCCTTTTACTCTTTTGGGTGGCCTCTCCTAATCTTAATCCTAATCTTAATCTTAATCTCTTCATTTAGGATTACGGCCAATCTGCGGTCTCCATCGCGGCCCCAACCGCAAAAAACAGCGGAATTAGCGCCAAATCGCACCAAATCGCACCAAATCGCACCAAAAAAAAATTTGCGCATGGCAAAAAAGAGCCACTTCGGGGCTTTCCGAACCCCTCCCAGCCTTGGTGTCGTCACCCCAATGGCGGGACCCGTCGCCGCAATGATGTAGGGTCGAAAATATCAGAGGTTCACCGTTTGGTTCTCCGGACTCGCATGGACAAAATCCTCTTTGCAGTGCTGTCTGCAAAGATTGCGCATTTTCGACAATATTTTTCCTTCTCCGTTTGCTCCGTTTGCTCCCGTGACATTCCAGATCGGGCCCGTGGCGCGCCAGCCTCTGTCGCAATTGCAAATTGAAAATTTTCAATTTCCAATTCTCAATTCAGACGGAATTCTGTGGTTGCGCTGTTTTGGTTGCGGCTGGCCGCGCTGTGTCGTTGCGCCTTTGCGTTGAAATCCCATGTTCGCGCAAGTCTCAGCGCGCCGTCTCCAAATCAATGAATCCCTTGCCGGCATCCACTCCGGCCAGCCGGGCGCGCATTCGTTCCCCGACATCCAGCCCCCGCTCGCCGCGAATGACCCGCCCTTCCGCCGGCACCGTCAATAACCGCGCGAAGGTCCCTTTGGGCGAGACGCTCGTCACGATGGCGTCAAACACCCGGCCCACTTGCGGCCCCAGCATCAACGCCGCGGCGACTTTCTTCATGAATCGCTCCACGTGCCGCGCCGCCGCTTCGCGCTCCGTGCAGTGCGCCGCCAGATCGGACAAGGCGCTTTCCGAATACGGGCCGGGCTTCCCGGCGATGCTCGCTTTGAGCAGCCGTTGCATCACCAGGTCGGCGTAGCGCCGGTTGGGCGCCGTCGAATGCGTGTAATCGCCCACTGCCAGGCCGAAATGGCCCTCGTGTTCCGCACCCGGATGCTCCACCACGTAAACCCCGGGTCCCAGCGCCTTGACCACCGCCAGCGACAACTCCGGAAAATGGTCCGGGTCGGCCTCCCGCCGCTGCGCCAGAAACTCGTTCAGCGCGCCCGAATCCGGCGCGTCGGGCAATTTCGCCCCCGCCGCCGCCGCCAGCGCCTGGATGCGGTCCCACCGCTTGGGCGTCCGCACCACGCGGCGAAGGCACGGCGCGTTGCGCGCGCGCAGGAAGCCGGCCATGGCCACGTTGGCCGCCACCATGAAATTCTCAATGATGTCGCGCGCCGGGTTTTCGCGCTCGAAGGCAAAGCCGCTGACATTATTATTGACAACAATCGGCACGCTTTCCACCCCCCCCAGCGTCACTGAGCCGTGCTCTTTGCGCAGCGCCTTCAAGCGTTCGGCCGCCTCCTGTTGCAGCAGCAACTGTTCGCCCAAACCCGCCGGCATGGCGGGCCCCTGCGACGGCCCGTTCTCCAACTTTGAACTTTGAACTTCGAACTTTGAACTTATGGCGCAGGGCCCCTGCGACGCCCGGTTCTCCAACTTTGAACTTTGAACCTTGAACTTTGAACTTATGGCGCAGGGCGCCGGCCCCTGCGACGCCCGGTTCTCCAACTCTGAACTTTGAACCTTGAACTTTGAACTTATGGCGGCGGGCCCCTGCGACGCCCGGTTCTCCAGCCAGTCGGCGACCTGATCATAATTCAACCGCGCCTTGTTGCGCACCGTCGCCGCGCCAACGTCCGCGCAATCCACCTCGCCCCCAGGCCCGACGACAAATTCCATGATGAGCGCCCGCCGCTCGGCCCCCTCCCCCAGCGAGGTCACGTCGGTGGAAAGCCGTTCCGGCAGCATCGGAAACACCGGGCCGCCCGTATAGACGGACGTGGCGTTGGCGCGGGCGTGGGCGTCGGTCGCCGAGTTGCCCCCCACCACCGCGTCCACGTCGGCGATGCCCACCAGGACGCGGATTCTGCCCCCGGTCAACGGCTCGGCCCACTCCACCTGGTCCAGGTCCCGCGACTCGGCGTTGTCAATGGACGACCAGAGCAAGTCGCGCAAATCGCGCCCGCCGCCCTCCTGGGGCGCGGGGTGAAAGGAGTTGGTTTCGGCCATGACCGGCGGCGGGAAATCCGGTTGGAACCCTTCGCGCAGCATCTCTTGGCGCGCCCGGCGCTGGAAATCGAAATTGTCGGTCGGAGCGTTCATTGCATCCTTCAGCTTGACCTTACCATTGACAACCCCTCCCCCGCCCGCAAGCGAAAACTCATCGGCAGGAATATCACCGCTGAGAATGGCTCGCCGATTGCTTGCAGATTTGCTTGCATTGCGTCCAGGACAAGGTTAAGAAAAGACCATTCGGTTATGCCCTCTTACAGTTACATAGCGCGCGATTCCGGCTCCGGCCGGGAAATCCGCAGCACGGTGGATGCCTCCTCCGAGGCCAACGCCGTGGCTGCCCTCTTGAACCGCAACCTGATGGTCGTTTCCATCCAGGAGAAAATCACCAAAAAGGGCCGCACCAGCGGCGGCAGAGTCGCCCTGGCCGATCTGGTCATTTTCACCCGCCAACTGGCCACCATGATTGACGCCGGCCTGGCCATGGTCCAATCCCTCCAGGCCCTGGCCGAGCAAACCGAGCACAAGCTCATGCGCGACATCATCAAGGACATCACCACCCGCGTGGAGGGAGGCGATAGCTTCTCGGAGGCGCTGCAAAAGCACCCCAAGGTCTTCAACAAGCTCTATTACTCGATGGTCAGCGCGGGGGAGAAGGGCGGCTTGCTGGCCGAAATCCTGGCCCGTCTGGCCACTTATCTGGAAAACACCGCCCGCCTCCGCAAAAAAGTCAAATCGGCCATGATGTACCCGACGATCGTTACCTTCGTGGCCATCGGCATCACCATCTTCCTGCTGGTCAAGGTCGTCCCGGTGTTCGCCAACATTTACACCAGCTTTCACGGCAAATTGCCCGCTCCAACCCAATTCATGGTGGACCTCAGCGACGCCTTGCGCCATCATTTCCTCTGGTTCCTTATTGCCATTGGCGGCATTGTCGGCGGCTGGCTTTATTACATCAAGACGCCCGTCGGCCGCGCCTTTTGGGACGCCCGCCGCATCAAGCTGCCCATCTTCGGCGGCATCGCCCATAAAATCTGCCTGGCCCGCTTCACCCGCACCATGTCCTCCCTGGTCCGCAGCGGCGTGCCCATCCTGGAAGTTCTGGCCATTGTCCAGAACACCGTCGGCAACGTCATCATGGAGGCCGCCATCAAGACCGCCGCCCTGGACATCGAGCGCGGCGAGAGCATTTCCACCGCCCTGGGCAAACATCCCATCTTCCCAACCATGATCATCCGCATGGTCACCGCCGGCGAGCAGACGGGCAAGATTGACGCCATGCTGGAAAGAATCTCCGACTTCCTGGACGAGGAAATCGAGACCACTCTCTCGGGCCTGACCTCGCTCATCGAACCGTTGTTGATTGTTTTCCTGGGCGTGGTCGTCGGCGGCATTGTCATTTGCATGTTCCTGCCCATCTTCAAACTCAGTGAATTGGTCTCGGGCCGCGGCTGAAAAGGCTCCTCCGCCGGGGCTTGCCGTCGTGACCCGCTTCGGCTATGCTTGAGTCATGGCGAAAGTTCTTTTGATTGATGACGAAGTGACCATGGTGCAAATGGTGACTGAACTGCTGCGCCGCGAAGGGCACGAAGTCTTCCCCTTCAGCAGTTACAATGCCGCCATCGAAACCCTCGAAGCCCAATGCCCCGAACTGGTCATCACCGACCTTTACCTCGACAAGACCCGCACGCACGGCCTGGAAATCCTGCAAAAAGCCCGCGCCCTCAATCCCCCTTCCACCGTCATCGTCATCACCGCCTACGCCACCATTGAAACCGCCGTGGAAGCGATGAAAAAAGGGGCCTTCGACTATCTGGAGAAGCCCTTCAAAGTGGACGACCTCCGCCTGTGCATCCAGCGGGCCCTCTCCTACAACGATGCCATCTCCGAAAACATCTACCTGCGCAAGCAGTTGAGGAAAAAATACCAGTTCAACCAGCTCATCGGCAATGCCCCCACCATCCTGGAGGTCTTCAAAATGATCGAGCGGGTGGCCGACACCGACAGCACGATCCTCATCCTGGGGGAGAGCGGCACCGGCAAGGAATTGGTCGCCCGCGCCCTGCATTTCAACAGCCGCCGCCAGTTCGCCCCCTTTGTCCCCATCAATTGCAGCGCCCTGCCCGAAAACCTTTTGGAGTCCGAGTTGTTCGGCCATTGCAAAGGCGCCTTCACCGGCGCCATCAACGATAAAAAGGGCCTCTTCCAGGAAGCCGACGGCGGCACCATCTTCCTGGATGAAATCGCTTCCATGTCTCCCGTCCTCCAAAGCCGCCTCTTGCGCGTCTTGCAGGACAGAGAAGTCCGCCGCGTCGGCGACAACGTGCCCGTCAGCGTCAACGTGCGCGTGCTGGCCGCAACCAACGAACCGCTGGAGAAAAGACTCAAGGAGGGCACCTTCCGCGAAGACTTGTACTATCGCCTCAACGTCATCCCCATCAATTTGCCCAGCCTCCGCGAGCGGCGGGAGGACGTCCCGCTCCTGACCATGCATTTCCTGCGCAACAAAGTTAATTCCCGCACCGGCAAATTGTACTCCATCACGCGCAAAGCCCTCGATGTCCTCTCCGCCCACGATTGGCCCGGCAACGTGCGCGAACTGGAAAACGCCATCGAGCGCGCTTGCGCCCTGTGCGAAGACGCCACCATCCGCGTGGCCGATTTGCCCCCGGCCATCCGCCGCCACGCCTCCGGCGACGCCGCCGAAGATTTGGTCGAGACTCCCCAGGCCTCGCCGGAAAAGGTCGCCACACTGGCCGTCGGCGCCGCCGCCGCTCCGCCCCAACCCTCCTTCTCCCAGCCGGTCGGCGCCTTGCGCGACTATTTGCGCGAGCAGGAACTGGGCTACGTCAACCGCGCCCTGGCCCAGACCGGCGGCGACAAGGAGAAGGCCGCCGCGCTGCTGGGCGTGAGCGTCGCCACCTTGTACCGCAAATTGGCCGAGGAAGACGTCGCCGGTTGACCCCGCCTCGCAGACCGGAAGTTATCTCTCCTAATCCTAATCTTAATCCTAATCTTAATCTTAATCTTAATCAATACTATTAACAGACTAAAATTTGCGCTTTTGGCCGCGGTTTTGGCCCCGGCCGCGGCCTGGGGTTGCGCCTGCGGGTGCGGTGTTTTTGACGTGGGCACCAGTTTGATGCTGCCCCAAAGTCCGGGCGGAATGCTCTTCGCCGAGTACGATTTCCAGGACCAGACCGTCAATTGGAGCGGCGCTTCCCAAGCCCCCGCCGCCAATAACGGCGACAAGGAGATTCGAACCGACTTCACCACGCTCGGTTTGCAATACATGTTCAACCGCTCTTGGGGACTCCAGGCCGAATTGCCTTACGACGTTCGCTACTACCGCGGCTCCGGCGGCGCCACCACCTGGGGCTCCTTCGGCGATATGCGCCTGGAAGGCATCTATACCGGCTTTTCCCAGGACATGTCCGCCGGCGTGACGCTGGGATTGAAATTGCCCACCGGCAATTTCACCTACGACGACGCCACTCCCGCAAGCCTCCTTGATCGCGACACCGAACTGGGGACCGGCAGCACCGATCTTCTGCTGGGCGGCTTCTACCGCCACACGCTTAACAGCGTAACGCCCGGCTTATTTTGGTTCGCACAGGCTAAGTTGGACCTGCCGGCGCTGATCCAGAACGATTACCGGCCGGGCGTCGAGCTGGATACGGCCCTCGGTCTTTACTACCAGGGTTGGTCCATCGGCAAGGTCAAGATTACCCCGGTCGCGCAAGTCATTCCTTCCGAACGCACCAAAGACACCGGCTCCTGGGCCTCCGGCGGCGTCAACGACGGCCCCGTGGGCGTGATTGACTCCGGCTACCAGCGCGTCCTGCTTTCGCCGGGTATCGAGTTCGACGTTCATCCGGTGACGATCTATGCCGACGCCGAGTTTACCGCCTACGACAACGTCAGGGGCAACCAGTTGGTCGCGCCGGAGCTTTTCAAGCTCATCATCAGCTACAAGTTTTAGGAAAGTTATTTGCCAAAATTCGCGCCATGATAAAACATCAGGCGCGTGAGCACTCTGACACTCAGCCAGGCCAGGGCGCGCCATCAGGACATGGCGGCGGAAATCCGCCGCCACGATCACCTCTACTATGTCCTGGCGCGCCCCGTCATCTCCGACCAGCAGTACGACCGCCTCTATCGTGAATTGGCTGATTTGGAAAAGCAATTCCCCGAACTGGTCACCCCGGATTCTCCCACACAACGCATCGGCGATGAACCCCTCAAGGCCTTCGCGCCCGTCGCCCATCTCGCGCCCATGTTCAGTCTGGACAACACCTATTCCCAGGCCGAGGTGCGCACTTTCGTCACCCGCGTGCAAAAGCTCCTCCCGCCCCAGGCTCTCTCCTGGACGGTCGAGCCGAAAATTGACGGCTTGGCGGTCAATCTGCGCTACGAACACGGCCTCCTCACCGCCGGCGCCACCCGCGGCGATGGCACGGTGGGCGACAATATTACCTCCAATTTGAAAACCATCCGCTCGCTGCCATTGAAACTCTCCGCCCACGGCCTGCCGGAAGTTCTGGAAGTCCGCGGCGAAGTCTATATGACGCGCGACGGATTCCAGAAACTCAACGCCGAACGCGCCGCGGCGGGCGAGGAAGTTTTCGCCAATCCCCGCAACGCCGCCGCCGGCTCGCTCAAGCAGCTTGACCCGCGCATCGTCGCCCGCCGTCCGCTGGACGCCGTGCTTTACGGCTTGGGCCGCGTCGAGGGCGGGACCCCGCCGACGGGCCAGCACCAAATGCTGCTCTGGCTTTCGGAGTTGGGCTTCCAGACGCCGCGCAAGACCTGGCTGTGCCATTCCGAGCAGGAACTGCTCGCCGCCATTGACGAATTGGACAAAATCCGCCACGGCTTCCAATACCAAACCGATGGCGCCGTCATCAAACTGGACGACTTCGCCTTGCGCGAACAAATCGGCTTTACCAGCAAGGCCCCTCGCTGGGCCATCGCCTTCAAATACGCCCCCGAACAGGCGCAAACCCGCCTCAACGGCATCACCATCCAGGTCGGCCGCACGGGAGTGTTGACCCCCGTGGCCGAATTGGAGCCGGTCTTCCTGGCCGGCAGCACCATCAGCCGCGCTACCTTGCACAACGAGGACGAAATCAAACGCAAGGACATCCGTCTCGGCGACACCGTCATCATCGAAAAGGCGGGCGAAGTCATTCCGGCGGTCGTCGGCGTCGCCACCGGCCAGCGGCCGGCCGGCGCCCAGCCGTTCGATTTTTTAAAGCATATCGGCGGTCGCTGTCCCGTCTGCGGCGGCCCGGTGCGGCGCGACCCGCAATTCGTCGCCTGGCGCTGCGAAAACATTCATTGTCCCGCCCAGGCCACGCGGCGGCTCGAGTTCTTCACCGCCCGCGGTGCCCTGGACATCGAGAGCGTCGGCGGCATCGTGGCGGACAAACTGGTCGAGCGCGGCCTGGTGCCTGAGCCTCTGGATTTATTCACCTTGAAACTCCAACCGCTGGCCGAATTGAACCTGGGCTCCGCCGAGGCCCCGCGCGTTTTCGGCCGCAAGAACGCCGAAAAGGCCCTCCACGCCATCGAACGCGCCCGCAACGCGCCCCTCTCGCGCTGGCTCTTTGGGCTGGCCATCCCGGAAATTGGCAAAACCACCGCCGGCCAATTGGCCGCCTTCCACGACACCATTGAGCAACTCGCCCAATCCCCGCTGTTAAAAGACGTCCTCGCCTATCACGACAAGAGCGACCCGGCCCGGCGCGACGCGGCGGCGCGGCGGCTGCTGGAAGCGGGCTTTGCCGCCCCAAGCCAGCGCAAGAACGAAAAGGACGCCGGCATCGTGACCGAGGTTGGCCCGGTGGCCGCCCAAAGTGTCCTGGATTATTTCAGCTCCAAGGAAGGGCAAAATGTCTTGCGGCGCATGAAAGAACTGCGCATTGCCCCGCAAAGCCAGAAAGGCGTCGCGCCCAGGACCGGCCAGCCATTTTCCGGCAAGACCTTCGTCCTGACAGGCACACTGCCTTCCATGACCCGCGAGCAAGCCGGCGCCCGCATCGCGTCCCTGGGCGGCAAAGTGACCGCCAGCGTCAGCAAAAACACCGACTACGTCCTGGCCGGCGCCGAACCCGGCTCAAAACTGGAAAAAGCCGCCGCCCTCGGCGTGAAAGTCATAGACGAGGCGGAGTTCTTGAAAATGTGCGCCGAGTAGGCAACGTGGCCGTAGATAACATGCAATCCAACACCGAGTCCAAAACCGCGGGCCAGATGATCGTTGATTACTTCAGGGACTTTGGCGTGTTGAAAGAGACCAGGCTGGAATACTGGGCAATACAGATCGTCAACGTCTTGGACTGCACCTTCTACTTTGCGCTGCTGACCATCGTGACCTTATTCTTGTCGGAAGACCTTGGCCTTAATGACGTGTATGCGGGTTATGCGACGGCCTTCTTCACAAGCGCGACTTCGCTCATGCTTTTCTTCTCAGGGCTGTACACCGACTGGCTCGGCATCCGCAAATCGCTCACCCTCTCTCTGCTGGCGATGCTGGCGCTCAGGTTGGGGGTGGTGGTGGTCGGCCTGACGCCCAGCCTGCCGCATCGCGGCCTCCTCGCCGGCGTGCTCCTGGCGCTGATGGCGCCCTTCATGGCGGCCATTCAGACGGTTTTCCAATCGGCTTGCCGGCGCTTTACCTCCAAGCGTTCGCGCAGCGCCGGCTTTAACTTGTGGTACCTCTTTATGAATATTGGCGCCGCCGCCGCCGGCGTCAGCGTTGACGTGGTGCGCAAGTTCCTGCACTTGCACAATGTCCATATTTTTACCATGGGCGCCATCCTGGCGGCACTCTGCCTGGTGGTGGGACTGACCATGATTCGCAACGAGGAACAGGTGGTCGGTCCGGACGAACCGCCCGGCTCCCGCGCCGAAGAGGCCAAAGTCGAGCACAAGCCGCCTTGGCAAATCGCAAGCGAAGTCTTCCGCGAACCGGCACTCTGGCGCCTGCTGGTGCTCATCGCCTTGATCATCGGCGTGCGCGCCGTTTACGCCTACTTGTATCTCCTCATGCCCAAGTACTGGCTGCGCACCATTGGCCCGGACGCGGACATTGGCCTGCTCAACGCGATCAATCCGGTCGGAATTGTCATTGGCCTGATCCTCTTCATCCCGTTGGCCAATAAGTTCAACGTTTTTTCCATGCTCGTCTATGGGGCCATGGTTTCGGCTTTCTCCTTGTTTCCATTGGCGCTGCCGTGGCGGTGCTTCAGCAATGACATTGGCCGCGCCCATTATCTCATGGCCATCATCTGCATGGTCATTGTGACGATCGGGGAGGTGACATGGTCACCCAAGCTCTACGAGTACACCGCAGCCATGGCGCCCAAGGGCCAGGAGGGGACCTACCTGGGCCTTTCACTGCTTCCGTGGTTCCTGGCCAAAACGCTCGTCAGCGTGTTTTCCGGCCACATGCTTGAGTACTGGTGCCCGGAGAAGGTGACGGTGCATGGGGCCAGTGTGCCCTTGCAGCAAGCCATGATTCACAACCAGGTTCCCTATTGGCACGGCCCCGCGGCCATGTGGCTGGTGCTTGGGTTGTATGCTCTTGCCGGTTGCCTCATCGCCGTCAGCATCCGAGGCTGGCTCACGCGGGGCGCGCGTCTGAGCGCCAACCCCAGCGTGGCGCAGTGAAAAACAGCAGTGAGAACCCCAAAACACGAAAGACGGGAATTGGCGGATTTTCTTCCCCGTTCCACTTCTACCCGTGTTCTGCGGTCAATTCGGCCCTGAATCACTTCTGGGTAGGGTCGGCGCGCCGAGCCGACCGCCCCCCGGCACAGCATCCCCCGTTCCACTTCCATGGTCCGCGGTGAATTTATGGAAAAATAAATCTTGTAGTCCCACTAAACTATGGTAATGTGCAACCTGTGCGGCGCTCAGGCGCCTGTTCTTTGACATTTTGCGGACCTCGCGGAAGGGATTTCCCGGAGCCTGCCGCCGGCAAACGGCGGCGGGATGTTCCAGGCACAGGTCAAACATGATCGAGCCGGCGCTTCGGAAGCGCCGGCTCGAAGGCCATTGAGCAGTTGGGGAGGCGGAATTCAATTGCCAATGACCAATTTTCAATGACCAATTCTCAATCAACGCTTGCAAGTTCTGCGGCGTTCCGAAACGGCCTTGCTCCAAAGGTCGTTAGCACCCATTAGCACCCATTAGCACCTATTAGCACCTAAAACACCGTGTGCATGGCAAAAAAGAGCCAGGTAGGGCGAAGCTGCTGCTTCGCCCTGATCAAGGCGGCGCGCAGCGCCGCCCTACCGTGTTGCTTTGGCGGCTTCTTGAACCTTGAACCTTGAACCTTGAACCTTGAAGCCGCCCATCCCCATGAGGCGGGAGGACAGCGGCAATAGCACCAAATCGCACCAAATCGCACCAAATCGCACCAAAAAAAAGTTTTTCCCGAGCTTAATTCCGCCCCGCGTCGCGCTCGGCCAAAGGCGGCAGCGCCGGCAGCCCGTTCTCCGGCCGGTCCAGATAAAAATAGGCCGTCGCCGTCACGTCGAAACAGGCGTAGGCGTTCAGGAAGCCCTCCGGCGCCTCCTCGGGCTTGAGGCCGGGGTGCGCGTCGAGCAACCCGGTGATGCGCCCCTTGCCGAAATCGCCGCCCACCACCTGCAGCGGAACGCCCGCCTGCGCCATTTTGACAATGTCCTCCTTTTGGCCGCCCATCATTTGCTGGATGGTCACGCGGCAATCGCTCTGAAAATAGACCGGGTCGGGAACGTGATAGCGGTAAAAGGCCAGCAGTTGGTCCGTCGCCGCCAGGCAGCCCTGGTAACGATGCGCATACACGCCCGGACCCCAGCCGTCGCCAATGTAATCCTCCGTGCCCGTGCCCACCAGCGTGGCGTGGGTCGTATCGCCGTCCAGATAAATTTTGACCGCCCCTTCGACGCCAACGCCATAAGAGTTCAGAGCCGCCACGGCGACGTTGGCGCCCAGGAAACGGCCCTTGCCGGTCACGCGCGGAAGGATTTCAAAATCGTGCCCGAGCTGGGTCGGGTTTTGGCGGCGCCAACTGGCGTGAAAATAAAGGGCGTCCTTCGGCGTCTCCTTGGACAGCGTGTAGTCAATGTCGTAAAAAAGACAGCGTTGGACCGTGTCGGTTTCGTTGCGGACCACCACGCGGGCGGCCTTGCGGAAGGGCATCGGGACGTAACAGTTGAACGAGCGTCCCTCGGGGCTGGAGAAAAGATCGCTCTCGAAGCGGGCCATCTTGCCGGCGCACTGCCCGAAGAAGCAGCCCACCGGCGCCGAGACGGCGGGGGTTCCGGCCCCGTCCCAGTAAATATCCAGGCGCATGCCCCGGAGCATTTTTGGCGACTTGTCCATGATCGTCATCCAAATGCGCCGGATGATCCCGCCGCCCCGAACGTCAAGCAAAACCTTTGACTCACCCGGTTTGACCTCTTGTTCGGGGTCGCCTTTCGCCCCTTGGTTCTCCAGCCCGCCGCCGCCCTTGGTCCCGCCCGGATTTTCAAAGCTGGCCCAGCGCGTCTGCTCCGGGCTCATGCGATATAGCTCCGCCCCGGCCGCCTCCAGGCGCGCGGCGGCGGGGGCGACGACGAAACAGACGGCGGCCAGGAAGCCGGGCAGCCTGGCCGGGCGGCGGGAACGGCGGGCAAATCGAATCATCTCCACAGCGTAGGGCCGCCCAAGCGGGAGTCAAGCCGCTCAACCCGGCGCGCGCCGGCGGGTCACCGATGATGTTGGGATTATATTCCCTTGGAGAGCATGTATTTGACAAGGTCGGCCACGCGGCAACTGTAGCCCCATTCGTTGTCGTACCAACTGACCAGTTTGAAAAACCGCTTGTTCAACTCGATGCCGGCCCCTTGATCGAAGATGGAGGAAAAGGCGCAGTGAATGAAATCCGTGCTGACCACTTCGTCCTCGGTGTAATCCAGGATGCCCTTGAGATAGGTCTGGCTGGCTTTGCGCATCGCGGCGGAGATTTCGGCGTAACTGGTCTCCTTTACCGTGCGCACGGTCAAATCCACGCAGGAGGACGTCGGCACCGGGACGCGGAAGGCCATGCCGGTCAATTTGCCTTTGACTTCGGGACAAACCAGGCCGACGGCCCTGGCGGCGCCGGTGGTGGAAGGGATGATGTTGATGGCGGCGGTGCGCCCGCCCTTCCAATCCTTCTTGCTGGGGCCGTCCACGGTTTTTTGGGTGGCGGTGTAGGCGTGGATGGTGGTCATCAACCCTTCCTCTATCCCGAAGCCCTCTTTGAGCAGGACGTGGACGACGGGAGCCAGGCAATTGGTCGTGCAGGAGGCGTTGGAAATGATGTGGTGCCGGGCCGGGTCGTACTTTTCATGATTGACGCCCATGACCACGGTGATGTCCTCGTTTTTGGCCGGGGCGGAGATGATGACTTTTTTGGCGCCGGCGGCCAGGTGGCCCTTGGATTTGGTCGCGTCGGTGAACAGGCCGGTGCATTCGATGACCAGTTGCGCGCCCAGTTCCTTCCACGGCAGGGCCGAGGGGTCCTTGGCGCTGACCACGCGCAGGTCCCGGCCGTTGACGGTCAGAAGATCGTCCTCCGTCTTGTCCGCCGCGGATTTGCGGGAGGAGACTTCGCCGGCAAAACGCCCCTGGGTGGAATCGTATTTGAGGAGATAGGCCAGATTGTCCGCCGGAACAATATCGCCCACGGCGACCACTTCCACGTCGCGTCCGATCATGCCTTGCTCGGCGATGGCGCGGAAGACCAGGCGGCCAATGCGTCCGAAGCCGTTGATTGCAATTTTAACTGCCATAATACATCTCTTTCTAAACTTCCCGGTAGTACTTACCGTTGTTGGTTGAGAATGTGGGCGGCGCCCGCCCCGGCGTCAACGAAATTAAGAGACGCCCGGAGCCGCCGCGCAAAAGGGCGGCGGGCCGGGGAGCGCGCGCACCAGCGCCCAGTCTCATGCCTTTACATCCCCGGAAGATAAACCCGGAAGGAACTGCCCCGGCCCACCTCACTGTCCACCTCGATCCAACCGGCGTGCTGCTTGACGATCGCAAAGACTGTGGCCAGCCCCAATCCGATCCCTTTGCCCACTTCCTTTGGGGCAAAAGATGGCTCAAATACCCTCCCCAAAACGGCTTTATCCATGCCGCAACCCGTGTCGGTAACCGTCAGGCAAACAAAGCGTCCGGGTCGTGCATACGAGTTTGGGCTTGCGGGTTGAGTCTGGATATCAACCATCATGGCGGCCAGGGTCAGCCGCCCGCCTTTGGACATCGCATCACGAGCGTTGATGCATAGATTCATCACCGCCTGTTCCACCAGGCACGCATCGGCCCGCACCCAAACGGCATCGGAGGATTCTTCAAATATAATTTCGATTTTCTCATCCAACAGCCGCCGCAACATTTTCACCAGGTCCCGAATCAGTTCGTTCATGTCCAACGGCCCGACCTTGGCCAGTTGCGCCGTGCCGGCGATCATTTCTGCGGCGTTGAAGGCTGGGTTCACCCAGACCATGTCGTCCTTCTGGTCGGTGGGGATGGGCGCGTTGGCGTCCGTTTCCAGCGCAACCTCTGGCGGGGGCAATGGCTGTTCCGAGAGACCGGGAAGCTCGTGCGCGACGAGCGCGCCAGAGGCCAGCGCTTCGGACTTGGTGATGGCGGGCAAAACGACTTTGATGGTTGTGCCCCGGCCGACTTGGCTGCTGACCTCAGTCCATCCGTGATGCTGCTTGACGATTCCATAAACCGAAGCCAGCCCCAAACCGCTATGGACGGCTGCGTCTTTGGTGGTGAAAAATGGTTCGAAAATGCGCGACAGAATTGTGGGCGGAATGCCGCAACCCGTGTCGCTTATGGCTAAACAAGCCAACTCGCCCGGGTGCGCAACCAGGGGACTCCTGCTGTCAGAGCACGTCGGGACGAGTCTTTCGGTCATGAGGGTGAGTCGTCCGCCCTGAGGCATGGCCTCAAGGGCGTTGACCAGCAGATGGCAGATCATTTGACCCAACATCCCGCTGTCGGCCAGTACAAAGGGCAAAGTGGCGCAGTAACGGCCTTCCCATTCTATCGAGCTTTTGGCGGCAGGGTGAAACAGCCGGAGGGTGTGCTCGACCACTCGATTGAGGTCCAGCGCTTGGAATTGGAAAACCCGCTTTTCAGAAAAACCGATCAATTGGCGGATTAAATGCTCCGCACGGCAGGAAGCGGCCAGTGATCGTTTCGCCAGGCTCCTGCATTCCCGATGGAGATTGTCATCCAGCTCCAAGAGCAGTTGGCTATTGGTATGGATGACGGTCAGCAAGTTATTGAAATGGTGCGCGACCCCCGCCGCCAATTGGCCAACGACATCCAGGTTTCGGATTTCGCGCGAGTCCACTTGGCGTTCCTTGCCGTTGGTAATGTCCTCGCTGACCGAGATGAAATGAGTGATGGGGCCGGGGCTCTGCCACCGCATGGGAGTGGTGGTTTGCGCATGGATGCAAAGGCTCCCGTCGCGCCGCCGGTTGACGAATTGGCCGCGCCAGGTTTCCCCGCGCAGAACGGTATACCAGAACTGACTATAGTAGGACTGATCGTGGCTGCCCGACTTGAGAATCCTGGGCGTCCGGCCCAAAATTTCCTCGGCCGGATAACCGGTTGATTTGCTGAAGGCGGGGTTGACCCACAAAATGCGACCCTGGTGATCCGTGATCATGATTCCGCAGTCAACCGTCGTGAGAGCCTTCGACTGAAGGACCAGTTGGTCCAGCTTCTCGATGTCGGAGCTTTCCGCCGCCATCATTGTGGAGGTGTTCATAAACTTTTTGTAATATAACGTATTCGAGCCGCTTGTCAATGGATACATTTCTAAACTTCGGCCTGGCTAGGCCGGTGTCCTGACTTTTGACACTTTTTGCGGCCAATGAAGAATAATTCCCTTGGACAGCCTTTGTCCATGCGGTTGAAGCAAAATGGGCGGAAGTTTGACAAACAGGTTTCCCGCAGGCGGGAAAGGGCTATAGTAAGTGCAAAGATGATCGCTTATGAGTCCGCGCGCCTCCAGTGGCATTATTCAGTTGCGCCGCCTGGTGTCGAAACGCTTTCCAAGCGTCCGCACCTGGACGGAAGAGGCGCCGGCCAGCTCTCCGGCCCGCCGGCCCACCGGCCTGCCGGGGCTGGATGCGCTGCTGCAAGGGGGCCTGGCCCAAAACGCCATCACCGAAGTCGCCGCCCAGGGTCACGGCGCGGGCAGCGCCCTGTTCCTGTACGCCCTGCTGCGGCAAACGCACCGGGCAGGGCAGTGGATGGGGTTGATTGACGGCCAGGATTCGTTTGATCCCGGCGCGCTGCCCCAGGCGGTCTTGTCGCGGCTCTTTTGGGTGCGCTGCCACGGGGCCGAGGAGGCGCTCAAGGCGGCGGACATTCTGCTGCGCGACCGGAATCTGCCGCTGGTGGCGCTGGACTTGAAAATGAACCCCCCGGCGCAACTGCGAAAAATCTCCGGCACAACGTGGTATCGCTTGCAGCGCATCGTCCGGCAAACCGGCACGGCCCTGGTCGTGCTGACGCCCCACCCGATGATCGCCGGGGCCGGGACGCGGCTGATGCTGGAAAGCCGCCTGAGCCTGGCCGACCTGCCGGAAAGCGGGGAAAAACTGGCCGCCGAACTGAAATTTGAACTGGTCCGCCCCGCCGCCGCCGAATCCGCCGCCGGTTGAGTCATGTCCAATGGGAGATTTCTCTTGCTTGGCGCGGGCCGAGGGCTATATTGCGGCCGTAGCATGAGCACAACAAGTGGAACAATCGGCACGATTTTGCACCACAAAGGCGCATCCGTGTGGACCATCTCGCCGGAAGCGACCGTGTTTGACGCGATCCGACTGCTGGCCGAAAAGAATATCGGCGCCCTGCCGGTCATGGAAGGGGACCGGCTCATAGGCATCTTCTCGGAGCGGGATTACACGCGCAAGGTGGCCCTGGAAGGCAAGACGTCGCACAAGACAAAAGTGCGCGAGATTCTGACCACCGATATCGCCACCATTTCGCCGCACGACACAGTGGAGGAGGCGATGCGGCTGATGACCGCGAAGCATATCCGCCACCTGCCGGTCATGGAAGGGGGCCGCATGGTCGGCTTCGTGTCCATCGGCGACATGGTCAATTGGATCATCTCGGCGCAAACGGCGACCATCAGCCAGATGGAAGCCTACCTTTCAGGCCGATAGATCAGAGCCGCAATCGGTCATCAGTCACCGCGCCCAGCGAAGCGGAAGTGACGGCGCTGGCGTACTTGGCCAGGACGCCCCGCGTATAGCGCGGCTGGGGCGGTTTCCACGCCCGGCGGCGCGATTTCAGTTCCGCAGCGGAGAGGGCCAGCGTCAATTCGCGCTTTTCCGCGTCAATCACAATTCTATCGCCGTTCCGGACCAGCGCCAGCGGCCCGCCCGCATAGGCCTCCGGGGTGATGTGGCCGACGACAAACCCATGCGTGCCGCCGGAAAAGCGGCCATCGGTGATGAGCGCGACGTCCCGGCCCAGGCCCTTGCCCATGATGGCGCTGGTGGGGGCGAGCATCTCCCGCATGCCCGGCCCGCCCCGTGGGCCTTCGAAGCGGATGACGACCACGTCCCCGGCCTTGATGGAGCCGTCGAGAATCCGCGCAAGCGCCTGCTCCTCGGAATTGAAGACGCGCGCAACGCCCTCAAAGCGGGTGCCCTCCTTGCCGGTGATTTTGGCCACCGCCCCTTCCGGCGCCAGATTGCCGCGGAGAATGACGATGTGGCTGTTCTTTTTGATCGGGTTGTCCAGCGGGCGGATGATCTGCTGCCCGGCCGGATAGGGTCGGACGCCTTTGAGATTTTCCGCCAGTGTTTTGCCCGTCACGGTGAGGCACTGGCCGTGCAGCAAGCCCGCCTCCAGCAAGGTCTTCATCATCGGCTGAATCCCGCCGATGGCGACCAGCTCGGACATGAGATGGCGGCCGCTGGGTTTCAAATCGGCCAGCACCGGAACGCGCCGGCCCACCCGGGTGAAATCGTCCAGCGAGAGCTTGACGCGGGCGGCGTGGGCAATGGCCAGCAGATGGAGCACGGCGTTGGTCGAACCGCCCAGGGCGATGACGACCGTGATGGCGTTCTCGAAGGCCGCGCGGGTCATGATGTCCAGGGGCCGGAGGCCGCCTTTGAGCAAATCCAGCACGGCCGCGCCGGCCCGGCGGCAATCGTCCTTTTTGGCCTTGGAGACGGCGTTTTGGGCGGAGCTGTTGGGCAGGCTCATGCCCAGGGCTTCGATGGCGCTGGCCATGGTGTTGGCCGTGTACATGCCGCCGCAGGAGCCGGGGCCGGGAATGGCGCAGGCTTCGATCTGTTGCAATTGCGCGTCGTCCATCCCCTTGTTGGCATGAGCGCCGACGGCCTCGAAAACCGAGACGATGTCCAGTTTGCGCCTGTCGCCTGTCAAACATCCGGGCAGAATGGTGCCGCCATAGACAAAGACGGCCGGGCGGTTGAGCCGGGCCATGGCCATGAGGGCGCCGGGCATGTTTTTGTCGCACCCGCCGATGGCCACAAAGCCGTCCAGCCCCTCGCAAGCGACGACCGTTTCGATGGAATCGGCGATGACCTCGCGGGAAACCAAGGAATACTTCATGCCTTCAAAGCCCATCGAAATGCCGTCGGAGACGGTGATGGTGTTGAAGATGATGGCCTTGCCGCCGGCGCGGTTGGCGCCCGCCTCCGCTTCACGGGCCAATTGGTCAATGTGCGCGTTGCAGGGGGTGACCATGCTCCAGGTGGAGGCGATGCCGACGAGGGGCTTGTGGAAATCCTCCGCCTTGAAGCCCACGGCGTAGAGCATGGCGCGGGCGGGGGCGCGTTCCGGGCCGTCCAAAACGAGGCTGGAGTGGGGTCTGAGCCTGGCGCCGGCGGGGCCGGCCGATGTTGCATTTTTTCTTTTCATGACAATGGAAGGATTAAAGGGCCAAAGGCCGGCGGTGACAAGCCGCCAGATTGCAGCGCCGCGTATTTGGCAAAGCAACGGAACCCTTGCGAGTTCCGTTGCGGCGTGAGGCGATCGAGGTTCGTCGGGCGGCGGCTCAGATACCGCCGTCGAAAAACCACCGGCTGGTGCTCCTGTCGCGTTTGAGCGAAAGTGTGAACTTCTTGACCTGGCCGTTTTTCAGTTTGATTTCATAAGGCACCAACTCGGCCCCATTGGAAGCAGAAAAGTGGGTGCCGATGCTGACAACCTGGAGACCCCCAAGATACTGCTTCATGCTGTCGGGCAGCGGGTTGAAAAACTTGGCCGCCTCAGTCCAATCCTCCCGCCCGCAAGCATCAAAGAGGGCGCGGGCGGCCTGCTCGGAGGTCATGGCCACGTACTTCTGGTTGTCCGGCAGCACCTGCATCGGCCCACCCATGCTGACGTTGGCGGGTAGTTGCAGTTGGAACACCGCCGGGTCAATGGCCGGATTGCAGTCAATTTCATCCAATTTAAAAACGAGTTGGTCGCCGGAGGCAGCGTGAAGATAGACTTTGACCGATTCCAGAAGTTCGCTTTGATTGTCGAACACGTATTCGTGGCGCGTATCGGCCGTGGAGAAGAACTTGTTGTGCAGATAATCGCCGGCCCCCAAACCTGACTTGGCTTCGACGCTGATGACCGATTTCGATTTACCGTCAGCGCCTTGCTCGTCGGCAAGCGTGACGGGCCAGCCGCGGGCTTTGATGGCGTTAATCTCGCTTTCGAGGGTTTGGCTGAGATTGGCAATTTCGTGCAACCATTGGGTGTCGAAGGCGCTGGGTGAGGCCTGTGGCACTTTATAGCCAAAGTCAGGCTTGATGAATAGCAGCGTGGACTGGCCGTCCATGACGGCGGTGCGTCCGGGTTTGTCCACCCGCCACTTGAGGGCCGGCTCGAACTGCTTCCACAATTCGATGGAGACAAAGTCGCACTCGGGCATAATGGCCGAGAAGTTGTCCTGCGGCGCCGAGCGCAACTGGCCGCGCAGATGAATGGAAGTCAGTTTGGCGACCGCTTGCGCGCCTTTGCTCATGATTTCCAGCGCCCTGGCTTGCGCTTTGGGCGTCGTCAACAGGATGACGGCCACAATGGCGGCCGCGCCGGCCGCGGTGCCCAATCCCCAACCCCAACGATTTCTGAATAATTTGCTCATGATAGTTTCTCTTTCTGGTGTGAACTGTTCCCGCTGAACCCGCCGCATGACCGTCTGGACAAGACTCACCCCGGCGGCCGCCTGGCCGCGCGCGATCAGGCGCCGTTGCAGGCTGGCCACCGCCTCGTATTCAGCCCGGCACTGGGCACACGTTTCCAGGTGGGCCTGGCATTGCAGTTCATCCTGGCGCTCCAGCAGCCCTTCCGCGCAGGCGATAAAATTGTCCCGGCATTCAGCGCAGTTCATGGTTGTTCATTTAAGTTGACTGTTTGTTCGGCGCGCTCGCGGGCCTGGAGGTCCTGCCGGAGCAGGAGGAAGGCGCGCGAGAGCGTTTTGGTGACCGTGCCCAGCGGCATGGCGAGGCGTGTGGCCACTTCCTGACAGGAAAGCCCCTCGTAATAGCGCAGCAGAATCACCTGACGATGGTTTTCGGGCAGGACGGCAATGGCTTCTTCCAACGGATACTCTTCGTCGGCGTCCGCGGCGCTGGTCATCATGGTCTCGGCCGCTTCGTGTATCTGGCGGCGGCGAAGATCGGAGCGGAATTGCTCCTGGGCCACCCGCCCCGCGATGCCCAGCAGCCAGGAATAAAAGGATTCCGGCTTGCGGAGCTTCTTCAAGGACAGGAAGGCCCGCACGAACGATTCCTGCGCCGCTTCCTCGGCTTGCGCGAAGTTTCCCACCCGCGCCGCCAGATAAGAGAAGAGCGGTTTCTGGTAGCGATCCACCAGCAGGCTGAAGTCCTCCTGATGCCCATCGCGACAGCGCTCGACGTATTCCTTGTCAGTCAAGTCCATGCCAAGTCCTGTTCAAACCAATTCTCATCGTCACTGATAAGTGCCGCGCCGGGGCGATTTGCGACAGCGGGGCAGAAGTATAAGCAGCGTTGACGTTTCATGTTCACTTTGGTGATACAACGCGGAATCGGAGATGGCTCCACGAAAATTGGCAAAATTCATTATAAGGCGGGTGTGGCGGCACAAGCAGTGCAGAGTGCAGAGTGCAGAGTGGCAGCGGTTCCGAATGCCCCGAAGTGGCTCTTTTTTGCCATCAAAATTTTTTTTGAGGTGCGATTTGGTGCGATTTGGTGCGAATGGGTGCTAATGGAGTGGAGAGCGCAGAGGGCCCGCCTTCGCATGGCACCGGCGCGGCAAGCAGAGGACAGAGGGCGGAGTGGCTCTTTTTTGCCATGCGCACGGTGTTTTGGGTGCTAATAGGTGCTAATAGGTGCTAATGGGTGCTATTGGCCTTTGGAGCAGGGCCGTTTCGGAACGCGTCAGAAGCCGCAAGCGTTGATTGGGAATTGGTCATTGAAAATTGGTCACTGGCAATTGAATTGTGCCGTCCCAACCGCTCAATGGCCTTCAAGAATGCGGTTTCAGAGCGCCACCTCGATCGTGTTTGATCTGCGCCTCGAATATCCCGCTGCCGTTTCCCGGTCGCAGGCTCCGGGGAATCCCTTCCGCGAGGTCCGCAAAATGTCAAAGAACAGGCGCGTAAGCGCCGCACGGATTGCATATTACCATAGTTTGGTGGGACTGCAAGATTTATTTTTCGTATAAATTCACCGCGGATCATGGAAGTGGAACGGGAGATGCTGTGCCGGGGCGCGGTGGGCGCGGTGCGCCGACCCTGCCAAGAAGTGATTCAGGGCCGAATTGACCGCAGAGTACGGGGGATACACAGAAGCGGAACAGGCCGCAACCAAAGGGAATTCAACGCAAAGTCGCCAAGACCCAAAGGCGCAACGCGGCAAAGCCGCAACCAAAACAGCGTAACCACAGGGTTCAGGTCTGAATTGAGAATTGGAAATTGAAAATTTTGAATTTGCAATTGCGACAGAGGCTGGCGCGCTACGGGCCCAATCAGGAATGTCGCAGGAGCCGCAAGCAAACGGAATTCAACGCAAAGTCGCCAAGACCCAAAGGCGCAAAGAGTTGGCCCATAAACTTCAGACACGTTTGCCCTGTCCCCATGCGGCTTTGCGCCCTTGCGTCCTGGCGTTAATATTAGGGGATTATCCCGCCACGGCAAGTATTTTAGTTGCGCTAATACGACCTATTATCGGCGGGAAATATGGTCTCTGGACACTAATCCTCGCAATTTGCATTACCCCGCTGTTATTTGGGTTTTTTTGGTGGAATGGGCGGTGGTGGATGATTGTCTTTCCCGGTGGTTTTTGGCTTTGGCTGTGGCATTTCACTTTGCGGCACGCCAACCGCTATTACGAGCGGCTGGTCGGCCATAGTTTGTTTCTGCTTCGCAAACACGCGAAGCTCGCGGTCTTTGCTATCGCGGCATTTCGCTGTAAGCTCGTCATATACTTTTTGCAGGGTCTTGAATTCCTTGACGAGCGCCTTAAAATTCAAATCTTCCGGATTGATGTCGTTTATCATATTTGCAAGTTTATTGCACCCGCCCCGCCGCCGTCAAGCCCCATTACTTGCCGTGACGGGATAATCCCCTAATATTATTGAGTGGATGGCATACCCTTGGTGCCGGAAAAGGCGTCACACCGTCACAATTGTTGATAATCAGGAGTTTAGGCCGTCACATTTGGTTCCCGAAAAACCGGGAAAGCGCGTGCAAATACGCAAAATAATTTCCGTGGGACCCCCGTTTTTCCGCGAAATGGCCCCGTATTTTGGCCAAAAACAGCCTTTGATAAGATGAATGGTCTGTAAGCTGTTCCCGTTGTGCGGGTTAGCTAAGGCTTTCCGGATATGATTGTCGCGGCGTTGACCCGGCGGAAAATCGCATCTCACCACTCACCACTATTTCGCTCCCCTACGCGCTCATCGGCAATCGGACAAAACTGTTGGTATGACCCCTCAGTGTCTGCCTGTCTTTAGTGCGTTGGCCGTCGGTTACTTTGGATCCGAAATCCCGAAATATGCCCTTTCCCAATATCGAGGTTTCTTGTAGGGCGCACTGTTTGCGTGTGGTAGGAAGCGTTTGATAAGTTTTCGCAACTCGCCCTTTGCAATCATCGCCACTTCGTTAATATTACACTGTTTTTCTCCCACTCGAACGCCGTTGCCACTCAAGTCGCCGCCATGAGCGATCGTGCTGCGGTGATCATACAGGTCTTTTGCCAAATTATAAGCCTGCCAACGCTCCTCGCCTGAACCAAACATGGTCGAATAGTTCAAAGAAAAGCGATACTTTAACTCGCTTCTGCGGTCTTCTTTCCCGAGTCCAGCAAGTAATAAAGCCTCCATTCCAATGATTGCATCAAGAATTTGGTCTTGCGGGCGAAGCCGGGCCTCCGCATCTGCAAGTCGTGCGCACGCCGTTTGCAATGCCGATTCCGAAAGGGAGAAAATCCGTTGCGCATAGTCGGGCAAAATAACAACTTCTTTTTCTGAAAGTTTGTAGATTCCAGGTCGAACATGCTGGTCCAACGACCCATACGAGCCAAGAGCGAGAGGACAGAATTTCACAAATTTGAAATGAAGCCAGTCATATCCAATCGAACCTTCCTTAAATGTTCGCAGACAGCGCATGGCTTTGTCCAACTTGGCGAATGCTATTTCTTGCGTCGCGATCTGTTTTACCGGTTCGCCGGCTATGGCCTTGGTTACCTCCATATCGCCTTCGATCACAAATTCACTGATGAACCAAGAATGGTGCATCCGTTGTATCAACGAACCTCCATGAAACGTCGAAATCTCTCGCTCGTTAAGCCTTCGGATAGCCAAACCGTCTGCTAATTGAAGTGTAGGAGCTGGCATTTGAAAATTGATAAGCTCGGCCTGAATGCGAAGCTGAATTGTCGGAAGTTCGACGAACTTTTCGAAATCGTCTATTACCTGATCAACGTCCGATTCATGACAATCAAATGTTTCATGCATTTCCCAGAGGTAACCTACGGCACTCTTTAGAATGCAAGCCCGATCATGCGCAAGTTGCATGCTTCCAAGCCCGCAGATGCCAACCAACTTTCCCTCGCCATACTGGGGGTATGTCGAAAAAAACAGGTTTGCAAACTCCGAAGCCGCTTCTTGCAATTGGTTTTCAGCTCCCCTGAAAACACATGGCACACAAACTCTTTGCCGATGCTCGCCGCGCCAACGCCCTTCTTCCTGCTTTATCCAAAATAAATACGGTTCTTGGTAATTTGGACTGAGCTTTTGTAGAATGGGAAGGGACTTCAAAATACTGCGTTTCAGTGCGGATTTAATTTCTTCGTTCATCGTAGGGGTTTGCGCCTAACGTAGAAAGGTGAGGCACCGCCGATGTGCGACGCGATCCGCACGTCGTCTTCATTGTGGGCGTGCTTGGCAGTCTCACTAATTTCTCGTGCGAGTTTTTTGGAAATCGCCGGGTCAATTTTTGCTGAGCGGTTCATACCACAAAAGTACAGGCAAATTGACATCGCTTTGCCATGGGCGGAACGTAACAAACAAGCCGGACACCAGTCAAGCGCGGCATGGAGGGGCGCGACGGCCCCGAACGATATATGCCAAGAAAAGTCCGAAGAATGAATTTTGAGGATTTTTGTCTTACGGCCGGCGCGCCCCGGCAAGGAGAAAGAGCATTGATTATTTTTGGGTGGACGGCCAGACTGAGGCTGTGAGCAGCAGCGGCGCCACGAGCAATCCTTCCACCGCGCCAGCACCCGGCGAAGCCGCCGGCCACGCCGCTTTTGGCGCCACCCATTGGTCCATCGTGCTCTCGGCGGCGCAAAGCGGCGCCACTGGCGCGCCGGAAGCGCTGGCCAAACTTTGCCAGACCTATTGGTATCCGCTTTACGCCTACGTGCGGCGGCGCGGCCACGGCCGGGAAGACGCGCAGGACCTGACGCAGGAGTTTTTCGCCCGTCTGCTGGAGAAGAATTGGATCGGCGGCGCGGACCGGGAGAAGGGACGGTTTCGCTCGTTCCTGCTCACGGCCATGAACCGTTTTCTGGCGGACGAATGGGACAAGGCGCGCGCCCAAAAACGCGGGGGCGGGCGGCCCTTGCTCTCGTTGTCATTCGACACGGCGGAGACGCGCTTGAGCCGCGAACCGGCGGATGAGGTGACGCCGGAACAGAGCTTCGAGCGGCGCTGGGTGCTGACGCTGCTGGAGGAAGTGCTCACAGGGCTGCGGAGGGAATACGAGCAGGAGGGGAACGGGGAACTGTTCGCGGCCTTGAACCCGTGCCTGGTCGGGGAGCGCACAGCGCAGCCGTACGCCGCACTGGCCCGGAAGCTGGCCCTGAGCGAAAGCGCGGTCAAATCGGCGGTGCATCGGTTGCGCGGGCGCTACCGGAAATTGCTGCGGGATGAAATCGCGCAAACGGTGGCCGCGCCGGCCGAAGTGGAGGAGGAATTGCGGCATCTCTTCGCCGTGCTGGCCAAAAAAGGGTGAGCCGCCGGCTTGGGTTGGCTTGTTAATTTGGATTTTTCCGCGCAACCTTGCGGGACTGTTTCCTAAGTAAAGGGTGGAAGGAGACATGAATATGGATACGATGCGAATATGCCCGGGTTGCCGGAAGCCTCTGCCGCCGGACGTGCCGCTGGGATTGTGCCCGGAGTGCCTACTCAAGGGCGGGCTGGCGACCGAACCGGCCGGCCAAGGGGCGGCGTTCGTCCCGCCGACGGCCGAGGAAGTGGCGAAGCTTTTTCCCCAACTGGAAATCATCGAGTTTGTCGGCAAAGGGGGCATGGGGGCGGTCTATAAGGCGCGCCAAGCGGCGTTGGACCGGCTGGTCGCGCTGAAAATCCTGCCCTCGGGCGTGGCGGGCACACCGGGATTTGCCGAGCGGTTCAACCGCGAAGCCCGCGCGCTGGCCCGGCTGGTGCATCCGAATATCGTGGCCGTGTATGATTTCGGCAAAGCAGACGGGTTGCATTATTTGATCATGGAATTCGTGGATGGGGCCAATCTGCGCCAGGCGGAGCGCGCCGGGCGGCTGACGCCCGAACAGGCCCTGGCCATCGTGCCGCAAATTTGCGAGGCGCTGCAATTCGCGCACAACGAGGGCATCGTGCATCGGGACATCAAACCGGAGAACATTCTGATTGACAAGAAGGGCCGGGTCAAAATCGCCGACTTCGGCATCGCCAAGATGCTGGGGGAGCAAGCCGGGCAAGCCACGTTGACGGGAACAAAGGACGCGGTGGGCACGCCGCATTACATGGCGCCGGAACAGATAGAAAAGCCGCTGACGGTGGACCATCGGGCGGACATTTATTCGCTGGGCGTGGTGTTTTACGAAATGCTCACGGGTGAACTGCCGCTGGGGAAATTTCAGCCCCCGTCGCAAAAGGCGCAGGTGGACGTGCGGCTGGATGAAGTGGTGTTGCGCGCGTTGGAAAAAGAGCCGGAGCGCCGCTATCAGCACGTGAGCGAAGTCAAAACGCAGGTGGAAACCATTGCCGGCAGCCCGGCGGCGGCGGGGCCTCCCGCGGCGCCGGCCGGGGAAATTCCGGCCCGCGATTATACCTTGAACGTCGGCCACTGCCTGGGTCGCGGCTGGGATTTGGTGCGAGACGATTTTTGGCCGCTGGTGGGCATGTCGGCCTTCGTCTTGGTGGTGCTCTCGGCGGCGGGGTCCTCAGAAGTCGTGTTCTCACCGGGGAACAAGTCAGCGACAACCTCCATTTTGGGAATTCTCCTGAGCGGCCCGCTGCTGGGCGGATTGTGTCTCTACTTCCTCAAGAAAATCCGGCGCGAGCCGGCGGGTGTGGAGACGGCCTTCACCGGTTTTCGTCATCCTTTTCCCCATTTGGTCATTGCCGGCTTTCTGGTGACCTTGCTCACGGCGCTGGGTCTTTTGTGCCTGATTTTGCCGGGCATCTATCTTTTTGTCGCCTGGATATTGACGCTGCCCCTGATCATTGACAAGCGGCTCGAATTCTGGCCGGCGATGCAGTTAAGCCGCAAGATCATATCCAGACATTGGTGGAAATTCTTCGGATTCGTGATCGTTTTGGGGCTGATTGATCTGGCGGGATTCGTGGCTTTTGTCGTGGGCATTTTTATCGCGTTCCCCGTCACTTTGGCCGCGTTGATGTATGCCTACGAAGACATCGTCGGCCGGGTTGAAAGTCCCTCCGGCGCCTCTTCGTCCATCCCCCCAATCGCGCCCGCCGCTGCGTCGAAGTCGCCACCCGGCCGATTGTGACGGAACGGCTGTTGCGCTTTCGGGCATCGGTTTTGCGTTTGTCAAAGACCCTCTCCGGGGGCAGAGTGGCGGGATGCGAAAGTTGGCGTTTCCTTACCCGCTGCTATTGCTGGTCTTCTGGACCGGCCTGCTGCTGATGGGCGATGGCGTCGTGCTGGGAACTTCCGCACGGCAATTTCTATCCCGCGGTTTTGCCGCCGTCACCGGCAAGATCATCCGATGCCAGTTGGGCCGCAGCGCGGTGAGAAGCCGGGGCATGGACATTACATACACCTATATGGTCGGCGGCGTGGAATACACCGGGCATCGTTACCGCTACGACGAGCGCCATGGCGCCTTCGATTACACCGCCACCGCCCGTGGTTTCCCGCCCGGCGCCAGGAGAACGGTCTTCTACAATCCGTCCGACCCGTCCGATGCCGTGCTCAAACCGGGTCTGGATGGGTGCGACCTATTGTTGGCGCTCTTTGGCCTTCCGCTCAATATCGTCACGGGCGGGGTCTGGACGGCCATGCTCCGGTCCAGGCGCGGCGCGGGCCGCCTGGCTCCCGCCGGGGGCGTCCGCATCTTCCAGACTCCGGGCCGGACGCGGGCGCAATTGGCGGAGTTTTCCCCGCTGGCGGCCGGATTTTTTGGAGTGGCCGCGGCCGCCTTCGCGGCTGTCTTTCCCATCGTCTCGCTGGACGGCTTTGCGCCAAGTCTGGGGCTGATGACAACGGTGTTGGGCCTGGTGGCCGCGGCGGGATTGGCGGCGTTTGCGTGGGCGGTTCGACGGAACGGCTCCGGCCGTTACGAGCTGCGCATTGACGAGGCGAGCCAAACCCTGACTCTTCCCCAAACCGGCGGGCGCACGGCGCCACTGACGGTTCCGCGGCGCGAGATCGCGGCGGTTTCGATGCGGCGGCGCGTGAACCAAACCCTGAGCGGGACCTATGTCACCTACGTGCCCGCGTTGGACCGCGCGGCGCCCGGCTGCGCGCCGCAGGCCCTCGAACTGGTGAGGTGGGGATGGACGGAGGGCAAGGCGCGCGCGTTTGCGGAGTGGCTTGGCGGGCAGTTGGGCGTCCGCTTCAAAGGCATCGAAGAGGCGGCGGGCCAAGCGTCCGTGTAAAAATAAGTTCCGGTTTTGCCGGTGACTTTTCGGCCAAACCCGTTTGGGAAGGCCTGATTGGGAGCGCCCAAAGCGTGAACTGTTTTTTTCATTTTTTCGCGGTGAAAGCACTTGGCAGACGGGCGGGGAGCGGCAATAATCCGGGCCTATGCAAAAATATGCGCCCGAAGCTATCCGAAATTTCGCCATCGTCGGCCACGCCTCCAGCGGCAAGACGATGTTGAGCGAAGCCATGCTGGCCTGCGCCGGGGTCATCGGCCGCATGGGCCGGATCGCCGATGGCTCGACGGCCTCCGATTACCACCCCAGCGAAAAGCAACGGCTCATTTCGGTCCAAACCTCCCTTTTGCGCGCGGAGTGGGCGGGAAAGAAATTCAACATCCTGGACACGCCCGGCTACCTGGATTTCATCAGCGAGGCCCTGAGCGCCCTGCGGGTGGCGGACTTCGCGCTGGTGGTCATCCATGCCCAGCACGGCATCGGCGTGGGGACCGAGAGGGTGTGGAAATACGCCACCGATTACGGCATTCCGAAGATTCTGGTGGTCAACGCCATGGACAAGCTCAATTCGCATTATGACGAGGTGCTCGCGGCGGCGCGGGAGCAATACGGCGCGGGGGTTTTTCCGATGAACCTGCCCATCAACCCCGGCCCCGGCTTCAACCAGGTGCTGGACGTGCTGCGCAACGAGATTGTGACTTACGACACGCCCAACACGCACGGGAAATTCACGGAGGCGCCCGCCAGCGGCCAGTGGGAGGAGAAGGTCAAACAATTGCACACCGAACTCATCGAGCACATCGCCGAATCGGACGACACGCTCTTGAGCAAGTACTTCGACCAAGGCGGGTTGACCGAGGAGGAGTTTCGCGCCGGCATTCATGCCGCCGTGCAGAGCCAGCATTTCATCCCGCTGTTCTGCGCGGCCGCCGAGACCAACGTGGGCGTGGCGCGCCTGATGGATTTCATCGCCAAGTACGGCTCCTCGCCGGTGGATCGGAAACGCTACGCGGCGGTGGACGCCGGCGGCGCGGTGGCCGAGGTGCGGCTGACGGACCCCGAAGCGGTGGCGCACGTTTTCAAGACGGCGGCCGAGGCCCACTTTGGCGAGTTGTCCTTTTTCCGGGTTTATTCCGGCTCGGTCAAGGCGGGCATGGAGCTTTACAACAGCGACCGCCAGATCACCGAGCGCATCGGGCAGATCTACCTTCTCAACGGGCGGGAGCGCGCCACGACCGACGAATTGAACGGGGGCGACATCGGGGCGGTTGTCAAGTTGAAGGACACCCATACGGGCAATACCCTCTGCTCGCCCTCGCGGCCGGTCAAGCTGGCCAAGGTGCAGTATCCGCTGCCGACCATCCACGCCTCCCTCCAGGTCATGGCCAAGGGGGAGGAAGACAAGGTGGCGGCGGGCATGGCGGCGCTGCACGAGGAGGACCCGACCTTCGTCTATCGGGTGGATTCGGAGTTGCACCAGACCATCATCTCGGCGCAAGGGGAGCTGCACCTTGAAGTCATCATTGACCGGCTGCGGCGGCGCTTCAACGCGCACGTCGAGCTGGGCGAACCGAGGGTGCCCTACCGGGAAACGATCAAGATCCCGGCCGATTCCAAGTACCGCCACAAAAAGCAGACGGGCGGGGCGGGGCAATTCGCGGAGGTCTGGATGCGCATCGAGCCCCTGCCGCGGGACAGCGGGGTGGAATTCACCGAGTCGCTCTCCGGCCAGAACGTGGACCGGGTCTATGTCCCCTCCGTCGAGCAGGGAGTGGCCAACGCCTGCGCCGAGGGCATCCTGGCCGGCTACAAGGTGGTGGACGTGAAGATTGACTTTTACGACGGCAAGATGCACCCGGTGGATTCCAAGGACATCGCCTTTCAGATCGCCGGTTATTTTGCCTTCAAGGAATCGTTCATGAAGGGCCGCCCCTGCCTGCTGGAGCCGATTCACCACATTGAAGTGCGCATCCCCGAGGACTGCCTGGGCAAGGTCATGGGGGACATCTCCAGCCGCCGGGGGCGGATTCTGGGCATTGACACCGACGGCCATTTTCAAGTCATTCGCGCCGAAGTGCCCGCGCGCGAGCTTTACAAGTATTCCAGCGTCCTGCGTTCCCTGACGGCCGGCCGGAGCCTGCACAGCGAGCAACTGGATCATTACTCCGAGATGCCCCGCGAACTGGAGCAGCGCGTCATCGAAGAGGCCAAGAAACGCAAGGCCGAAGGGCAGGCGAAATAGATTTTTGAGTTGCACATCTGCGAGCAGGGGGGGCACGGTATGGGCCTGGGCGCCAAAGCGGACGACCCCGGCCTGAGGCACGCGTGGACGCGCCAGTGCGAGCGCTGGCTGGGGGAACACGGCTTTGGCAAATAGTCAACACTAATGATAAAACTGGAACCGGATATATGAAACCTGCATTCATCTTGACATTGTTCGCGGCCGGGCTGGCCGCCTCCTGCACCTCCAACGCGCCTTACCGCCCGGCTTCCCCGCCGGAGGGAATCGAGTTTGGCCAGGCCCGTTGCGACGTTTATCCCGAGGACGTGCGCAAAGACCCGGCCCGCTACGCCCAAACCCGGGTGGTCTGGGCCGGCATCATCTCCAGCAACGACGTCCAGGAGGAGGAAACCGCCGGCAAGTTCCGCCTGGACACCGTTCTGGAACATCATTACTTCGCCTGGAAGGAGGACCGCTGTCCGTGCGGCGTCAAGCTGCCGATTTCGCCGCGGGGCGAAGGGATGTTCCGCCTGCGCTGGTCCGTGCATCAAAGCGACCCGGAGGCCACCGTTGACGATGCCGCGCAGTACGCCGCCCCGGGCGACCTGGCCATGGTTTACGGCACGCCCGAATCGGTGGACGAGGACGGGACGATTGTTCTGCGGTACCATTACCTGCGCATAGTGCGGCCGGCCCACTTCACCACCAAGGGGCTGAGTTACGGCCGCCTCGGCGAACCGTCCCCCTCCAGGGGCGCGCAGTAAAGGCCCGTTTGGCCCGCTTCCTCACGTTGACATGCGGGGGCGGCGTCCGTAGCCTGTGGCCGCATGTCGAGGTTGCCCTTTGAGGCCTTTTTAGCCCTGCGCTATTTGCGACCGCGCCGGACCTTTGTTTCGGTCATCACCCTCATTTCCATCATCGGCGTGCTCCTGGGCGTGGCGGTGCTGATTGTCGTCATCGCCGTGATGAGCGGATTTGACCGGCAATGGCGCGATTGCATCTTGGGTTTCAACGCGCATCTCAAGGTCTATCCGGCCAACCCGGACGAATCGTTGACCAACTACCAGGCCATCGCGCGCATCATCGCCGCCAATCCCGATGTCACCGGCGTCTCCCCTCTCGTTGGCACCCAGGTCTTGCTCAAAACCGAGCCGGACATGGGCAAGCCCAAAAACTGCGCGCCGCAATTGATCGGGGTGGACCCGGAGACCATCGGCAGCGTCAGTATTCTGCCGGCCAGCATCAAGGCGGGGTCGTTCGATCTGGGCGACAACGGGCTGCTGGTCGGGCGCGATTTCGCCAGCCGGATGGCGTTGGACCTCGGCAGCCGCGTGGCCATCTATTCCCCCGGCAGCCTGGAGAAAATGCAGGCCACCGCCGGCCAGTCCAACGCCGAGGCCGTGCTGCCCGAGGACTTCACCGTGCGCGGCATTTTCGACGTCGGCTTTCCCGATTACAACAACTTCATCGTCGTCGCCTCCCTGGAGGACGCCCGCGACCTGCTGGGGCTGCCGGACCATAGCGCGCAGGGCTTGCAGGTGAAATTGTGCGATCCGTTCCTGGCGGAGAAAGTCCGCCTCGACCTGGAAAAAGTCCTGCCCGAGGGCGTGGAAATCCAGACCTGGAAAGAGGAGTTCCCGGACATTTTCCACGCGCTGGCGGTGGAAAAGAACATGATGTTCTACCTGCTCTTTTTCATCATGATTGTGGCCGGCTTTGGGATCGTCAACTGCCAGATTACGTTTGTCGTCCAGAAAACCCGCGAGATCGGCATCCTCAAGGCGCTGGGGGCGGGCCGCCGGCAAATCCTCTGGCTGTTCCTGAGCCAGAGCCTGGTCGTGGGCCTGCTGGGCGTCGGGCTGGGCTTGGGCATCGCCCTGCTGGCGCTGGGCTACCGCAACGAGTTTCTCGCCTTCATGCGCCACGCCACCCACCAAGAGTTGCTGCCGGCTTCGATTTATCACGTCTATGATCTGCCGGCCGCCATCCAGGCGCGGGATGTCGCCCTCATCTGCGGGACGGCCTTTGTCACGTGTGTGCTGGCGGGCTTGTTTCCGGCCTGGAAGGCCAGCCGCCTGCAACCGGTGGAGGCCCTGCGCCATGAGTGAGGCCCCCGCCCCCGCCACCGGCCCGCTGCTGGTCACGCGCGCGCTGCGCAAAAGCTACGTCATGGGACGGCGCACGTTGGAAGTCCTGCGCGGCATTGATTTGACAGTCGAACGCGGCGGCTTCACGGCCCTGCGCGGCGCCTCCGGCGCGGGCAAGAGCACCCTGCTCCACCTGCTGGGCGGGCTGGATCTGCCCAATGCCGGAGAAATTTTGTTTGACGGCACGGACCTGCGCGCGTTGGCCCCGCGCGCCCTGGCCCAATGGCGCAACCGGCGCGTCGGTTTCATTTTCCAGGCCTATCACCTGCTGCCCGAATTGAGCGCGCTGGAAAACGTCATGCTTCCCGCCCGCCTGGCGCGGGTGGCCCCGGTCGAGGCCGCCCGCCGCGCCGGCGCCTTGCTCGAACGGGTCGGCTTGGGCCTGCGCCTGGAACACCGGCCCTACGAACTGTCCGGCGGCGAGCAGCAGCGCGTGGCCATCGCCCGCTCCCTGGTCAACGCCCCCGATCTGATCCTGGCCGACGAGCCGACCGGCAACCTGGATTCGCGCACCGGGGAGGAAATCATCCAGTTGCTCGAAGCCTTGCGCGCGGAGCGGGGGGCCACTCTGGTCATGGCCACCCACGACGCCCGCATCGCCGCCCGCGCCCGCCGCGTCATCGAGTTGGCCGACGGCCAACTGGTGGGTTGACGAACATGGAAACCGATTGGGAAGCGCGCTATCAGGCGCACGAGATGCCTTGGGAAAAAGGCGCGCCCTCGCCCGGTCTGGTGGATTTCCTGGCCGGCCATCCGCGCCTGCCGCCCGGCACGGTGCTGGTGCCCGGTTGCGGCACGGGCCACGACGCCCGCGCCTGGGCCGCCGCCGGCTTCACGGTGACGGGCTGCGACATCGCCCCCAGCGCCATCGGCCTGGCGCGGAAAAGAACCGCCGCCGCCGGATTGTCCGCCCAATTCATCCTGGGCGATTTTCTGGCCGACGCCGCTCCGGGGCCGTACGACTGGATTTTCGAGCACACGCTCTTTTGCGCGATTGACCCGGCGCGCCGGGGCGACTACGTGAGGGCCGTCCTGCGCCGGCTCAAGCCCGGCGGCCGCTACCTGGCAGTCAACTATTTGATTCCCGACGCCGGCGGCCCGCCCTTCGGCACGACGCGCCCGGAGCTGATGGATCGTTTCAGCCCGCATTTTGATTTGGAGGCCGAATGGGTCCCGCGCTCCTACCCCAATCGCACCGGCCTGGAACTGATGCTCTGGTGGCGTCGCAAGGGCGACCACTCCTCATCCTAATCTTAATCCTAATCTTAATCCTAATCCCCTCCGCCCAACCGCAAAAATTCCGGGGAGCACACGCGCCCCCGCGTGTGGCGGTCGGCGCCCTCGCCGACCGCTTCTTTCCTCTTCCATACAAAAACCGTATCAGATTGCAGTATCAGATTTTGTCTTTCGGCTGCAAATACTCGGAAAGCCTGGAAAGAAGACGTTGATGCCGCCGGTCTGAAATGGAACCGATTGTTCCAAGAAAGTTGCTTACAGGGAGAACCGCGAGGAAACCCAGCCGAATCAGGGAAGGGGCTTTGAGGCCGCTCGTTTTGAAATCACCGTCGGACGGTTCAATTGTCTCGTCGAAATCACTAACCTGCTGCCGAAGCTGAGTGCTGATGCCGCACACCAGCAGATCGCCGAATCCGGGCATCCGCCGCAACACCACCGCAGGGCGATACTTGCCCCGTCCATCCGTTTGCGGCAGCAGCGCCAGGACGATGTCACCCTCCTTCATCGCTTAACGTCAGCCGCAGAATAATCCGGTTCATCTTCCCCATACGCCCTTGCCAGCGCGCCGGCAGCCAGGCTGTGCCACTGGGCATCCTCGGTGGAATCTTCCTTTGGCATGACCGTGACCATAAGCGGTGCATCAGGCGGCAGGTCGAAGGGTTCGTCCAAAACGATCTGCTTTCCGTTAAAATGCGCTTTCAATGTGACCGCAGGCATGGCTTCAGGATAGTTTCAAACCCCTTGAACCGCAAGAGATTTGACGCTCTTTTTATCGGCATGGGTTCTCCCCGGCCCTGTCCCGCCGACTTGTCCCGCCAAAGCGCCCAGCGCGACGACGGAAGTCTCCTGTCCTCCAAAGCTTTAGCGGCGGCGGATGACGAAGGCGGAATGCCAACACGCGAACGCTTCCACCTTCGCCCGGCTACGGCGGGACGAGCCGCCCCGACAAGTGCCTGGTCGTGTCGCCATTGCTTGTCGCACCGTCTTGTCCCACCACAGCGCCCAGCGCGAAGGCGGGAGCTTTGACGAAGGCGGACTTGTCGCGCCAAAGCGGAGCGGCGGCGGATCCCCACCACTGCGCACTGATGGCCGTGCGCAAACACCTGCCCTCGAAACCCGGTGGCCAATGCAGCCACCACTAAGGAGGGCTTGCGCCGGTTCGTCACTTTTCTCGTACCCTCCGATAATGGCCGATGCGCACCGCACGGAAAATTCACATGGTCTCGTAACTATTTGCAAACAAGACCCTTATGTACGATGGATTAAAACCCATCCAAAAGTTTTTCATTTTTATCGAAGACAGAGGCGTTTCGGTTGCCCTGTGGCCTGTAAAAGAAGAATTTACGCCGTTTCGTGAATTGGCCGTGTGCGCACCGATTTGCCTGTTCATTTGGCTTGCGTTGACCGTGCAATCGCCCGAGAATACAAAATATGATCGAAACAACGCCAAGGCGATTGGAACCGAGAGATCAGATGGCACTCAAATTATTGATTGAGTTTGCCGGTGTGAATCGCGTGGTTCATTACAGGGATTTGCGTAAGGCTGGTTTCCCGGAACGGCTGAATGAGATTTTTAAAAGCAGAAGCGAATATCTCGACAGTCTTGCCAACAGAAAATTTCAGATTTTAGAAAAAGCGGGATGGATTGCATTAGATAGAACAAGCCGGATTAAGATTCTTCACACATTTTAAGGCAAATTAGGACACCACCAAGGGTCTTCAGGAGCATCAGGAGCATTGAGCGGATCGTGAATGTCGGTCTGGGTTAATACATCGCCGTTTTGAGTACCAGACCACCCTATTATTATTTGAGGGCAGCCCGCGTATAAATCGATGCGCCCGTGAACCATGACGAAATCACAAACCTTAACGCCGCTATGCTCCTCGCACACGGCCGTATAAGCCTCACACCTCAAGATTCTGGAGCAAAGCGGCGAAACGTGGCATCCTTGGAGAAAGAAGGCTCAAAAACGTTTCTTGACCATCCACATGCCAAGCTTTCGCGCGTGAATCCTTGGCGTCATTTAGAAAGCTGCTTTTCCCAGACATCCAGAATTCGTTCTGGAGGCACACTGTATTGAATCCTTATTTCGCAATTCATCATGGCGTACTGTTTCCCGTCGAGGAACTTGTTCTCGCCAAAGCGAATAAGTTCCTGCGCTATCCAACTAATCTGGTGATCCTGAGCATCCACGATAGGCAATTTTGCCTCGATTACGGTTGGAATCCCGATGGATTCCAGTGCTGGAAAAAGCTCACCACGTAGATCGTCCAGTGCGTGCCGCGCGATCTCGCCTCCGAAGTATCGGAAGAAGTCAGCGCAGCCATCGTCGTCCGTTGCCCGCCTAGAAAGCACAAAACAGAGGAGGCCCTGGCGGTGCTGGCAATCGCCGCGATTCTGACATTCATCAAACCCAAGAGATGCCTTTCTCAGAAGGCTATCCTGAATCCCACACTGCCGTAAGGCATCAAGCGTTCGCGCTTTCGCCACGTCTGGTGACAGAACCTCCAAACCGTTTTGCCTAATGGCCTGGGGATTCAACAGCCGAGTGCAATGGAAAGCTCGAATTTCCGATCCCTTCAAGATTGCTTCCAAGCAATCCTGAGTCCGCCTGAATACTCTGCAAGGCGGCGGATTAGCCCGATGTGCGACACGGGCCTGCAACTCAGCCTCCTTTTCTCTGCGAGTAACTGCCGAATTGCGCTCAAGCACTTCGAGAATTTCGGGAGGCCATGTGTTGTGGTCGGATAAGTCAATCATCGGCAACCTCATGCGGAGTTGGTGATCACTTCAACTTATCCATACTCGAATCATTGCATTGTGGGCACTTCATTTAACTGAACTTCCAGCACTTTCGTTTCCGTGCCCCGGATTAATTTGATTTGAACCGTCTGGCCCGCGTGCGACACAATTGCGTCAGACAGTTCTTGCACCGTATCGACAGGTTTGTTAGCGAACTGGATGATTACATCCCCACGCAGGATATTCGCTTTGAACGCCGGGCTGTC
>Ga0326727_10004154_pt1 | contig 44244 bp, 31 predicted proteins | sample MB2enrmetagenome_FD_207643 | JGI IMG/M metagenome (GOLD analysis project Ga0326727, IMG submission 207643) | Lab enriched peat soil microbial communities from McLean, Ithaca, NY, United States - MB29MY | ecosystem: Environmental > Terrestrial > Soil > Wetlands > Peat | place: USA: New York... | reverse complement strand
GCCGCGCTGATTCCGAAGTTCCCCGATCCCCTCCCCACCGAGGGCCGCTGGGGAAGGTATGCACAGATTTTGCAGGAACCTTTTGGCGCGCCTTTGAACGAGGCTTATTTCGATGCCAACAACCCGCTGACCCTCTCCGAGCATCCCGAGCGATTTGCCAACTTGAAACTCTATTTCGACTGTGGCGATCAGGACCGCTACAATTTTGACGTTGGCGCCAAGGAGTTGGATCAGATCCTTACTTCCAAAGGTTTCCCTCACACGTTCGTTTTGCGTCCGGGCGGCCATGGCTGGGACTACTTGGACCAGTACATGCATTTTTCACTGGAATTTCACTGGCAGCTTTTCGCCCAAGCGGGAAAATGATTTTCTCCGTGAACTCTGTAGCCGGAAAAGATTCAACACGGAGGTCACAGAGGCTCCGTGAACTCTGTGAGAAATCTTTCGTGACACGGAGGACGTAGCGCGGCGGAGCCGCAACCTAGTGGTTGTGGACTGCAAAAATGACCCCTCGGAGAGGGCGATTTAATTTCCTACCTTCTCCCAGGGGAGAAGGTGCTGAGGTACGAAGCCGATGAGGGGTTCCTTGGATCAGGCCGCAACTGCGAACACCGGCCCAATATTAATTGCTAAGAATATGAGAAATTACCGTATTGCAATGCAGAGAAAGCCAAACTGAATCTATGAGCCGTCTTCGCTACTTCATTCTCCTGCTCGCCATTGTCGCCGGTGCCGCTGCGCCGGCGCTGGCTTCTTCCGACGCGGAGGCGCGCGTGCTCGATTACATTCGCACGCACCTTCAACCCGGCCAACCCTTGGTGTTCACGGACCTTTACAATCGGGTCTTTACCCAGCCAGATGAACACCAAGCGCTTAACAAACTTTATAATGCTTTTTTTCGTATTCCGCTTTTTGTCGCCAATTATCAGGAGAAGTTCCAATCCCCTCCGTCGCTCGCCGTGATTGCCGAACAATTTGACCTGCCATCGCCGGCTGCCGCCGATGTCCTGCTGCGGGTCATGGAATCTGATCCTCGGGTTCCGCGATTCCTCACGCGCGATGCAAAGACGGGCGAAATCACTCACGTGGACGTGGAGAGAATCAAGGCCGATCCGAAATTCGGCCAGGCCTTAGCGCGCCAGATCGGCGGGTGGGAAGGTAAACCTGCCCCGGACGTAACCCTGACGCGCCTCGGTGGCGGGAATCTTCGCATCGCGGACTTCGTGGGCAAGGTGTTGCTCCTGGAAGTCTGGTTCACCGGTTGCCCGCCCTGCATGCAGGAAGCACCCGCGCTCGTGTCCCTTGACCGGGAGCTCTCCGCGCGGGGCCTGGTGATTGTCGGCGCGAACGCCGACCGCACGCTGGGCCTCGCTTACGACGATTCCGTGCGGCAACGTTACGTTCAGGAACATGACATCTCCTACCCCGTCGTGAATTGGACCAAGGAAGGCGACCAGGCCTACGGGGGCATCGCTATCTTCCCGACCCTCTTTTTGATCGATCGAAAAGGGGTCATCCGAAACCACTGGATCGGATACACCCAGCCTGAGGATCTTCAGAGGGCCATCACGGAAGTCTTACAGGAGAACTAAAGCGTGAGGAGCCGATCCATACTCAAGACGGACGAATCGTTCCGATAATCGAATCCAGGAAAACCGATAAACGTGATGTCTGTCCCCCTCTCCCCTGCCTCCTTATCCTGTCCATCCTGTATATCCATGTTTGATCTATTGCGGGTTCTAGCATTCAGGGCTTTTCACCGCGCGCCAGGTGTTCATTGATTTCGGTGATGACGGCGGGAACCTGGGCGACTTCCGGAATAACAAAGTGCGCGCCGGCCTGGAAAAATCGGCCGGAAGCGGCGTCAAGCCGGGATGCCAACTCGGGGGCGGGCAGCGCCTCCACCTCGGCCTGGGAGAGTCCAAGCTCATTGCCGGTCTTGGTTATGCCCACGGTCCACATGCCGGCGTTCAGCCCCTCGGCAATGTCCACGAGCGTATCCCCCACCTTAACGCAGGCTTGCATGGGGTAAACGCCGAGCTGCATCGCCGACGTGATCGCCATCCAGGGCGCCGGGCGGCCGGCGGGAACCTCGTCAGCACACACGTCGGATTCGGGCGAATATCCTGCCGCGGCGGCTTGGGCGAGCAGCGAAGTCATCATGGCGCGGGTATAGCCGGTGGTGGCGCCGATGACGATGCCCTGCCCGCGCAGCCACTCGACAGCCTGAGGCACGCCGAGGATGACGTCCGCATGGCAGGCGACCACCTCCGTCTGGAGCGGGATGAATTCGCGAAAGAGCGTATCGATATCTTCCGTCGAGGCGGTGCGACCGTTCCGTTGCTGCCACTGCTGCGCCACGGGTTCCATGGCCAGAATCAGGCGGATGTGGTCCCTCTTGTGGGAGCCCATGGGTCCCCGCGCCTGCTCAGCGGTAACCGTCACTTCGTGCCGGCAAAAGAGCTCGATAAACGCATCCACCGGAGCCCTGCTGCCGTAATCCACCGTTGTTCCCGCCCAGTCAAAGATGACCGCGCGCACTGGGCCTCGATACCGCGGCTGATTTTCAGATGGCATTTAGTTTTCCTCCGATCGTTCGGTCCCCTGCCCTCGCGGCGCGGGGGGAATCAATCTGCATGGTGTCAAGTGTCCGGCGGATGGCCGCCACCAGGGATTGCATATCGTCGGGAAACAATTGTCCGATGGTCCCGATGCGGAAGCAATTTGCGTCGCTGACCTTGCCGGGATAAATCACGAATCCCTGATCGCTCAGCCATTGATAAAACTGCCGGAAGTCGAAGTTCGGGTGGGCAGGATAGAGGAAGGATGAAATGATATTGCTCTGGTACTCCGGCGCGAGGTAACTATCAAACCCCAGCGCGTCCATACCCGCCATGAGGGCCTGGTGGTTGGCAGCGTAGCGGGCCGCCCGCGCGGCGATTCCACCTTCCTTCTCGAGCTCCTCCAAGGCCTGCCAGAAAGCCAGGAGAACGTGCGTCGGGGGTGTAAAACGGAACTGCCCATCCGAATCCAGACCTTTCCACTGGGCCACGAGGTCAAGGCTGAGGCTGCGGGCGCAACCCTCGGCAGAGATCAAGAGATCGCGCCGCGCAAGCACGAACCCGAAGCCCGGAACCCCCTGGATGCACTTGTTCGCCGAGGAAACCAGAAAGTCGATGCCGCTCGCGGCAAGGTCAATGGGCATGCCCCCGAAGCTGCTCATGGCATCCACCAGGAAGATGCGGTCACATTCTTTGATCGCCGCGCCAATCTCTGCCAGCGGGTTCAGGAGTCCCGTGGTGGTCTCGCAATGGATGAGTCCCACGTGGGTAATCTCCCCATGATGCATGAGAACGTCCCGGACTACGGCGGGATCGACCGGCCGCGATTCGGGGAAGACGAGGGTTTCAGTGGCGATGCCCAAGGTCCGGGCGATCTTGGCCATACGCTGCCCGTAGGCCCCGTTGATCAAAACCAGCAGTTTCCCATCCCCCGGCAGCACCGAAGAGATGACAGACTCGATCGCGAAAGTGCCGGAGCCCTGCATCAAAACCGCCGTATAATCGCCGCCGGCAACCCGACCCAGCTCCAGCAAACGGCGACGGATGTTCCGCACGACTTCAAGAAATTCCGTGTCCCGCGAGCCCAAGTCCCGCAGCATGGCCCGTTTGACGGTTTCACTGGTGTTCAAGGGGCCGGGTGTGAAGAGGCGTTTTTGTTTTTCCATGCTGATTGGGATCTCCGAGGATTTGGGGAGTAGCGCCGGAGGACTTAATGCCGCCGGCGCCACCGACGTTTCCCCTACGCGCTAAAAATCGAAGCGCAGTGACATCTGGATATTCCGCGGCCCAGCCTGCGAAACATCCTGGGCGCTGGTGATTTGGCCGAAGCTGCTGGTGATGTTCGTGTTTGGCTCTCCCCAGTTCACAATGTTAAACAAATTGGAGAACTGCGCCTCGTACCGAAGGGCGAAGCGCTCGCTAATACGGAACGACTTGCCGGTCGCCATCGAGAAGGTCACCGCCCCCGGCCCCTCCAGAATGCCGACGCCGCAGTTGCCGAAGCGTCCGATGGGCTCCGCCGTGCCAGACGCGTCTACAGGATGGACAGGGATATTGTAAGCCGAAACATTGAAGAATGCGGCGGTAGTGGGATTCGAGAGATAACCGCTCGTTGAGCCGCAGTCCGGACGCTGCTGCTTCACCGAACGTTCGGCAGGGTCTGTACCCGAAGAGTCGTAGGTAGAGCTCTTGTAGTAAGGAGTCTCCCAGAGGCCGGAACGGAGAAAGGTGATTCCCCTGACATTCCAGCCGCCGATGGCGAGATCCTCAGCACGGCTGGCGTTGGAGAGGTAGGTCTTGCCGCGGCCGAACGGCAGCTCGTAGACTAACGTACTGATAAAGGTGTTGCGCGGATCGTAGTAGGCGTTCCCCATGTCGGAGGTGATGTTGTAAATGTTGTTGACATTGGCGCCGTTGTCGCCCTGCCCTCCGGTACCAATGGCAGAATTCGGAGCCGGACCCAGCGCGTTGGTCATATTCCGCGACAGGGTGTAGCTGTTGAAGAAATTCACCCCGTGCCCAAAGCGCCGGTTCAATTCGATCATGAGCGCGTCATACTTGTCGCTCGGTCCGTTGTTGCGTGTCAGAACCTCGAAGAAGTTGGGGAACTTGAGATTCTGCTGACGCAGCGCGGGGGTGGCCACCAGAGCCTGGTATCCGTACACGGTCTTGCCGGTGCCGGGATTGGTGTAAGACGCCGTGTTCAGCGTCACCTGGTTCAGGTCGGGGCTATAGATCAGGTCCACGGCGTGCGAGCCCGTGTAGCTGATGCGCAACAACGTCTGGAAGCCGATGTTTTGTTCAAACGCCGCATTCCACTGGTAGACTCGCGGATCCTTTAGGTTCCATTGATTGGCGCGGCGATAGCCGGGGTATGAAGAAACGCCGGGGGTCCCGGAAAATACGTTGCTGAAATTCAGGATGGGAGTGGATTCAGTTGGTTCATAGGTCCCATAGTAACTGGTATCGATTCCCAGCAACGAGTAGAGCACCGCTCCCAAGACCGGCACCGAGTATATTCCTGTGGAAGCGCGTAGCACGGTCTTGGACGACGGCATCCAAGCGAAGCCCAAACGCGGCTGGATGTTGTCCCAATAAGTGTAACGCAGCCCCGGACCCAGGCCCACCGAACTGGCAAGCACAAAAGGAGTGTTGCCGACAGCCTCCTTCCAAAGAGGATTGATATTCTCATTCGGGTTCAGGACCAACTGCCCGCCCGCCACGTTGTAATTGAAGTTGCCGAGCTGGTTGGTAGCGTCCTGAAAAGGGGTGTTGATCTCGTAGCGGAGGCCTGCGGTCAAGCTCAAATCGCGCCGGACCTTCCATTCCGTCTGGCCGAAGCCGGCGTAGTGGTACCCATAAGGTTTGCCGTCGGGTCCGTTCTGCGCTTGCAAGGCGTAATCCAAATTCCCTTCGAGTAATTCCGCCGCGGCGCAGGCATCGGGGTAAGTGTCAATCGCCGCGCCGGTGCAGGTGTTCAGGCCGCTCAGGAAGTAGTCGCCGTATTCGTCTCCCAAGTTGAAGGTGATGTTGTCCCGGTAGTTGAGGCGGCGGAAATCGAAGCCGAACTTCGAGGTGAAGAGGCCGCGTGCCCAAGTCAGGCTATCGCCCAACTCCCAGATGCCGTTGCCTTCGATGCGCGGGTGCCCATATTGGTTCGTGGCGCCGCCCATCAGGTTCCCCACGTAGAAAACGGGCACGCCGCCCAATCCGTTCTTGGGCGGGCCGGGCAGGCCGGTGATGCCCAGTGCCGAAATAATCGAGTTGCCTTGCGCCGCCTGCGGGTAGGAGTACTCGAAGTTGGCGCGCGTCCATCCGCCTCGCAGTTCGTTCATCAGGTCAGCCCGGATGACCCAATTGTAGGCGACCGCCACGTTGGTGGCGTCGGTGGTCGTGGTGAACGTCCCCATGAGGGGATTGTAGCTGGTGTCGCCCGTGGCTCCCAGCGCGCCGGTCGAGGCGGTGCCGTCCGTGCCGCTGCTGGTGATGCTCTTTTGGGTGACGCGGCCAAAGATGCGGTGGTTGGCGCTGAAGATGTGGTCGATGCGGCCATCATAACCATTCACGGAGTACTTGCCCGGCATGGTCGTAATCAAATTGTTGCCGGTGGAGTCAATGTTTGAGCTGCTTTTGGTAGGCGTGGGGAAGAAGTCCTTGAGGATCAAGGCACCCGTCGGGTTGATGCTCGGGATCACGTTGTTCTGCGTGAAGGGCAAGCCGGTCGCGGGGTTCGTCAGGGTCAGGCCTGGTACCCCGGTGAAGTTTCCGGCGGCCCACGCGGTGGGGTAAGTCTGGGTGGCGATAAGGGTGTTCTGGTCCAAACGCACCCCTTCGTAGTCGAAGTAGAAGAAGGTGTGATCTTTAATGATCGGACCACCGATGGAGCCGCCCAAGGTGTTTGCATTCAGCGACGGGTTGTAGTCGGCGATCCCGTCCTGGGCGTTCCAGTTCTTGCGCTGGAGGAACCAGAAGGCGCTGCCATGGAATTGGTTGGTGCCGCTTTTGGTGACCACGGTCAAGTCCGTAGGCTGCGCGTATTCCGCGTCGTTGCCCGCGGTGTTTACGCGGAATTCCGCAATACCCTCGACGGATGGAAACAGGTCGCGAGTGGGACCTCCATAACGGACCAACTGTACCGAAGTGCCATCGAGTGTGAAGGAGGTTGCCGTCGGCAATTGTCCGGCAAAGGTCAGGTTGCCGCTGGGGTCTTCGTTGACGCCGGCGGTCAGCGTCGCGATGTTGATGGGGCTGGGAGAATTGGTGGCGCGGAAATTCAAGGGTAAGGTATCGATATTCCTGCCCGTCATCGAGCTGGACTCCGTCAGGTCCCCCGTGACGACATCCTGCTGGGAAGTAACCACGATTTGCTGGCTCGCGCTCTGAACTTGCAGTTTGAAATCTGACCGCACGGTTTCGCGGGCGGGCAGAATTACTCCTTCGTTCTTCACGGTCGTGAAGTTCGGGGCGGAAGCGGTAATGGTGTAAGTGCCGGGGTCCATGTTCACAAAAAGATAATCGCCGCTGTTGTCGGTCGGGGCGGTCCGCTGCTCGCCGGTCGCCTGGTGTTGCACCGTAACCTGCACGTTCGGTATCACAGCTCCGCTGGCATCGGTGACGGTGCCGAGGATAGTGCCGTAAGTAGATTGGGCGAATGCCGGGGCGTTGCCGAGAAACAACACGGCAACGAGCCCCAAAGCAGCCGCTTGCCAAGTGTGTGTCACAATCGAGAAAGGCGTCTTCATTGTTTTACCTCCGGATGATTTGGTGGATTTCTCCTCGCAGGAAAAAGCCGGTTGCGGTAAGACGGCCTTGCAACAATAAATTCCGGCGCTACCTTCCTGCATCGGGGCAGACTTCGAGCGCCGCCCTTCCGTGGGCTCTAATTTTGTCAAACCCTAGTGGAGAATCCGGGCTACAGTTGCCCGTCAGGTTGAGTATGGTTGGGGCAGGTTATGCCCATATGAACCGGGCATGATTTCGAGGTAACAAAACCGCCAGGCGCACGCAGCCTGCACACACCCGGGAGCAACGGTGATTTCCGCACCAGCTTGAAGCTTCATCGGTTGCTCACATTTGCGTAACAAACGCAACTTAGTATCAAGATTCACTCGCCCGAAGTGATACCATTCGTGTTGCTTGGGAGCGCGCTCCTAGGCGAAGCTCCTGCGTTCAACTCAGGCAATTCCTCAACTTGCGAGGTCCTATGGACCATTCCCTGGCTGAAGTTATGCCCACCGCACTTCCCGTCTCCGCCCCTTCAAATCGAGCGGCCCGGTATTGGCGCTGGCGTATTTTCATCATCACCTGGATCACTTACGCGGGGTTTTACCTCTGCCGCAAGAACATCAGCGTGGTGATGCCGCTGCTCCAGCAAGATCGTGGGTACACCAATGCCCAGTTGGCGAAATTTGTCTTCGGCTACAGTCTCTTTTACACCATCGGCCAGTTTGTTTGCGGCCTTCTTTCTGACCGTTTCGGGACACGGATCGTAGTCGGCACAGGGCTCTTCATGGTTGTCGGCGCCAATTTGCTTCTGGGCTTTGGGTCATCGCTCGGATGGCTGATCCTCCTGGCTTGCCTGGCCGGCGCCGGACAATCCACCGGTTGGTCGGGCCTGGTAAAAACCATGGCCTGCTGGTTTCGTCCTAAGGAACGTGGTGTGGTGATGGCGTGGTGGTGCACCAATTACGTGCTGGGCGGGTCCCTCGCCACGGTATTTGCCACGTTCGTCGCCACCAGCGTCTGGTTGGTTCCGCGCTGGGGTTGGCGGCGCGGATTCTGGATGCCTGCCCTTCTGCTGCTGGCCATTACCCTGATCTATGTCTTTTTCGTGCGGGATAACCCCTCTGATGTGGGCCTGCCGGAAGTGGAGGAGGAGCCCGTAATCCCGGCCTCTGGCGTGGCCGCTTCCGCTGGGTCGGGCGCCACCGTCGCGCCTCGGTCGGTGGTGCGTGAAGTCCTCGCGGAACCCACCTTATGGCTCATTGGGTCCATGTATTTCTTTCTCATCCTCACACGATATGCTTTCCTTTTCTGGCTGCCCCTTTACATGACCCAGCATCTGAAGTATTCTGCGCAAGACGCGGGTTACACCTCATCCCTATACGAACTGGTGGGCTTTCTCGGGGCCATCATCGCCGGGTACGCTTCCGAAAAACTCTTCGACTCCCGCCGCTTTCCGGTGGGAGCGCTGATGCTCTGGGGACTCGCCCTGACCAGCCTGATCCTGCCAAAACTCAGCGCCATGGGGCACGTCTGGACCGCTGTCGGCATATCGCTGGTCGGGATCATGACTTACGGTCCTGATACATTGATGTCGGGTGCGGCCGCTCAGGACGTCGGCTCCAATGAAGGCGCCGCCACCGCTTCGGGTTTCATCGACGGCATCGGACACCTGGGCATGATCCTATCTCCCTTCGTCGTTGCTTTCGTAACCGCACACTACAGTTGGGATGTTCTCTTTTTCCTCTTCGTGGTGCTTTCCTTGATTGCGGGTGAGTTACTGGCCACGCGCTGGAATTACAAGCCGCGAGGTGCGGTGGCAACTTAAGTTCGGTTCGTCCAGAGCACTCCCGCGGTTTCTGCACCCTCCCTTGTTTTCTTTGCCCATGGAAGTTGTCTTGGGGAAGTATAATGCCAGAGTAAGGCTGCCAGAGCTTTGATGCCGGGTTGATGGGTAAACTTCGGGGTGCGTTGCTACAACCGAAATTTTAGAACGCCGAGTGCATATCTCCCGCGCCAAGGGGCGAGGCGCTGTGGCCCCACGCTCCTTGGCGGCAGAGCAACCCACACGCTTATGCTTTTCGCGCTCTTGCTGGGATGTTGCTGTGGGCGAGGCTCGGCTCAGAGCGCACCTTCCCTTTGGGGCCGGCCTGTCACCCATTGTAATCTCCAATGCGACTGTAACCTGAAGCTCCAGAACTTCCCCGGGGCCGTAACCCAACAAATCGGTGAACCTCTTGACCACGCGAAGGTCTCCGAAAGCCTCAAGCGCCTTTATGCCACGGGGCGTTTTTCGGAATTGCGCGCTGAGGGCGCTCCCGATGGCAGCGGGGTCTCGCTCACTTTTGTCGCCCGCGCCCAGTACTTCATTGGAATCGTAACAGCGGAAGGCAATCCTGGCCCGGTTGAGGCCCGAGCGCTCGTCACCGCCTCGCGATTGCACCTGGGCCAACCTCTTACCGACGAAGATCTCAACGCCGCGCACCCTCGCCTGAGCGCCTTGTTGGTGGCCAACGGCTACTATCAGTCTCACATTACGCACAAAATTGCCCCGAACCCCGATACCCTGGAAGCCAACGTGAGTTTCACCATCAAAGCCGGCCTTCCTGCGCGGGTGAGCGCTGTGCAATTTTACGACGGCTCCGGATTTTCCCCTGAGCGCTTGATGAGGGTTTCGGGGTGGCATGCGCAAATGAATATGACGGCGGCGCGGGTTGAGCGCGGGCTGTACCGCCTGCGCCAATTCTACGTGGCCCATGGACGCCTTCAGGTCAACATCGGCACCCCGCAAAGGATCTATGACGCTAAAACCAACACCGAGAAATTGCTCGTAAAAGTGGACAGCGGGCCGCTGGTTCGGGTGCGAGTTCAGGGAGCATCGATTTCCTCTTCCCAGCTTCAAAACCTCCTACCCCTGTATCGTGATGGCGTTATGGACGACCAGGCGCTGGCGCGCAATGAGAAAGTGCTGGAAGATCATTTTCAGCGACAGGGACACTTCTTTGCCTCGGTGAAGGCCAGCCGTGTATCGCGTCAGGAACCGCAACCTCAAGTGGAAATTCTCTTCCAGGTGAACCTGGGGCGGCGGGGCGATTTCGCCGGCTACGGCGTAAAAGGCAATATTGCCGTGCCGACGGCGGAACTGCTAGCCACCATAAACCCGCCCGCCCAGGGATTGTTTCCGCCGTCACCCACCTTTAGCCAAGACCTTGTGGAACAAAAAACGGCGGTGCTCCTGGCGCTTTACCAGTCGCGAGGATTTCTTGACGCCCGCATCACTCCCGCGATTGACGACAACTTCGAAGGTACCGCCGGCAGGCGATATGTAACTCTGGTCATCCAAGAAGGTGAGCGCACGACGGTGCACACCCTCACCTTGGCGGGAATCGATGCCGACGCCGAAAGGAAACTCTGGCCGTCCCTCCTCAGCAAACCCACGCAGCCCTATTCGCTGGAACGAGCGCACGCTGACCGCGACACCATCCTCGATTATCTGGCTGACCACGGTTACACACACGCCGCGGCGAGCTGGCGCACCACGCCGGCGCAAATCGCCCATCAAGTGGATTTGGAGTTCCAAATCACGCCCGGAGCGCAAGATCACATTCAGCACATCGTGATTCTGGGAAATGAACACGTACGCCCGGGGCTGGTGAATCGTGAACTGCTGATTCACGACGGTGAACCGATCAGTCAGAGCGCGGTGCTCGAATCCCAGCGCCGCCTCTACGACCTGGGAATTTTCAACCAAGTCCAGGTTACGCCGCAGGAAGAGCCGGCTTCCGACACGGAAAAAACCCTGCTTGTGGGCATGGAAGAATCCCGCCGTTGGATCCTGGGTTATGGCGGGGGCTTCGATATCCAAAAACTGGGCAGCAATCAGCCGCAAGGGCAGTACAAGGAAAGCCTGCGATTGTCGCTCGGCCTCACCCGCTTGGACGTTGGTGGGCGTGGCCAAACTTTCAGCATGGGCGGGCGGCTTTCCAACATTGACACGGGCGCGAACATGGGTTACTTGATTCCCCGCTTGCTCAACCGCGACGACCTCAGCTTGCGCATCAGCGGTTTGATAGATCGCACTCGTGACGTCCTGACCTTCACGGCGGACCGCAAGGAAGGTACCGTGAGTCTCGAGAAGCGCTTCAGTGCTTCCACCCTCCTCATCGGGCAGTACAGCTTCCGTCGCGTGGAGGCCCTGGATATTTCCAGCAAAATATCCGCGCAGGAGATTCCCCTGCTCAGCCAGCCGGCGCTGGTGGGGATGGTCGGGGGAAACTTTCTTGAGGATCACCGCGACGACCCGGCGGACGCGACCCGTGGCGCCTACACACTCGTGAATGCAGGGGTTTCCTGGCGGGGTTTTGGATCCCAGGCAAACTTCTTAAAGTTCACAGGCGAGAATTCCACTTACTACGCCATGGGCTCCCATTTAGTTTTTGCGCGCAAAACGCAGTTCGGAGTGGTATCTCCTTATGGAAGCCTCTACAGCATCACTGTCCCTGCCAGCAACGGCCAACCCTCCGAGGTCATCTTTACGGATTCAATCCCTTTACCGGAACGCTTTTTTATGGGGGGCAGTGAATCCATGCGTGGTTTTTCCATCAACCAAGCCGGCCCCCGCGACCCCGATACCGGGTATCCTATCGGCGGAAACGCGCTTTTCCTTAACTCTTTCGAATTACGATCCGCTTTCGCGCAACGGCGTCTGGGGGTTGTGCTTTTCGATGACACCGGAAATGTCTACGACTCGATTCGCAGAATGCGGCTGTTAAAGTTCACTCAGTCCTCACCTGCGGATTTTGATTACACGTCCAATGCGGTGGGAGTAGGGCTTCGCTACAAAACGCCCGTGGGACCTATCCGTTTCGACGTGGGTTACAATATGAATCCTCCACGCTATAACGTGATCACAATGACGAACGGCGTGGAAAACATCGAGGTACAACGATTAACGAACTTTCAGTTTTTCTTGAGTATCGGCCAAAGCTTCTGATCCTTGTGGCATGGGTGGCCTTGATTGCGGGCAGCGGCACGGTCTCGACCGCCGCGGAAACCCTGGACCGCGTGGTCGCCTCCGTCGGTTATGTGGCCATCACCGCGAGTGACATGGAACAGGAATACCGCTTTGAGCGTTTCCTCGATGCACAATGGCCGCCCCCACCGTCCAATTCCGCCATGCTTGCCGACGCCCGCGAGCACCTTACCTACCAGACCCTCTTGACCCGCGAGGAGAATCCCGGACCCGCCGATCGAGCGGAAAGCGAAAAGTCTGCGGCCGAGCGCCTGGCCGCGCTGCGCAAGGAGTTCGTCCACCCGGAGGACTTCCAACAAGCGCTCAAGGATCTAGGCATGACCGAGACCGAAGTGGGTGCGCGCATAGCGGAACAAGAACTCATGCTCCGCCTCATCGATCAGCGCCTGCGCCCTGCCGCTTCCCCCAGTGATAATGAGGTTGCTGACTATTATCGTTCGACCTTCATCCCGGAATTCCAAAAGAAGAACGGCGGTGCGGCGCCGCCCCTTTCCGAAGTGGAAGGCCAGATCCGGGAAATCCTTATTCAGAAACGCATGATCGAATTGACTGACCAATGGATCGAGGAGCTGAAACCCACTACCAAAGTGCGGTTTCACACGTTCTAAGTTATAGGTGCCGGGTGCCAGGTGTCAGAGTCGAAAATCGAAACTCGAAACTCGCTATTACTACTCGTTCCTGCAAAGGCGGAAAGGCATAGATCCACGCGTCGCCGGCAGAACGTGATCCTTGTTTAATTTCGGGCATCGAGTTTCGCCTTTCGATTTTCGAGTTTCGAATTTCGTCTTTAGGTGCTATACGCGCTGGAAAGTCTCCAAACCGGTTCGCATCGCCCTCTACTTGGTGGAAAACCTGCTGGTGCTGGCGCTCGCCGCCCTGATTGTCATGAGCAGCGCGTGGTTCCAACATGTGTTGGAGCACCGGGTCATAGCCAGCCTGGAGAGCCTCACGCGCGGCCGAGTGGAAATCGCCCACTTCCGCTTTAGGCCCTGGCTGTTCCAAATCATGCTGCAAAATTTAGTGATCCACGGCTCGGAGGGCACCGGCGATCCGCCCCTGATTTCAGTGCGGGAGGTGGAGGTAGGTCTGAGCCCCGGGCAACTCCTGCGCCGGCGGCTTCGCCTGCGCTATGTGGACACGGATGGGCTCCAGGTGCATCTCCGCACAAATGCCCAAGGCGTAACCAACCTTCCCAGCCCGGGGGAGCGGGCCTCCGCGCAACAGGGCTGGGGGGATTTGATGGATCTCTCCATTGGACGCCTCACTATTTCCCACTCCGTTTTCTTCTGGAACGACCAGCAACAACCCGTGGAGATCGATGCGCAGAAGTTGGCGATGCTTCTCCGCATGACGCGGGGCCGTTACAGCGGGACACTTTCTTCTTCCGCCACCACGATTCGTTCGCCGAGTTGGTCGCCTTTGCCCATCACCTTCAACAGCCGTTTTGAGCTCTCCCCCACCAGCCTGGTCTTCTCCTCGTTCGCGTGGCAAGCGCAAGGGATGGCGGGCGAGGCTTCGTTCACCGTCCTTCCGCTCCCTGTTCTGCAAGCTTCCGGTTCGTTCCATAGCTGGACGGAGATCCCCGCGCTGGCCGGTATTCTCCACGCGCCGGAATTGCGGGCTGGCATCCTGCAATTCGAGGGGCTGGCCGTTTATCAAGACGGATCCATCTCGGCGCAAGGCCGCGCCCAAGCTCGCCAAGTCGCCATCCTCAACCCCGCCCTTCCCTCCATTCTCCTTGATGCCACAACAAGCTACGCATGGGGAGAAAACCAACTCAATCTCACCAATCTCCTCGTCTCTATTTGGGGAGGCACGGTGCGGGGCACGTTGCAAGCGAATTTCCAGGATTCGCCGGCGAAGTTTCGCTTCGATTCACAGCTCCACCAGGTGCGGCTGGATAACGTGCTGAAATCCGCGAGCACGCCGCCCCTCCTCGCGGCCCAATTGCATCCCGCCTCGATGGCCGACGGCGCCCTTCGTGCAACGTGGTCCGGGCGGGGGGAAGGGCTGAAGGCAGATTTTGATCTCACTTTGCAAGGAGCGGTGGCCGCATCTCACAATGTGCTTCCCCTAAGCGGCGTGGCGCGCGGCACTCTGGAAGACGGGCGCGGCTGGACCCTCCATCTCGGCGATTCCGAATTCCGGACACCGCATTCCACGATTACGGCGCATGGGACCCTTACGGAGAGGAGTGCGCCTTCCGCCGCCGTGGAACCTCTCGCCCTCACGGTTTCCACGGACAATTTTGAAGAATGGCGGCCTTTCTTCCAGGCGCTGGTCGCCGCCCCCTCCGGCATCCCGTTGGAGCTAAAGTCGCGGGTGGAATTTTCCGGACAGCTCCGCGGCAGCTTCGAGGCACCTTCCCTGCAAGGGCGCGTGAGCACGGGCCGGTTCCAGTATCACGGATGGACTTGGGACCAGCTAGCGGCAACCGTCGCACTTAATCCCGGATTCGTTCAGGTTTCCTCCGGGCGCATTGAGCATGAGAAAAGTTCTTTCGAGCTGGACGCTTCCGCACAGCTCGACCATTGGCGATTGACGCCCGATTCCGTGGTGCGGTTCTCCGCCCAAGCGCAGCGCACACCCATCGAGGGCCTGAGGGCGGCCATCAACTCGGACTTCCCCATCCGCGGCTCCGTCACCGGCCGCATGGACGTTGAGGGAACCACCGCGACCCTGGCGGGCTCGGGCTCGCTGCGAATCGATGCCGGCGCCGTTGCGGATGAACCGTTTGATTCCTTCTCCGCCCAGTTACGGGTTACGCAGTCCGTTTGGAAACTGCAAGACATCCAGTTAACGAAGAACCGCGGCCGACTGAGTGGCAACATCACTCTGGAGCCCGACCGCCGTTTTGCTTCCGGGCAGTTGCAGGGGACGGATTTTCGCTTGGCCGACATCCGCCGATTGCCGATGACCGCTTCCACCGCCCCTTTCAAAGGGGGGCTGGACGGCATGCTGAACTTTGAGGCGCGCGGCCAGGGAACCCCAGAGGATTTTCACCTACAAAGTTCATGGCGCTTTCGGAACTTGAACGTCGAGGGTACTCCGTTGGGCGAGCTTCACGGCACGCTGACGGGCGAAGGAAACCAATTGAGGCTCGAGGGCCAGGACCAAAGCCCGGCGGGAGATTTGCACTTCAGCGCAAAGGCGACGGCAAGTGGTGATTGGCCGATGGATGCTGAGGGCGAATATTCCAGCCTGCGCGCTGATCCGTGGATTCGCGCTTTCTTCAATCGCCAATTTGCGGCTGCGGTCACCTTGGGCGGAACCTTCCAAGCTGCGGGGCCCTTGCGCACGCCAGCGAAAATCGCCTTCCAATCCCATGGGACTGACGTGGCTGTAGACTTTCCCAGTGTCCAGTGGCGTAACGCCCAACCCGTCGACGTTCACTACTCGGACGGCAGGCTGGCGCTCAGCCGGTTCGTCATGCGTGGACCGTCCACGGAACTTGAGATCGAAGGGACCGTAGGTTGCACCGAGGGCGTGACACTTGACCTCCGCGCCGAGGGGACAGCGAACGCTACCGTGCTGACCGTGTTCGATCCTAAACTCCAGACCAGTGGCCGCTCCGCTCTGCACGTGCGCCTGACTGGCACGCCGGCCCGTCCCAGGCTGAATGGCGCCATGGATATTCAAGATTTGAGCTTGGACTACAGCGGCCTCCCCTTTCGGTTCAATGACCTGCAAGGAACCATCGATCTCGAGGGCGAGCGCGCCATCATCCGCTCGCTGCATGGCACCAGCGGCGGGGGAACGGTCATCCTCAGCGGTTTCATAACCCTGGTGGAAAGCCCCCGGTATGAAGTCCGTACCGACCTTAGCCAAGTCCGCGTCCGCTATCCGCCCAGCTTCACCTCGGTGCTCGATGGCAATTTGCGCCTGGCAGGAGACGTCGACCAGGCGCAATTGCAAGGTGAGCTGGTTGTTCGCCAGATGGTTGCCAATGAGAACATCAACTTCATATCGAAGATCATTGAGTCTTCCAATCCTCTGGCGGAGCAGCCGACCAATGTCACATCACCTATCGCCTCAAAGGTCCGTTTGAATGTTCGTGTCACTTCCGCGCCCCCGGTGCAGTTGCAAACTCCGAACTTGCGTCTGGTGGGAGATATCGACATCCGGCTGCAAGGCTCCGTAGCCAATCCCGTGCAGGTTGGAAGCATCCACCTCCTCAGCGGCGAGTCGGTCTTCCGGGGCAACCGCTACACGCTGGTGCGCGGCGACATGAACCTGACAAACCCTTTTCGGACGCAAGCCTACCTGGACCTGGAGGCCCAGACCCGTATTCAGAGTTATGACCTGACGCTGGATATTTCCGGCCCCTTCGACCGGCTGAAGTTCTCCTATCGATCGGACCCCCCGTTGGCAAATACGGATATCCTTTCCCTCCTGGCGCTCGGCTATGTGAAACAGGAGGAAGCCTTTTCGACCGCGGGGGGAAGTCCCACCGCCAGCATCGGCGCCTCCGCGATTCTCTCCGAAGCTCTCTCCAGCCAGACGACCAGCCGCATTCAGCGTTTGTTCGGAGTGAGCCGAATCAAGATCGATCCCAACGTGGGAGTTCCCGGCTTCGGGTCCGGCGCTCTGGTCACGGTGGAGCAGCAGGTCACGCACGATCTCACCCTCACTTATGTCACCGACACTTCCTATTCCCAGTACCAGATCATCCAGTTCGAATGGAATATCAGCGACAAAGTCTCGGTGCTGGGAATCCGCGACCAAAACGGGGTTTTCGGCGTTGAATTCCGTTTCCGCCGGCGCTTTAAGTGACCCGCTAATCAAGTGATTATCAAAGCACGACCTGTGTCCGCGTGATGACGAACCAAAAGACGAAAATCGAAATTCGAAACTCGCTGCGATTTTCGACCTTCGATTTTCGAATTTCGATTCATCGTCCATCTGGCCGCTCAGCTTCACGGATGTTATACTGTTTGAGCTGCCGCGAATCGGATAATGATCTTAGAGCCTTGCTCGCCGATGCGGGCGCGGCGCAAAGCCACGGAGAGGTGTCCGAGTGGCTGAAGGAGCACGCTTGGAAAGCGTGTTCACGAGCAATCGTGACGTGGGTTCGAATCCCACCCTCTCCGCCAGACTATTTCGTTGTACGTCAATTAGTTGATCGGCTCGCGTTTTCCGTGTACCTCTGGCGTCCCCTTCGTTTTGGCAGGGCCAGACATTCAGCGAGCGCTCGGCCCGGCGCAATTTTTGGAGAAGGTGGCCGTCTTGATGCTCTCCAGTCTAAGGCCGATATAGCCGCCAGAATGGTTGTTGGTTGTGGTTTGTGTGAAGCGAATTGCCCCGCAGGCATTTTATTTGACATAAAATATAACCACTGTTTTATGCCTGCCAGAAGATTTCCCCCACCCGCACGAAAAACTCATGACGTTTTGTCCCTCTCTATTTTTTTGTAGCCTCTCGGCTACATTTCTCTTGACAACGACATTGTCCGCAGGTAGACTGATTTGTGAGGCCGGCACCCGCTGGCGGGCCAGAAAGTCCCATTTCAGGGCTCCGGCGGAGCGCCCCAGGCTTCCGGATTCGCCGATGCCAATCCTGCCGATTCCTACCGGTAGGAAACTTGTTATCCCCAACAAAACAAAATTCCTACCCGTAGGAAATTCGTTCGTCCCTGCCCCTTTCATGGAAGGATTATTGCGAGGACATAGGATGGAGAACTCTCTCGGCGTGGAAATGCGCAGTGGGGGGAGGTATCAGGTGTCAGGCATCAGGTGTCAGATGGCGGGTCGGAGACGGCGGAAGGCAAACTGGAGCTATGAGTCAGGAACGCTGTCCAAAACGTGGAGCTGACCTTAGAGAATTTAAAAATGAAGGTCGACCCGGATATGTGTCTGAAAACACAGGCAACAGTGACAAAATGCCCAGCAAAAAACACGGGGTTTACACAAAATTGCACCTGTTGTACACGCATTCGACAACAATTAAGCGGGCTTTTCAGCTATGTTGACGAGGAGATCCATGGAACAGCGCTACTCTTACTGTAATGTCCTAGACCGATCAATAATCCTGCTCATCGCATCGATACTCTTAACCAACATTCCATTTGCAGTTGCACAAGAATGGACACATCAGGCGCCAGCGCCCGCGCCGAAAGGTCCTTGGTCCGACAAACGTTTGTCACCTGACCAGCGCGCCGACCTGCTGGTTCAGCAAATGACCCTGGAAGAAAAGCTCTCTCTCGTCCACGGAGACGTAGGCGAGCAATCTTTGCAAAAATCGCTGGGCGGAGCTGGGTACGTCCCGGGGGTCCCACGCCTCGGAATCCCTGCGTTGCAGATGTCGGATGGAAGGTCGGGCGTCGCCAACATTGGCCGCACCGGGCGTTACGCGACGGTGCTGCCCTCGGCTTTGGCCAACGCCGCAAGTTGGGATTTGCAGGCGTCCTACGATTTCGGCGCGTTGCTGGGCAAGGAAACCCGCGACCTCGGATTCAACGTATCGCTCGGGGGAACCTCCAACATCATTCGCGAGCCGCGCAATGGGCGGAACTTTGAGTGCCTGGGTGAGGATCCGCTCCTGATCGGCAAAATGCTGGGTAGCGAACTAAAGGGGACACAAGACCAGGGGGTGATCGGCAACATCAATCGCTATGCAGTGAACGACCAGGAGACCGGCCGCACGATCATGAACGTCATTATCGACAAGCGCGCCATGCAGGAAACCGATCTCCTGGCGTTCCAGATCGCCATCCAGGAGTCGAATGTCGGCACGGTGATGTGCGCCTACAACAAACTCAACAGCATTTTCGCCTGCGAAAATCCCTACCTGCTCACCGACGTCTTGAAGAAATCATGGAACTATCAAGGCTGGGTCATGACGGATTGGGGGGCAGCGCACAGCACGGCGCCGTCCGCCCTCGCAGGTCTCGACCAGGAAATGCCCAGCGGGAGATACTTCGGAGATGGGCTCAAGGCCGCGGTAGAAAAAGGCGGCGTCCCGATGGCGCGCCTCGATGACATGGTGCATCGTATCCTGCGGACGGAATTTGCCCTCGGGGTATTCGATCAGCCTCACGTACTAAGACCCGTCAATCCCTTCACGGGGGCTGAGGTGGCGCAGCGATCCGCCGAGTTGGGCATCGTGCTGCTCAAGAACGTCAACGGCCAATTGCCTCTGAAGGCGTCCGGCATCAAATCGCTCGCGGTCATCGGCGAACATGCTGACCTCGCTGTGCTTTCGGGCAGCGGTTCCGACCAAGTGACTCCCGCGGAGGGAAATGCCGTTCCCGGGAATTCCTATGGTTGGCACCCGTCTTCTCCGCTGAAAGTCCTGCGCGCTCGGTTGCCGAACGCGCAAGTGACGTTCGATGACGGGACCGACATCCCCCGCGCGGCCAAGGTGGCGGCAGGGGCCGAGGCTGCCGTTCTCTTCGTCCATCAACACGCGGGAGAAGGTTGGGATGTGCGGAACCTTTCCCTGCCCCACGCCCAGAATGAGATGATTGCGACAGTGGCAGCCGCCAATCCTCACTGCATCGTGGTGCTCGAAAACGGCGGGCCCTTGACCATGCCCTGGATTGACAAGGTCAGTGCCGTTTTGGAGGCCTGGTACCCCGGAATCCGCGGCTCTGAGGCCGTTGCGAATATTATCTTCGGGGATGTTAACCCATCAGGGAAGCTGCCCGTAACCTTCCCCAAGAGCGAGGCGGACCTGCCCCATCCCGTCCTGGCGGGCATGCAATACGTACAGGAAGGCGAACATCAGAGCGTGCACATCGATTTTCCACCTTTCGATGTCAACTATGACGAAGGGTTGAAAGTCGGCTACAAGTGGTATGAAGCGGAGGGGAAGGATCCGCTTTTTCCCTTTGGGTTTGGCCTTTCCTACACAACCTACTCTTACTCGAGCCTCGCGGCGACAGCGGAAAAGCAATTGCGAGTCACCTTCCGCGTTACCAATACCGGCGAGCGTGCCGGCGCGGAGGTCGCGCAGGTATACGCCCTGCTGCCGGCGAGCGCGGGTGAACCTTTCAAGCGCCTGATCGGCTGGGAGAAGGTCAAACTCGTTCCGGGTGAAACCAAGACGGTATCCGTGACCGTAGACCCGCAGTATCTGTCCATCTTCAATGTCGAAAAGAACGATTGGGAACTTGTCCCCGGCGATTACAAGGTCTACGTCGGAGGGTCATCCGCGAGCGTACCACTGAGCACGACAATCCGGATCGCCGGCGGGCACTAAGGCGGTGGTGAGAACATCCGTGGCCTGGCGACGAAAACTTTCCCCATGGCAGGAGGAAAATGGAAACAGCGATGGCTTTGTCGAGCACGGAACGCGAGGACTTTCGCCTTCGATTCGAGAAGAGGCTGGAAAAAGTGAGAGCGAAGACCGCGGACGTTTTCGCTTTCAAAGAAGTTGACCAGCCGCCTTTCATTGTGAACTCGGCCCTCTATACGGCCTTCGGGCTGGACCCCGAGACCTTTCCTGACGGGTATTATGACGATCCCCAAGTGATGACTGATCTTCAGGAACGAAACTATTACGAACAGTTGAAAGAAATTGACGATGACTTTGTTCCCTACCTGATGCCGTGGTTTGGAACCGCGGTCACTGCCTCTGCCCTGGGCTGCCAAGTGGATTTCCCACCCAAGCTGGATCCCACCGTGAACCCGCGCCATTACCCGGTACAGGCTGCCGAGGATGTCAAGAGGTTGCAGGTTGCGGACCCCGAGAAAGACGGCTTGATGCCGCGCGTTCTGCAGTTTATGCGCTCGATGCGGGCGAACAGTTTCCTTCCTATCGGGATTACGGATTTTCAGGGCCCGCTCACCACGGCCAATCAGCTCATGGGATACGACAAGCTCATCTACCTGATGCAGGACTATCCAGCCGTCATGCACGACCTGATGGAAAAGGTCACAGAAACGCTGATTCGCTGGGTCAAGAAGCAGAAGGAAGTGATCGGCGAACCCCTGACCGACTGCTTCTCCGATCAGCAGGTGTACGTGGGCGGGCACGTGGGTGTTTGGTTTTCTGATGACGACGCGGTGCTAATGTCGCCCGGAACTTATAAGGAGTTTGTGGTCCCGTACAATTCACGTATTCTGAAAGCCTTTGGCGGCGGATGCCTTCACTACTGTGGCAACGCCACGCACCAGGCGGAAAATCTCCTGGCCACGGAAGGACTGCGGGCCATCAATAACTACACGCTCTTCGACCTTCGGGGATTCCGGGCCCTGAAATCGAAATTGGAGGGACGCGTCGCGCTGTTTGCGTGTGATTTCACTCCCCTGGAATACGCGGACTACTTCCACGAATTGCTGGACGGCCTCTCGCTGAAAGGCTTGGTCATCAATTCGCAATATACTCCGCGCGTGGCGCTAGTCAGGGGAGGAAAGTATGTGCATGTCCAACGTCCGTTGATGCCGGGGAAAAGGAACGTCCGCGATTTTCTTTGCAACTATTTCCAGAGCCGAAAGGAGCAGCGATAGCACGGGTGGCAAGCGTAGGCACTTGCCCCTGCCCATCGCGCCGGACAATGGTTTGATGAAAGCCCTCCGATTGAAGTAAGCTAAAAGCTTGCGGGGGTGTAGCTCAGCAGGATAGAGCATCGGATTTCTAATCCGAGGGTCGGGGGTTCGAGTCCCTCCACCCCTGCCATTCATTGCAAGCAAGCCGTGAAAATGAAACGCTTGGACTGCGATCGCTTTCGATCGAGGAAGGTGCGGCTGTGGCTGAGTGTAATCACCTGTCATCTGGGCCACATGTGGCGACGGCTGGTGCTGCCGAAGAAAATGGCCACTGGTCACTCAGCAGCATACAGCAGAGGCTGGTGAAGACGGGCGGTGGGCCCGAGACGAACGGGTGTACTCTCAGGTGCCGGAACGTAAACAACGATGCTTTTGGGCTCTTGGCGTTTGGGACAGCCGCCCATCCAGAAAAACAGAGCGCAAAGCGATGAAATCGACCCACGCCGCAGCATCTTGGAAATTCTATCATTACCCGGCGCTCAAGACGAAACCCGCCTGCGTACGCAGGAGACGGACCCTCCCTGGGCGATGGCTCGTAATTTTGCGCATGGGGTAATAGAAAAAAGTAAACTTCCCCCTCGATTCAGATTATTGACGGTCGATCCGGAAGCTCCCATAGTTGGCGCGTTAGGGGCGTTTGATTGTCCCCCGAACGGCTAGATGTAAGTTAGCCGCAACACGCGTCGGGTCTTAGGTCAGTCCAGTCACAGGGCTATTGCCATCCATTAGGAGCGTGGTCATATGGGCAAGCAGGAGAGGCGCATTTGTGCCTGCGCGCTGAGCGCTCAGGAGACCACCGCGAGCCTTCGCCGCGCCGTCTTCAATCCCAGCGGCGCGCGCCTGCCATCGGCGACCCGCGTCAAAGGGGTCATCCTCAAAAGCTTCGCAGACCCGTGGATACTCCGACCCAGAGAAACCTGTCCTCCGCGCAGCGGCCTGGGCGCAGCGACCGCGCTCCTGCTCGTCGCAAGATTTCTGGTGGGTCAATGAGGCTGATTTCCGCGCTGTTCGCCGTGGGCGTTTTGCTGATTGGGGCGTGCCGCTCCTTCGCCCAATCTCCGGTGGAACCCCTGAAGCTCGGCTCCGTCACGCTACAGGGCAGCATCCGCACGCGTGTTGAAGGGTGGGACTGGTTCCAGGACCCGCCCTATGAAAACAGCTATGCCTACCCCGGAACGTTGATTCGCTTGAGCTTCAGCCAGCAGCGGGAGGCATTTGACTGGAATTTCGAACTCGGGGTGCCCATTTTGCTGGGCCTACCCAGTGATGCTGTCGCTCCATCGCCGCAGGGCCAGTTGAGTTTGGGAGCTGCCTATTTTGCCTCCAACCACAATTCGCAAAACACGGCCATGGTATTCCCCAAACAGGCATACCTCCGTTTCAAATACCTCGGTGGGAAGAAAGGACAAAGCCTACAGGTAGGCCGTTTCGAATTTTTCGATGGCGGCGAAGTCACTCCCCGAAATGCGACCCTGGCAGCGCTGAAGAGGGACCGCATTGTTCAGCGCCTGATCGGCAACTTTGGGTTTTCCGACGTCGAGAGGAGCTTCGACGGTTTTCACTATGTGTATTCAACGCCCAAACTTGACTTCACCGCCGTCGGAAGCATTCCCACCCGGGGCGTGTTCCAGACCGACGGCTGGGGATGGTTGCACACGGGATTCATCTACACGTCGCTGACGGGCCAAGTCATGCCAAAGGGGAAGGCCGCCGGCGAGTGGCGCGTATTCGCCATCTACTATGACGACTGGCGGCATGTGCTCAAGACCGATAACCGCCCTGTCGCAGTCCGCCAAAATGACATGGGCAACATCCGCATCGGGACGTTCGGCGGCCACTATTTGCAGACGGCGGAGACCCCCGCCGGCACGCTGGACTTCCTCTCGTGGGGCGCCGTACAAACCGGGTCATGGGGAGCTCTCGCTGATCGTGCCGGTGCGTTTGCCGGGGAAGCAGGGGTGCAACCGAACGTGGCGAGGCCCGTCCGCCCATGGCTGCGGGCAGGTTACTTTTATGGGAGCGGCGACGGCAACGCATCAGACAACAAGCAGGGCACGTTCTTTCAGCTCTTGCCGACGCCGCGCGCTTACGCTCGGTTTCCGTTTTTCAACCTCATGAACAACGAGGACGGATTTGTGGAGCTGATGCTGCGGCCCAGTACCTTCATAACTGTTCGTAGTGATGTCCACACGCTCCGCCTGACGAGCGCCAATGATCTCTGGTACTCGGGCGGGGGGGCCTTCCAGCCCGGGACCTTCGGCTTTACTGGCCGTCCCAGCAATGGGGCCCGAAGCCTGGCGACGCTCTACGACACCAGCGTCGACTACCAATTGGGCTCTCGCGCGGCTTTGGGTTTGTATTACGGGTACGGGGAGGGAAAATCCGTAATCCAACACATCTACCCTCACGGAGAGGATGGCCAACTGGCGTTTCTCGAGGTCACTTATCGATTCTAAGGGTAGAGGCGGCTTGGAGGCGACGGCGGAAATCCTCAAAGCCGATCCGCGGGTCAAAGCCCTCATCCTGAGCAGCGCCTATACTGCGGCCGTCCATCGCGCCGGGTGATGGAAACCCTCGGCCTCCACCGCACCGCGGAACTGGTGCTTTTCGCCGTGAAAAAGGGCTTGGTGCAAACGCAGGCAGTGTCCTACTGAATCGCCGGGGCGAGGGGCGGGATGAGCACGTAGCCGGGGCGGGTTTGGTATTGGCGTAGATACTGCTGGTACTCTGGCGTGCTCGGGAGGTGGTCGCTCGGGCTGGGCGGGTAATTGGACATTCCGTTGAAGGGCAGGGGCTCGACGCTCCAGGCGAAAGCGGTGTTGGGTTCACCGTCTTTGGCATAGCCGCGCAGGTCAAGGAAGAAATCGCGCTTCCATCCCGGCTTTACGGCGGGCAGAGCGCGGGGGCTGAATTCCACCGTCATCTCGTCGCCCGTGGCCATCACCACCAACTGATCATCAGCCCGCGCCAGCAGCTCTTGCACGGACCCATAGCGCGTGTAGTGACCTCGCAGGGGGTTCCACGGCGCCGCGGTCATGACCTGCTGATAGTCAAAAGCGTCGGGCTTGACGTGCGCGGGGTCGCTCGAGATTGCGGAGAAGCCGCGGTAGTGCAAGTCCGCACCGGTGAGGGGAACGGTAACAGGCGCGGGCGCCGGAGCCTCGTGGGTGGTGAAGAAGATCTGATCCCAGTACACGCAAAGGTTGGTTACGATGCGTACGTGGCGATCCCGGGAAAGGAATTTGCCTGCCAAGTCCACGCGCATGGTGCGATTGGTGGCGCTCGGCATCCCCATGTCCTCGATGACCGTCACCCACTTTCCGCTGGCGTCGCGAACCTGCAAATAGGGCGAAACCATTTGCAGTTGCCGGTTGGATTCCAGCGCGCGCGCGCCGTTGGAATCCGTCCAGAAAACCCAGCCGTTGAGCCACAGACTGACGGGGGCATTCTCCGGTAACTCACCCAAGTCGAGCGTGAGCGAGTGCAAATCCGCCATGCCCAGAATGCGGTGGCGTGCGAAGCTGGTGGGGTAGCGGCCATCCTGCTTCAGAAGCAACGGCAGCACGTCGTGGCCCTGATCGTCCACGGCTGACACCGGAAAGCGCTTGTCATGCAACGCGTAGAGCGCTGGAGGGCCGGGATGGGAAGCGTAAATTTCGTTCGCGTAGATTTCTTCCTCCGCAGGATGGTCCACCGCAAGAAGTTTGACTTGGTCGAAGAAGTCGGCCTCGCGCATCTCATCGGTCAATTGAAAAACGTAGTCACCCTTGGAATCGGGCACCAGGTTGGGCAGGCGCACCAATTCCTCCGGATAAGGTTTGACGCGCGTTCCGTCGGGCGCGAGTTCGCCAAGCGGGCCGACTCCCAGCACATCGGTGACATAAGCAAATTTGCGGCCATTCCACGCGTACAGAAACGGGCAGGAGCTCGCCAGCCGCTCAGATTCGCGGACCTTAATCTGTTTATCGGTCGCCACGTCGATCCAGTTCTGCACCACCGCGTTCGGCCAGGTGACGCGGAGGACATCGAGCTTCGCCAAGTCGCCGGTGAAAACCCGTAGGGGGCTGCTGGTGACAACCACTTTGTTGTAATAGTTGCCCGCCTTGAATTCCACCACGCTGCCGATTCCCTGGCTATTGCTCTTGAAGCCGTTCATCTTCACTTCCACCCAGTGCGCGGGCGGGCCCTGCTTCTCAAAGGCGCGCAACTGGCCGCTCCGGGTCATGGCGAGCAGGCCGAGCTGGCCGGGATTTTCCCACCAGGTCGGTATCAGCGAGGCGAGCTCCGCAGAGTTGCTTAGAGGAAGGGTGAGAGACCCTTCCCGGAATCTTCCCCCCTGGTTAACCAGAAAGTGAAGTCCACCGAGTGCGTCAGCCGCCAGTAGATCCGGAAAGCTGTCGCCGTTCAGGTCTGCCACGGCGCCGCGAAAGGTGAAAAAGCCGGCCGGTACGGGAATGGCCGGCACCGCCGCGGGGGCGAATTTCCAGTCGCGCTGGTTGAGCAGCACGTTGTACCCGTCGGCAGACCAGACGGCCAGGTCGAGGTAGCCATCGTGGTTGAAATCGGCCACCTGCGCGTCGAACACCGCCGCCTTCGCCAACGCTGCGCCCGTTTCCCGCAGTAACACGAACTTGTTCTCACCCTGATTCTCGTAAAGCAAGGGAGGGCCATCATCGCGAAACAGAAAAAGATCGGCGTAGCCGGAATTGTTGAAATCGGCAAACACCCCCCCGCGCATTCGCCCCTTGGCGGAAGCGAGGCCGGCAGCGGAAGTCTTCTCCGTGAATGAACCATCGCCATTGTTACGATAGAAGTGCAGCGCGGCCCCAGGGAAATCGTTGGGAAAGATGAAGGAGTCCTTTGGCGGGGGCTGATTCAGGTTGGTGTAGGCGGTAATGACGAGGTCCAAGAAGCCGTCGTTATCGGCGTCAAATAGCACGGCGCGTGTGTCAACTTCGCCAGGCTCAGGCTTCAGCCCGGCCTTTTCGGTATCATCTTGAAACACCCCGTCACCGGCGTAGCGATAGACTTTCACGCCATCGAGGCCGGCGACAAACAGGCTCATCTTCCCGCTGTTATCAAAGTCGGCAAACGTGGCGGACAGACTCGCCCCTGGACCGGCGACTCCCGCCTTCTCCGTCGCATCGCTAAACGTTCCATCGCCATTGTTGTGAAAAAGATGATTCTGGCCGGAAGGAATCACCACGAAAAGATCCGGGTGACCATCATTGTCGTAATCCCCCACGGCGACGGAGGGGCCGAAGAGCGGGACGAGATTCTGCCGGGCGAAATCCGGTGAATAGTCAGCGGCTTTAATGGGCTGAGACGATTCGAAAGCCCTCGCACTTGCCGCAGGAAGCGTGAGCCCGAGTTTTTGCGTGATTTCTGCAAAGGTTACCTTCTCCAGATTCGCGGGGCGAGCGATTTCAACGGGCAGGGTGGACGGCACTACGATAACTCCGTATTTGCCGCTTTCCAGCGCCGGGTCTTGAAGGGAAATGTTCGGAACCTTGTCGCGCATTCCTTCCCACTGTTTCAGCACCTTCTGCGCGTCGTCCTGGCGCTTCAAGCGGACGAGCGCGGTAAAGCTACGGAAGAGCGAGGCGACGTAGAAGTTCTGGCCCCGGCCAAAACCCATCGCGATCACGTGGCGGTAAGCGTCTAGGGATTCGTCGATTTTCTTTTCAGCGAAATACACGGTCCCCAGATTGAACCAAGTGGCGGGATCCTGGGAATCGGCGGCGATGACCCGTTGCAAAGCCGCTTCGGCGTCTGGATTGCGGAGCTCGTGCTTATAGAGGATGCCCAGATTGTAATCGGCGGCCACGAGGCGCGGATCCATCTGCTTGGCAGTGGTCATTTCACCAAGCGCGGCGTCCAGCCGATTGGCCTCCATAAGCGCCAAGCCCAAGTTCAAATGATCCAAGGCAAAGGCTTTTCCGGAAGCCACCACTTTCTGGAATTGCTCGATGGCTTCGACATACTTGCCCTGCTCATAATAGGCTTTGCCAAGGTTGCGGAAGGTTTGCAAAGGTGCAGACGGCGCCGTCACAACTTGCTTCCCCGGATGCAATCCGGTCCCGGAGTCAGCAGGTGGGGTTTGCGCAAAGAGCAAAAAGGCGGCCAAGATCGGCGCTATGCCTGTCGTCCAGCGAAAAATAGATACGCGCGTAGATCGCTGCATTCTGTCTCTCAGATAAGCTGACCTTAAGACGCTCCGCAGGATTGCAAGCAAAACATGCATTATACATTTCTATCTAAGTTTTAGAATAGTGAGCTGGGAAGTGTTATTGCCTGCGTGATCGAAGGAAATAGCTCCTGAGGCCCCCGTGAAAGCAGCAACCCCAGCCAACGCATCGCGCAAGCGTGCTCGGTTAGGGCCGGACTGGCGCAGGGATACGGCGAGTACGCGGACAGCATCGTACGCTTCGGCTGCACCCATACCGGGCTCAGTGCCGAAGCGCCGGCGATAGCTTTGGCAAAAGTCCGCCGGGTCTTCCTGGTTTTCTCTCGCCGCCGCAATCCAGCGACTGCCACCTTGGTTACCGGGCGCATGGCAGGGAAGCCGATTTTCGCTGCTAGAGTCGCAATCTGCGGCCTTTCGGCAAAAGTAAAGTGGCATGGTGGGCTGCAACTCATGCACACGTGCGGCAAGCAAGTTGGCCGTCGTCGCGTCAGTCCAGAAAACGGCGACCTGTGCAGTGGCGAGTTCTTTCCAAGCCCTTTCCTCCGGGAATTTCCCTGGCTCGACCACGATTTGAACGGGCGCGACGGCATTGATCTCCCGCGCTGCCTTGATAAATTCTTCGGCGCCCAGCCGGCCATCGTGGTCATCTTGACTCAGCAGCACCACGCGCTGCACCTTCCGGTTTTGGTAGATATCGCGCGCGAAGGCATGCGCCTGCTCCGTATCGGTGGGCCCTATTCGGAAAATCCAGGGCAAATTGATTTCAGTGGTCGTGCTATCAGTGGAAAGTGTTAACACCGGCACGCCGATTTTGTTTCCGACCTGTTCGGCCAGATGCGCCGAGCTTCCTTCCGCCGAAGTGATGAGTGCCACGGCTTGATCATCAAACACCATGCGCACAATTTCTGCGGAGACTTGGCCCCACGGGCCACTTTCGTCGCGAGTGATGAGGGCCAAACGACGGCTGCCAGGAAGGGGAGCAGCGTTTTCTTCCTCGATGGCCATTTCAGCGGCTTCGCGTAAAGCCTCGCCCTCGATCTGGCGAGGGCCAGTCATCGGCGCGAGCAATCCGACACGGATTTCCGCTCCCGCGAGATCGTGCCCGGCATCGCGCCCCGGACCGTTGTAATTCACAGCCTTGTGGTTGATAGCAGCGTAGGGCTTCGGCTCCTGCGCCAAGCACGTGGCCGCGAAAAGGGCCGGAAGGCAGTAGGCAGTGGGCAGTAAGCAGGTGGAGATGGCAAAAGTCAGGAAACGAAGGGCAAATGCCGAAGGACAAGTCAAAAGGCAAAAGTCAAAATGCAAAAGGCAAAAGTAGAAAGACAAAAACCACTCTTGCGGAGTATGGCAGACCATGCCCCGGCTTTGCCTCTTGACTTGCTCTTCCTGCTCCTTCCGATGCTGGGAACCAAACCTAACTCGTATCATTGCCGTCCGGTCTGCACTTTTGCCTTTTGACTTTTGCGTTTTGCCTTTTGACTTGCTTTCCCTGTCACTTCCCGCCCGTCCAGGGTCCTCTGCGGACTGCCTACTGTCCACTGCCTACTGCTTACTGCCTACTGCCCGCCCGTGTGCGAGGCGCCTTCGTGCCCGTGTTGGCGAGGGGCGAGCCAGTATTCGAACTTGCCGTCCTTCACGCGCGCCAGGTTGACGGGTGCGATGTTGTTGAGCGTGTAGTCAAAGTAATCCGTGCCGACCACGCCCTGGTAGGTTTTCATCTGGTAGCCGCGCAGTGCATCCATGATGCGCCCGCGGTTGAGGCCGGCTTTTTCAATGGCAACGATCAGAATATTCATGCCGTCGTATGCAGAAGCCGCGTAGTCGATCGGCTCCTCGTGGAACTTCTGCCGGTAGGCGTCGCGGAAAGCCATCCATTGAGTATCTGAACGGGTGGGATTCAATGGGGAAGTTGCGACTAAACCTTCGGCGGCGGGTCCGGCGATTTCGAGCAATCGCGGATATGCCAGGCGGCTGCCCCCGAACACCGGTTGATTCATGCCCATTTGGCGCATCTGTTTCAGGATCAGCCCGGCTTCCTCAGCCTCGCCCCAGATCACCAGCCCTTCAATCTCTGCGTCGCGCAACATGCGGAGTTGAGGCAAGAAATCTTTGTCGCCGCGCTCGAACTTAACCTCCAGGACGGGCTGGCGGCCCATGCGGCGCGCTTCGTCGTTGAACTTTTCCACCCCGATGCGCGCGTAGCGTGTCTGGGTGCGGAGCACGCCGATGCGCTTCAGTTTGAGGTTTTTAAAGACGTAATCGGCCAGCGTGTAGCCCTGTTGGCGGTCGTCAGGGAAGTTGTGGAGTAGCCACTGAATGCGCGTCTCGGTAACGGTGGGATCGGTAGTGCCCACGTCCACGATGGGCACTTCCAGCTTCAGCGTCACCCGGTTTGCGATGTGGCAGTTCTGCCCATCGATGCAGCCGAGCATGGCCCAGCAGTTTTCGTTAAAGCGCATTTTCACCAGTTCGGCGGAAGACGCTCCCCACAAAGCCGATTCGTTGTGAATCTTCAGCGCGTAAGGCTTCCCTTTATACCCCCCCCGCGCATTGGCTTGTTCGATGGCCAGTTGCGCACCCTGGAGCTCCGGAATGCCAAACACGGATTCTGGATTATTCTCGATGGGGCTCATAAATCCGATGGCGATTTCGCTCAGGTGGGCGGGATCGCCGTCCGGGCGCTGGTCGGCCGCCCCGTGGTACTGAATGGTGTCCTCACGCACGAACCAGTCGTAGTAGGGCTTGGTGAAGCGACGGTAGGGCACAGCCTCGTCCGGCATGTTGGCATAGCGCCCCTCAGGCTTGACCGTTTCATCCCGCTTGATGACAGCGTCTTTGGGCGTTTCGTCAGGGTCTTTGTACTGCTGAGCCGCGACGCGCAGCGGGGCTATGAGCAAGAGGATTATGGTGAAGGATAAATATTTCATAGAGTTGCTCCGGAGTCCCGAAGGGACCCGGGGGAAGAGCGGTTTCCTTTTCAAGCGACCGCCTGCTGTGCAACCAGCAGCCGCTCGTGGCGGTCGCGGGCGAACTTCACGATGCGTGCCAGCGTTGCACCGTCGATTGCCTGGTCGGCGTCGCAGCGCGGCCGCCCAATGGCGAAGTCAGCGACTTCAATCAGCAGGCCGTGGCTGCCGAATTCCAGCGCTGCGCGGCTGGCGGGCTCGACCATGCAAGCGACCCCCGTGGCGTGGCTGGGATCGACGATCACTGGCAGGAAAGTGTTCGCCAGCACGGCGGGAATGACATTCAGGTCAAGCACGTACCGCGAGTATTCTCCGGCCGGAAACGCCTTGATGCCCCGCTCGCAGAGAACGATGTCGAAGTTACCTTGTTTGGCAATATACTCGGCGGCGCCCAGCCACTCTCCAAGGCTCGCCGCCATGCCGCGCTTCAGCAGCACGGGCTTGCCCGCGCGCCCCACTTCTGCCAGGAGCGGATAGTTCTGCATGTTACGCGACCCGACTTGCAGCATGTCGGCGTACTCGGCCACCTGCTCCACCAACCGGGTGTCCATGACTTCCGTAACGACGGGCAGTCCGGTCTCCTCATGCGCGATGCGCAGGATACAGAGTCCCTCCACCCCCCTTCCCTGGAAGTCGTGCGGCGAGGTGCGAGGCTTGTAAGCGCCTCCGCGCAGCATGTCGCCCCCGGCGCGCTTCACGGCGCGGGCCACGGCCAAGGTCTGTTCGTGGGTTTCCACAGCGCACGGCCCGGCGATCACCACCGGGCTGCCGTTGCCGAAGCGCACTCCACGCACTTCCACCACGCGGGTCTGATTTTCGCCGTAGCGAGGGTTCGTTTGGCGGCAGAGGATTGGACAGACACGCGGCAGATCATCCATGGTGAGTTGTCCAGAAATTTTCATGACCACCTTCCCCGATCCCGATTCGACAGGAGATTTGCAACCGCCGGCGGGATGCGCCACACCGCTAGCTTTGGCTGTTACCCTTTCTTACCGGCGTTACGGTCGGAATCGAAGATCGCCATCGCTTCTATCTCGACCAGCAAATCCGGGCGGCACAGGATCGCCTGGATGCCGGTGGAGGCGGGCAAAGGGTCGAGGCCTTGCTCCTGGAAGAATTGCGTCCGGATTTCGTTGAAGGCCTCGTAGTCGCGCTCAATGTCACGCAGGTAACAAGTGGTCCGGATGACATCTTTCCACGTGGCGCCCTCGGCTTCCAACAGATGGGTGATGTTCTGGTAAGTCCGCCAGGTTTGTGCGCGGAAATCACCCACGTGGACCGTCCTGCCGCTTTCATCCACGCTGGCCGTGCCCGAGATCAGCAGGATGGTGATGCCTCTGATATCCAGCCGGAGTCCTCGAGAAAACGAGGATGGCTTGGAATAGTGATAGGCCTCGTTCAAAGTCTCCGGAGCACTAATGGCTTTTTTGGGAATAGCCTGGTGCAAAGTTTCCGGTTCGCCGAGAGATGTTGGCCTTGGCATAAAGTTGAGTCTCCTTCTGCGGTTCGCGTATTCCGTGACTCAGCCCGAGGGCTGTGGCCACCCAAATGTCTTCCCCCTGGAAATCCATGTTTAAAATGTAGTTATGCGCGAGAGCGGTAGGCGTTGCGAGTTTTTCCTTTTTACCGTCGGGCCAGGTAATATCAATTTCGCCCTGGCTTTTTTGCTTGCCGGGCCGGTAGCTGACCCAGGTGTTGGTGGAGTAATCGAGCATACTGAGCCCCTTATCGGTGCAGGCCCAAACTTCGTTGCGACGAGACTTGGGAGCGTTGATAAAATCCGAGGCGAGGCCGCTGTCTTTGGTCAGATAGTTGTGCCAATTGCGGCCATCATACCCGCTCAAGCCGAAGTAAGTGGAGGCCCAAACCATTTTGGTGTCGGGATTCCATGCAACGTTGGAGACAATGATGTGGATGAGCCCCTGGTTCTTGAACAGGACGATTTCCATCTGCTCGTCGGGGTCGGTGTAGGCCTTCATGTACCCCACTTGGTTGTCATATTCAATCAGGCCGCCGCCCCACATAGCAAAGTAAACTTTGCCGATCTCCGGGGCCAGAACCACACCGTAAGTCCACGGTTCGTGGAATGGCGCATTCTTTTCACTCCAGTCGGTCCATTCGCCTGTGTGCTTGTTATATCGGCTGATGCCCGCCGTGGTGGCCACCCAGACGAAATTGCCCTGTATGGCGATCCCGTAACAGATGTCATTGAGCAGACCGCTGGTCAGATTGGCGAAATTCTCGAATTGTCCGCCGGAGAAGTGGCTGATGCCGCCGAAGGTGGCGATCCACAGGTCGCCGGTTTCAGGGTCCACGGCGATGCCCATCACCACGCGGTGCGCCAAGCCATCGGCGGGCTTATAAACTTTCGCGACCTTGCCGTTTTCGATGAGCACCAGGCCGTCTTCCGTGCCCGCCCATACGCGCGCGCCGTCCACGGTGATGCAGAAAACCTTGGCATCGGGCATGCCGTTGGCGGTGGTGTAATTCTCCCAGCGAGTGATGAGATGGGGGCGCTCGGCGGCAAGGGAAAAGCTCGCCGAGCAAATCAAAAGGCAAAACGCAAAAGGCAAAAGGCAAAAGTTGGAACACCAAGACCACCTTCGCGAAGCAGGGCACTCTTTGCCACGCCTTGGCCTTTTGCCCTGTTCTTCCCGACGCAGTAAACCGAGATTAATTGGAATCATTGCCGTCCTGAACTTTTGCCTTTTGACTTGTTCTTCCAATCGCCTCAATCCACACTCAACAATCTAAGATCCAAAATCGTCAAAGTTCGGCACGCCCTGGGCTAAAGCTCAGCGCCACTCGCAACCTGAAAATCGTCATCCGCGAAGCCCTTCGCAATTTTAAGAGATCGATGAAAAAATTGAAAGACTCGATCTTTCGAGCTTGGCCGGAACGGGGTGAAGGGTCGGCAGGGGCTGAGCAGAAGCTTCGCGCTAGCATTGGAAACTCGAAAATCGAAAATGGAAAATCGAAATTGGACATCAGTAATCTCAGCTAAAATCTCAAATCGCAAATCCCAAGTCTAAAACCGTCACAGCGTTTTCAAGAACTCAATTAAGTCGTTCAACTGCTCCTTGCTCATATCGGAGGTGATGCCGTGGGTGTCCTGGTTGTTATACACCGTCCAGATTTCTTCCAGCGTCAAGGCCTCGCCGTTGTGCATATAAGGTGCGTCTTCGTAGACGCGGTCGAGCTGGGGAATGTCAAACATCCCGCTGGTATCATACTTGGTAGCGGACGCCACATCGGTGCTGATGCGGGCGGTATAGTGCGTCGCGGCGGGATGGCACGTATCGCAACGATTTTGGATGGGAATCACACGCCCATCATTGGTGTACTGACGGTAGAAGATGGTTTTCCCGCGCTCCTGCGCTTCCGTCAACTGCCCATCGGGTGCGAGATGCCGGTTGGGTGCGAGCGGGATGTTATTCAAGTAGGTGAGCAGCGCCTCGAGTTCGTCGCGGTTGAATCCCTCCGAGCGGAACAAGAACTTGGCGATGCGTGGGCCGCATTGTGTGGCGAGGTCGGGATTGTGGCCATTCCACTTGTAAGGCGCCGTCTCCCGGATTCCCCTCAGCGTGCGATTGGCCACGCGGTCGCGGCCCAGTTGCGGAGTCTCAAGATTCCACGATACGCCGTCCAGGTGCGAGTTGGGATGACAGGTGGCACATGCGAACTGCCCCTGAAAACAGTATTTCGCGGCATGGAATAATTGCTCACCACGACGCATCAACGTGATTTCTTTGGGCCCGCCAAGATCGATGGCCGACGCAACCTTCATTTGTGCCAAGTCCACGACGGTCACGGAATCGTCAAGGCGATTGGCGATGTAAGCCCAACGACTGTCCGGTGAGACGGCTACGGAGGTTGGATTGTGGCCGGTCGGCAGACGCTTCACTACGAATGTGACCGCGGAATCAAGCCGGTCGGCGATCTCCGCCGCGGGAACCTCTTGCAGCCGTTGCGCCAACTGGGTGGTATCCAGGATGGAAACGATGTCGGCGTCAGAAGAGGTTACCAACGCGCGGCGGCCTTCCGGGGTAAAAGCTACGCCATCATTGCCGGCGAAATAATAATCGATATCGTCGAGCAGAACCTGCGTCACCTTTGATGGCGCTTCGCCCACCGGCGCGTTGCGGGCGGGATGGATCACCGCCATGCCGTGGGTCATGGTCCATCCCTGGTTGACTTGAATGAGCGGTCCTAGGTTTTTTGGGCGTACGCAGGGTACCAGCAAATATTCATCCAGGCTTGGCGGTGCTTCGGCGATGTGGCGCAGTTCGATGGCGCCGGGAACCAAGATCCGCTCAGCCACAACTTGTTTAGTTGTGTCGAGGACAAGCAACTCGGAAACCGGCGGCTGATCGTAAGGCCCCAGATGCGGCAGAACGTTGGAAACATAAACGCGCCGGCCATCGCGCGAAAGCGCCACTTGCTCCGGGTATCGATGCGTGACGAAGCGCTTGATCTCGGCGCCCGAGGTGAGATCGATCAGTGAGACGCTGTCGGCGATGCTGTTGGCAACGTAAAGGGTTTTGCCTGAGCGATCGGTGGTAAGGCCTACTGGTCCCCAGCCGGTCTTGAGGGTGCGCTTTACCGCAAACGTCGCCGCATCGACTTCACTGACCGTGTCGCTCCATTCGTTCGAAACGTAAAGGGTCTTGCCTTCCGGTGAAAGGGCAAGGCTTCGGGGCTTGTGGCCCACGGGCGCGCGCGCAACAACCCGCTTCGTCTGCGTATCAACGGCCAGAACCGAATCATTCCCCTCGCAAACCACAAAGAGCTCTTTTCCGTTTGCGGAGAGCTTAATTTCAACCGGCGTCAGGTATGCGGGCTCGGCGGGCGTAACGAATTGCGGGCTGCGAGGCGCCGCCAGAGGGGAAGGAATCCATCCCACCCACAGAAAAGCGGCCGCCATTAAGCTCGCCGCCACAAACCATGGGCGTTGAGACGAGAGACTTGTCGCACGCGGATGGCGGCGCATCATCGTCCTTTGCCTCCCACGGCGGATATCGAGATGGGTTCCTTCACGGTCAAAATCTGGTCGGCCTTCACGTGTTCCAGCACTTGGTCCGTGCCACTCGGCCAATGAATGATGAGCTTGTCCACTTCGGTGTGCTGGCCCAGGCCGAAGTGCGGGCGTGGATCGCCCTGAGACAGGTAGCCATTTTCCGAGACCGCTTCGACATACTGGTGCAAGTCTCCGGCGATGGCTTCCAGGCGCGCTCCGAATCCATCGCGATTGCTCCGTGCGCCCACCAGCTTGAGGGTCAGCCAGTGATTGTGCGGCCCGGACGCGGGGGGCCTAGCGTGCAAAAGGATGCCCTTGCCGCCCAGCACCACAATGAAGGCGTCCATGTAACCGTCATTATCGTAATCGCCAAAGCAAGCGCCGCGGCCTACTTTCTTGAACTGGAAATAGCTGCCCGCCTGCGATGACACGTCGGTGAACGTCGAGTCGCCGTTATTGCGGAGCAGCGAATCTTCCATGGGAATCAGCCAGTGGAGACCGCCATTCACCACGAAGAGATCTTTCCAACCGTCGTTGTCATAATCGTAAAAGCCGTCGCCCCATCCCACGTACTGCCCGGAGACCGCCGCCACGCCCGTCTCCACCGTGGTGTCGAGCCAGAAACCCTTGCCGCCGGGATTGTGAAAAAGCCGGTGATAACGCATGTCGGAGACGAACAGATCCTGCCAGCCATCGTTGTCGTAGTCGCCGAAAATGGGATTCATAGCCGAAGTCGCTTCGCCATTGGCTCCGAACGCCGTGTTCACGTCCGGCGCCACGTTGGTGAAAGTGCCGTCGTGATTGTTGTGGTACATGTAGCTTTCCATTGTATCGTTGGCGATGTAAATGTCTGGCCAGCCGTCGTTGTCATAGTCGCCCACGGTCACGCCCATGGCGCGGCCCTGGGGATTATCAATGCCTGCTTTGTGGGAGACGTCCGTGAATGTGCCGTCGCCATTGTTGTGGAAGAGGCGATCGGCGTCGCCCTCGTAATCGAGGGGGCCGGGGAAGGCGTCGGCGGAGAAGTACTCGCGCTTGGCATTGGGATCATACTTTAGGTAATTGCCCACAAAGAGATCGAGCTTGCCGTCGCGGTCGTAGTCGATCCATGCCGCGCCGGTCCCGAAATGCGGGTTCTCCACACCCGCCTGGGCGGTGACGTCCGTAAAGGTCCCGTTGCCGTTGTTGTGGTAAAGGATCGACGAACCCCAGTTGGTCACGAAAATGTCTTCATAGCCGTCGTTGTCGTAGTCGCCCACCGTCACGCCCATGCCGAAGCCTTTACCCCCCACGCCGGCCTGCGCGGTGACGTCCGTAAATGTGCCGTCGCCGTTGTTGCGGTAAAGGTGATTGGTGGCTTCCACGCCATCGGACTTGGAAAATTTGGTGACGCCGTCAACATAGCGGCCGCTTACCACGTAAAGGTCGAGCAGCCCATCATTGTTGTAATCGATCCAGGCGCAGCCGGAACCTGTGGCCTCCATGATGGAACTGAGCTTCTGCTCGCCAAACGAGTGCTTAAAGTGGATGCCGGCTTTCTCCGTGACGTCCTCATAGGTCACGAGCGAGGCAGGAGGCGGGTTTTTCGGCGCCGGGCTCTGCCCAGGGGCCCGCAGGTTCGTCCACAGCAAGCTGGCGCCAATGGCCACGAGAAAGAATTGTCGCAGAAGAGAAATCTTCATTACTACCTCAATGTGCGCTTACGGAATGATCTGCCATATCCAAGCGTATGGGCATGTCAAAACGGCGCAAAGCCAGCGGCCAGCGATTCTCCGGGGCCACGGCGCGATCCTCGTGGCAGCCTACACAGCCGTGCTCCTCGCCGGAACGCGACCAGATCCAGCTCCGCTGCACGCGGACCACGCGGCCCGCCCCATCGAGCACTTCGAATCTCACCGGCTTGTCGGGCGGTACAGCGATATAAAACGAGCCGTCTTCCTCTATGGGCGCTTCTCCCAAGAGCGTCTCCCGTCGCGTTGTGGCATCACGTGTCAGCACGCGAACTCGAGTGAGCTTCATCGCAATCCGCCCGTGAGGAACGCCCTCGGCCAGATAACCGTCGAGGCAAACGAAATAGCCCCTCGCAAGCTCGGGGGTCAGCGTGCTCCAGTACCAGCGAGGTGGTTCATGGGCCGCCACAGGGACGGCTTCCACCGTTGAGAGCTTCGGGTCGTCGTAAAGGGATGTGACGAACTTGCCCATCGCTGCATCGAAGGAGTAAAGGGTAAGTTTCTTTCCTGTCAGCGAGCCGCTGGATTCGCGCGCCACCAGCAGTTCATCTGCGGTAATGGGCTGCGGCGACGAAGCAAGAATGGGCGGGGCCGTGAGGGGCGCATTGTGCAACGCGCCGCGGCGAATCCAGGCAAGATCCCCGCCCAGACTTCGGCTGGTGAGCGTGGCCTTCACGAAGACAACCGCGCCGTCGTCGAGTTCCTGTGCTTGGCGACGAATGGCGGGGTGTTGATGATCGCAGCGCAGCGTTGCCAGGCCGGTGCCGTCGGGACGCAGGGTGTAAAGCTCGCGGTCGGCGGGCTCTCCGTTCGAGGGCAGGAGCGGGGAGCGCGCCGTCGCCAGGATCATGCCATTCTTCAAGACTGTTTCCACCTGGAAGTCACCCGGTCCGAAGGTGATCGGATGGGCGTCGGACCCATCCGTTTTGCTGACCCAGAGTTGAGAAGCTTCGCCCATCGAGGCGCCCGAGTGGGCTAGAGGTGGAACCAGGTGACGCACCGCGACCATGGAGGCTCTACCCGCAGCTTCCGCGCAAAGCGCCGTATAGACAATTTGTCCACGAGGCAGGTAGGCAGCTTTCAGACAGTCGTCCGGGCAGTGAGTAACTTGTTGGGCGCCAGAGCCGTCCACGTTCATTTCCCAGATCTGCCAGGGTGAATCCGCCGTTTTCTTGCCGGAAAAGAGCACACGGGCGCCGTCAAAGGAAATTCGGGGGTCGGCCGCAGCAAAGAACTCCGGGGTCAGACTGCGGGGAGCATGATCGGAGGGAGCGAGTCTCACCAAACTGCTGCCCTGGGGAAAACGAAGGGAGAGGGGGTCGAGGCGCATCTCGGGTGCCTGGACAATGATAAGGTCGGGCCGCTCTTCAGCTTGATCCGTACGGGTGCCCTCTTGCGAATTCCTCAGACGCTTGCTTTGAACGCAGACGTTGCTGTGGCTGTCGCTCGCCGGGCTAGGCGGACTAGCCGCGAAGGTCCATGGTGCGAGTGACAGCCCCAGTCCGAAAATGCGAACTAAGTCCCAGGCTCGCGTTGATCTGGTCGACGACATAAACCTACTTGGGCGGCTCGTGGGTAAGAGAGCCGCAGAGCCAATTTTGGCAATCCGAAACTGAACACTGAGTACCAATTCCCATGAAGTTCCAAGGTCCCGCTGCAACCCGACGCGAGTTTTGACGCTACCGTGGTAAGGTAAGCATCTCGATGACCGCACGATGGTCAGCCTGGACGGAGTAGTTGTTTTAATGTTTGGGCCTAATACTTTTATTACCAGCCGCTTGCCCAAGTTCAGTTTACAGTCTATGCCTCGGCTCGATCTGGAGGTGAGGACATCAACGTCACCAGGTTCAAATCGATATTGCTGGCCGTATTGTGTTGCTCCTTGGTCGCAGCGGGCCAGGAGAAGGACTATCGAGGAAAGCCCTTCCACGACAGCCTGTACCACGGCGGTGCACAAAAGATTCCCGGGCGGGTGCAATGCGCGTATTACGATCTGGGCGGGGAGGCTGTAGCCTATCACGACACGGACGCAATCAACCACGGAAGCGGCGTTCTAAACCCGGCCGATGGAACTTACTTGAATCAGTTTCGCATGGACGAGGGCGTGGACACCTCCTACACCAAGTTTCATCGCGACGTGCCCATAGACGACAACCCGTATAATTTGGTCGTGCCCCCGGAAAATCAGCTTTATGTCGGCTGGACCGAGCCAGGCGAGTGGTTCAATGTTACCGTTAAGGTGGCCCGCGCCGGGACATACATAATGGACCTCCTGTACACATCAAACCGCGGCGGCACGATCTCACTGGACCTCGACGGAGAGAAGCTGACCGGTCCTTTGGAGATCGTGTCCACGAAAAACGACGCCGACCCGGTGGCTTGGCGTCAATGGCATCATTGGAATGTCATGAAGGACTTGGCGGTGGCATCCTTGCCGAAGGGAAAGCATGTCCTTACCGTTCGCATTCTCACCAACGGCAGTATGAATCTTGCCTATTTTGATTTCAAGGAGCGGAAGTCAGCCGCTCCGGGAGGGGCGCGTGAGAAATAACAAATCCGGTGGCAGAAGCCATGATCGTCGGGAGTTCATCAAGATAGGCGGAGCCGCCACGGCGGGTCTGCTGGCAAATGCCGCGCTGCCGAAAAACGTCCGTGCCGATACTGGTATGCCATCGAATTCGGCCGCTCCGGAGGCCATGCCTACCCGGAACCTGGGGAAGACGGGCTATCGAGTGGGCATCTTCAGCTTGGGAGGCCAGGCGGCGCTGGAGATCGCCAACAATGATGCAGTTGCGGTGCCGATCATCAACCGGGCGCTGGACCTGGGCGTCAACTATCTTGACACCTCTTCGATTTATGGAGGCCCCGATCGCTGGAGCGAGCGCTATCTCGGGCAGGCCATGAAGAAACGCCGCGCGGAGGCATATCTGGCCAGCAAAACGAAGGAGCGCACTCGCGATGAGTCGATGCGCATGATCGAGGATTCGCTCAAACTGCTCCAAACCGATCATCTGGACTTGTGGCAGCTTCACGACGTGGGCTCGATGAGCGAGGTCAACCAAATCTTTGGCAAGGGCGGCGCACTGGAAGCCCTCACTGAGGCACGGGAACAAAAGATGGTGCGCTTTCTGGGCCTAACCGGCCACTTTCGTCCTGAACCGCTGATGGAGGCCATGCGCCGGTTTCCGTTCGATTGCATCCTGATGGCTTTGAGCGCCGCCGACCCGCACCACTTCAGCTTCCAGGAACAACTCTTGCCCATGGCCGTCGAGAAACAGATGGGCATCATCGCGATGAAAATACCGGGGCGGGGCCGGCTCCTGTCTTCCTGGACGCCGCCGCCGCTCGAGGAACAGAAGCATTCCTGGGAAGGCATGGTGATTGCTACGAGCCCGGGCACGCTCGAAATGCGCGAAGCGCTGTACTACACGCTTTCGCATCCTGTGTCCACGGTGATTATCGGGTGTGACTCGATCGCACAGCTCGAGGAAAACGTGCAACTGGCCCGCCAGTTTACCCCCCTCAGCCAAAAACAGATGACCGCGCTTAAGGAAAGGGCCGAGCCCGTGTCAAAGCAGGCGCTCTTTTTCCGGTTTTACGATCACGCGTAGAGTGAGTTCCGGGATTACGGCGAAGCTGAACACTGATTCCGGAGGGAAGCCGAACGGCATTCCGGGGTGAACCCGAACACCGTCGGAGCGGTGCGACGCTGGCCCCTCGATTAAGCAAACAGTGTTCGGCTCCGTCAAGGAGACCTGTCCGCCCGGAACCCCCGTGCGCCACATCCGCGCCTAGGCCATTTTACGTCCAGGTGGATTGTAAACGGGCGACCGCAAATTCATCCGGAATTTCTGCAAGAATCGCATCAGTTAGACGAAAATGTCCGAATGTAATACAAAAATGTCCGAATTTTTCCGGGCAATTTGTCCGAGATTTGTTTGTTTTCATACACATACCGGCTTCGTTCGCACTTTTTTAACATCTTTTTTTGCAATATCCCTGCCGGGCCTTTCCGAAAGCGTTGATAAGGCAGGAGATCCGGAGAAAATCGAGCTTTTTCATTGCAGTTGAATCCTTGAGCACTCTAATTCCCCGTACCCCCTCCATGCCGTCTCCAATCCCCAATCTCTAATCCCTAATCCCTAACCCCGAATCCCGTGTCCCGTGTCCCGTGTCCCGGCTGTACCCTGCCAGTCGCCGGTGACTAGCCACTAACCGCTAGCCACTTTCCGCTACCTAGCCTTACTGCGCGATTTCACCCTGACGCAACTTTCCGCCTCCTTCCCCTGCAAGATGATTGCCATAGCCTACCGCATTGTTTTAGAGATTTCCCATGGCATGAAAAGATCTCTGAGGTAGGGCGTCTAATTGTCCGAGGTGCTCCCCGCCCGGCCAGGCCTGGCGCAGGGCGGGCTCAGCCCTGAGATTCCGCCCCGGCGGGCGGAAGCAAGCACCTCGTGGGGGCTGGGCTCGCCCTGCCCAAACGCACGCCGATGGCGTGCTCACGCACTCGATGCGCCTGGAAATACCATGCGCGCCAAGCGGGGAGAGCCATCCGCAGGCAGAAATGCCTGTGCAGGACCAGTCCAATGCAATGCCGTATGGCCAGCGGCGGCCAATTCAGGGGTAAGGCCGTTTACGAGGGAAACCGGGACGTTCACCATATTTCCGGTCTTTAGGCGGCTTGGCGCAGGTTGGCGCTCCACCTCCGCCGAGCACACGCCCCACCCCGCTCCCACTCTCGGGCCGAAATGATGCAGGCCTCGCGGTTTGGGTCGTTAATGGAAAGGGCCGGGAACGGCCGGGATCCCTGAAGAAAAACCAGAAACGTGGCGAACGTCCCGCAGTTTCCGCATCTTCGAACAGCAAACATTCTTCCAATATTCTTGCTTGCACATTGCGGCAATGTGCTAAACTTTAGCTGAGGTTAAACTCACGCGTGAAGAGCAATCAAGTGCCCGGCTGGACTCCGCATTTCGACATCACGACGATTCCCGATGACGTATTGCTTCGAGAGAGTGCGCGGAGGTTGCGTGCGCGCCAGCTTCGCTCCCCGCACGCCAAGGTGCTCCGCCAGTGCCCCAAATGCGGGGAACCGTACGGCGCCCGCGAATTACGCAAGCATCTGCCTCAGTGTGTACAGCCTGCTTTGAGGCTCAATCTAGGCAGAGTCGTTCGCAAGGTCTCGAGCCTGGAAGAACAAGAAGCGGAGAACTACCGCTATTGGCAGAGTATCCCCGTTGGGGACAGACTAGTAGCCGTGTGCGAGCTTACCGAGGCCGCATACGCGATTCGGGAGCTCGGGCAGAATGCTAACCAACGACATGAAAGAACTCATCCGCGCATTCAACGAACAGGGCGTTGAGTATTTGCTCGTTGGGGGCTATGCATTCGGTGTCCACGCTCAGCCGCGCGCAACCCAAGACCTCGACCTGTTCATCCGGGCCGATGCCAGGAATAGCGATGCTGTATTCAGAGCCTTATGCCAATATGGCGCACCCCTTGGCGGACTTACCGCTAAAGATTTCCGGGATGCAAAAACAGGGCTTCAGATCGGCGTGCCTCCAAATCGAATCGATATCCTTCAACAGATCAGCGGCGTGACGTTCGACGAAGCATGGAAAGACCATGTCAACGCCATGATAGAAGGTGACACGCCGACTTACGTCATCTCACGGCAAAACCTGATCAAGAACAAATTGGCTGCCGGCAGGGAACAAGATATTCTCGATGTGAAGCAAATCCAAAAAGCGGCCGTCTACGCTCCAGAACAGCCAACGCCAAAAAGCGGGAAACCCCTTCTCAAGAAGAAGAAGCGCAAGGGAATTGAACGCTGATGGTACGGGAAAAGGGGCGGAAAAGTGCCTGTTCCGGTTTTCTCGGCCCGGGAACGTGGTGCAAAGCCATTCGACCCGCACGCGTTCGCCCACATCGTGCCCCCAGACGAGGACATCGGCGCATTCGTCGAAGAGATCTATCGCGCCCGCATTCTAGGCCCCTGATCGCACACATGCCGAGAAATTATCGTTGGCTGGCGCAGGGCGGGCTCAGCCCTGAGATTTCGCCCCGGCGGGCGGAAGCAAGCACCTCGTAGGGGCTGGGCTCGCCCTGCCCAAACGCACGCCGATGGCGTGCTCACTCACTCGATGCGCCTGGAAATACCATGCGCACCAAGGGGGCAGAGCCATCCGCAGGCAGAAATGCCTGTGCAGGACCAGTCCAATGCAATGCCGTATGGCCAGCGGCGGCCAATTCAGGGGTAAGGCCGTTTCCCGGCAACTTGCCAACTGTCTCCAAGTTCCGAGTTGCTCGTGTCGTTGATTCAGCCCCAAAGGGGCGAAATAACGAAGCCCAGGCTGAAGGCCTGGGTCAAGATGACCCCCCCAAATTTTGCCGCCAGCCCTGAAAGGGCGCGATACTCCTGGACGCGCACGGAATCGCCTACGACGAGCGGTACGTGTGGGATTGAAGAGGATTGTTCCGCCCCTTCAGGGCTCGGGTATCGGTTTGGGTCCCGTTGACCCAGGCCGTTGGCCGGGGT
>Ga0326727_10004153_pt1 | contig 44250 bp, 34 predicted proteins | sample MB2enrmetagenome_FD_207643 | JGI IMG/M metagenome (GOLD analysis project Ga0326727, IMG submission 207643) | Lab enriched peat soil microbial communities from McLean, Ithaca, NY, United States - MB29MY | ecosystem: Environmental > Terrestrial > Soil > Wetlands > Peat | place: USA: New York... | reverse complement strand
TGGGGGGGCCCCACCCCACCCCCCCCACCCCGCTGACTTGCTAACCCGCTGACCTGCTGACTCGCTTACTTTTTCTCGTCCACGTCCACGTACTCGGCGTCGATGACTTCGCCTTCCTTCTTCGCTCCGGCACTGGCTCCGTCCGAAGGGCTGCCGGCTGCGGGCTCCGAAGGTCCGCCGGCCGCAGGCCCCTGCGCCGCTGCCGCCTTGTACATCGCCTCGGCCAGCTTGTGGCTGGCCGCGGTCAGCCGCTCGTGCGCTTGCTTCAAATCCGCGGTCGAGGGCGAACCTTCAAGCGTCTTCTTGGCCTCGGCCAGCGCCGATTCGACGTCGGTCTTATCAGCGGCCTGGACTTTTTCGCCGCTCTCCTTCAGCATCTTCTCGATGTTGTAGACCATCGAGTCGAGAGTGTTCCGGGCTTCGATTTGCTCGCGCTGCTCCTTATCCTCGGCGGCGTGCGCGTCGGCTTCCTTGGCCATCTTTTCCACTTCTTCTTTCGAGAGGCCCGAGCTCGACGTAATCGTGATGCGCGTGTCCTTGCCGGTGGCATTGTCCTTCGCCGTCACGTTGAGGATGCCGTTGGCATCAATGTCGAATGTCACCTCAATCTGCGGCACGCCGCGCGGCGCAGGCATGATGCCGCCCAGCTTGAACTTACCCAGCGTCCGGTTCTGCCCCGCCATGGGCCGCTCGCCCTGCAACACGTGCACTTCGACTTCCATCTGATTGTCGGCCGCCGTCGAGAAGGTCTCCGTCTTCTTGGTCGGGATGGTGGTGTTGCGCGGAATCATGGTCGTGGCCACGCCGCCCAGCGTTTCGATTGACAAAGTAAGCGGCGTCACGTCGAGCAGCAGCAGATCCTTCACGTCCCCGGTCAGCACGCCGCCCTGAATGGCCGCGCCCACGGCAACCACCTCATCGGGGTTCACGCCGCGATGCGGCTCGCGCCCGAAAAGTTTCTTCACGAGTTCCTGAATCTTCGGCATGCGCGTCTGCCCGCCCACCAGCACCACTTCGTCGATCTGGCTGGTGGAGATGCCGGCATCGGCCAGCGCCTTCTTGCAGGGATCTACCGAGCGCTCGACCAGGTCTTCAACCAACTGCTCGAGCTTGGCGCGCGTCAACTTGCGCACCAGGTGCTTGGGACCCGATGCATCGGCCGTGATGAACGGCAGATTGATCTCGGTTTCGACCGTGGTCGACAGTTCGATCTTGGCTTTTTCCGCGGCGTCCTTCAGGCGCTGCAGGGCCATCTCGTTGCCCTTCGAGGTCAGGTCCAGGCCGTGCTCCTGCTTGAACTCCGCAATGAGCCAGTCCACGATGCGCTGGTCGAGGTTGTCGCCGCCCAGGTGGGTGTCGCCGTTGGTCGACTTCACCTCGATCACGCCCTCGCCCACTTCGAGAATGGAAATGTCGAAGGTGCCGCCGCCAAAGTCGTAGACGGCGATGGTCTCGTCCTTCTTTTTGTCGAGTCCGTAGGCCAAAGCGGCCGCTGTGGGCTCGTTCACGATGCGCTTCACGTCCAGGCCGGCGATCTTGCCCGCGTCCTTGGTGGCCTGGCGCTGCGCGTCGTTAAAGTAGGCCGGAACGGTGATCACGGCTTCCGTGACGGTCTCGCCCAGGTAGGCTTCCGCGCTCTTCTTCAGCTTCTGCAGGATCAAGGCTGAGATCTCGGGCGGGGTGTACTCCTTGCCTTGGGCGATGACGCCTACGTGGTCGCCCTGCTGAACGACCTTGAACGGCACCATCTTCATCTCGTCCGTCACTTCGTTGAAGCGCCGGCCCATGAATCGCTTGATCGAAAAGATCGTGTTCTCCGGGTTAGTGATGGCCTGGCGCTTGGCCACCTGGCCCACCAACCGCTCGCCACTCTTGGTAAACGCGACAATCGAGGGGGTGGTCCGCGCACCCTCCTCATTTGCAATGACTTTTGGCTCGCCGCCTTCCATGACGGCGACGCAAGAATTGGTGGTTCCGAGGTCGATTCCGATGATTTTAGCCATGTTTTTCCTGCCTTTGGAAGAGATCGTGACAAGACAGAATCTCAGATTGAGTCTCTTACTGTCAACTTTTTTGATGTGATTGCCATAAGAAAGATGCAGATTCTGACCCGGTCCTGTTGCGCCGGTCTCCTGACCGCAAGTTTACGCGTCGCGTGCGCAGGGAAACCTGCACGACAACCGTTCCACCACCCCATGGACAAAAATCTGTCCATTGAGGGCGCCTGGCCGAAGGGCAGCGCGAGCGGAAAGCCATGATACATCCTTGAAAGCGCGCAGACTGGGTCGGCTCGCCCCACCCTGCTCTTCTCAATCCGTTAACACTCCTTTAATATGGACGGATTGTCAGGAGACAGTTCATGGGCAGTCTGGATGGCGCTCAAGCCGCGCCGGGATATGGCTCAGTCGGTCGATCTCGATGGCGGCAGCGGATCCGCCAGGCCGCGGACAAGATTCGCCTCCGCCTGTGGCTTCGTTATCTCGTTTTTCTGCTCTTCATGGAAGGGCTCTCTGAAGTTCTGGGCCGCCGGAGCAGTTTATTACCGCTTCATGCTCACCTCCGTTTCGAGGCGCCCTTGCTGCTGGCGCTTTACTGGGCCTTCGGCTTCGCGCTCCGGCGGGGAAAACTGTCAGCCATTGTTGCTGCGCTGCCGTTGGTGGTGGCCTATATCGCCTGCGATGTTTACTTCATCGCCTACGGAGACGTGGTGCGCGTCATCGACCTCAGAAATCTGCCTGAGCTTCTTAAAGTGCTGCATTTCGAGGGGACAGCGGCGTTGTTGCTCGTCCTCGCTCTGCCGGTTGTCCTTCTGCTCGTTTTCGTCGACTATCGCAGATACTGGCGCGCCCTCACGATGGCAGGACTGCTGATCCTGGGCGCTGCGGCGACGGAGTTTTTCCCGCATGCGGTCGTCTCGGGGCTTCTCCGGGCGGGAGTGGAGGAGATGGATTTCTCCGATGCGGCGTGCCTCGACGATAACGGCCGCATCACGGTTCTGCTTTATTTCGAGGCGGCGCGGAGGGTAGCAATCGCGCAGACCATCGCGTACCGCAAGCGCGCCGATGATGACGGGCGGATTCGCGCCACTGCCGATTTCATCCGCACGAACGGGAATCGCCATAATGTGTACCTGGTTGTGCTCGAGAGCTGGTTGGACCCCACCCTCTTTCGCGGCGTCACCTTCTCCAAGGATCCGCGGCATCCCGACTACGCGCAGTTGGTCGGCGACAGCCAAGGGTTTTCCATCTCCCCCGTCTTCGGCGGCCAGACCGCCCAGGCGGAGTTCGAGGCGCTATGCGGCGTGCCTGCTTTGTCGCAGATCTCCTTTATTGAATTCAACAGTTTTACCGGGCATCCGGCGGGCTGCATGCCTGCTATCCTGCGCCAGGCCGGTTACACAACGTACGTCAGCAATGCTTATATGCCCGACTACTTCAACACCATCAAGGCCTATACCGGAATCGGGTTCGATAAGATCTACTTCGCTCGTGAATTCGCCCCCAATCGCGAGACCTACCTCACGGCGCACAACATATCGGGCGTCGAGAACTTCTTGTTTGACGGGGATCTGTTCGACCAGAATCTTGCTTTTGTCGCGCGCTCGCTCAAGCAGCATCCGGGGCAGCCGATCCTCAACTACGTGCTGACCATCTACGGCCATGAGCCCCATGATATCGACACCGACCGGCGGCCTCTGGTCCTCAAGATGAATGCGCCGCATGACGACCTGCAGTTATTGCGGGCCGCCAATCAGTATTGGTACCGCACCCAGGCCATCGCTGCCTATGTTCGCGGCCTCATCAAGCTCGATCCCAATAGCCTGATCATCCTGGTGTCCGACCACGTGCCGCCGCTCGACGAGGGAACCGACAGTTATGAGGATTTTCGCTATCTCGATAACATCGACGACAGCATCCACATGAACCGCATCCTCGTCGTCGAAAACGGCAAGGTGGTCCGCCACCAGACCATCCACCATTACCAGGTGCCCTCGCTCATTTACGACTACCTGACCGGGGAAAAATTCTGCGCCCAGCACAACTGCGATCCCTCGGCCGAAGTGCGAAAGGACGAGTACATGCTGCTGATGTCGCGCGCCGCCAGTCCCATAGAATAGTCAGTCGGCTACTTGCCCACCGCATCCAGCGCGGCGGCCAGCACCTCTTCCGGCTCGGGCCGGACGCGGAAGTCGGCGTGCGCCTGGGCGTGGACTACGCGTCCGGCGGGACTTACGACGTAGGTTGCCGGAACAGCGAGCCGCCACGAGTCGTCGCCATTCACGAAGGGAATATTGACGAGGATGGAGCGGTAGTAGTCGCGGTGGTAATTGGGAATGGTGTACGCCAGGCCGAATTGCGCGGCGACCGCGCAGCCGGGGTCCGCGAGCACGGGGAATGGCAGCGCGTGCTGGCCCACCATGAAGTCGCTCTGGCGCTGGGTTTGCGGGCTGATGGCGGCCACGAGCACGCCGGCCTCGCGCAATCGCGGATAGAGATCGCGCCAGGCCTCGAGCTCGGTCACGCAGTAGGGGCACCAGCGCCCGCGAAAGAAATTGAGCACGAGCGGCCCGAGCGCGAGCAGGTCGGCCGAGCGCACCGCCCGGCCCGAAGCGTCGTCGAGGGCGAACTCAGGCGCCGCAGCGCCCACCGGCAAAATCCGCTCCTCGATTCCTGAGTTCGACAGTTCGGCAACCGCCCGCTCGTTCACGGCCATGCGCTCCGGTTGCACCAGCTTGCGCGTGTTGGCAGTAATCTCGTCGAGCTGGTCCTGAAGAGCGGTCATCGCTACATGAACTTTCTGCGTTTGAACGCCTTCACATCGTCGGAGGTCAGGGCGAACCACTCACCACTTCTCTTAAAACGACCTTCGATCCGCTTCGTCTCGAACCGGCCGTGCCAATATTTCTCAATACCTTCCGGGTCGTCGGTAGAAATAAGATGGAGAAGCTCCGCTCCATCAGCGGATTGATTTGCAATCTCAGCAGCCCGTCGGTAAGGCGCTCTCGTGCAGCCGATCTTATGCGCTCCTTGCGCTCTAATCAAATAAACATACCCATTCTCGGATGCCTCAGGCTCCGCTTCAGTCTTTGGCTTCTCATTATTTCGACTGGCTGACGCCAAGATCGGCAGGATATCCGCAAAGTTCGGTTCCGACTGGCAGAACTCGATCAGCTTTCCGATCAATTCAGTGCGATTCCAGCGCCGTTGTATTACCCTGTCATTTGGAAAGTTTGGATTCACTCGCCGTTCAAGCTGCATTTGTGGACGACTGGGAATCTTCCCTAATTTGGCCGTCAGCGCCGCAATATGTTCAAGTAGGTATTTGTCACCGACTTTTGTACCGAACGTAAGCGGTTCGAATCCGGCTTCGGTTTGGGCATCGCTCCATTTCGCCCAGTGTCTCCCAACCAGTTCGTGCATCTTGAAGCCTGTCTGGGAACAAAATTGATCGACGCCTAGTGGCCTGCCGTCGACGGCTGTCCTTCGAATCTCGTCAAGAATGAATTCCTTGTCCTTCATTTGCTGCCTTACCGCTCTTATATTACCGCCCGAACCGCTGCTTCGCGCCCATCCCCGCCAGCCCGCCGCGCATCATGCTCTTCGCCATGCCCATTTTGCCCATGCTCTTGAACATCTTGGCCATCTGCGCGTACTGGCGCAGGAGCTGGTTCACCTCCTGCACGCTCGTCCCCGAGCCCGCGGCGATACGCTTGCGGCGCGCGCCGGAAATGATCTCGTGATTGCGGCGTTCCTTCGGCGTCATCGAATTGATGATGGCTTCGAGGCGCACGAATTGCTTCTCGTCCACCTGCCCCGCGGCCTGCTGCATCCCGGCGAAGGGGCCGACCGACGGCAGCATCTTCAAAATGCTCTCCATCGAACCGAGCTTCTTGATCTGCCTGAGCTGATCGCGGAAGTCCTCGAGCGAGAAGCCGTCGCCGAGCAGCGCCTTCTTGGCCAGGTCTTCGGATTTCTTGCGGTCGAGGGTTGACTCGGCCTTCTCGATGAGCGAAAGCATGTCGCCCATGCCAAGGATGCGGCCCACGATGCGATCGGGATGGAAGGGTTCGAAGGCGTCCGGCTTTTCGCCCACGCCGATGAACTTGATGGGCTGGCCAGTGACATACCGAATTGACAGCGCCGCGCCGCCCCTCGCGTCGCCGTCCATTTTGGTGAGCACCACCCCCGTCAATCCCAGCCGTGAATGAAAATCCTGCGCCGAATTCACCGCGTCCTGGCCGGTCATGGCGTCGGCCACGAAGAGGATCTCCTGCGGCGAGAGGAGTTTCTTCAGGCTCTCCATCTCGGCCATCAGTTCCTGGTCGACGTGCAGCCGGCCGGCGGTGTCGACGATGAGCGTGTCGCAACCCATGATGACGGCTTCGCGGCGAGCCTCTTTGGCCAGCCGCTCGACCAGCGCTGATCCGGCGGGCTCGCCCTTCAAGTCGCCTTCGTAGAGGCGCGTCTCCACCTGCTTGGCGACGACCTTGAGCTGCTCACGCGCGGCAGGGCGATAGACGTCGACCGAAACCAGCATCGGCCGATGACCGCCCTTCTTGAGCCACGCGGCCAGCTTGCCGCTGGTGGTCGTCTTGCCCGAGCCCTGCAGCCCGGCCATCAAGATGACCGTGGGCGGACGCGAGGCGAAGTTGAAGCGCGCCGTGTCTTTGCCGAGCAGGGCGATCAACTCGTCGCGAACGATTTTGATCACTTGCTCGGAAGGCGAGAGCGAAGTAAGCACTTCGGTGCCGACGGCCTTTTCGCGGATGTGCTCGATGAGGTCGCCGACGACCTTGAGGCTGACGTCCGCTTCGAGCAGAGCCACGCGGATCTCGCGCAGGGCTTCGGCGATGTTTTCTTCAGTGAGTGTGCCCTGGCCGCGAAGGCTCTTGAAGACACGTTGCAGTTTGTCGGAAAGGTTCTCAAACATGGTCTTCTTCTAGTTTATCGGGTCCTGCGGACGGCAGCCCTTTGGACCAGTGCTGCGGGCGAGCAGCTGGCCAATCCGGTTCCGTGATCCGGGCGTCCGGCGCGCCATACACTGGATCGAGGAGCGCGCATGATGGCTGACGGACGCGAGGAGCGCGAGAAGGAGAAAAAACGGAGAGAGCTGGAAGAACGCGAAGACTGCGAGGATCGTTTGGAAAGGCAGCGCCGCGACGACGCGGAGCCGGAGCGGGGCGGGTCGTAAACCGCCTGGCCGGCGCGCGGAGATATGATCGAGACAAACCAATGAGGATTTCGATCATTCTGGCGCACCCCAGGCAGGGGAGCTTTAACCATGCCATTGCCGCGAAGGTCCGCGCCGCGCTCGAAAAGAGCGGGCACGCGGTCAGCCTGCACGACCTGTACGCTGAGGGCTTCGATCCTATCCTGACGGACGCGGAGATCGCCGCATCAGCCGGCGTTCCGCCGCAGATCGACGCCCACTGCCGCGAAATCGCCGCGGCGGAGGGGATCGTAGTGATCCACCCCAACTGGTGGGGCCAGCCGCCGGCCATTCTCAAGGGATGGATCGATCGAGTCCTGCGCGCCGGAGTGGCCTATCGCTTCAGCGAGGACGACAGCGGCGAGGGTGTTCCCGAGGGGCTGCTCAAGGCGAGCTGCGCCCTGGTCTTCAACACCACGAACACGGAGAAGGATCGTGAGATCGAAGTCTTCGGCGATCCGCTGGAAACGCTGTGGAAGAATTGCATCCTCCGTTATTGCGGCGTGGGTCGCGTCGAGCGCCGCAGCTACGGTGTCGTCGTGACCAGCACTCCGGAGGAACGTGCAGCCTGGCTGGAAGATGCGGCCAGCCTGGTTCGGAAGGCCTTTCCGGCGTAGAGGCATATCGTCCCCAGCCCAGCGCGGGGGAAGATGGTGCGCCCTCAACGGCCGAGCCACTCGACGATCGGCCCCCAATAGGCGGTGTGCGGCTTGCGGAAGGGCTGATTGTGCGTGGTGGCGGGGACCAGGATGGCCTCGGCCGCCGGCTCGCACCAGGACGCGAGTTCGTGGGCCATCGCGATGGGAAAGAGCCGGTCCTCTTCACCGTGGACGACTAGAACCGGCAAGTCGCACTTTGCCAGCGCCGTTTGCGCATGCCAGATGGGCGGCACAAGACCGGCGAGCGCGCGAGGGATTCCGCAACCCGCGGCGGCGTTGCGAAACGACGTGAAGGCCTCGCACAGAATCAGGCGCTCGGCGGGGACGCGATGAATCGCCGCCGCGGCCACGCCGCTGCCCAGCGAGAAGCCGAGCACCGACACCGACAGCCCCGGCGCTCTCTCTTGAAGCGCGCCGAAAGCCGCAACCGCGTCCAGCTCAAACTGCTCCCAGTCGGGCCGGCCGCTGCTCTTGCCGTAGCCCGCATAGTCGAAAACCAGCGACGCAACACCCTGAGCCGCGAGAAGCTGCTGCACGCCGAACCATTGCTCCACGGTTTCGCCGATTCCGTGACAGAGCAAAACTCGAGCCCGTGCGGAGGCGCAGGCCGGCTCGACAAAGACCGCGTCCAAAAGATGAGCCCCGCTCGGAATGGCGTGGCGGGAGGCGCGTTCGTGGATGCCCTCCGGCTCTCGGCCGCAATGCGTCCATCCAAGAATGCGGTCGCGGAGAATCAGCAGCCGGCTGATCGCAGCAATCGAAATCGAAAAGACCATGCGATGCGCATGGTTTGCCCGGCGTTCACCATCTGTAGGCGATTCGCTGGCGCGCATAGGTCTCTCCGGCTTCACTGCCAATCGATGTCCTCACAGACCCTCAAAATGACCTGCAGCGTCGAGTGACTCATGCAATTTCAATTATCATTGTAGCTACCTCACTACCGCGAAAGGACCTGGTTCATGGAAGGTACGGTGAAGGCGTCAAGTGAACCGCGCCGCCTTGGACAACTCGATTCACTTCGCGGCATTGCCGCATTCTGTGTAGTTTTGCATCATCTGGTATGGCTTTGGAAGGATGAGGTCTTGTTCGACTCGACCGACCGTACGCGAGAAATCGCCGGAATTATCTTCCAACCTATCTCCGCCGGGCACGAAGCCGTAATTCTCTTTTTCATCTTGAGCGGCTTAGTACTATCCATTCCCGCGATTGAGAGAAGACCGCAAACCTATCGAGTATTCATCCTTCGAAGAATTACCAGAATCTATTTCCCCTACCTGGCTGCCTTACTCTTAGCGGTGATCGGGAGCTCCTTCCTCTTCGGTAACGTGACAAGAAGTGTTTGGTTTCATCAATTCTGGACGGCACCCGTGCCGCGATCACTTCTGCTGCAGCATTTGGTTTTCTTAGGCTCCTTCAATATGGGCGTGTTTGACCCTCCTATCTGGTCGCTTGTGCATGAGATGCGCATTTCGCTCTTGTTCCCGGTAATTTGCGGGATGGCGATAGCCATCACCCCGCTGCGGCTGCTCGCCGCATCAATGGTGGTATCTTTTGCGTTCTGCCTTTATGGAAGTCATTTTCATCAAGTCTATTCTTATCTTCTTTCCTCGCACTACGTCGCGTTTTTTGTCGTTGGCATCTGTATTTATTACTACTCGGGATGGGTCCGCCAAAGATTCGCCGGGTTATCCCATAAGTTTAAGTATCCTCTTCTTTTTCTTTCCCTGTTCTTTTATTTATACGCCAGCCAGGTTCTTCAAGCCGACAAATCGCTGGGACGGCATATCGATACTGAGTTACTCGGCGATTGGTTAACATGTATCGGCGCGGCAATGATTATCATGTTTGCCCTGAACTCCGGCACGATCCGTAATATTTTGCTCAAAAAGTCCATGCTATGGCTCGGGGAGATGTCTTTCAGCCTCTATCTGACGCACTTCATCGTAATCCTCGCTCTCGTTCACCTGTTGTATGGCAGGATGAATTTCATCTTGCTCCTGTTTCTTTGCCTGTTGACTTCTGTGGTTACCGCTCGAGGCTTCTTTATCGTTATCGAAAGACCGAGCATGAACTTGGGACGCAAGATCAGTAGAAAGCTTTGATCATTATCTTATGACCTGAAGTTTGCACTTACGGCCTGCCCATCCAGACATTGCGCCGCACTTCCCGGAGGCCTGCAAGTCCTATTGCGTAGGAGCGATGAGGTACTGCTCGAGTTTGCCGTCGGGATAGGCGTACGTGGTGAGCTCGAGACGGCGGCCAGTGTAGACGATCTCGAACTCTCGAAAAGTCATGCCGCCGCGGAGTTCGGTGTGTGTGTGGCGTAAAGAAAGCGGCTCGCCGAGCGGCGCGAGACTCAACTGGAAGTCGGCGATGGCTTCGGGAGTGAAGTAGTCGCTCAGATTCGGCGCCAGCAGCGAGCGGTCGATCCGGCCGTGTTGCAAACCGTGATAAATGTCGAGCGCCTGCTGCTCGGGAGCGGTGAGCGGATGGCCGGCCACGAATGGCGCGGCCAGGTGCGCGATGGTGCCCGCGGCGTCGACCGCGTCCTGATTGGTGAGCACCACGACCGCCGCGTCATCGTCGATGAGCACTTCGTTCTCCGAGACGAAACCGGAGACCTCGCCCCCGTGTTCGATGGAGCGATGGCCGTCGCGCTCGCGCACCTCTACCCCGAGGCCGTAGTGCGTGCCCTCGCCGTTTTTCAGCTTCACCTCGGTAAACATTTTTTTATAACTCTCGGACGAGAGTATCGACTGAGACAGGAGACTTTCATCCCACAGCGCCAGGTCGTGCGGCGTCATGGCCAGCTCTCCGGCCGCAAACATCCAACCCTGGCCCTCCTTGGGCGCAACGCGCAACAGTCCGAGCGCGTGCCGATAGTAGGGCGTGGCGTCTGCCTGGGTGAGCTCTTGCTGGTCGGAGTTCCACACCGACTTCATGCCCAGCGGGCGAAAGATGTGCTGCTCAAGGAAATCCCAGTAGTTCTCCCCGGAGACGACCTCGACGATGCGGCCGGCGATAACGAAATTGGTGTTCGAGTACTGCCATTCGTCGCCCGGCTCAAAGTCCAGCGGCTTCTTGCCCCAGGTGTCGAGGATCTGCTGCGCGGTGGTGGGGCCTTTTATCGTGGTCATCACATAGTCTTCGGGCCAATAGTCCTGGTAGCCGGAGGTGTGCGAGAGGATTTCGCGGATGGTCACGCCATTGCCGCGCGTAAGGCCGGGAATGTACTTGCCGACGGGATCGTCGAGGCTCAGCTTGCCCTGTTCCTGCAGAATCAGAATTGCTGTCGCCATGAATTGCTTGGAGATCGATCCGATGGAGTAGCGCATCTCCGGCGTCGCCGGAACCGCCGGCGAAGTTGCCGTGGCCAGGCGCGCGCTGCCGTAGGCGTGCGTGTAAACCAGTTTGCCATGCTGGACGACCGCGATAGACGCCGAAGGCACGCCGGTCGATTCAAGCACCTGAGTGGCGATGCGATCCACCTGGCCGCGCAGCGCCGGATCGATGGTGTCGACGGTTTGCGCCGAGGCGAGGCTAGCGGCTGCGGACAAGAACAACGAGACAAGTGTAAGACGCAGGCAGAAGAGAAGACGTTGCATGGGAGCGGTTTCCCTCTCTAACAGGATAGCCGTCGAGGGATGATCCATCTGAAGTCTCGACCTCTTTCCGCCGGCTGATAGGCTGGGCTAGAGCATTTTCGGAAACCCTGTGGACCGAAAGCACACATTCAAGTCGCCGCGACCCCAAGGAGCGGCGACCTGAAACCAATCTCAACAGGGCCACATTATTCTCGAAAGTGCCGTAGAGCGGGCTGCGGGCGTCACGAAGGCGCGCGCGGTGCCTGCCGGAGGCCGAGTTGAGCGGTGGGGTGCAGATGCAAAAGCTGATTGAAGGGCATAAGCGGTTTCTAACCGAGGTGTTTCCGGCGAAGAAGAGCCATTTTCACCTGCTGGCCGAGAGCCAGGCGCCGGCGTGGCTGTTCATCACCTGCGCCGACTCGCGCGTGGTTCCGGACCTGATCCTGGGCACCGAGCCGGGCGATCTATTCATCGCGCGCAGCATCGGGAACGTTGTGCCGGTCACGAGCCTCGATGTGGACGGCGTGACCGCGACCATCGAATATTCGGTGGAGGTGCTCAAGGTGCGGCACGCGATCGTCTGCGGCCACTCCGACTGCGGCGCGATGAAAGCCGCGCTCGACCGTAAGAGCCTCGTGAATCTCCCCAAGGCGCGGCGCTGGCTCGATCATGTGGGAGCGGCCTTCGCGCACAAGCAGCCGTTGAACCCGGCGGACGGCGAGAGTGCGGAGCTGGCGTCGCTGATCCGCGGCAACGTGGTGGCGCAGTTGATCAACCTGCACGCACAGCCCCCGGTGGCGCGGGCCGTAGCCGAGGGCCGCCTCACGGTGTACGGCTGGTACTACGACATTCTCACGGGGCGTATTGAAGAGTACGACGAGGAGCTGAAGAAGTTTGTGGCGCTGGTGGAGTAAGTATCCTCCGGCAAAGCCGCAGGCTTTACAGTTGCCGGCTCCTCCAAGGGGCCTGACCCCTCTTCCTGCTCCCAGACGGCTCGATGGACCCTCGTTCTTGGTACTCGCAGTGGACCCGAGCGCCGGAGGCGCGACGCATGATAGCCCAGCACTTCATTGCTGGGTTGGATGCCAAATAGCACCCCGGAGTCCCGGGGCGGCCTAGAAAGGGCGCGAAAAGCGCCCCAATGCCGTTGATGCGATTGTCCCCCGCCTGGATCCGGAGGCTTGGCCACTCGATCCGGCGCCGGTTTTTGGGCGCTGCCGGCTCGCGAAAAAACCTGCCGCTGTGATGCAGACTACTTTTCAACAGCGCTTGCCAGGCATAGAATCGCAGCCAAACCTCGTCTGCACCCACGCAGGACGGCGAGAGTTTGTCCGTCCCTTGCCGGACTCGCCGCGAGAGCGAGCCGGTGGAGCGCTTTTCAAGCAATCTCCCAGGATCTGCCACGGTAGTGTTGGCAATGGCCGAGGCTAGAGCGGCTCCACAATTCATGTGCCCTTTCTGGCTGTTGTTCAAGGTGGCATTTTCTTAAGGAAAATGCCACTTGGCGGTTGCCGCTCCGAGGTAGAGCAATTGTGGAACCGCTGTAGGCGGAACTGGAGAACGTGGTTCGTGGTTGGGGCGCTTTCGCTGGGTGCCTGGGAGCTGGGGTGTGCGCAAGAGCCGCCGGCCGACCCCGAGCTCCACAGTGTTGAAATCCACGCGCCTCCTTCGGGCTCGCTCGCCGGGCGGCTTACCGACCTGCATTCGGCTCCGCTGGCGGGTGTTCCCGTGGTTCTGCGCAAGAAGGCCACCGGCGTCGAGCTGCGCGCGGTTACGGGCAAAAACGGCGCCTTCCGCTTTGCCGCGCTCGACGCAGGCGAATACACACTGGAGGCCGACGCGCCGCAACTGGGCCATGGGGAGCTCGAAGGCATTCTGGTGACCGGGGGCGCGGAAGCGCGCCTGCAGGCCGCGATGTATTTTGAGCCGATCGCGCCAGGGGTCATTGAGGCTTCCGCGCCGCTTGAGATCGCCGCGCCGCAGCCTCCGGCGGTATCGATGCCGGTGACAGCCTTCGCCGCGCCCGCGGCCTCCGCGCCGCCGCCTCCCACCGCCGCTCGCGCGCCAAGCAGCGCGTTGAGCCTGGAGACGGTTGCCTCCGCTTCCACCGGGCCGCCGATTTCGACCGCACCTCGTGCCGCAGCGGCCGTCGCGCCGCCCAATCCGCCCGCCGCGCCGCAACCGGCGGTTCGAGCAGAGACGCCGGCGGCGCGGCCTTCGCCCCCGTTCGAAGCCACGCTCGAAACCCAGCCCATCCCTGCCGCGCCCGCGCTTGCGTCTGCTCTGCCGCGCTCTCTTCCCCTCGCACGCGGCACGGCGCAGCCACTCCCCTTCAGCGCCGCGATTGCCAGCGGCGTGAAAGCGATTCTGCTGTCAGGGCCGAAGGCTTTCTCGCCGGTTGCGGCTGCCGCGCAAAGGGCCGATCCGGGCGCCGCGCCCGTCACCACCACGCTGACCGCAGCCCAACTCGCGTCGCTGCCCGCGGGCGGACGCCGCTGGCAGGAGTTCCTGCTCGACACGCCGGCCGCGAGCGCCAGCTCAAGCTCCTCCCAGGCCTCCTACCGCGGCTCGCTGGAATCGGCCCAGATCACCATCGACGAGGCGAACACCTCGCTCCGGTTCGGCGTTGCCGCGGGATCGTCCGCGGGTGCGACGGCCCAGGATCCGGCCAGCCAGGGCCAGGACCGGCAGAACACAATCAGCCAGTCGATGAGCCAGTCCTGGACCGGCGGACGCGGCTTCGGTGTCAGCGAGGCCGCCATCCAGGAGGTGACCGCGGTTGCCGGCAACGTAGCCGCAGAGGACATGCGCTCGGCCGGCGGAGAAACCGGCATTGAGACTCAACGCGGCGGCAATGCGCTCCACGGCCAGGGATTCTATTACGACCGGCAGAACAACTGGGGCGCGCGGAATCCCTTCACGCAGTGGGTCACGGAAACCAAACCGGCCAGCGAGCTCGGCTTGCTGCCCACCGTCCCGGTCTTCGATAATGGCCCGACCGGAGCGCCGGAGTCGTATACGCCGCCCGATCACGAGATGATCTGGGGGCTCGGCCTGGGCAGCCGCATCCGCCGCGACAAGCTCTTCTGGTTTGCCGCCCTCGACAGCTACCACCGTAACGATCCGGGACTGGCGGTGGTGAAATATCCCTACCTGCAGGTGCCGTCCGATTGCGGAACCCCCCCGTGTGCCCCAACAACAGCCGGCTTTTTTGCCCAACCGAGCAACTGCCAGATGCAATTGCTCGGCGCACAGCTGGGATTCACGGCGCAGAGTCCGTCATCCGGTTGCGTCTCAGGCTTGGATCAGGCGCTTACGGCTTATTCGCAGATGCTCGAGACGCTCGCCGGACTGCTCGGTCCCGCGCCGCGCTCCGCCGCGCAGTGGACCGGCTTTGGCCGCATCGACTGGCAAGCCGCCGAGCGCCATCGCTTCACGCTGGAAGGCATTGGCGCCGATTGGAACGCTCCCGGCGGCGGACTGACGCAGGTGTCGGAAAACTACGGCAACCACAGCTTTGGGTCCACCAAGGCCAGCGAGGAATGGCTGCTCGCCCGCTGGGAAGCATATCTGACGCCGAATCTGCTGGCCGTCACGCAAGGCTCCGCGGGGCGTACCATCCTCACCGCGCGGCCCGATACCCCGTCGGAATTCGAGAAGACATTTCTCACCGGGAATGCCTACGGCCAGTTGCCGCAGATCGTCGTCGATTCGCGCTACGGTTTCTCGATCGGCAATCCTGCGCGCTTCGGCCAGGGCAGCTATCCCGACGAGAAGCTCTACCACGCGCAGCAGATGCTGGACTGGGTGCATGGCCGCCTGCTCGTGAAGGCGGGATTCGAGATGGATCACAACGCCGACGCAACCAGCCTGCTGCGCAACCAGACCGGCACGTATACCTACTCGAAGGTTGAAAACTTTGTCTCTGACGCGCTGGTCTTTGAGGACCCAATCCTCCGCTCGGACCCGCTTGACCCTGTGAATCCCCACAACTGCGATGCAACCGGCAGAGCCTGGCAGACCTCGAACGGCCAGCTCATGGGCCTGGGCGCGATGCCATGCTACTCCTACTATTCGCAGATGATGGGCCCGACGAATTGGCACTTGAGCACCAACGACTGGGCCGGTTACGCAACCGCGCAATGGCAGGCTGGTAAGTTCGCCGTCTTCTCCGCCGGCTTGCGCTGGGAGCGCGAGCAGTTGCCGCCGCCCCTCGCCAGCCTCGACAATCCTCAGCTTCCGTTCACTGAAAAACTGCCCAGCCTGGGCAACAACTGGGGTCCGCGCGTCAGCCTCGCCATCGGAGAGCCCCGAGGTCACTGGCCGGTGCTGCGCCTCGGCTATGGCATGTACTACGGCCGCGTGGAAAACTCCACCGTCGAGGCCGCTCTCACGCAAACCGGCTCGCTCAAGGGCGATCTGTATGTTTTCATGCGCCCGCAGGACGATTGCCAGTACTGCGCGGGCGGCGCGCCGCCCTTCCCGCACGTTCTTTCCGGCGAACCTTCGAGCGTCGTCACGCCCAGCGTCGTCGGCTTCGCGCCCAACTTCCGCAATCCCGAAGTGCACCAGGCTGTGGCGTCTGCGGAGGAGACTTTACCGGGACACGTCATGGTGACGGTCGCGGCGCTCGTGAGCCTGGGACGCCGCTTGCCCGTCTACATAGACACCAATCTTGCACCGACGACGCAAACCATCACCTACGCCGTGTGTGACGAGGTTATCTCTACTTCCTCGGGCGCCAGCAGCAACGGCCAGCCCAGCAACAGCAACGGCCCGTGCGGCAACAAGGGCCTGGGCCCCATCAAAGCCCAGACGATCACGGTTCCCTTTTACGCTTCCACCGCAGGCACAGGCGTTGCCGGTTGGCTCGACCCTGATTATCAAGAGATCGACCAGATCACGAGCAAAGCGAATTCCATCTACGAGGCTGCCATGGTCAAGCTCTCGCGCTATGGCCGGCGTGGCCTGAGCCTGCACGCCCACTATACCTACGCGCACGCCATGGACTGGAACCCGAACGAGAGCCCGCTCAACGCGGTCGATCTCAGTCAGGAGTACGAAAACAGAAAAATTCAGGAGTACGGAACCAGCAACCTCGACGTGCGCCACTCGGCCGCCGTCGTGTTGATCTATGAGGCGCCCTGGAAGCTGCACAAATTCGCCGGAAAGCTGGGCAATGGCTGGATGGTCTCCGGTATCGGGCAATTTCACAGCGGCCTGCCCTACACCATGCGCGTCACCGGCTCGCTGCCCGAGGAGTTTAACGCCTCCGGCGACCCCATCGTCGGTCTCCGACCGGGCATGAACGGCTCCGGCGGCGACAACCGCGTCTACGGCTTCGGCAGCGACAATCATATCTATAACATCGGCCGCAATACCTACCGCTATCCCAATACGTGGAAGGCCGATATGCGCCTGGGCAAGAAATTCGATCTGGGAGAGATGCGGCAGTTGGAAATTCTGGCCGAGAGTTTCAATCTCTTCAACCACCAGAACGTCACCGAAATTGAAACCACCGGCTATACCATCGAGCCCGGCACTCCACCCAGCACGCTCGGCGGCTCCAGTTCGCTGCCCACGCTGAACTTTCTTACCGGCCTCAAACCCTTTTCCACGACCAGCTACATTCCGGGATTCGGCCAGCCGCTCAACATCAACGGCAGCGACTTTTACCGCGAGCGGCAATTCCAGTTCGGCCTGATCATGCGATTCTAGGCCGGAAAACGCTCCCGCACCAACCGCAACGCTTCTTCCGTCGTGGCGATCACGCCCTCCAGTTGCGCATCCTCGATGGCGCGCAGCATTTCCTTGAAACGCGCGCCCGGCGCGTATCCCTCGGCAATCAGTTCCCGGCCCGTAATCAACGGTTTCGGCCTCACGCTCTCCTCCGGCATCGAGTGAAAACGCTCGCGCACGAAATCCCAATGCTCCAGATTGCCGCTCGCGGCCATGCAATCCATGCGATGGAGAGCCAGATGCTCATCGAAGCGCTCCAGGCGGAAAAATCGCTTGAGCGTTGAGGCCTTCATGCGCAGTGCGTCCATAAAGCGCATGTGGTTCTCGACGAGCGCCACCACCTGCCGCGTTTCATCGTTCGAGAAGCGGAAGCGCCGGCAAATCTCCGCGCCCATGGCCATGCCGACTTCAACGTGCCCGTCGAAACGAATGCGATCCGGCGCGCGGCGGAAGGTCGCGGGCTTGCCCACATCGTGCAGCAGTGCGCCCCACGCAAGCGTCATCGAGCACTGCGGCGGTAATTGCTCCAGCAGCATCAACGTGTGCGTCCACACATCGCCTTCGGGGTGGTACTGCGGCGGCTGCTCCACGCCCTTCATCTGCGCCATCTCCGGCAGCACCTCGTACAGCAGGCCCGTCGCGTCCAGCAACTCGAAGGCGCGGCGGGCATGGCCCTCGGTGAGCATTTTGGTCAGCTCGTCGCGCACGCGCTCCCGGCTCACTGCGTGAATGCGCGCGGCCAGCGAGCGGATGGCGCGCTCGGTCTCCGCTTCCAGTTCGAATTCGAAACGCGCCGCAAAGCGCACGCCGCGCAACATGCGCAAGTGGTCTTCTTCAAACCGCAACTCCGGCCGGCCGATGGCGCGCACGATGCCCGCATCGAGATCGGCAAGGCCGCCAACAAAATCCAGAACCGCATTGCGAAGGATTATTGGATCAGCAATGCCCTCATCCAAAAGGCTGCCCCCACGCAGTGGGTCCAAAAGGCTGCCCCCACGCAGTGGGCGCAGTGGGCGCCGAGGGTCGAGTAGCAAGCCGTTGATCGTGAAGTCGCGCCGCTCCACATCCTCCGAGGCAGTCTTCGTGTAGCGCACGCCGTCGGGATGGCGGCCATCGGAGTAAGCCAGGTCGGAGCGGAAGGTTGCCACTTCAGTCACGAATCCAGCCTCTTCCGTCTCCGGCGCAACCAGAACCACGCCGAAATGCGCACCCACTGCGAAGGTTCGCGGAAACATCGCGAGCACCACCTCCGGCGTCGCGCTGGTGGCCACGTCGTAGTCGGCCGGCTCGCGCCCTAGCAGCAGATCGCGCACGCATCCCCCGGCGAGATACGCTTCATAGCCGCGCGCGCGCAGCGTTGCCACAATCCCTAAAGCAGCTTCGAGTTGTTCGTTCACGGCCATCGTCGATGCTCTTATTCTCGCTCTATCCAGCCGCGCGCGCGAAATGGCGAACTCCGCTCACTCCGCCGAATAGACTAAGAGTATGCCCGGCCTCGGCCTTATTCTCGGCATTGAAAGCTCCTGCGACGAAACCGCCGCGGCGATCGTGGAGCGGGGTGCGCGCACGGTTTCCTCCGTTGTCGCCTCGCAGATCTCGACTCATGCGCGCTACGGCGGCGTGGTGCCGGAGCTGGCCAGCCGCGAGCATCTGCGCGCCATTGTTCCCGTGGTTCGCGCCGCGCTTGCCGAGGCGCACATCGCGCTCGCCGACCTCGACGCCATCGCTGTCACCTCCGGCCCAGGCCTGGCCGGAGCGCTTCTCGTAGGCATTACCTACGCCAAGGCCCTCGCCTTCGCCAATCGTCTTCCGCTGATTGCCGTGAACCATCTCGAAGGCCACATTCACGCCGTGCTCCTGAACGAGCAGGAGGGACAGGCTCGAGATGCCGCAGCAGAAGGAGGCGGCGGCTTCGATGGCGGCGCAGAGAATGGCGCAACCAGCGAAGCGCCGCAGAAGAGCAACCGCAGATCCTTCGACTCCCTCGCCCCTTGCGGCGCGAAGGGCTCGGTCGCTCAGGATAACAACGTTCCTAAGGAGAGCGATGCGGCGCTGGCGCTCGTCGTCTCCGGCGGCCACACCCATCTCTATCTCGCCCGCCCCATCGACGCCACGTGGAGTTACACCCTCGTGGGCCGCACCGTGGACGATGCCGCGGGCGAGGCCTTCGACAAGGTTGCAAAGCTGCTCGGCCTCGGTTATCCCGGCGGTCCCTGGATCGACGCGCTCGCCAGATTCGGCAATCCCCGCGCCGTGCCCTTTTCCTTCGCACAAATCAAACCCAAAGTCCACCTGGCCGGTAAGCCCCCGCGCACCAAGGCGGCCAAGACCGCGCCCATCGCGCGCCTCGATCCGCATTTTCTGTTTTCTTTTTCAGGAATCAAGACCGCGGTGCTGCGTTACGTGGAGCTCAACCAGATGCGCGCGGAAGCCCGAGCGCGCGTCAGCCGCGTACTCGAGCATTTTCGCCCGCCGCAAACGCGCGAAGAGGCTCTCGCCCTCTGCCCGCAGCCCACGCTGGACCTGATCGCGAGCTTTCAGCGCGCCGTGATCGGCGACCTTATGAAGAAAACCTTCGCCGCCACCGAGTCGCTGGGTGCGCGGCGCGTTCTCGTCACCGGTGGCGTGGCCGCCAACCGCGAACTCCGCGAGCGCTTCACTCGGGAAGCCGCGGCGCGCGGCCTGCGGATTTTATTTCCCACCCTCGCGCTTTCCACCGACAACGCAGCCATGATTGCCGCCGCCGCATGGCCGCGCCTCCTCAAACAGGAGTTTGCCCCGCCAGACCTGAGCGCCGACCCCTCGCTCGCCTTGAGCTGAACGGAGCCGAGGTGGCGGATCAGCCCACTAGGGCTTCGACAGGAACGAACGCAGCCCAGGAGTCGACTGAGGTTGTCCTTCCAGAGCGGTTTGAGCGAATCACCGAGGGGAAGTCGCTGTGCGTCTTTCCATCTAATACCCTGCCTGCCACCGCCTTTCTGGTACCGCCCCATTGCTTGAAAAAGAACGGAACCTTTTGGCGCCCGCATTGCTTCTTGATTGACCGCACCCACTCGGCATGCATCGGACGCGCACCCGGACCGCTTTCTCCGCCAACAATTGTCCACGCAATCCCGGTCAGGTCAATTTCGCCCAAATCTTCGAGCAGAGGTTCAATCGACAAGAACCGCACCGAAATGGGAGTGTTCTGCAACTTCCGCAGCCTTGGAAGACCATTTTTTCTGTTCTCGACGCTGACGCCCCACCAAATGTGTGAGTCCTTGGCGAAATCGCACAGCGGCCCAGAGAGTAGTCGACACATGCGATCATGGCGCTTGGTCAATATCTGGAAGATGTGCCAATTTGCTTCGCGCATAACTTCGGCGACCTGAAGGATGTAGCTGTCGGGAACTGATTCGTGAAACAAATCGCTCATTGAATTGACGAAGATTTTCTTGGGGCTCTTCCATCGCAGGGGGTCTTGAAGCTTTTCAGGAACAAGTCGTACATCGAACCCCTGTTCAAATGGATGCCCCGGAACTCCGCGGAAACGCTCGGCGAACCGCTCCGCGTAGCAATTTTTACAGCCCGGACTGATCTTTGAGCAGCCACGTACCGGGTTCCATGTTGCATCAGTCCATTCAATTGACGTGCCAAGCGACATGCTGACCTCCTAGTCGAACAGGTTGCGTTGAGGGGTAGCGTACTTTAGAACTTGGTCCCAGTATTTGAAAGCCATTGGATGCTTTGAGAAGAGTGCGAGGTAGTAAAGCGGATGGTGCTTTCTTTTGATCACCCTCATGTCTGCAAGCTGCGTCGGTCTGTATCCCATGCCCTCCATCGAACGCGCAAACTCTAGCGCCAAGAACCTTGCAAGATCCGTGCCTTTCATTTGTTCCTGCATCCATCGATCGCGCCAATCCGAGTTGCCGAGCATTTCATCGATTTTTCGGTTGTCCGGGTTCAGGTAATGAGTGATAGCTCGCTTTGCATCCATTTGAAACGCTAGGAGGCAGAGGAAATCTACACCACGGGCAGATTTAGACAGCCTATTCAGGGTTTCATGACGGAGGCCGCAATCATCGGGGTCAACGAAGCACAGAACCAGATTATCTTCGGGTATCAGATCGCAAACATGCTTGATTTGTTCGTTGCAATCGCCATCAATCCAGTCGACCCTTTGTTCTGGGCACATCCGCTTAACTCGCTCCCTGAGTGCCGTCATGCAGGTTGGGTCCTTCTCACAGAAAATGTATCGGTCAAACCGCGCCTCTACGGACAATGCGATCAGGGGCGATCCCCGAAGAATCCTATTGGACCCCTCGATGCGGCAAAGGCCACTCCCAGCATAAAGATCCACATAGGCCCGCTTGCCCCTCCATTTGTTTCGCATGCCGTTTGAGAATAGATCACAGTAGAGCCTCATTAAGGCGTATTTGTCTTCCGTGTATGATCCGCGTTCCGGCATCTCGAATTCATCGGGCTCGCCGATGAGCGTCTCGTTCTTCATGGGCGCAATGATACTCCACAAAAAAGCAAATAAAAAGCGAAAATATAGCGGGGTTGTCGAACCAGTACCGGCTTTGCGTTTGCGGAGAAACCTGGATTATCTCTTTTGGAATCAGAGCGCGACGGCCGCCGGCAGAATCTCTTCCACGTCCACCCACTTCGTCGGATAGTTGCCCGTGTAGCAGGCTGTGCAGTAGCCCACTTTTTTCTCGTCCTGGACTGACTGCAACAAACCGTCCAGCGACAAGTAAGCCAGCGAGTCCGCCTCAATAAACTGGCGAATCCCCTCGATTGAATTGTTGGCCGCGATGAGTTCCTTTTTGCTGGGCGTGTCGACGCCGTAGAAACACGGCGAGATGGTGGGCGGGCAGCTGATCCGGAGATGGACCTCACTGGCGCCCGCGCCGCGCACCATGCGCACAATCTTGCGGCTGGTCGTGCCGCGGATGATGGAGTCGTCGATGAGAACCACGCGCTTGCCGGCCAGCAGATTGCGCACCGGGTTGAGCTTGAGGCGCACGCCGAAGTCTCTGACGCGCTGTTCAGGTTCGATAAATGTCCGGCCCACGTAGTGGTTGCGGATGAGCCCGAGGCGGAACGGAATGCCGGCCTCTTCGGCGTAGCCGAGCGCCGCGGTCACGCCTGAGTCGGGCACGGGAACCACCACATCGGCAGGCACGCCGGACTCCCGCGCCAACTGCCGGCCCATCTGGTCGCGCGACTCCTGCACCCAGCGGCCGAAGATGCGCGAGTCGGGCCGCGCAAAGTAAACGTGCTCGAAGATGCAGCTCGATTGCGGAGTGCCGCTCGCGTACTGCCGGCTGGTGACGCCGTCTTCCGAGACCATCACCAGTTCGCCGGGCAGAATGTCGCGGACAAATTCGGCGCGGAGCAGATCGAAGGCGCAGCTTTCCGAGGCAAAGACTACGATGTCGCCCCCCTCGGGACTTTTCATGCGGCCCATCGAGAGCGGGCGGAAGCCGTGCGGATCGCGCGCGGCAAAGATGCGGTCGCGCGTCATCATCACAATCGAAAACGCGCCCTCGATCTGCGAGAGCGAGTCGGCGATGGCGTCGACCAGCGAACCGGCGCTCGAGTGCGCGATCAGTTGCACGATGATCTCGGAGTCCGAAGTGGTCTGGAAATACGCGCCCGCGCGTTCCAGGCGCGCGCGCAGGTTGCCCAAGTTCACCAGGTTGCCGTTGTGGGCAATGGCGATCAGGCCCTTGGTGGAGTCGACGCGAATGGGTTGCGCGTTGAGCAGCGCCGAATCGCCGGTGGTGGAATAACGTGTGTGCCCGATAGCCATGCGGCCGGGAAGCTTGGCAAGAACGTCGTCGGTGAAGATCTCCGAGACCAGGCCCATGCCTTTGATGTTGGCGAGATGCTGGCCGTCGGCCGTGGCGATGCCGGCCGACTCCTGCCCGCGATGCTGCAATGCGTAGAGGCTCAGGTAGGCTTCGCGCGCGGCATGAGGATGGCCGTAGATAGCGACCACGCCGCATTTTTCGTGCAGAGCATCGCCGTCTGCGATGCTCCGCAGGGACTGAGGGACTGAGGGACCAGGGACTAAGGATGACGCGGCCGCGGCAGCGCGGAGCGATTCGGAAATATCGGCGACGCCGGGGACCCCTTGGTAAAGCAGGCGGCTCATGCCAGAACCTCGCCGTGGAGGCTGGCTTCCAAAGCGGAAGCCCAGAGCGTGCGCAGTTCCTCGAGCGGCGCGGAGATGAACGTCTCACCGTCGACCAGCACTTCAAGCCGGTTTCCGCCGGTGGTGCCGACGCGGGCAGAGATGAGGTTGTACTGGTTCGCCATGGCGTCGATCTCGGCGAGGTTGCTGGGATCGGTGGTCACGAGGATGGTAGAGGCTGGTTCGGCAAAAAGGCCGAAAAGCGGGTGAGCGAGCAGAGACGCGTCCTGCTCGACTGTGGCGCCGATGCCCTTGCCGAAGGCGGCTTGTGCCACGGCGACAGCGATGCCGCCGTCGGAGATGTCGCGCGCCGAGCGAATGAGCTTGCGCCACGCGAGCACGGCCAGCATATTATGCAGGCTGGCTTCGGCGTCGAGATCGAGTGAAGGCGGCGTTCCCCAGGTTGCGCCCAGCACCACCTTGGCGAACTCCGAGGAGCCGAATGCAGAGAGATTCTTCTGTGCTTCGGCATCGGACGCATCCGCCTCTTCGCGCGGTCGGGGTTCGCGCTCCAGCGCGGGAAGCGGGTATTGGCTGATGGGCGGAGGATTCAGCGGAACCTCCAGCTTCGGTTCCGGCTCCTCGCCGCGCGGAATCGGCCACAGCAGCACGATGGCGTCTTTCGCGCGCTGGAAGTTCGCCGGCACCGCCTTCGTCACGTCTTCCAGAATGCCGACGATGCCGAGCACCGGCGTGGGGTAGATGCCTTCGCCGCGCGTCTCATTATAAAGAGACACGTTACCGCCGGTAATCGGCGTGCCCAGCGCGGTGCAGGCCTCGGCAATGCCGTCGATGGCGGCGGAAAGCTGCGCCATGATCTCTGGCTTCTCGGGATTGCCGAAGTTGAGGCAGTTCGTTGCGGCAACCGGAGTGGCGCCCGTCATGGCCACCTTGCGCGCGCACTCGGCCACTGCGTGCATCGCGCCCAGCTTGGGATCGAGATAAGCCCACCGTCCGTTGCCATCCAGAGCCATCGCCAGGCCGATCTCTCCGATTGGCCCTTCAAGTCCAGTCGGCCTTGCGGTGCCCTTGATGCGCATTACGCCAGCTTCGCCGCCGGGCCCCTGCACGGTATTCGTTTGCACCATGCTGTCGTACTGCTCGTGAATCCAGCGCTTGGAACAGATGTTTGAAGAGGCGAGGAGCTTCTTCAGATCCGCCAGGTAATCGCGGTCCTTGGCGAACTCGGCGAGAACTTCGGCCGGCGGGTCGAGCGGAAAGGGAGACTTCCATGTGCCAATCGGCCGATAGTAGAGCGGCGCATCGTCGGTGAGCGACTGATTGGGAATGTCGGCCACCAGCACTCCGTGATGGCGAATGCGCAGCCGCGGCTCCGGCTCGACCGTGCCCACAATCACGGCGTCGAGACCCCACTTCGCGAAGACGCGCAGCACCTCGTCTTCGCGGCCCTTCTCGGCCACCAGCAGCATGCGCTCCTGGCTTTCCGAGAGCATGATCTCGTAGGCGCTCATGCCGGTCTCGCGCTGCGGCACCAAATCGAGTTCGACATCCAGGCCCACGCCGCCGCGCGCCCCCATCTCGCACGTGGAGCAGGTGAGCCCGGCCGCGCCCATATCCTGAATGCCCACGATGGCGCCGGTCTTCATCGCTTCCAGGCAGGCCTCCAGCAGCAGCTTCTCCATGAACGGGTCGCCAACCTGCACATTCGGCCGCTTCTGCTCGGAGCCTTCCTTGAACTCTTCGCTCGCCATCGTCGCGCCGTGGATGCCGTCGCGTCCCGTCTTGGCGCCGACATAAATCACGGGATTGCCCGTGCCGCTCGCCTTGGCGTAGAAGATCTCGTCCTTGCGCACCATCCCCAGCGCGAAAGCGTTCACCAGCGGATTGCCGCTATAGCCGCTCTCGAACTTCGTCTCGCCGCCCAGGTTAGGCACGCCAAAGCAGTTGCTGTAGCCGGCGATGCCGCTCACCACGCCTTCGACGATGGCATGATTCCTGCGGACGAGCTCACGCTCCACGCCCTCGCCCTCGCGGATCGGCCCGAAGCGCAGAGAGTCCATCACCGCCAGCGGCCGCGCGCCCATGGTAAAGATGTCGCGCAGAATGCCGCCCACGCCGGTAGCCGCGCCCTGGTAGGGCTCAATGTAGCTGGGGTGGTTGTGGCTCTCGATCTTGAAGGCGCAGGCCCAGCCGTCGCCTACGTCGATAATGCCGGCATTTTCGCCCGGTCCCTGCACCACGCGGTCGCTCTTTGTCGGCAGACGCTTCAGGTGCACGCGGCTCGACTTGTACGAGCAGTGCTCGCTCCACATCACGCTATAGATGCCTAGTTCGGTGAGCGAGGGTGTGCGGCCCAGAGCCGCGAGAATGCGTTCGTACTCCTCCGCGGTGATGCTGTGCTGGGCCAGCAACTGCGGGGTTACGATCGTTGGCTCGGGAACTTGAGCAGAAGAGACGCTGGTCATCGCTGCCTCCATTCTCGCATGGGAGTCGCGGGCCTGAACCGAAGTGCGGTGTGGAAAGCCGGGCCGCTCTGGCGGGAACGGGAATGCGCGGCGCGACGCCGAACGACCGGACCTCTGCCGAGTCTCTTCCAATCCAAGAATGGACCGGAAGGGGAGATTCCGGGCCGACGGCGCTGTGGCGGATAAGCCAAAGGCTATGCGGTACTTGGGGAACGGAACCCCTCCCATGCCGGGATGGCGGAACTGGCAGACGCAGCGGACTCAAAATCCGTTTCATTCGAGTCCATAGAATTCCGCACTGAACCGCGCCGAGCCGCACGCAACCAACAAATCAAACATTTAATTGTATTTATATCTACGACCGCTCCCGCACCGAGGCGCGCAGATCCGCATGGAAGTTTTTCCAGATGGTGACTCAATCGGCGACCTCGGATCGACCCCATCCCTGCCGCACCCTTTGCCGAAGAGGCCTGATCGAAAAGCGCCCCGTGCCCATCCTTTCCGCGAACGCCGGGCCCGCGGACAGGCCTTCGTCCGTGGGGTGGCTGGGCGGAAAGGGTGGAAAATCGCAATCCGCCCCATCCATGCTTTCGACCGGCTCGACCCGCCAACCTGCCAACCCGCCAACGTGCGCATCGCGCACGCCAATTCGCCAAACCAGCTCCTGTCGGCCCACACTCGCGGAATCAACGCAAGCGCTGAGGCGAAATCCCGTCAGGAAGCAACTTCCAGCCGCAAGCTACCGGCTACAAGCTCGAGGCGCGAGCGCACTGGAATTTATACTGGATCACAAGATGACCACGTTCAAACCAGTAGACGAACAGATGGACCTGCTCCAGAAGGGCGCGGCAGAGATCATTCGCGTCAGCGATCTGCGCGAGCGCCTGGAAGAGAGCCGCAAAACCGGCCGCCCCTTGCGCGTCAAAGTCGGCTTCGATCCCACCTCGCCCGACCTGCACCTGGGCCACACCGTGCTGATGCGCAAGCTCGGCCATTTCCAGCAGCTCGGCCACACGGTCATCTTTCTCGTCGGCGACTACACTTCGCTCATCGGCGACCCCACCGGCCGCAACGTCACCCGCAAGCCGCTCACGAGAGAACAAATTGACGAGAACGCCAAGACCTACACCGACCAGGCCTTCAAGATCCTCGACCGCGACGCGACCGAGATCCGCTACAACTCGGAGTGGCTGGGCAAGCTCGGCTACGAGGACATCGTCCGCCTGGCAGCGCGCTTTACTGTTTCTCAAATGTTGGAGCGCGACGATTTCACCAAGCGCTTCCAGGCCGAACAGCCCATCAGCCTGCACGAGCTGTTGTATCCCGTCATGCAGGGTTACGACTCGGTGGCGCTGGAGAGCGACGTGGAGCTGGGCGGCACGGACCAGAAGTTCAATCTCCTCTGCGGCCGTGAGCTGCTGCGCCAATACGGCCAGAAGCCGCAGATCGTCCTGATGACGCCGATCCTCGAGGGCCTCGACGGCGTGCAGAAGATGTCGAAGTCGCTCGGCAACTCCATCGGCATCAGCGAGCCGCCCGCGGAGATGTACGGCAAGCTGATGTCGATCTCGGACGACCTGATGTGGAAGTATTTTCTCTTGTTGACCGGCCTCCGCGACTCCGAGATTGAAGCCATGAAGGCCGAAGTAGCCGCCGGCAAACTGCATCCGATGGAAGTGAAGAAGCAGTTGGCGCGCACCATAGTCGCCGATTTCCACGGCGAAGCAGACGCACAAAGTGCGGACGAAAACTGGGCGCGCATGTTCCAGCAGCGAACATTGCCCTCCGATGTCGAGAAGATCTCGATCTCAATTCGGGAGGTGGCGCGAATGGATGCGGCCTCACTCCGGCAGGCCGAAGGGAACCTAAGCATGAGCGTTCCCATCGATACTGCACGATTGATTGTGAAACTCGGAATGAAGGCATCCCGGAGCGATGCTGATAGGCAGATTCGCGCGGGCGTAACAATCGATAATGAGAAGACCACTCAGCAGTGGTTCACGATTGGTTCTCGTCCTCGCGAACTCACGGTCAGGATTGGCAAATTGCTTAAAGTTGCCGTGATCACCTAAGCTGTCCCAGAGGCTATTGAGGATTGCAGAAGAGATGCCCTGGCAGCCGCGCCGTAGGCGCAGCGATTGTTAGCCCCGCGCTTCAGCGTGGGGAACGTGATCCCCACAGATGGACCCGAGTCCCGTAGGGACGATGCAGTTTCAGTCGCGTTAGCGACCGAACGCAGGCGCCGGGTCCTCGCTATCCAGGTCAGCGCGTAGAATGATTGCGCGTCCATTCTCCCAACTGAAAGCGAGTCCAAACGATGCAAGCAATCGAAACCGGCCGGCATGAGTACCGAATGAAGGGCGGGCTCAAGACCTTCTATCTGTTCTTCGGGCTCATTCTCTGCGGCGTGGGGATCTATTTTGCGGTCACGTTCGCGCAAATGCCAAATGCCGGTGCGGCTGCGCTCGTAGGTGTCGCTCCGATGGCAATCGGAATCTATCTCCTGGCCTTGGCCCTGCGCTCGCGGCTGGCGATCGACGGCACGCGCTTCGAGGTGCGCGGCGCCTTCGGCGAGAAGACGGCAGAGATCGGCGAAGTTGAGGGATTCCGCACCATCTCGACGCGCAACGGATCGTACTGGCGGCTCCAACTCAAACAGGGGCGCGGCTCGATCACCATTCAGAAGTGGTTCGACTGCGACGATCTGCGCGCCTGGTTCCAGCAACTGACGGACCTGGACGAGCAGGACCGCAAGCAGTTGCTCAACGAGATCGAGCAGGATCAGGAGCTGGGAACGACGCCGGAGCAAAGGCTCGGTGCGCTCGCCGCCGCGAAACGATGGAACGTCGGGCTGTCGGTCATCGCGGTCATTGCCGCCGCGGGCCTCTTTGCCGGCGGCGTCCGGTGGCGCTTGCCGGCGGCGATGGTTCTCGCGCTCGTTCCCGTAGTTGCGCTCTCGCTGCTGAACACGAAACCGCTGCTCTATGCCCTGGGCAAATCGAAGCGCGATCCGCGAAACGAACTGAGCATCGCGCTTCTTGCGTCGGGAATGGGGCTGTTCTTCGCTGGCATGCGAACGCATTTCGTCTCCATGATGCCGTTGCTGCCTTTGATCGCAGTGGTGGCGCTAGCCTTCATCGCCGCCTTTTACATGCTGGGCCGCAAGGGGCCGCGCACGCAGGGGTTCCATGCAATCGTGCTGATCTGTGGCGGGTTCTTCGCCATGGGCCTGAGCGCGGCCAGCGATACGCTGCTCGACAATGCCAGGCCTGCCCCGTACGCGGCGCAGGTGGTCAACAAGCACACATCAAGCGGAAGGTCGACTACTTACTATCTAGACTTCGATGCCTGGGGTCCGTTCAGCAGCGCGAACCATGTGAGCGTGCCGTTCAGCATATATCAGACAGCCCAGCCCGGCGACACAGTTTGCTTCGAAGTCTATCCCGGCGCTCTGCACGCAACCTGGTTCGAGCGCGTGTCGTGTGACGCGCCGTAGGACGATGAGACCACGCCGTTGGCTCTGCCGCCTAACTCCCCATTGCAAACGCGCGTGCTGACTCCAGCAGCTTCGCCACCGATTCCTTCGAGCAGGACTCCGTGTAGATGCGCATCAGCGGCTCGGTGCCGCTGGCGCGCAGCAGCAGCCATGTCTCGGCGGCGTTTTTTCTTTGCTTCGCTTCCGGATTTCCCAGGTAGAACTTCACTCCATCGAGGGTTTCCGTGCGCAGGATCGGCATTCCCGCGAACGTCGCGTCGCCGGCAGGCAGCGCCTTTGCCCGCGCGATGGTCGCGTTCTTGATTTCGTCGGAGATGTGCAGATCGATGCGGCCGTACTGGTGCTCGCCGTACTCGGCCTGGAGATCGGCGACAAGTTGGCCGAGGGTTTTGCCCTCCTGGGCCATGACATTCGCGAGCAGGAGAGAGTTCAGCAAGCCGTCGCGCTCGGGCAGGTGGCGCTGAAATCCGATGCCGCCTGACTCCTCGCCGCCCATCAGGATCTCGCGCTCCAGCATATAGTCGCAGACAAACTTGAAGCCGATGCCATGTTCGATCAGCTCGCGGTTGTACTTCTTGCAAATGCGGTCGAGCATCTTGGTGGTGTTGAACGCGCGCGTCACAGCGCCGGGCCATCCTTTGTATTTCAAGACCCAACTGAGGAGCGCGGAGTAGATTTTGTGCGGGTCGACAAAGTTCCCGTTCTCATCGGTCGCGCCGATGCGGTCGGCGTCGCCGTCGGTGCAGAGGCCGGCCTGGCAGTGGTGGGCGACGGTGGCTTCGCCGAGCGCGCGGATGTTGGGCTCGATAGGCTCGGGGTTGATGCCGGGAAAGAGCGGATCGGGATTGGAACGTATCGCAACGTTGGCCACGCCGATGCGATTGAAGATGTCGGAGAGAATCGTGCCGCCCGCGCCGTACATCGAATCGATGCAAAACTTCATTCCAGATTTGGCGATGAGGTCGAGGTCGGCGAAGCTCTCGATGGCCTTGAGGTAGCTGGGCAAAAAGTCGACCTCGACAATAGCCGCGGGTTGCGCGGCGCGCGCGACGGGCTTGCCGAGATACGATTCAATGGCGGCGATCATGCTCGGCTTTCCCGAGCCGCCGTACCAGCCCTTGTACTTGACGCCGTTCCACTGCGCGGGATTGTGCGACGAGGTGATCATGATGCCGCCGGCCGCGCCGCGTTCGCGCACCGCAAAACTCAGCGCGGGTGTCGGCGTCACGGCGGGGGCGAGCTCCACGCGAATCCCCGTGGCCGCGACAACCTCGGCGCAGGTGTGGGCAAAGGCCTTCGAGCCGAAGCGCGTGTCGTAGGCAATGCAAATGCCTTTCTTCGGATCTTCCTGGGCGTGGATGTAGGCGGCGATGGCCTCGGCGGCGATGCGCACGTTGGCGAAGGTAAAGTCGTCTGCGATCACGCCGCGCCAGCCGTCGGTGCCGAATTTGACGATGGGATGAGTCATGGATGAGTTGCGCTTCTCCTTGGGAGGCAAAGGACAACGATAACAAAAGCCGCGTGGGTTGCGCACGGGAGTGCGCAGTGGCGTGAAATGAGAGGTGCGGGTCTGGAGACCCGCACGACAGCCGGCCGGGAGGCCGGCGCTACAAAGGATCCAGAAAGGACATGCAACTGGCAAACTCGTCCTGAAAAGCGGGATCGGCGGCGAGGTTCACGTGTTCGATGGGCGGAAGTGCCGGTTCTCCGCCAAGCAGCAGCAGTTTCGAGCCGCGCAGCGCCGTATTGCCGGCGGCGTGGATGATCGCGTGCGGCGCTTCCAGCAGGCCGATGCGCAAGGCGCTCTCGATCTGTACGTAGTTGCCGAAGGCGCCGGCGAGATGGATGGCGCGAAGAGCGTACGATCCCTCAGGGGCTAAAGCCCTCTCGTTTTCCGCGGTGCTTACGGCACGACTGAAGTCGTGCCCTTTCGCGACGGCGGATGGTTCAACGTTCCTTTGTGCGGCGCCGAGACGCTTGAGCAGCAGCCGGAAGCCCGCGGCGATGGCCCCCTTGGCTAGTTGCAGCTCGCGAATGTCGGATTGGTAGAGAACCACCGGCGGCGCAACGGGAAAGATCTTTGATCCGTCGACGATGCGGCCATTGGCGAGGATGGCTCCCGAGCGCAGTCCCGCGGCGACAGCGTCCACCAGGCCGCTGCCGCAGATGCCGCGCGGTGCAACGTCGCCAATCACGGTTGCGCGCAACGCGCCCCCGTCGAACACGGCCTCGGCGAGCGCGACGTAGGCGATGGCGCCCGTGACCGCGCGCATGCCCATGCGAATGGCGCCGGCCTCGAATGCGGGACCGGCTGCCGTGGACGCGCAGACAATGCCGTGGCGATTGCCGATGGCGATCTCGCCGTTGGTGCCGAGATCGACGAGCGCCGTGAGTTCGTCGCCGCGCGCGATGCCTGTGGCCACGATGCCGGCGAGAATGTCGGAGCCGACAAAAGCGCCGATCGCGCGGGCGAAACGGATCGTGCAATCGGCGGGCAGCTCCCAGCCGAGATCGCGCGCGGTGAAGCGCTGCTCGGCGAGATGCGGCGACGCGAAGGGCACGTGCGAGAGCGGCTCGACATCGAGGCCGCAGAAGAGATGATGCATGACTGTGTTTCCGACCAGGAGGACCTCGGCAACTTGCGGCGCGCGCTCGCGCGCCAGCCGCGCGACAATCTCACCGAGCGCGGCTCGGATGGGCGCAGTCAGGTCCTTGCCCTCAAGCGCGGCGCGGATGCGGCTCATGACGTCGGAACCGAATGCGGCCTGCGGGTTGAGCGCGGTTTCGACGCCGAGCACGTCGCCCGTAGCGGCATCGATCAGTTGCGCGGCGATGGTGGTGGTGCCGAGATCGATCGCTATTTTATTGGTCTTTTTCTTGGTTTTGGACGGAAGTTGCGCCGAGGAAACCTCAGTATCCGCGAGGATCTGCATGCGCCACTGGCCGCACTCGAGCACCAGCGGCTCGTCGGCGCGCGCCCGACAGGCGAGCCGCCATCCGTGGGCGAGTTGATCGGGAGTCAACGTGTCCGCGTCGGCCTCAGTGACGGGAAGCGAGCCCGAGAGCACGCGCACCTGGCAGCCGCCGCACTCGCCCGTGCCGCCGCAGGGGAACTCGAATCCGTGCGCGGCGAGGCTGGCAACGAGCGAGCCGCCGCGCGGGAGTTCAAGCTCGACGCCGAGCGGCTCCAGACGAATGCGCACGCGGTCCGAAGATGAAGGCGCCGACGAAGCCGTCGATGAGAATCGATCGGAACTCATTGAGCTTCCACAATTCCGTCGTCGAACGTGGCGCGGATCTTGGCGCCGGGCGGAACGACAAGAAAATCGGCTGCGTCCCACGGTCCGTTTACGAGGCGCTCGAGCAACGTGAGCGAGCCCCGAACCTCTTCGAAGGCCCAGCCCTGCTTTTCCGCTTCGGCGCGCGCGCGTGTGCGGCAACCTTCGTCGTAGGCGACGCCGGTCGAGATGTACGTAAGCCCGGAGTAGTGCCGTCGGTACGAGGAGAACTGCGCATAGAGGAAGCGGCCGTTGTCTTCGCCGTACCTGGCGATGAATTCGTCGAGTGTATTCTGCTCGCCCATAGGATTCATCTCGGAGGCGAAGGCCGGCTGCAGTTTGAGATCGGGAGTTTGAAACTCGACCCAGCCGGGCGAGCGGTAGTAAACGCCGGGATGGTTCTCAAAGTATGCGGCGTAGCGATGACGGCTGCCCATCAGCACGCCGATGCAGTCGTGGGCGCGGGGAAGGACAAGCTGCGTGCGGCCGGCGCGCAGGCCCTCGGCGCCACGTCCGCACAATGCGTAGCCAAGCAGGATAGCGTCGTAGCCCATCGCGTCGGATGCGTCGATGCGGTCTTGGAGGTGCGGGCGCATCTCCACGCCGAGCGAGTGCAGGCCCATTGGAATCGACTCCACGTCGACCGTGTACGCGGAGCGGGCGACAACGTCCTCGATTTCGCGCGTGAAGACCTGGCAGTGAATGAGTTTGACGCGCATGGAAACAGCTTTCAGCAATCAGCTTTCAGCTCGATCGTGCGAGAACGGACAGCGTTGCGCAACCACAATAGCCCATAGCTGGCTTTGCCGTACAAATCGCCGCTGTTGCGAACCGATTCCGGATCGGGTTCTTCGTCGAGAATCATGTCGGCGCCGATGGGCATGCGCAAGCCGCGCGCGGCGAGGTCGAGAAAGAGCGTGCGTTGGGTCAGGCGGCTTCTCCCGCCAGCAGATTTTTGACCAGACAAACCGCGCCGTTGGCGTTTTCGCTGTAGCCGTCAGCGCCGATCTGGTTGGCGTATTGCTGATTCACCGGTGCGCCGCCGACGAGCACCTTCACCTGCGTGCGCAGGCCTGCGGTCTCAAGCGCGTCGATGGTCAGCTTCATGGCCGGCATGGTGACGGTGAGCAGAGCCGACAGGCAAACCACCTGCGGCTTGCGTTCTTCGACGGCGGCGACAAAATTTTCCGGCGAGACGTCGGTGCCGAGATCGATGACTTCAAATCCGCTGCCCTCGAGCATCGAAGCCACGATATTCTTGCCGATGTCGTGCAGATCGCCCTTCACGGTGCCGATAACGACGCGGACCGCCATCCTCTGGCCGGCGGCCGAGAGCAGCGGCTTCAGCAGCTCCATGGCGCTCTTCATGGCGCGGCCGGCGAGCAGCAGCTCGGGAACAAAATACTCTTCGCACTCGAAGAGGCGGCCGACCTCATCCATCGCCGGAATCATGGACTCCTGAATGAGGCCCATGGGGTCAGCGCCCGCAGCCAGAGCCGCTTCCGTGGCGGCGTGCGCCTTCTTGGCGTTGCCGTTCAAAACTGCATCGTAGAGATCGATATTTTGCGCCATCGCAACTCCTCACTGCTCCGCGCGCCGTTAGGGGAGACGGACGCCGCGGATTCACGGCCCGATCACAGGCGAAGTGCTTGCTGAAAATGCCTCTTCGCGCCTGCTTGCCGAGGCCGGTTGCCGAGATCTCCCAAAAACGGATTGCTGATTCAAGATAAATCGATTTCGATGCGGCTTGCAAACGCGCCAGGTGGCGGGATTCCGGGACACGGAATCCCGCGGGCCTGCCAGTACTGCAGTTGCATATAGGTCTTTGCAGGGGGAGCAGGGGCCTGCAGGCCCATGAAAAGGCTGACCGGCCGCGCCAGCGCAGGCGATCACGCTCTGCCGCAAAGCCTGCGACGGCCGCGACCAAGCCGCCTGCGCCGAGACCAAAGTCGAGCCGTAGCTGCCTGTGATGAAAGTCAGTTTTGTAAAAGAATATTTCTGGCCTCTGTTTTGGCAGGGCTGGGAAGTGAAGCGATGGCGAGCGGCTCAGTAAACGGCAAAGCCGCTGGAATCATCGGGGACTTGCGACGCCTGCGAGAGTTGAGATGCAAGCAGCGCCGCGAGAGCCTGGCGGATCTCCTCCACGGCAATGGTCCGCTTCTCTTCCGCGGCCCTTTTCGCCACTCGTCGGATATACGAATCGCAAAAGACCATGGACCATTCGCCTGGTATCAAGGCCACTTGTCCCTGACCGTCGATATGCGCGCCGCAGGGCGCGGCAAGATTGTCCGCGAAGCGAATTGTTCCGGGTGCGGGGGCGCGTTTCAACTCGCCGGGCAATGAGGACTCAGCCTCCAGGAGCAGCCTCCGGGCCGCACCCGCAAAACTCTCGGGAAGCATCTCCAGAAGGATGAGCTCGACGCTGTCTACGCTGACTTTTTGCCCGATCAAGGGATCCTTGGAGTTCCTCGCCCGCGCGTAGGCGACGCTTGCGGCGCGGGCCAGATCGCGATCCACGTCATCCAGGCGTGTTCGGATGGGAGTCAAGCGGGCATAGTAGCGATATCTCGCCAAATAGGAAAGCTCCGCCTCTGCTCCTCGAAAGTGCTCGTACTGATAGAGAAGATCTTCCTCAAGCGAATCGAGACCGCGCAACCGCGCCAGCGTGGCATACCACTTGAATGCCTTGTGCAGGTACCAGCCGCGCGTCTTGTACAAACGGTCTTCGCCTTCGCTCTCAGCGAAGATATTGAAGCTCAGCTGGTTGAACATCTGGATGTAATCTTCGCGCAGTTGCGTTATGACGTCGGACCAAAGCAGATTTGCCGACTCCAGGTGTTCATTGAGCGACCACTCAGGAAAGTACGAGAGGTGGGGCGAGTAGCCGCCATCCTCATGAAGACTGCCCCGCACAAACCCGGGGGTCATCGCAGTGAGAAAGAAGTGAAACCCGTGAATGTCCCCGGTCCGGATGTCGCGCAGTTGCACCTGGGGCTCTCCGTGCGCATCCTTCCCGAACATCACAGGATGGAGCGAGTGTTTCTGCAGTTCTTCCGTCAGGTTCTGCTCAAGCAGCGACTTGAAGCCCGCCCGGTGGCCGATCTCAGTTGGCAGAAAGATGCGCCAATCCAGATCGCGTATGTAATCCCAATCCACCAGCCCCCAGCGGTTGACGGACAAACCCAGGCTTCCATAAGGGGAAATCGGCGTCTTTCCCACGTATTCCAGAAGATGCGGGCTCGTGGCAGAGTACGCGCCAAGCGTCTCATCCACAACCGTGCGCATGAAAGGAATCAGCGCAATGTCCTGGGAACCGCCGAATCGTTCCTTCGGCATCAGAAAAGGTTCCTCTCCCACAAGGTTGCGATGTGCCCCAACCTTGGGCTGAATCCGTAGCTCCTGAAATGACAGGCTCTCCGCTGCGCTTCGAAAAAGGAAGTCCAGGGCTCCGGCAAGATGCGGATTCCGCGAGCAAAGAGCGCGCAGAGTTTGCTGCTCGATTGATGCGTTGCTTCTCGCGGAAGGTGGGCGCGTCACCATGGCTTTTGCCGGGCGGCTGTCTCATTGTAGACTTCCGGGGCGCAGCCGCTGGATCGGGTAACCACCAATCAATGATCGCTGTTCTCTGCGCGCTGTTTACTGCTCACGATAGCTGACAGCTAGCTTTTCTCCGGCCTCACCCGTCGCGCCAACGCCCACTTCAGCTCGTCGATACCCGCGCCGGTAACCGCGGACACCGCGTAAAACTCGAGCTTGCGGCGCTTGGCATAAGCGGCCAGCTTCTTGAGCTTCGCCGGGTTCACCGCGTCGATCTTGGTGGCGACGACGATTGTGGGCTTTTCGGCCAGCGGGTGCTCCTCGCCGGCGCTGAAACTCGCCAGTTCGTTCGCGATCACGCGGAAGTCTTCCACGGGATCGGGCCGTCCCGACGCGTCCGAGACATCGACCAGATGCGCCAGCACGCGCGTGCGCTCGATGTGGCGCAGGAACTCGACGCCCAGTCCCGCGCCCAGATGCGCGCCTTCAATCAGTCCCGGCATGTCGGCCACGACGAAGGATTGCTGCTCGGGCTCCTCGCCGACCGTGACCACGCCCAGATTGGGCTCGAGCGTGGTGAAGGGATAATCGGCGATCTTGGGCCGCGCCGCGGAGATGCGCGAAATCAGCGTGGACTTGCCCGCGTTGGGATAGCCGACCAGTCCCACATCGGCCAACAGCTTCAATTCCAGCCGAAGGTTGCGCTCCTCGCCCGCGCGGCCCAGCTCGTGCTCGCGCGGCGCCTGATGCGTGCTAGTGGCGAAGTGCTGGTTGCCGCGTCCCCCGCGTCCACCCTTGGCGATCACGATGCGCTCGTCGGGCTCTTTAAAGTCGTGCACCAGCTCGCCGGTCTCGACGTCGAAGAGCGCGGTGCCCACCGGAACCTGCAGCGTGATCGAGCGTCCGTCCTGGCCCGTGCAGTTCGATCCCATGCCGTGCTCACCGCGTTGCGCCTTGTGCTCCGGGTTGAAGCGAAAGTGAATGAGCGTATTGTGGCGCTGACTGGATTCCATCACCACGTCGCCGCCGCGGCCGCCGTCGCCGCCCGAGGGACCGCCGCGCGGCACGAACTTCTCGCGGCGAAAGGCCATGCAGCCGTTGCCGCCGTCGCCGGCTTTGACGCGAATTTTGGCTTCGTCGATGAACATGGAAAGGCAGGGACCAAGGCAACAAGGGACCAAGAAAGCCGCGGGCCGTGAGCTGCCATGGCGGGCGCGAATGCGTTACCCCGTCTTCTCAGTGTATCGAACTGCCGAGGCCGGCCACGCTCTCTCAAACCGCGGCATTCCTCGCCGAGCTCGATCTGGCGGACATTGAAACCGAAGCCGATTCGCCAAGGCTTCGGCAATCGGTTGTCATAGCTCTGGCGCGCAGCTATGGCTTGACCGCCTGCGGCGCGATGTACCTGGAGCTTGCCCTGCGCCGAGGCGCTCCGCTGGCCACCTTCGATTCACAATTAGCAAATGCGACGCGCAAGGCCGGCGAAAGGGTCTTCGGGGACCGGCCGTGACGCTTTTTATTTCTCGCCCTGCTGCCTGAAAGCCGGGTTGGTCTGCAGCCCTTTCAGTTCAGTCTTAATGGCATCAGGTGTATCGGGCGAGGCGATGAGGAAGTCGATGTAGTCGGCGGCAAGCCGTCTGACGGCTCAGTGCATCCCTTCCGGCGGCTTGAGGTGGTTCGTCGGCTTCTTGAACAGCCACGCGGCGCAAGCGCAGATCAGGGCCAGCACGGCGGTCCAGCGGAAGACGTCGATATACGCAAGCATGGCCGCCTGCTGCTGCATGAGGCCGTAGAGCAGGCCGAAGGAGCCGGGGCGCGCGGCAGCGGGGCCCACGTGGTGGCCGAGATACTGGGCGATCATGGCCGACTTCTGCTGCAGCACCGCGCCGGAGGGCGCGAGGTGCGCGCTCAGATCGGTCTGGTGCAGTTCGGCGCGGCGGATCACGGCCGTGGTGGCCATGGCAATTCCAACCGAGCCGCCGATGTTGCGCAGCATATTCCCAAGGCCGGTGGCCGCACCCATGTTCTTGTTGGTGATGGTGGCCATCATCATCGTCGACATGGGAACGAAGACGAAGCTGAGGGCGAATCCCGTGAGCATGATGGGAAGCAGAAGCGTGTAAGGGCCGATGGAAAGGTCTACCGTACCGAAGATAAACGAGCAGACGGCAAAGCCCAGAAAGCCGGCGCAGAGCAGCTTGCGGTTGTCGATACGCGAGCCGAGGAAGCCGATAAGGGGCGAGCCGATGAACGATCCGATGCCGCGTGGGCCCACCACCAGGCCGGCAGTGAATGCCGTGTAGCCGAGGATCTCCTGGTAGTAGAGCGGCAGGATGGCGATGGTGATGTAGATGCACATGCCGAGCATGGTGATCATCAGACAGCCGGTTCGGAAGTTCCGGTCCTTGAGCACGTGCAGGTCGACGAGGCTTCTGGGATTGGTCCAGGAGTGCCAGATCCACACCAGGAGCGAGACCACCAGCGCGGTCACGGCCCAGCGCACCCAGACGGCGCTGAACCAGTCGTCCTCCTGGCCCTTGTCGAGCACGATCTGCAGGCAGCCGGTCCAGACCACCAGCAGGCCGAAGCCAATGTTGTCGAAGGCGCCCACTTTGGCGTTCTTGATGTAGGGCGGATCGTGGACGAAGCGGCTGATCATGATGACCGCGAGAATGCCGATAGGGATGTTGATATAGAACGCGTAGCGCCAGCTCCACGTGTCGGTAAGCCAGCCTCCGAGCGTGGGGCCGAGAACCGGCGCGAGCACGATGCCCAGGCCGTAGGCGGCCATGGACATGGAGCGTTTCTCGATGGGGAAGCTTTCCAGCAGGATGGACTGCGAGAGCGGTTGCAATGCGCCGCCGCCCGCGCCCTGCAGAACCCGCGCCAGCAGGATCACGGCCAGCGACGGTGCAGCGCCGCAGAAAAACGACGCGATGGTGAAGAGAATGACGCATGTCAGCAGGAAGCGCTTGCGTCCAAAGCGCCGTGCGAACCAGTTCGATGCGGGCAGAATCACCGCGTTCGCGACCAGATAACTGGTGAGCACCCACGTGGCCTCGGAGTTTGAGGCCGAGAGCGAGCCGGCGATGTAAGGCAGCGCCACCGAGGCGATGGCGGTGTCCAGCACCTCCATGAAGGTGGGCAGCATGACCGAGAGCGTGACCAGCCATGGGTTGACACCCTGGGTGAGCGGGTAGCGGGCGTGCGCGGCGGCCGTGGTCATCGAGAGCAGTTTCTTTGAGGGTAAACGATGGACTGATCTTCCCAGTGTGATTGAGGCCACCGCGGAAGGGCAGGGAACAGCGACTGCGGGACGAGCGGCCTGCCACAGAGGATTCGCCGCTATGGTTGCCGTGGGAGGAGTCTGAGTACTTCCGCTGGATCGGCTTTGGGATTTTCTAATCCGGCGGCATCGCAATGTGGCTGAGTTCCTGCATCCCGCGAGGCTGCGACCGGTGGTGTCGCTGCGGGAGTGTGCATGTACAGGGTTGAATTGATCCGGCCCAGCTATGCAGAACGCTTCCATTGCATCGGAGCGGACTGCGAGGATACCTGCTGCCAGGGCTGGAAGATCCCTGTCGATGATGATGCCTATCGGAAGTACGAGTCCCTGCCTGTGGGATCCTTGCGCGCAGCGATCCATTCCGTCCTGGAACGAACCCCCGCGGCCGAGCCCGGCTCGCCAAGCTACGCCGTCCTCAAGTTACCCGCGTCGGGCTTTTGCCCTATGTTCAACGAAGCCCGCCTTTGCCAGATTCGTGCCGAACTGGGCCCCGATTACCTATGCCGCGTCTGCCATGACTATCCTCGTGTTCCTCGCCGCATCGACGACCTCGATGAGCAGCCCCTTTCCCTCTCCTGTCCTGAAGCTGCGCGCCTCGTTCTGCTCTCCGAGTCGCTGCTCGCGCCCAGCGGCAGGCCGGGATACGCTACCTGGGATGATTCGAATCCGGGGTTCGAGCCGCTGCACAATTATTTCTGGGCCATCCGCGACTTCACCATACGCCTGATCGTCAGACGGGATTATCCGCTCTGGCAGCGGCTCTTTCTCCTGGGGACATTTTCCCGCCGTCTCGACGCTATCGCGCGCGCGGAGTCTGAGCGAAGCGTTCTGCATTTTATGCGGGAGTTCAGCGCCGCGCTGGATTTGGGAAAGCTGAACGCCGCCATGGAAAGCATTCGACCCGATCTGGAAACACAGCTGGAAATGGTGCTGCGGATGGTCAGTCTCAACAAGAAGCGCGATGTGGCTCCGCGCCTTGCCGACTTGCTCACTGCCTTTGCAAGTGGCATTGGCTTGAGCCGCGACGCGCGGCACGCCGATCTGATCGCGCGGTATCAGTCCTCGTTCCAGAATGTCTACAAGCCCTTTTTCGACCATCATCCCCACATGCTCGAGAACTATCTGGTGAACCAGATCTTCGGTTGCCTGTTTCCCTTCGGCCTCAAGCTCACTGACCCTGCCGCCATCCCGGACTGTGCGGAAGCGTTTGCTGCGCTTGTCCTCCAGTTTGCGATGCTCAAAGGCATGCTCATCGGGGTCGCCGGATTCTATCGAGAAGGCTTCTCCGCCGATCATGTCGTCGCGACCGTGCAGTTATTGTCGCGCCACTTTGAGCACAACCCGCGGTTTCTGGCGGACGCAACCACCCTGCTCGATGAACGGAAGATGAACAATGCCGCCGGGCTCACCACGCTGCTGCGTAATTGAAATGGGCGGGCGATTGGATGTCATGTTGGCGCGCGTGCCTTCGCTTCGTGAGGGATAGAGCGGTCCCGGGACTGCGCCCCGCCAGTTGCGAAAACCGCGCAGAGCGCCATCGAGTGCTCGATCGGCGCCTGGAACGGAGGAACCGATGGACTCAGAGTCTGCGGGACCAGGGGTCCGGCTCCTGGTTGCCGTCTGTTCCCTGTTCCCTCGCCGCTCCGCCTTCTCTTGCCTCGGTCACTGCCTTCTTATTCCCTTGGTCGCTTGTTCCCTTGGTCCCTGCCCTTGACACAACCGGCCCATCCCTTGATCCTTAACAGTTCCGCTTTTTTTAACGCTTTCTCGCCAGGAGGACCCAGGTTTTGCAGGTTCGCGTCTTCTATCACGACAAATGCTTTGACGGTGCTTGCTCGGCCTCGCTCTTCACGCGCTTCCACCGTGAGTGCATCGCGCGCGGCGCCGGCTACGACTATCACGGGCTGGTGCACCGCGCCGGGGCTCTCTTCGACGAGAGCGACTTCACGGGCGACGAGAATGCGATTGTCGATTTCAAGTACTCCGACTCGCCGCGCATCACATGGTGGTTCGATCACCACCAGTCGGCGTTCCTCACCCCGCAGGACCACGAGCATTTCCTCGCCTGCCAGCGCGACCCTCCCTGCGCGGCGCGCAAGTTCTTCGATCCCCACTACATTTCCTGCACAAGCTTTATTGCGCATATCGCCTCCACACGCTTCGGCCTCTCTTTAGCGCCCGTGGCCGACCTGATCCGCTGGGCCGACATTGTGGATGGCGCAAAGTACGAGAGCCCCGAAGCGGCCGTTGAGATGGCGGCGCCCGCCATGAAGCTGACACTCATCATCGAGTCCACAGAGGATCCCGCGTTTATTCCCCGCCTGATTCCGCTGCTCACCGAGATTCCGCTCGCCGAAATATTGGAGCAGCCGTTCGTCGCGCTGCTCTTGCCGCCGCTGCTCGAGCGCCATCAGCAGGCCCTCGAACTCATTCACAGCCGGGCCGAAGAGCGCGACGGCACCATCTTCTTCGACATCACCGACCATCCGCTCGAAGGCTTCAACAAGTTCATTCCGTACTACCTGTATCCGCATGCCACCTACTCCATCGGCCTGTCGAAGTCGAGTTTCCGCACCAAGGTGGCCGTGGGGTCGAACCCCTGGACCAGGACCGACCCCGCAAAGATGGTGAACCTGGCCGAGATCTGCGAGCGCTATGGCGGCGGCGGCCATGCACGCGTGGGCGCCATCAGCTTCCCTCCCGACCAGGAGGCCAAAGCCCGCGTCGCAGCCGCGGAGATTGTGGCCGAATTGAGAAAGACCGGGATTTAGGATCGAGAACAGGAGTGCGGAAATGCCATGCCGATGTTCCCCTTCGATGCGATCCTCTTCGATGTAGGCGGAGTGCTGCTGACCAACGGCTGGGACCACGCGGAACGCGCGGCCGCGGTGGCGCATTTCGGCCTGGATGCGCAGGATCTCGACGCCAGGCACTTCGCGACGATGGAGGCCTGGGAACGCGGCGAGATCGATCTCAATCAATACCTGAACGCCACTGTCTTCTATGAGCCGCGCGCGTTTTCGCGCGACGAGTTCTTCGCATTCATGCGCACCCAATCGCAGCCGCTGCCCAATGGCGCTTTAGAAATCCTTGCCGAGCTGGCCGCAGCCAATCCTTGTACGATCGGCGCCCTGAACAACGAAGCGCGCGAGACCAACGAGTACCGCTTCAGCCGCTTCGGCCTGCGCCGGTATTTCAGGGTCGCGTTCAGCTCCTGTTACGTGGGACTGCGCAAGCCGGACCCGGCGATCTACCGTCGCGCCCTCGATATTCTGGGCAGCGCGCCCGGGCGCGTTCTCTTCATCGACGATCGCGAGGAAAACGTCGCCGCAGGCCTGGCGGCGGGAATCAATACGATCCGGTTTACGGGTGCGGATGCGTTGCGCGGCGAGTTGGAGCGGTTGGGAGTGCTTTGAAAGACAGCTTCTAGCTTCTAGCTGCTAGCTTGTTCGTGATAGAGCTTGCGTTCTTGCCACCCCGGATCGCAAAAGCGGGACTCGGGGGCAGGCGCAGTGGATAGGAAAGATCAGGCATAACTCAGCGCTTCCACTCTCTGGCTCGTATGCGCGCGCGGTCGAGGACGAGCCGCAGCAGATAAACAAACACCAGAAGATTGATAGTGAGCAGGCCGGCGCGGAACCAGGTGATACGGCGAAAGATTTCGAAGATCTCCCAGGGAAGAAACGATGCGGTAATGGCGAGGGTGAGAAACTCGCCCCAGGCCTTTTCGAGGTAGAGGCCGATGCCTTCGATGAGGGTGACGGTCGCGTAGCAGTAGGCGACAAAGCCGATGCGGAGCAGCAGGGGATCGTTGAGGAGCGCGGCCCTGTCGAGGATGAAATTGACCAGATGCGACTCCGGGTTGAAGCGCAGATGGCGGGCAAGGAGATCGATCTGGTCGGCGATGTCCTTGTGCAGCAGATGGTGTGCGCCCATGCCGATGGCGAAGAACAGAAGCGCATGGAGGAATTTGTAGACCGCGATCAGGAGCAGCAGGCGATTGCGGCTTCCGGATCCGGTGCGGGCTGGGAGGCGAAATCGGGCCATGGAGGGAGTGAATCGCTGCTCTTCAAGGGTAAATGACGCCGGCGAGTCAGCGAGTCGGCATGGAAGAGAGTTCGTGGCTTCCCGCCCTTTTCCGCAATAAGCGCGGAAAAAATGAGGCACGGTGGCAATATTTCGTTGCCGGATCAATAGACTGGCAAACGATCCACGCCGATCCCCAAAGGAAAAGCCCGGAGATCTCCAATCAATCTCTGCGGATCGCTTCTGCGCACGCCGTACGCCGACAGCGGACAGCGGACAGCGGACAGCAAACAGCGAACCGCCGACAGCGATCAGCTCATCGCCGGCAGCCGCTTCTCAGTAGATTCTGAAATACCCGCTGGCGTGCAACATGCTCATCAGATAGAGCATTCCGTCGTAGTAACGCCCTTCCCCGCTCGGCACCGGCAGCTTCCACAGAGCATCCACAAAGGCCCTGGCATTGGGTCCATCCGTCGCCGCCAGGCTGCCCACGGCGGTGGTTGCCGCCAGCCCCGGCGAGTGGTGATGAACGAGCGACTGCCCGTCCAGCGTGTAGCTGCCGTCAAACTCGTCGATGCCCTGACCGGCCAGGAATTTCTGCATCTTGTCGCTCAGCACGGTCTCTTCGGGGTCTTTGCGCCACCACGAGTAGTCCACGCTCCAATTGCTGATGCTGCGCCATGAGTCGTAGGCGAATGGAAACGGCTTTCCATCCCAGCCCGTGGCCGGCGAAGCATCGAAGTTGCTCCGCTCCGGCGTCAGTCCGGTCTCGGGCCCCGTCACCTTGGCGAAGAAGTCGCGGCTTACGTCCGCCGCCTTGGCCCAGAAG
>Ga0326727_10004152_pt1 | contig 44251 bp, 37 predicted proteins | sample MB2enrmetagenome_FD_207643 | JGI IMG/M metagenome (GOLD analysis project Ga0326727, IMG submission 207643) | Lab enriched peat soil microbial communities from McLean, Ithaca, NY, United States - MB29MY | ecosystem: Environmental > Terrestrial > Soil > Wetlands > Peat | place: USA: New York... | reverse complement strand
GGCACCTTTTGGAGCGGGGTATAGCGTGGATGGTGAGATTCTTTATAGGGATCATTGCGCGCCGCGTTGTAACAGCAAATCATCGACCAGCGCGGATGGTCAGAATGGTTCTGATCGGACCGGTGCAGAAGGTTGCAATGGAAGAACAACGTATCACCCGGTTCCATTTCAACGTAGACCAGTTCCAATCTCTTCCGAATCTCGCCCACGCGTTCCATATCCGCGCCGGCCTGTTGGCCCGTCAGGACGTGGTCAATGCGCCCGAGTTGGTGCGAGCCGCGCAGGACCTGCATGCATCCGTTCTCCCTGGTAGCCGGATCGACCGCGATATAAGCGCTGCAAAGCAACGGAAACAAAACCCCGTTTCGGTACCAGTACCCATAGTCCTGGTGCCACGTCCAGGCGCCACCGACCTTGGGATCCTTCATAATCATCTTGGAATGGTAGTGGTACACCTCGCCGCTCAAAAGCTTTTCCGCGGAATTGACCACGGACTCCGAGCGCGCGAACATTCCGTACAGCGTGTCGCCGGGATGGTTCCACAAGGAGAGGCGTGTGATTCCACCTTCTCCATCCTTTCTGCCGAACGAATGCTGATCGAGTTGCCGGTCTTCCTTGGCGGCGCGCTGGAGCAGCCCCACCTCCTCCGCGTCGAACAACCCTTTGGCCAACACATAACCGTTGGCGTGGTAATCGCGCACCTGCTGGTCGTTTAGCGGACCTTTTGCCATGAAAACGCCCTCGCCGTGAAAGTTAAGGAATTTGCCTGAATTTGGAGTGTAAAACCGTGCGCAAGCGCGTGTCAACACATTCCACGCTCTACGCTTCGGCCAGGTGAAAACCTTACATCACTCGTTCCGCAAGCTCTGTGCATCCTGAAGATCGATGCGCTGCATCATCCCTTTACGGTTGCTGAAGTAGGATTTCAAGGCGCCGCCCAGTCTGGCAGGGACCTCGACCACTTGATTGTAGGCCATTTGTCGCCAGGAAATCGGCCCCACGCGTGGAACGAGGCCAGTGCCCCACTGGAAGATGAACGCCAGGTTCCAAAGGATCAGGGCGCCGATCACCGGCGCAATCACTGCGAATGCCGTACGCCCCTGCTTAAACAAGTGCGTGCCTTCCTGAAGGGTGACGGCAAGGCCGAGAATAAAAAAGGGAGTGAGCGAAATGAAGAACCGGTTGCCAAACGATGAGAGCCCGTGCCAATCCGTGTGACAAGCCACAATGTAATACAGCGCCACCACGGCGGCGAGCGAATAAACGGCCAGTTCCCGGTCGTATTTACGAAGAAGCACTAAGCCCGCAATGGCGGGGATGACGATGGGCGTCCAGGTGATTAACCCATGGTTGGACGAAACGAGCGGTTGCCAGAGTGCCGGATGAATCCAGTGGGAAATATCCAGGTTATCGTATCCAAGTTCCAGGAGATGGCCATTAATGATCTGCCGCGTAATGAGTGTCGGCAGGAAAGCGACCAGGGTCGCGGACGTGTAAGCGATGTTGGCTATGAAAAGACTGCGCGCACCTCCCCAGTCATGCCCGGGGGCTCGCCAGTATCGCCCGTAACCATGCAATGACTCGAGGAGAGGCACCAGCAGGATCGCGATATTCAGATAATAGATATCGAGCAAGAGACCCGACAAAAGGCCGAGAATAATCCACTGAACGAAGGATCGTTGGTGGCGAGTCCGGTGCCAATACCAAATGAAAAGTGCGGCGGCAAACACCGAATGCGCGTGCGAATAGGAAGGAATAAAATACATGTAGACAGGCAGAGAGCTGGCAAACCACATGCCGAGCGTGGCCAGGAAACTCCATCGCTCCGGCACGTAAGAACTGGCAAAGCGGAAGGAAAGGCAGAGCCCCACAAAAGCGTATAGGGCCGTCGCCAACCCCATAGTGACAGTGTAGGGTTTGGAGAAGCCGTCGGCCGAAACGTTTAAACCGAGTCGCTTCAAAACCAACATACCGGCATGGACAGGAACGAGGAAGGGCGCCCAGAGCATGGGCGCGCCCACCGCATAGTCATTCCTTACATGTCCCGTAGTCGTGTAAAACCCGGGAGCGATTTGACCTTGCGGATTGACGCTATAGATACGAAAACTAAGATTGGCGTGGCGCCAATCGCTCTCAAAGTTCAAATCGTGCTGGACTAATAGTGATCTTACATAGGCATAGTAGCTTACGCCGTCGCCACGCACCCACGGGTTAGAAAGCGGCAAGGTTATCGCAAAAATGATACCCAAAACTTTAAGATAATTGGATCGCTTCATGCAGATAAGTCGTTCCCTGAATCCGGCCCCACAAGAAAGATTGCCGTGGAAAAACTCAAGATCGGGCCGGCCACGTTGAAAAGGGCGCGGGTCGTATTGCCCGCTGCATTGTTGTATGCTCCAAGGAACAAGGCACCACAAAACGCCGCCCCTGAGGCCAGAACCCAGGGCCGGGGCAAGCAGCGCAAGCGCAGGATTCCCAGCGGGAGCAGCCAGATAAAGACATACCAGAAAGTGTGGTCGAGAATGCACCCTCGCAACCCGGCAAGGAATCCGACACCAGCATGCATGTACTCAGCAAACTCCCAGGGCCAAATCCACCCGCCAGCGACAACGGACATGGCGATGGTTACAGTGGAAAGGCTCGAAACTGCCAATGCGCAGACCCAGACGAGGCGCGAGAACCGCCGGTGGATCTGTTGCATCCCGGCTAACCACCACCCGATCGCGAACAGCGTGGAAAGTGGAGCGAAGGTCTCCTTGGCAAGGGCGCCCAACACGCCCCAGAGCGGCAGCAAAAACCAGCGCTCCGTTAGCAGCGACCAAACCACGGCCATCACAAAGCAGCCTTCTCCGGAATCGATCAGTCCAACCAGATTGAGGTTGGAGACAGCAAAATTCAGCAGGTACAAGGCGGCGGCCAGTAAAGCTGTGGAATAATTAAACCCCAACCGGTGCCCGACAGTCACCAACAGACTGGTGGTGCTAGCGGTGAAGAGCGCATTCGCCATCAGCAGCCCCAAGAGGGCGGGATCGCAGCTTTGCGCCCGGCCTTTCGCCAGCCAATAAAACGGCTTGGCGACGTAAGGCACGAGCATGCGGTAATAGTTTTCCGACGGGGCGAGGCGTGCAAGGTGGCCGCGTGCCTCCGCAGCTTTTTGGGGTTGGCCGCCCATGACGATATCGCGGTAGACAGCGACGTCAGAGGTTCCCTCTAATTTCGCGGGGTCATAGCGGTTCAGGGCCGGGTATCCCAAGCCCAGGCAGATCACGAAGAAAAGTAGCCATAACAATCCCCGGCGTGCGAGCGTCATCGAGGCGTTCTTTTCTTTGCTTTGGCCGCGCTCTCCAACCACTTCACACATACGTAGTTTACTTTTTTGTAGACTGGCTACCACCTGGTGAGATCATTCCACTCTGACCGTCTCAGGTAAAGCTCCTTGTCACCAGACGGCTTCGACGTGAACTAGAATCGCCAATTCCGCACTCGGACCGCACTCCAGTATACACGCGGCGCCATGGCGTGGCCTGCGTTTTCGCCACTCTCGCGGCACCTGAGAACCAGACCACGGCCAATGTTTTATCCTTCTGCCGCTGGGGTGAAGACCTACAGGTTATTTATGGGGGAAAGATTCCCCGGGGCAACTGTGTTCAGAGGGGCGTTCGTTCCACAAAGCGTCCGTCGTCCCCCGCATTTCACGTTCGCTGGAAATCGGTGCCGCATTCGTGGAATCATGGGAGCCTGAATCCGAAGACGTTCTTAAAACTCACCACGACTGCGGCGGACAGCAGCGCCGACAGGACCGCTCCCCCCCAAAGCAAGCGCCGGTCGCGCGGAATCCAATCGCGCATTGCGAACAAAAGCAACGGCAGACCCGGCGCCAAGTACCTGTCAAAGGCCAAAACAATATCTATATCATTATACGTAATCAAGAATAGAGTATAGATCCAGGCAAAAAGGGCTTCGGATTGATACAACGAAAACAACTGCCGGTTTCGGGGGAGGCAGGTCGCCGCTATCCCAATCAACGCGACGACCAGCCAGACTGCGGAGAAGACAAAAAAGGTCCACCGTATTTCATGAAAGGCTATGAAATAGCTGGGAATCAAGGCGCCGAAAGGATAAGTGAGTGGCCACCCGCGAGGCCCCCAGTGACTTCGGTAAGCGACGAAGTTGGCGAAGGGGCTTCCCAAGATGAGCCACAGGGGAAAAGCGTAGAGCACTCCGATGGCAAGGCCAATCAGCGTGATGACGGCCAGTTGCCGCCAGCTTTTTCGCTTGGCCAAGACGGCTGCAAAGCTCAGCAAGGCGAATACTCCCACCGGCCGGACCGTTGTGCTGAGCGACGCCAGCAACGCGGCGGTGTTCCACCGGCCGGAGCGTACCGCCAGGAAGGAAGCATACAACAAGCACATAAACAGCGGTTCGCTGCCCCCCTCCACCGAAAGCGCAATCCACTGGTAATTAACGAAGATGAAAACTGCGGCAACCCAGCCGCCGTAAAGACGATGGACCAGAACACACGCGGCCAGCGACCCCAGGATCGAAATCATAACTAATGCCATGGGTTCCGGCATTGAAAACAATTTGGAAATCCCCGCAATGGCATAGGGAAAACCCCAAAAGTGCTGGGGCATTTCGTGGCCCGAAAGGTTCCCTTGACGAATAATTGCGGCTATTTCCAGATATTTTTCTCCATCGAACCAGGGAGCCCTTGCATCCCAAAAGTTGCTCAGCCTGCAAACCATCAAGAGGTGCACAGCCAACACCACGGCGAACATCAGGAGGACTTCCGGTAGTGATGGCTCCTTGGGGGCGGGAGGCACGGCATTTTCCACCTCCCCTACGGGCATTGCGCGGAACCAGGATTTCGCTTTGGAAATCATGAGAAGTTGTGGGAAGCCTCGCTTCCAACTGTTTTACCGATGCAACATTAGCACCGTTGGAGACTCCTTGAGAACCGCAGAAAAGTTTAACTTGGCGCGAGCATTGGGGAACATTTAATGCACAAGCAGGTGATACACGGTGCGCACGTTCAAGGCGCTCGCGGCGCTCAGAAGTCCCGCGATCACACTCATGGGCAAGATGACCCAAGCCGTAAGGAGGCGAGACCGAATTCCCAGGATACTCTGCGGGATGATGGGGGTGGAATAGCGCGGATAGGCTTCATACGCCGCATGCGAATTGTAGCTGACGCAGAATGCCGCGAACAGGAGGTAGAAAATCCACTCAACCTGCCCTGCGGGATTGGCAAAGGCTTTGTGCCGACTCTTCCAGAGGGTTACAAGGCCGAGAATTGTGAGCAAGATGTAAAAGCAGATTTTTGCATCGTTCGTCCAAGGCGACACATTCTCCAAACCTGCACGCAACAAAGGGTAGAATGGCACCGCAACAGGGAGCATGCCATACCAGTCGAACGCGTATCCGTTAAACGGAGCCCAAGGATCCTTTGCCAGAAAGATCAGCGGCGCGAGATAAAGTGCTCCCAGAACGGTACCAACAACCGCCGCCCTTCCTAAATCTCGCCATCTGCGGTGCCAAACGAGAACGGCTGCCAAGGTGAAGGGTAGAAAGACTCCCGTCGGGCGCACCGTTGTCGCCAGGAGCGCGCAGGCGAATGCGCTCAAGGTGCGTTGTTGCCTCCACAACCACAGGGAAACAAAAAGAAACATCACGAAGAATGGCTCACAGCTACCCTGGCACACTTGGTTTGTATACTCGACCCCTACAAAGGAAAAAATGGCCGCGATTGGCCATCCCCAGAGCCGCCCACAAAAAAACACTGAAAGTGCACCGCAAGCGAGACCTAGGATGGGTAGACATCGTGCTACGGGTACGCCCGTCAGAATTGACACCAGTGCAACACAATATCCAGTGCCACGATAGAATTGCCGGACTGCTTGCAGATCGGATCCAGAAAACCGCCATTCCACCGTGGCTTGGGCGATCGTGAGATAAGCAGCGTTGTCACCATGAGTCCGGCTCATTTCCCAGTAGTTTCGAACCCGCGTTACAACCACGATAAAGGTCAAGCAGCAAAGGATATAGCTCGTAAAAGCGATGCGAGCGGAAATCTGGCGCGGATAAACCTCAGCGCCGTTTTGACCTGTTTCGCCTTGATTCTGCTCATTGGGATTCGGCGCCATTCCTGGCAATTTTAGCATCCTTCAAGGCGCTCTGGAACGACCCTGGGGCTCCCCAAGGCAGACTCTATTACCGGGCGGGGCGGTTTGATCCACGCGACAACGCTCAACTCTCAGCGATCCGTTCTCGGGAACCCTGCCCGGCGTGCGGAAGGCAACCACGACCGCGTTGCTGCTCTCATAAACGGTCTCCGCACAGGAGAGAGTGGGCTGCGGCAAAGAGGGGTTCGATCCAACTGTGAATCGATACAGTGGCCCCCGTCCTCGGAGGTCGTCCAAGGTAAATACTACGGGCCGTGGCGCGTAGTAGGAAGGAATACGTGAATTCACAACGTAGAGCACGGCATCCGCCGGTAAAATGCGGTTAAGAACGCGAAACTCTTCTGTAAACGCGACGTATTCCTTCAGGAAGGAGTCTCGGCTTTTGATCCCCGCGTCGACCATGACGAATGGCACTGCGTAGTAGACCTGCAAGGCCAGCCACGGAAGGCACATTGCGAGGAGGACTATCCACCATCCCCGGGTGAGGCGAGCCCCCAGCCGGGACGGCCAGAATGCCCATGCGCCCAGAATGAGCACCACATACTGGAGTCCCCCCAGGAATCGAAACTCATGCGGCAAAAGCCAGTAAATAAGCAGAGCCTGCCCGCAGACGAGCCCGACAACGATTCTATAGGGGCTCCCGCGACGCAAAGCTGCAATTGCTACAACGCCAAACGCGGCAACGACTCCCACCGAGACTGACGGGACCAACCAACTGAGGTGCGTCCTCCAGCCCTCCGGTCCGACCATTCTTGCGAAATCCATTCGCGCAACAGTTTCCGGCCCGAAGTAGTGGGAGTGAAACAACGTGGCCGTTGCCAACCCCAACGGTGATCCACATTGCAGCGTGGTCCACAATAGGATGGGACCGTAAAATGCGCCCCAGACACCCAAGGCAATTCCCGTGGACTTCCTCCAGCCAAGGTGAGCTGCGGCGCGGGAGGCACCGATCAGAGTAATCGTCGCTGCCACGGGCAGATTCGAGATCTTGGTCGAAACAGCCGTATAAGCGGCAAGGCAAAGGAGAATGAGTTTCATCTTCGGCTTCAGCTCACCGGTCGGGGTATCGGGCAGCAGGGCGAGGAGACAGGCGGTGACGGTGGCAAGATCTCCAAGCGCGTGAGGTCCACTCGTGACGTACCACACCGCCGGATAAAGCCCAACCGCCGAGATTGCGCCCGTCATCCAACCGGCCGTCGGGCTCCCAGTCAGGTCTTTGGTCACTCCTGCCACCAAAAGAATCAGTGCGACACCCAGACCCCAACTCACCACGTTGCCGGCCTCGGGAAATCCGGCTGCGTGTTCGATCGTGAGGCCCAATTGAAAGGCAGTTTGCGGGAAGATCGCCGCTTCAAACGGTTGACGGTAAAGATGGAGCCCGCCATCTTGCAAAACACGCTTGGGTATCAGCATGTGGTAGTGCAGTTCGTCGATTTTAGTGGAAGGCGCAATGGCGATGAGGAGGTTGATGACACAAGCGACCACGATCACGGCGACGAGCCAGCGTTCAGGGCGAATCGCTACTTTAAACCGGTAGAGGGTGGACATACTCTGCCAGCACGCAAGCAGCGCGCCGCACCCGATCACGACCGCGCCCACCCCCACTACCTTCACCCCCCCAACGCCACCGCCAAGAAAAAGAACCAACATCACGGCCAGATCAATGATGGCCACACCGCTCAGCAGAAACAGCGCGAGACGCCAGCGACTGGGAATGGGTCCCAGAAGACGGATGAATCCACAACCTACGCCGACAGCAGCAATCAGGCCGAGCAAGCCTCCTGCTATGGTCCCCAATGAAGCCATGAAGTTGTCGTGTCCGCCCCAGACCTAATCAGTCAAAGTCTCTGAAAACTCCGACCAAATCCGGGGAGAGAAGGGCAGAGTTGAATCCTGCCCCCACCCCGCCGCAGCAGGCCAGGTGTCGGGGCTATGCGGTCCGCGTGACCAGCTTTTCCTCTGGCTATTGTTTCTTTCTCCTGGCCAAAGCCCGGCGTGAGGCGTCTTGGGCAATCCTAACCGGCAGCAACAGCAGCGATTTGATCACCCGAAGTGAAATGTAGCACCGCAGGGCCTCCCGCACCTGTCGAAGTGCGATTGTAATATCACCCTCGCCACATGCCCACGAAGCTTCGTTCAGAGCACGCAGCGAAATGAGTTCTCGGGCTTTTCGTGACATGCTCTCCACCCGCTCGGCAGGTAAGAGTGGACGAATCACCGCGAGGCAACGCAGGTCATCCGCGACGTTTTCGACCGATTTCACCACCAAGGCCGTTTTGGAGTGGGAGTGAACACGCCAGGCTGCCAGGATTTGGGGTTCGTACCAGATAGGATAGTGCGCCGTAACTCTCGCCCACATTTCCCAGTCTGCCGCGGAGGAAAGCTCCCTCCGAAATCCCCCCAAGTTCTCGTAGACACCGCGCCGTACCACAATGGACGGAGTCGATATCCTCTGAGAAACGCCGATTTTGTCCATAAAATCAGCTAGAACCCCAGGGCTGGGCCTCTCCAGATCAGAAGTCCAGACTCTCCCTTCGTTCTCGTCCATGATCGCCCACCGGCAAAAAGCGGCCCCTATGTCATCCCTTCGTTCCAGCGCAGCCTTAAAAGTCACATAGAATCCGGGAAACACCATATCGTCGCTGTGCAGAACGTGCACCCACTCGCCCACCGACCGCCGGATACAGCAATTCCAACTGCCGACCAAGCCCAGGTTCCGCGGCTGGCGAAAAAAACTCACTCGATCGCCTCCCACTCGCCGCACTAACGCTTCCGGGTCGTCCACGGTGGAAGCGTCGTCAACAACTTCAATGTGCATTTCCTCCGCACCCGGATCCTGCGAGAGCACGCTCGCGAGCGTTCTTTCCAGATACGCTACGCGATCGTAGACAGGAATCATAACCGACCAAAACGGTCTCGGCCCGGATCGGGGTAGTGACGCAATTTCGGGAGGTGGGGGATATGTCTCCATGTAATCTTACACGAACGGTAATGGAAACGGAGCCGCGCGCCAGCAGCAGAAACACGCAAGGGCTACACCAGCGGGGGCGTCAACCGTCTCCCGGGTTGCTGGTCACCACCGCTCTGGCATCACCGCAGGCCCCCAGGTTCTTGGCGGGAGAGAAACTGGAGTAGCGCATAACGAACCATGAGCGATTCAGCAGACGATGGGTGGCCTCGTCGGTCTCCCGCGCCAACCGCGCACGCTGCGCCTGCAAATCGACAAATTGAACCGACGGAGAACTCGTCAAGGCTGTTGCCCGCCAGGTAGTACGTCAGAGATATTGGCACTTGTAGCGCCGACCTTCAGGTCGGCCGGTGCTAAGAATTCTTTTTCTCTCGCCCCCTTGGGGGAAAGGGCAGTAAATTCAAATCACCCTCTCCTCAGCCGAGGAACGGCAAAGAATTCCGATATCGGATGAATTCCGCATAATCACGAAGGTATTCTTCTTCCCGGTACGGCTGAGATGCCAGCACCAGGCAGATTGCCCCGGATGAAAAGTTCTTCAGTTCTCGCCAGATCAGGCGAGGTAGATAAAAACCGTGGTAGCTCCGGTTCAAAGTGAAGGTCCTTTTGTTCGAACCATCGTCCGCCTGCACCTCAAAAGACCCCAGAGCGGCAACAATCACCTGCTCCAGTTCCTTGTGCGCGTGGCCTCCACGTGACTCTCCCCCCGGGACGTCATAGAGGTAGTATACGCGGGCGATGTCAAAAGGAACATCCTTCCCGCCTTCGACCGGCGTGATGCTGCCGTGCCCGGAACGCGCGATCCGGGGCAGATCCAGCAAACGGCAGTCGTCGACCGTGGTCATTTCCTCTTCCCGTGACGCGTGAAATCTTGATACTCGCGCAGGTAGTCCTTTTCCGAAAAAGGCTGGGACGCCAGGATGAGCGCCACCGAGTTACTGGAAAAGTTTTCGAGGCGGCGCCAAACCATGGGCGGAACGTACAGCCCGAGGTAGGATCGGTTCAGTTGCACAACGTGTTGTTCCTTGCCATCATCTATCACCACATCGAAGCTTCCGGAAACTGCAATGATGAATTCTTCCAGGGTGTAGTACGCGTGTCCATCTCGCGTCGCCCCTCCCGGAACATCGTAGACCCAGTAGACACGGCGTATGGCAAAGGGGATGTGGCGTCTCTCCTCAATAAAGGAGAGGTTTCCGCGCACGTCTTCGATCCTCGGCAATTGTACGATCCGGCAACTCGCGAGCGTCGAATTAAGCGCCTCGGCGCCTGCAGCACCGGCCGCCGGTACTCGAAGTGTGGTCATGTGTCCAAGGTCAATTCGTAGAAATCATACACCGTCGCGCGCGCGCCGTAACTCTCCTTGTTTTGGATCAGGCCGGTGTTCAACGTGTGTCCATTTTCCACGGTGGAGATGCCGAAATCAAAATAGGGTTTGTCCGCGTATACCTCATTGAGGAGTACATCTATGATGCAGTCCAACACACCGAGGCTTCTCGCTTCCTCGGTTACGCCCACGTATTGCGCGTGAGCAACGTTTCTGCTCTCGTAGATAATATACCCCCCTAACATCACGCCCATGCGCTGCGCGGTGAAAAGCTTGATATTCTCGGGGAACCGGCTCGCCAGGAGTTCGATTTCAGCGACAGAATGCACCGTCCGCACGCCGAAGCGCGCTTGTAGGTTGGCCTCAGCTATCGCCATGAACCTGCAAAACTCCTGCGTGCGCGCCACCTCCAGCCGACAGGACTTGCCGCGATTAAGGGCATGCCTCCGCCCTCGCGCCAAGGGGATCTTCCCTCCATTGACGACGGTTGAGGAAACATCTCGCCGGAACAGCTTGGCGTTGTGCAGAAACAGAGCGTAGAGGTCTTCCTCCGCGGGAAGGGTGTGATAAATGTGGGGAATCGCCTTATAAATCAGCTCCTTGACGCCCTGCCGGCGCAGTTCGTTAACCAGCGCCGAAAAAACCTCCAACATCAGAATCGTCGTCATCCTGTGGTCAGAAATGATTCCTCCGAACGTGAGCCCCCCATGCGACATTACAATGTCATCAACTCGGTTCGCGGGCATAAGAGCGACAAGCTGACCATCCTGAAAGAACAGGAGTGAGAAGTCATTAAACCTGTCGGCATGATATTCCAGGTAATTCCTTTGGAAGATGAATACGCCGTTCTTGGATTGACGAATGAACTGATCCCAGCACGCCTCGTACTTTGGCTCGTAAAGATCCACCCGAATTGGGCTTTCACGACTCATTGTTGGCGGGAAGGGCGGCTTTTCCGATAGGTGAAGTTTGATCGGCGCGGACACATTGGGTACCGGTGTCATGGGCGAGACACCGGCGGTCCCAGGTGCAGTCATTCCTGCGAAAGCGGGAACCTACTCCGCAAACCATAGGAAATGCGCCGCCGACGGAGTGGATTCCCGCTTTCGCGGGAATGACTGGTGCTTGGAGAGGGATTGCAATCCAAATGAAACCAGCACCGCACATTTTCACCCACCCGAGCGATCGAGCGTTTCTTTTGTTTGTTCGACTCACGGCCGCCTGATCAACACATCTTCGCGGCGATTCGCGAAGGGCAGGCCAGGCGCTTGGGGCAACAGATAGGCGTCGAACCCCTGGTTTCTCGCCCGGCTGATCAGAGCCAGCACCACGGAATCATCAATCTGGCGCCGTTCCAAGCGATTGAAATGCACCTCCGGCAGGGTCTGTGTATTGGTGAATCGGTGGTGGAACCTGACCCCATTGGCGCTGCTGAAGAACCGCCGGCGCTTTGAAATGTTGGGGATGTCGCCGATCAGCATTTCCGCGCCTTCCGCCAGCAGTTCCAGCGACCGATCCAGGAAATCCCAAACGTTCCCTTCGATGAAGACGCCATGTAGCACGCTGTACGTAAGCAGCACATCCACTTTCGCGGAATATTCTTCGAAAAGAGGCTCGCACTGGGGATAATAGGCCGGAAACTTTTGAATGAAATCGTCGTCGGGCAAATGCGCAAGCATCTCTTCCGAATCCACAAGCAAAAGCTTATGACCTCGTTGGCGACAGAGGTTAATCATCATATGGGGCACTTCACTACAGCCGGGGCCGACGTCGAGCACCACCTTCCCGCTCTCGTTCAGCAAAGGCAGGTTGGCGACAATGCTCTGAAAAATCAGCCCCTCCTTGCCTTCCCGGTACGAATCGGGAAACCCAATTCTCTCGTATTGGCTCAAGGACTCGTCTTGAGCCATCCTCCGCAAGTCATCGAAAGTCAGGTGGGCAAATCTTCGATAACAATCGTCCGGCAGACTCATAATTCTCCCCAGGAACGATAGGCATATCTTACGGTCACGCCGCAACCGCTCTACCCATCACATCAATACTACAGCCGGGTGAGAATACCACGCAATTTCTTTCGCCATGTCAAACCACCGACTTCAGGAAGGCCCGTTGCATTTGGCCTCTGCGCATCAGCAGCCGTGCCGAGACGGCGCCAAAGCTGTGCCAAATTCGATATGCGCCAATCCGCAGCAAGGCGGACATAAAATCCCTATCCACTAACCAATTCGGAGGGTAGCCGAGTTCCCGGGTTATCATTAGCGGCAACCGCAGGCTTTTGAAATGGCATAGACAGTGTGCCATCTGCTTCAAATCATCGCGAAACGAGGGATCACTCCGGAATACAGCCGCAGCCGCGAGAGAGGCTGATTCATTGTCCTTGAGCAGAAGAAGATACGCCGCCCTGCTCAAGTCAAGCAGCGCCTTCGTTCGGGGCTGGCCGAGTTGACCCTCCGCCACATCCGCCTCCCGGCGCAGGGAAATTATAACGTCAAGACACCACTTGAAATTCTCAAGACTGCGTTTAAGGTTGTCATGCTGTGGAGGATAAAGGGAGGTGTTGTAATCGTGATAGCGATACCCTCCCACCGCCCCCGGCAGGAATGCGGCCGGATAGCGTGCGGCCAGCCGAATCCAGAATTCCCAATCGCCATACATCAATCCAGGCTCGAACGGCCCAACCTCGGTCATGCACTTCATTCGAACCATCGTGGCGGCGCCTGCGATCCTGTTTTCCAGGATAAGCTCTTCAACCAAATCGGGGATTGCCGAAAGGTCAGATCCGAATTGTTCATGAAGCGGTGCGCCATCTTTATCGATGAAATCGGCGACACCATAAACCCACCCTATAGCGGGATGACTTTCCAAGAAGGCCACTTGGCGCTCGAGCCGATCTGGGTAGGAAACATCGTCCGAACCCTGACCACACCAGTACATGCCCCGAGCTTCCTTGATCATCAGGTTGTCGGTTACCGAAATTCCCAGGTTCCGCCGCCCGGGATGCGTGAGCACTCGCATGAACTCAGGGTATTGGCGGGCATAGCTCTCCAGGATCTCCAGGCTATCATCGGTGGAACCGTCATCGACCACGATGAGCTCGAAGTCACGGAAAGTCTGGCCCAGGATCGATTCCAAGGTTGCGGGCAGGAAACGAGCGTGGTTATAGGAGGCAATGCAAACGCTGACCATGGGGATGCGAGCCATTTCCTTCGCCATGTCAAACCACCGATTTCGGGATGGCCCGTTGCATTTAGCCTCTGCGCATCAGGAACGGCGCCAAATTCGATGGGCGCAAATCCGAAGCAAGCCGGACATAAAATCCCTATCCGACAACCAGTTCGGGGGGTACCCGAGTTCTCGGATCAACATGAACGCCAGCCGCAGACTTTTGAAGTGGTATAGAAAGTGTGCCAGTTGCTTCAAGTCATCGCGAAACGAGGGGTCACTTCGGAACACAGCCGCAGCCGCGAGAGATGCTGATTCCTTGTCCTTCAGCAGAAGAAGCATCGCCGCTCTTCTCAAGTCAAACAGCGCCTTCGTTCGGGGCCGACCGAGTTGGCCCTCCGCCCCATCCGCCTTCCGGCGCAGGGTAGTGAATACCTCAAGACCGTACCGGAAGTCCTGAAGAATGCGGTCAGGAGTTTCATGCTGGGGGAGAGTAATGGAGGTGTTGTAATCATGGCAGCGAAACGCTCCCACCGCCCCGGGCAGGAAGGCAGCCGGATAGCGTGCGGCCAGCCGAATCCAGTACTCCCAGTCGCCATACACCAATCCAGGTTCAAACGGCCCAACCTCGGTCATGCACGTCATTCGAACCATCAAGGGTGCGATGGTGGCAGTCAGGATAAGCTCTTCAACCAGGTCAGGGCATGCGGACAGGTCATATCCATATTGTCTATCAAGCGGTGTGCCGTCTTTGTCGATGAAATCGGCGACACCATAAATCCACCCTATATCGGGATGCCTTTCCAGGAAGGCCACTTGGCGCTCGAGCCGGTCTGGGTAGGAAACATCATCCGATTCCTCAGGGCACCAATAGACGCCCCGAGCTTCCTTGATCGCCAGGTTGTCCGTTGCCGCACTCCCGAGGTTCCGCCGCCCAGGATGCGTGAATACGCGCATGATCTCGGGATATTTGCGGGCATAGCTCTGTAGGATTTCCAGGCTATTATCGGAGGAGCCGTCGTCGACGACCACGATTTCGAAGTCGCGGAAGGTCTGGCCCAAAATTGCATCCAGGGCCGCCGGCAGGAAACGTGCGTGGTTGTACGATGGTATGCAAACGCTGACCAACGGGATGCGAGACATTGATAAGGGCACTCCCCCTGGAAGCCTCCTCTCCGGCGTATTGGGGTTCCAGGAGACAGGGCGAGCCTGGCCTGGGAGAAATCAATCGCACTTGGTGGTCACGGGCTCATGAAAACGTATGATACCCCAAATGGGGTTCCATTCGGACATGGTTCCGCCCTTGCCCGGGCGCGGCAGAATCTCAAAATGCAGCACTTCGGATGCGATGTCGAATTCGCCGAATCCCTCTCGCTCGTTGCCAGTTCCCACTCCCAGCTCAAACCAGTAAAGGCCGGGGGCAAGAGCAGGATTGACGAGCTGCAAGCGGTACGTGGCCACCTCGCCCTCTTGGATCGAGTGAACCGGAGGTCCAAAGCAGCTCCCCACGGGCGTACCATCGACTCCGTGAATGGTCAAAGAAAAGCGAAAGCTGCTTACCGCTTCGTTTCCACGAACGGTCATCCGCAGGCAGAGGTCAGCGTCTGCCGGCACCAGTTTTCCGGGAAAACCTTCGAGCTCCAAGGTCAGGAACTCTACCTGCATGCTCAACTCAGGATAGACACGCGGAACTCCTTCCATATTATATAAAGTGGAGTGGCGGTCCATCGCCCCAACCAGGTATTGATCAATGGCTTGCTGGCTGGGCCCGATCGCCTTGATGCAACCCTGATCCAGTACGATGGCCGATTTGCACAGTGCAGCAATCGCCGCCATGCTGTGGCTCACAAACAGAATCGTGCGACCGTGTTTGGCTACGTCCCCCATTCTTCCCAGGCACTTTCTCTGGAATGCCACATCCCCAACGGCCAAGACCTCGTCGACCAAGAGTATTTCCGGTTCGAGCTGGGCAGCGACTGAGAACGCCAAGCGGACATACATTCCGCTCGAGTAATACTTTACCGGGGTGTCGATGAACTTTTCAATTTCCGCAAAGGCAACAATCTCATCAAACTTACGTTCAATCTCTCGTTTACTCATTCCCAGGATGGCGCCGTTCAGATAGGTATTCTCTCGACCGGTAAGCTCGGGGTGAAACCCCGTGCCGACGTCCAGCAGGCTCCCCAGACGACCGCGTATCAGGGCGAACCCTAGAGTGGGCTTCGTGACGCGGGCCAGGATCTTCAGCAGGGTACTTTTGCCCGCTCCGTTGCGGCCGATGATGCCGACCACCTCGCCCTGGCGGACTTCAAATGAGACATCCTTGAGCGCCCAGAGGTATTGGGTCTCGCCCCTGGCGAGAGAAGGTTTGCGGGGTCCGAAAACTCGAAACGGCGCAGCAATAGCGCGGGCAAGCACGTCACGCAAGGCGAGGTAAGGCTCGCGCTCCCCGATGCGATAACGTTTGCCCAGATTTTCGACTCCAATGACCACTTCACTCATCGGCTAATCCACGTCGACGATTGTCCCTTCCCTCCTGCGGAAGAATACCATGCCGCCCCGAAGCATAAGAAGCTATGAAAGAATAAACAATTTCACGCAAAGACACCAAGGCGCGAAGACTCAGAAAAAACAAGTGGTTTGTTTTCTTTGCGCCTTGTCGACTTTGCGCCTTTGCGTGAAATGCTTTCGCTCTTCCGATGCTCAGGAGATCGAAGAAACTCCTTTTGTTGACGGAAGGCGGGGCGTTGGTCAGAATATGCCTTGAGCCCGGAACTCCGGCCAGGAACAAATTCTCGGCAGTGAAGATTAGGGTCAGGAGAGCTTCCGCCCAAGCGTGCTTGCACACCGTGCTGAAATCTGGGCTCATGAGCAATGATGGCTAAAGACCTCTTGAAGAGAATCATACCTTTCCCCGTCCGCCGCTGGGTGAGAGCACAGCTACTGCGCCTCGGGCGTCTAATTCGCCGGTTTCGGAGTCGCGCCAATATTGGTAGCTTACGACGGACAACCCCGGTCAGCGCCAACTGGGGATGGAGCAGAGGACAACCTGTTAACCGCTACTATATTGAGAAGTTCTTGGCTGAGCATGCCGAGGACGTGCGAGGACACGTGCTGGAATTCGCCGACGATGCCTACGCGCGCAAATTCGGCGGCGCCAAAGTGACCAAGGTCGAGGTACTTGACCGCCAGGAGGGAAACGCGCAGGCCACCATCGTTGCCGACTTGGCTCGGGGAGAACAAATTCCCTCCGATACCTTTGACTGCATTATTTGCACCCAGGTCCTCCAATACGTTTACGATTTACAGGCCGCTATCCGCACGTTGTACCGGGTCTTGAAACCCGGCGGCGTCGTGCTGGTCACTACCCCCGGCATCCAAAGAATTGACCCGGAGGGGAATGCGTTGTGGGGAGAGTGCTGGCACTTTACCACCCTCTCGCTGCGCCGACTGTTCGAGGAGGTCTTCCCCAAAGACCACTTAAGTTCCAAGGCTTATGGAAACGTTTTGGCGGCAACAGCGTTCCTTTATGGATTTGCGCGCGAAGACCTCCGGGGCAAGGATCTCGATTATCCCGATTCAGACTACGAGGTTTCAATCACTCTCCGGGCAGTCAAACCGCAATCGTTTCCAAAGCCGTAACAGACCTCTGCTCACAGCTTGGCCATTGCCCCCTTCTTGTTGAGACCCCTCGACGCCCTGGCATATAATCTCGGAGGTGGAGGATTTCTTGCCGGACTCGAGACCGGTCCGCGAGCGGTTCGGGACAACTGCCTCCAGATGGCAAACCTCATATGGCTGTTCCCTTCACGCTGCCCGGAAAAGTACGCGGCAATCCTAAGCCAGATCTAAACCCCGGACAGTCCCCAGCCGGAGCGACCCAGCGTTATTCTGTCGAGCTAATCACGAGCGAGGAGGGACTCTCCAGTCTCCGGGAGGATTGGAACCGGTTGAGTGAAACTGCCGAACGGCCGAACGTCTTCATGACTTTCGACTGGTTCCGGGCTTGGAACCTGCGCTACACCCAGGAGGACCGCAGCGGCCGGCGGCGACTTAACGTGCTGGTCCTGAAGAAGGACGGCGCCATCGTAGGGATATCGCCCTTGATCCGCCGGAAAGTATCCCGCTTCGGTTTTTGCGCTCGAAAAGTAGAGTTTGTCAGCGCGGATGCGGATTACAACGATCTTGTATTGGGAAACGATCTGGCGGGCCAGAGTAGAGCGATTGCAGATTTCCTCGCAGAAACGCAGAACCAGTGGGACCTGGTTGATCTAAGAGATTTACGTGCGACGGGAAACAACTTGGCGTTGATCGAAGGCGCACTTTCGCAAACTAAGCTGCTCCACCGCATTCTTCCCGAGAAGGGACGCTATCCATATCTGCAGATTGACGCTCCTTGGACGGAAATGGTGAGCAGGCGTTCCCATGCTTCGCGCCGAACATTCCGCAATCAGCAATCTCGACTCTTGAGAATGACTGCCGCAGGGCTGCGCGTTCGGATCATAGAGAATCCGCACCAAGAGCCTAGCCTGCTACAGAACCTGATCGCGCTGGAGAGCCAGAAACATGTCCACGGTGAGCCTGCGGAGCCGTTTATCGCCAAATACCCGGAAGTATTTCAATCGTTGTTTGACACCTTGGGACCCCGCGGCTGGTTATTGGTAGCTCTCATGGAGCTAGGCGAGCACCCCCTCGCCTGGCAGATCTGGTTTCGTTGCGGAAAGAAGCTATGGGGGTACCTAACTGCGTACGACCGGAGTTTTTCGCGACTCTCGCCAGGTACGATGTTGGTTCCTGCCATGATCGACTACGGTTTTACGCACGGGTACACTGAGCATGATTTTCTGCGTGGTGAGGAGTCCTACAAAATGCAGTGGGCGACCGGCTTTCATCAATCCTACCGGCTGCTGATTTGGAGGCGGCACGGGATTTCGCGGGCCCGCGCGTTTGTGTATCTCGACCTGAAAAAGGCGGTCTACCGGCTGTTTGGCAAAGGAGAATAAACGAAGCGGAAAGCCCGCATGAAGGGGAGTTGAGGAAAACGCGCGCTCAGGTATAGCTTCGCATTGGTATCCGCCTAGCCCGCGCGGCGGCCGCGAAAGAAGTGTGACTTCCCTTCAAGCGAAGTCACTCCGAATTAAAAGGAGCAGGCTTCTGTCCGAACAGAACCCCGCGGAGCTGATGACGAATCTTCAGTTTTATACGACCCCCGAGGCCGTGGAGGAATGTTCCGTTTACCGGTTGCAGCCGGAGGAAAAGCACCTGTTTGCAAAATACTACAGAAGCGGCGACCGAATTCTAGACCTCGCTTGTGGGCTCGGGAGAACCACGCTGATCTTGTATGAAATGGGCCTTTCCGTGAGGGGAATTGACGCCTCGGAAACCCTCATTAACGTGGCGAAAAGGCGATTCCCCTACCTGGACCTGGGCGTCGGCAGCTTTGCCCGCATCGAAGAACCGGATTCTGCTTATTCCCACGTGTTGATCTCTTCTAACGCCCTGGATTTGGCGTATCCCGAATCCCAACGTGACATAGCGCTCCGTGAATGTCTACGCGTCCTGAAAGCCGGAGGCACCTTCATCTACTCTTCACACAATCTCAAGGCATTGCAACTTTGGTCGCCTCGATACTGGAGGAGCGCCCCCCTCTGGAAACTCCGGAACACCCTGAAAGCATTCCGGGCCAAAGCCTACGTTTTCGAAGGTAGCCTGTGCGGGATTTTTTCCTCACCGGAGTTTGTCGTCCAACAGACGGAGAGTATTGGTTTTAAGTTCCTGGAAATGATTGGACCCAGAATGTCCTCTGACAGGCGGCTCAACAAGTATTTCTCAATCAATATACATTACGCATTCATGAAGCCAGCCTCCGAGTTCCCTGGTAGTTCCAAGCCCCCAAAGCCGTAAAGCCCTCCCGGGTAGCCAGGCTCCCCGATGGCTCTGGCCTCCGAGAGCGGCGCGGCCTGGGATGGACCGGGAGATTTGACCGAAGAATGGGGAAGCGCGGTCTGGCTACCGCTGGCAAGGTAATTTGAAACCGATAATCAGGGCATTCCCGAACGACCCTTCACGCCCATGAGCAGCAATCCGGAGATTTCGGCAGTGATCGCGACATACAACCGTCGCGAAATCTTGTTGCGTAGCCTCCAAACCCTATTTGCCCAGGATCTTGCGCCGGAACTTTACGAAGTCGTGGTGGTCGTGGACGGATCAACCGATGGCACCGCGGAGGCGTTACGAGAGCTTCATCCACGCTGTGGTTGGCGTGTGCTCGAACGCCCCAACGGAGGCATTTCACCGGCAAGAAATGACGGCATCCGCATAGCGCGTGGCCAGATTATTCTCATCCTCGATGATGACATATTCTGCGAGCCGGATGTGCTCCGACAACATATCGCCGCGCACCAGAACGGCCTCCCCCAGATCGTTTTTGGCCCCGTCATGATTTCGCCGGAAAGTCATGCCACCCTGGCAACCGACTGGCACCGCGAAACTGTGGATGCCTGGATGGCCAGCCTTGCCCATGGCGCGCCGCTTCAGTGGCCTTATCACGCAGCCATTGACCCCAACACCTCCCTTCACCGGACCATCTTCCGCGACTACGGAGCCTTTGATGAATCCCTTCCTTACCAAAGGGAAGACTCGGAAATTGGCATGCGTTTCTGGAAGAGGGGCGTGCCCTTTCGTTTTCTCCCCACGGCGGTCACCTATCATGCGGTGATCAAGAAGACGTGGGACGCGATTGGCCGGGACGCGCCCCTATTTGGCAAGAATGACTTACTTCTTGCTCGCAAAGTACCTGAGTACCGGCCCTATTCTGTTCCGGCGCGCATCGCGGAAGGCCCCTGGTGGCTGCGGGCTTTGCGGCGATTGGTTGCCACCATGCCCATCTCGCCGGCCCCTTTGTTCATGGCGCTCCTCCTGCCTTTCGAGTTGATGCGCGGCGTAGGGCTCTTCCGACGCTGGGGCGTAAAACTGTTCAGATACCAATCGAGCGCCTTGGCGATCCGTTCTGCCACCGGGGAAGCGGGCTCGTGGAGTAATTTGCGACGTGAGTTTGGCCTCCGGCTGCCGGTTTTTATGTATCATCACATCGGAGAGACTCCGCGGGGATGGGTTCCGGGCTTGTCCATTCCGGCCGTTGTCTTTGAACGGCAGATTCGCTGGCTCGCACGCCGAGGCTACACGTCCATTCGATCGACAGACTGGCTGGAGTGGATCCGTACAGGAAAACCTCTTCCCGATAGGCCCATCCTGCTCACTTTCGATGATGCCTTTGCCGATGTCGCCCGCTACGCCCTGCCGGTTTTAAAGCGCTACGGATTTACCGGACTGGTGTTTGTGGTCACCGGCCTGATTGGCCAAACCAACAAGTGGGATGAAGTGGCCGGGTATCCCTCCCTCGCTATGATGACGGCGGAACAGATCCGCTGCTGGGCCCAGCAAGGCATCGAATTCGGAGCCCACACGCGCACTCATCCCGACGTTACGCGTCTCTCTTCCCAAAGACTGGAGGAAGAAATCGCCGGGAGCTCTAAAGACCTGGAGGAGCTTTTGCAGACACATATCACCTCCTTTGCCTATCCTTTTGGACCCTTCGATGTGGCGGCACAGGAGATGGCGGGTAGAGTCTATGACCTCTCCTTCACAACCGAAGAGGGTATGAACTCGTTGGGGACGAATCCCCATGTTCAGCGCCGGGCATGGGTCCTGCCAGCAGATTCCCGAGTTACGCTCTGGTGGAGGTCTCGCATCGGATTTGACCCTGTCGCGCGCCTTCGCTTGCAAGTTCGACGCCTGATCATCAGGGCATTTTTCGGGTCGGCGGAAGATCGCAACATACCGCACGCTGGGTGACAGCGGCCGCTGCTGAGTATCTATCACGGTGTTCGTCGCGTTCGTCCCCTGCTCTGGGTAAGAGCGATCCCGCCGGCGTTGTTGTCTGCCGCTAGAGCAGGCTGCGAAAACATTACTCAATTTCCATCGCCCTGAGCACGCGATCGATTGCGGGAACGGCGGTTCGTTCAGGGATGCGCCTGCGGACCTTTGTACCAGAACAGCTCTCCTTCTCCCTTCCAGAATGTGGTTGCCCAGGGAATATGCAAGCCCTCGACGAAGATCAAGGAATTCTTCTGCGTTCGCACGCGCTCTAAAGCCTCCTCCAAACCCAGGTCCGCCAATGATCGCCCAATTGCATAATCCCCCGGCTGGTAATACAGATACACCTTCAGAGAATCTTCGGGAGCACTCCGGCAAGCGATGGCCAAATGCGCCGCTTCCGCCTGCTCTTTCTCGTCGAGGTCTGTCACCAGAACCTCAGCCGCATTCTTGGGGATCCCCCGGCTCTCCGCAAACTGGATTACGCCGGTCATATTCGTCAACTTGGCATGAAGGCGCTCACAAGCTTCATGGGGAAGCTGGATGCGGCCTTCACCTAGCAGCCAGTTGGGCAAATAGAGGACCGTTCCACTGGGCACGGAGGGGATTATCTTCAGCGCCTCATTCAGATCGTAGGGTCCCCGAAAATCACCCTCGCGCTCCACGCATTCGGCTGCCATGACGATCACCGCCACGGCAAGCAAAACGAATAGGGATTTCCTCATCGCCGGCGGCAACGGGGAACGGCGCGAGAGCTCACTCGCCACCACTCCCAACAGGAGCACCAGGCACGGCAAGAAAGGCAGGAAATACCCCGGCACTACCGTCGAGCCTCGCAAAACGAGGGGTAAACTGATCAGACCGGATCCAGCCACGGTCGCCAGGCCCATGGCAGGCCGATACCGAATTGCAATCCAACAGCCGGCGACAAACAGCACCATCCATGCCCCCGAAAAACCTGCCCCCATCCCCTGCCACCATGCCGCGGCAAAGGCTTTCACATCAAAATAAGATTCCGGCCGGTTTACGTTGCCATACACCGCCTTGGCCAGGCGAATGGGATCTGTCCACACATATGGGCACCAAAACAGAAACCCGAAAATCAGACCTATACAAAAACGCGCCAGGGCCCTCCCCCGTTCACTCCATCTTGTGACTCCATCCCCAACCAGTAAGAAAATGATAGGAATTGAAGCGAAACTGGCGACGGTGATCCTGCTGGCTATTCCGGCTGCCAGCAGAAATCCCGCGTACTGAAAGTTGCCGCCCCATTTCGTCTTGAGCAGGCAAAACACCGAAGCCAAGGCGAGGGTCGGCGCAACGGCATCGGCCCCCGCCATCACCGAGTGCTGAAGAAAGACAGGGTTGAACAAAACCAAGGCAGCGCCAAGGATAGCAGCCCATCTCGACGCGCCTAAAGCATCCACCAGGCAATACGCCAAGACCGGCCCAGCGCTGGAAAGGACCGCCGCAAGGCAACGCATCAACAAAACCGAGTGATGAGGATCAACGTAAGCCTGCGATAGTTGTGACGACAATTCTGAAAGAAAAGCATTGGCACTCAGCGGCAGCCCTCCCCGAATGACCATGTCGGCCAGAAAAATGGGCGAGAAGAAGAATTGCAGGAAGCTGGCGGGCAGCATCAGGAGCGTGGACGGCAACCCCAGAAATCGGTCCAAAGCGACGTAGGTGACGGAGAGTTCATCGAGATTGTAGTAGTAGTCCGATGGGGGATAGAAAATCAGCGGCAAACGCGAGAGAAGACTGACCAGGAAGAGTCCAGCTAAGAAAGCGCCTGTGTAAACCCCAGTCCTTCGCCTTTCCGGCGCAATTTCCCTGACCTCGTTCATATCTTAAACCCTCCCGCCACCGGCAGTGAGAAACACTCCCCTCGTGGTGGCAGCAATCGTCCATCCACTTTTCCGCCGCATACAGAGCCACTATCCAGGCGACTGCCATGATAGCTCGAATTCGCAGTGGACCATCCGAAGTTTTCACTCATACCATTAACGAACATCCTGTAGACTTACGAAAGCGCGGGCTGATGAAATGCCCCCGGGTTGAGGGAAGCAATGGCTCACGAAGTTTTGCACATTCTGGGCAGTGCGCAGCCTGAGGGTTCAAGTATTGCCCGCGTAGTGTGCGCGCTGGCGCACGGACTCGATCCCTCTCGCTACCACATCCACGCCTGGTTTCTGGCGGGGAACGGCCCACTGGTGGGTGTTCTTGAGCGGGCCGGAGTGCAAACTGGCGTCCTCGACTGGTGGCGCGGGGCGCGCGACCCCATGGGGGCATGGGAATTCTGGCGCCGCCTGCGCCGGTTGCCCATCGAGATTGTGCACCTCCATTTTGGGGGAAGGTCCGTGCGCGGACTCGCGCGCGCGGCGACAGGCGCCAAGATTGTCATGCATTTGCACAGTCGAATTCTGGAGCCGCAGGGACCGAGCCCCGCGTCCTTTTCGATTCGTGGCGCGAACGCCGTGGTCGCCGTCTCGCAGGCTGTTGCCCGTCGCGTGGTGGATGGCCGCGCGCGAGTGATCTATGCCGGGATAGACACTCCATGTACCGGCTCGCCAGCCCCGCCTCATGGCGCTAATTCGCAGATAATCCTGGGTACGGCAGGGCGGCTCATTTCCCTCAAGGGAATCGAGTATCTGCTGCGTGCAGCGGCGGCGCTTCAAGCGGAATTTCCCGGCATTCGGGTCGAGATTGCAGGCGCGGGTCCGCAGCGCGAAAAGCTGGAGGAGACCGCTGCCCAGCTCGACCTTGCGGGAAAAGTTAAATTCCTGGGCTGGGTTGACGACATCGATCTGGTCCTGCCGCGTTGGGATGTCTTTGTGATGCCCTCCTTGGAAGAGGGATTCCCCATTGCCGCACTGGATGCCATGGCGGCGGGCCTGCCCGTCATCGCTTCTTCGGTCGGAGGTATCCCCGAGTTGGTCATGGACGGTGAGACGGGCTGGCTCGTCCCCCCCGCCGATGTCGGGACCTTGGCTTCCCGGCTCCGCCCTTTGCTGCGCGACCCGGAGCTGCGGCGGAGCATGGGGGCAACCGCGCAGGCTCGTGTGCGAGATCACTTCAGCCTCGCTCGAATGACGCAGAATTTTGCCCAGCTCTATGACGAACTCCTGGGCCTGACTCGAACCTAAACGCAGGTTTGAGCCGGGGAGCAGTTTTGATGGGCAGCCCGCCGGCCCCCGGATTTGCTGCGGCGGATGGGATGAAAGGCGGGGCAGATCAGGAACCCACCAAGGGAAGGAAAGATGGAGGCTTCGGGGGAATTGTGGAAACAGACGAGCATCATTGTCTGCACAGTTGACCGGCTCGCAGACCTCGAGCGATGCCTGCAATCTTTGCGGCCTTTCCATGCGGCCGTCAAGGAAATCCTCGTCGTCAACAACGGCCCCTGCGGGGAGGCGGTGGAGGAAATCGCCCAACTCCACGAGGCAAAAGTTGTGACCGAGCGCCGGCGGGGCGTCAGCCGGGCGCGCAATACTGGAATCCGTAACGCGCTTGGAAAAATCATCGTTTTCCTTGATGATGATACCCAGGCCAGTGAAGACTGGCTGCACCTCCTGATCGCACCTCTCACTGATTCCAGCGTCGACTGCGTAGTAGGCTCCGTCCGCGCCGAAAACCCGGCTGGCCCGGTCCAGCAAGCCTTCGAGAAAATCCTCAGTCAGGGCCTTCCTAACGGCCCGACGATGTTGGATGCCCGCGCAGCCTCCGACCCCTTCCCGCTTCGCATGGCCATGAACGGGTTTACCATGAACGTGGCCTTTCGTCGGAGCGTCTTTGAACGCTTCGGCTGTTTTGATGAACGATTCGGACGCGGGACCCGGATTGGCTCCGGGGAAGACGCGGACTGTTTCTTCAATGTGCTGCGGCTCGGAGGTCGTATCCTCTTCGAGCCAGGCGCGGTCGTGGTTCATCGTTGGCCCACGGCGAGGAAAGCATTGCGTCGCAGCATGTTCCAATCAGGTTGCGCGCACACCGCCATCCTCACCAAGTACTTCCTTCAGGAACCCTCCCTGCGCCGGGAAACACTGCGCTATGCCGCCTCGCGCCTGCGACCGCTACCCGCGCCCGCAGCGTCATCCGCAGCGAAATTCAAGATCCCGCGAATGCCGCTCTTCGTCGGTAGCCTGTACGGCCCGCTTGCCTTCCTCCTGTCTGGGAAGGAGTAATCGGGCTTCCCGCTCGCGCGGTCGGCCCGTCGCCCCAATGCGAAGCCCGCATGCACAGCCGGACTCGAGAAAATCATCGGGAACCTGTCGCCGAGTCACGGGAAGCAAATTGCCTGGCCGCAAATTCCTCTTCCCCGGCGAGGTGCTCGTTGACTTCACGGATGGTGCGTTCTCCCACGGTGAGCAGTACGCTGGGATCGCCCGAAAGTTGGTAGGACGTCATCTGCCTTTCAAACTTGTCCAGGTCGATCCCCAGGCGCTCGTGCTCGTCGCGAAATGCCTGAAGCTTCGCCGATGCATCCGGGCTGGGTGCAAAGGTGCGGGAAAAGGCATGTTCTTCCCGGCGGCAATGGTCCATGGCATAGGTCTTGAAAAAGTGCATCGTCATCCGTAGCGCCGCGAGCGCCGCTTGCCGGTCAGTTAGGTTTTCCCCGGGGTGCAGGACCAACCCCGCGAGAATGGCCTGCCAGTCCTGCAAGGCGGCGCGAATCTTCGCGTGCTCTTCTCGCCATTTCACCACATCAGGCGGCACGGCGCTGGAGGGCCGGTCGGGAGCAGGCAGCGGCGTTTCGGCGTCAAGATACAAACTCTTGAGCCCGCGCGCAGCGAAGACCCCGGCGACCTCTCGCCGCGAGGGGAAGCCATGAGTCGAGAACTGCCCGGGCGTATCATTACGAAGGTAGCCGCCCGGAAAGGTATCGCAGTCCACCGTGAAGAGGTCGCCCGCCGCCACCATGGAAATATTCATCTCATAATTCTCGCGGGTGTTGAAGAACAGCCGCGAGCGCGGGAAGGCAAGATGATAGAGGCTCAGGATTAAACGGTAGTCGTCGTCCGGCACCGTGAAACGCGATGGCTTTTGCGATGCCAGCACGCCGCGCGCGGGCTTGAGGCGCGGAATGCCGATGGCGTGCGGTTCCAAACCATAGGCGCGGCGCAGGTAGTTGCCGTGCTCGATTGTGGCCAGCACATCATAGCGCCAGTCGTAGAGGCCCAGCAGCGCGCCCAGAGCGATTTTCCTGATGCCCGCCGGGATGACGCGGTCCCACAAATCCAAGCGATATTCGAAATCCCGCTTGGGCGAGCCGGTCACGTGCCAGCGGTCGAAGTGCGGTCGATGATAAGTCTCCTGCCACTCGACGACCCATTCGAGGCCCGCCGCGGCGAGGCGCACGTAGTCCTCACACTCATAAACCGGTGAGCAGAGCCCCACCACGCCGCCGCCCAGGCGATCAAGCTTGCGGCGCGTCAACTCCACGTAACGCGCCAGCACCTCCGGGCCAAACTCGGGGTCTTCCGAGAGCACCAGCTCAATCTGCCGGTGGCCCCAGGAAAGAATCAGGTCGAGCTCACGGCTGAATTCATCCAGGCTCAGGCGCACGCGTTCGGCGAGCGCATTGCTTTGGCGATAGCCGCAGTAAAGGCATTCGTTCTCGCAAAAGCTGGTGAGGTAAACGGGAATGACAAACTCCACCGTATGCGGCGCCACCTGCTCGCGCACCCGCTGCGCCGCGGTGTGGATTTCTGCGCGCCGCTCGGGCTCGCGCGCCCAGGCGATCAGCGAAGCCGCGTCCTCCACATCGAGGCCGGGGTTCTTCTCCGCCGCCGCGAAGATGTCTTCCAAGGGATGCACGGGCTCTGGCAGCGCCGCGAGTGATTCGGTGCGGGCGCCGGTGACCTTAAAGACTTCACTAAATGTTGACACTTCGCTCTTGCCTCCTCACGCGGGCAAACTGCACCTCGATGGTTCCGAAAGGAGTACTTTGCAATCCCTCTTCCATTTTGAAACTGTAGTGGCGAGTTTAGCTCTCCAAGTGGCGGCGCATGGCCGACTCCAAAACTGGCCGACTGCCAATAGCCAGAGTGAAGTCTCATAACTACATTACGTTTCAATAACATCGCGGGGTATAAGCGATAAGTGGCATATTTTCCCTAAACATCACGGGTTGGCGGTGAATTTGTCCAATGTCAATCTTGTATCCAATTTGCTTTCATAAACATCACGGGTAATACCTTCATTTTACCATCCTTTTTTTCCTCCTATTTACTGGCCACTCTTTTACTAATGTAACCGCCCTATTTTCAATGGCTTGGTTTTTTGAACCTGTCAGCGCCATCCACCCGCTTCTTCGGTAAGCTGCTGCTTTTTCATAAACTTCACGGGTTCGTGGCGCGTGTCCCAGACTTCTTCCTCGCGTGCCTGGCCTTTGATCCTCATGAGCGGGCTCGTCAGGCTCGTAACTTGGCGATGGCTTGAATCTTCCATCCTTTGCGTGAGCAGCGGATTGTCGTCTTGCCCAGCCTGACACCGAAATCCTGCCCTGCAGATTTCGAGGGTTAGACGGGTTAGGGCTAACGAGGAAGGCAGACTTGCGCGCGAACATGACAGCACCCCACAGTAACGCCTATATAGTTTATCACTCTACGCTACGGTTGTCAAGAGAAATCAACCACGGTTAGAGGCTACAAAATGTCGCTGGGAAAAGGCCGAAGGCCGCTCGTCCAGAGTCGATAGTCGGAAGTCAAAGCTCCAAGCGAGCGTTGATTTTGCGAAATAGGAACTCTTTAGCCGCATCTGCGGCGGCGTTCCCAACCAGAGTGGCGACGTGCGTTTGCCGCCGGGGTATCGGGCGTGAGAAAATCCGGCGGTCAGGACTGCACTCACCCTGGCTACCGGCTTTTGCGAGGAGGAACATGCAATGGCGCGACTACTGATTATCGATGACGAAAAATCACTTTGTAAGGTTCTAAAAATCGCTTTTCGCAAGAAGGGCCATTTGGTGGAAACGGTCTCGAGCGGCCAAGCCGCCAAAAAGAAAATTGAGTCGCAAGTCTTCGACCTGATCATCTCCGATATCCGTATGCCTGACCTGACGGGTATTGATTTGTTGGAGTACGCCCAAAAGACCCACAACCCCACTCCATTCATTCTGATCACCGCCGTGCCCACAATGTCCACGGCCATCAACGCCTTGAACCTGGGAGCTTACCGTTACGTCGTCAAGACCGACACATTGGTGGAGGAACTTAACTTGGTGGTCGAACGGGCATTGGAGGAGTTGGCTTTGCGCGAGGAAAAACCTGGCCTGCGCTTAGCCCACCTTCCCGGACCCGTAACCGGCATCGGTTCTGGCGGCGAAGACACAATTCAGATTCCTCCCGAAGGCGTCGACTTTGAAAGCCAGGTTTCACGGGTGGAGAAACAGTACCTGCAAGCTGCCTTACACGCTGCCGGGGGAGTCCGCAGTCAGGCCGCCAACGTCCTCAAGATGTCGAGCCGATCGTTCCGCCGTTACGCGAAGAAATATGGGATCTGATGGGCAGGTTGGCACGGACGCCGCCGGCAGGGACGGAGAGCGGCCTTCGGTGCGAGTGCGGTCGTCAAGGGATCACCATCGGCTCAGCATCCGCAAGGCGGCGAATCGTGCCAAAGCCGCACGACTCCTCGTCCCAATTCTCGCCATGGACGGGCACGACCATCTTCGGTCGGACGGCTAAGGCGAAGGCGCGCAGATCAACTGGGGAGGCGTGGCCGCTTGTGTGAATGTAGGCGATCTCGGCCCCACCCGCCCGGCACCATTCCAACGGCTCAGTGAAATAGGGTTCAGAGAGATAGCCGCTCCACATCGAGAAATTGAAGGCGTCATCAGCCGTGGGCACAACGCCGGCAGCCTGATAATCACGCAGCAGGGCGCGGCGCACCATAATGACTTGGCGGCCGCCCACAAGGTGGCGCGAGGCGATGCCGTGTATCGCCATTCTCGCCACGAAGTCACCCCGGCCTAGTTTGCGGTAATAGCTGCCAAGCCCCTTGGTCACGACAACCTTCAAATTCGAGAATCCTGCTCGCGGAAGACGGGTCCCTGCCGCAATCCGATCGAGGACATCGGCGGTATAGAGATCGATCGCGAGGATCCGGCCCGTGCGTTTTGCTGCCCGATAAAGGCTCACCGTGCGGTCGATGTTCTGGCCCGACCAGGACACGAAGACGCGGCCCTTGGTCCGTGTGAACAATCCGACGAAGTCCTGCTCGATCTCTTTCTCACTCTTCACCGGCTTGTCCGTACCGAGATTAGAGCCCTCGGTCACCAGCACGTCGATATCGGGCGGCGGGTTGGCCATAAACCCGTCCACAAGCACCGACTTGCGGCCGTGACGGCGAAAGTCGCCCGTATAAAGAATCCGCTTCCCGGCGCTCTCGACCAGCAGCATATAGGCGTCGAAAGCAGAATGGTCGGTGAGATAGGGCGTAACGGTGAACGGCCCGATGGCGAAGGGTCCCGAACGGCTGTTCCATGTCTCGAATGTCCGGGCGAGCGGACGACGCGTCACGTCACTGGTAATCGCAATCAACTTGGCCGAGCACGAGCCCGTCCAGATTGGCCAATCCGGCGGCAGTTCTTCCACCAGACCCCAATGGTCCTGATGGGGATGACTGATCAGCACGGTCGCCGGGCGGGTCCGATCAAGCGACGTCGGCAGCAGCCCAGTCGCGCCTTCCGGCGCGTCGAGTGGCCGCCCGGCGTCGAGAACAAGACGATCCCCATCCGGGTGCTCGACTTCGATGCAGGTCCCGCCGATCTGCTGCGTGCCACGATGGACGGTAAGGGTTAGGGTCAAGTCGGAACTTCCAAACTCTAGTTACTAATTCCACGAGTAAACTTATGAGGTTTTCCTTTCATCAACAATCGGTCCTGGAAATAATCACAGAGGACTTTCTTGTGGTCCCTCCAATCACGGCCGTTATCCTCGTCAGCACTGAAATCAAAAATCACGAGCCTGACGTCCGAATCGACTGTCAATTGCTTACGGCCGCCCGTCACGTCTTTCACCAACTCGTGAATGCGGTCTGGGGTCAGTTCGAATAAGTTCTTACAAACTTTACGATACGATTCTTCAAGGTTCAGCCTATATTTCTCTATAAATGCTTCATATCTTTTAACCTGCTCAATTACTGCCGGTTTGAATATCTGTGATCGCAACTCGCCGTTATGGAACCGCTTTGCTTCAAAGAAAACGATGCAGGCATTACCGCCCTTTTTCTGAATGGCCGCAAAATCGATGCGGTCGGCAACCCGCCTAACCTTGGGGTCCTGATCCTCAGCCTCTGTTTCGTCATCTGATTTGGGTGACAGAGCGACCTCGACGTCGACAATGTTACCATTGCTCTTCAGAATGCTGTGTACGCCCACTTTCTCATCTTCCGCATACCAGCGTGACGATTTCTTCAATAAATCGAGTTCGAACTCTTGTATGAGGATCTCGTCCACTCGATCCTTAACAGCAGGGCGTTCGCCTTCCCATGAAACGAGAGGTTTCTTCACATTTGGATGAACTAGATATTTGTAGTGAGTCTCTAATATAAGTTGTGGTTCCTTGTAGGATATTTTGAAGAGGCTGCACCCTTGATAATATATGTTGATACATTCTTTTCTAATCCCGACAAACAAATCTTTATCGCTAATGATGGCCTGCCAACGCGGCCATTTCTTCAACGCGTCCACAAATTTTGGGTTGGTAATTCCTCTGTCGAACATTGCATCCCTCCTCAGCTAGTCGTTGCAACTGGATGACCGGTAGAGAGTGTACATCAATGCTAAGTCTTCGCAAACCCGCTCTGCGGTCAGCGCTATTGCTAAATCCCTGCCGGATTATCCAGCCAATAAATCGTTAATCCGGACAGCAGCTTGGGATAAAAGTCGGTGGATTTCTGCGGCATCGGGCAGTCGGCAAGGGCGTTTTGGTATACGGCTTCGACGGGGGTGGGATTCAGGAGGAACGCGATTTGGCCCGCGCCCTTCTCCACCCCTTGGCAGGCGAGAGCCGCCTCGCGAAAATACGACAAATTCCTTTCCTCGCGCACGGCTTGCCCATGGATGCCCAGCAGTTGTTCCAACACCAGGCGGTGCAATAGGACGACGTCGAGCCGGCGCAACGTGGGCGCAAGGTCGGCGAGCGCCCCGCCCAAATCAAAATCCGGACGCAAGCGGAGCAGCGCAAGTTTCCCCTCGCCGGCATAAGCGCCCATCGCCGGCCGCTCGCGCCCTGCTGTCGTGAGCCTGGAAAGGAATCCCGCCGTCCACTCGCTTGCCGGCCCATTCATGGCGACATCTTCCCAGTCGAAAATCGCGCGCGCGTCGGCGGCGAAATTGGCCCAGTCGAAGTGTGCCAGGCTGTGGACCAGCCGGTGCGTGGGCAGGATGGTGAGTCCGTCGGTTTCCATGCGCACGAATGTCATCATCACATATTCCGCGCGGCCGTCCTCCCGGCCCGTTTCCCGGCAGTAGTGGCGATAGGCGAGCGCCGTTTCGTAGCGATGATGACCGTCTGCGATGACCAGCCGCTTGTCAGTCATGGCCGCCGTCACCCCGGCAATGATCTTGGGATCGGCAGTGCGCCAGGCGGTGTGCCGTGTGCCGTACTCATCCGTAACCTGCTCCCAAGGCTGCTCGGCGGCGGGGGCCGCCAGCAGGCTTTCAATCGCCCCTGCGGGGTCGCTGTAAAGCATGAAGATCTGGCCATAGTGCGCGCGAGTGGCCTTCAGCAATTCCAGGCGATCGGCCTTGGGGCCGGAAAGCGTCTCCTCGTGGCGATGCACAACGCGCGCCGAGTAATCCTCCAGGCGCAACAAAGCAATAAAACCACGCCGTTCCTTGCGCCGGCCGCGCTGCCCGGGCACTTCGTATTCCTGATAATAGGGATAAATGGCCGGCTCATGCTCGGAGACCAGTACACTGCTCCTAATCCATCCCTGGAAGTTGCTCGCCGCCCGCACGTATACGTTGTCTGCTGGCCCGTCTTTCGGCAGCGTGCGTCCTCGAATGATGCGCACCAGATTGTAGGGGCTCAAGTCGTAGTAACGCGCCTGCATCTCAGGAGAAATCTTGTCGTAGGGCTGCGTTACCACCGCGCCGAGGTCGGGAATTTTCCGAGGGTCATAATGAAGAGCGCGAAAAGGGAGTATCTCTGCCATGTGCCTCACTTCCAGCCGGAATGGGTGCGAAAGTTTAAAACTACCACACCGTCTGCGGTGCGTCGAGGATTGTGTGCCCGCGCCGTTTCATCCCGCATGACGTAGTGGCCAATCCACGCTAGAATGAAAGGTTAGGAAAATATCGCCGCCGCTGTCGCCAGTCGCTCGCCGCGTCCGCCATCGCGCCGAGCACTCAATCTCCTTCGAAAGGCTGCGCACATGGCTGAACTTCGATTGGATCCCTTTACCCGGCGCTGGGTGGTTACGGGCAAGCGGCCGGTTATGCCCGATGTTCACGATGAAAGCGGGGCTTGCCCTTTTTGCCCCGGAAACGAGCATCTAACCCCCCACCCCATCCGCGAGTATCGTGACTCCTCCGGCGCGTGGATGGCGCGGGTGTTTCACGATCGCGCCCCGCTGTTCCTCGTGGAAGGCGGGGCGGACCGCCGGGCCGAAGGCATGTTCGATCGCATGAATACCGTTGGCGCGCATGAAATTGTGGTCGAGACCCCGGTGCATGGCATGACGCTGGCGCAGGTCTCCGAACCGCACTTTGTCCACGTGCTGGAACTTTTCCGCGACCGCATCCTCGACCTCAAGCAGGACCGCCGCCTCCGTTACGTCTCGCTTTTCAAGAATCAGCATGCGCCCTCTCCGACCCTGCGAGGCCACGCTTATTCTCAGGTGTTGGGAACGCCGATCTTGCCGCAACTGCTGGAGATAGAATTTCGCTGGAGTCTCGCGCATTTCCAGAAGCGCGAGCGCTGCATCTACTGTGACGCTTTGGAGCAGGAGGTGCGCGAGGAGAAGCGCCTGGTAGATCAGAATTCAGATTTCGTAGCCTTCTGTCCCTTTGGCTCGAGCTGGTCCTACGAGCTCTGGGTGGCTCCCGTCCGCCATTCCTCCTCGTTCGAGAAAGATTTGACGGAACCGGGGCGAGCGGCGGCGCTCGCGCCGTTTCTCAAGTCCTGCCTCCAGCGTGTGGAAAAGCTCTCGCAATCCCTCCACCTCGTGGTCCACACCGAGCCGAATTTGCAGGCGTGGAAACCTACGAAAGACTGGTGGAAAACCGTGCCGGATGATTATCATTGGCACATTGAAATTCAACCGGACGTGGAGGGACAACGGCGCTTCCTGGGCACCGAGGGTTTCCATTTCAACCCCATCCCGGCGGAGCAGGCCGCTTTGGTTCTGCGCGCGCTGGAGCCCGGCGTCGAGCCAACGCCCCCAGCTGAAATGTGAATAACCCCGTGACCTCAGTCTGGAAACAAGTTCGGCTATTAGTTTTTGACCTTGACGGCACCCTGGTGGACAGCAAGCAAGACCTGGCCTTGAGCGTCAACGCGATGCGAACGGACATGGGACTGGCTCCCTTACCGCTCGATTTAATTGCCTCCTACGTCGGCCACGGCGTCACGCTGTTGGTGCGCCGCTCGCTCGGGACACACGCCACCAGCGAGAATGTCGAAAAAGGCTTGGCGTTCTTTCTGGCTTACTACCGCGACCATATGCTCGATCACACGGCTCCTTATCCAGGAGTAGCCGAGGCGCTTGAAAAACTCGGCGGACATAAGATGGCAGTGTTGACGAACAAACCTGTCAATTTCAGCCGCGAGATGCTGACCCGGCTTGGGTTAGCGTCCTACTTCGCATTCATTTACGGGGGCAACAGCTTTCCACAAAAGAAACCCGATCCCATCGGCTTGCACAGATTGATGGAAGACCTTCAGATTTCCGCCCGCGAGACTCTCATGGTCGGCGATTCTGATACCGACGTGCTCACCGGGCGGAACGCTGGTGTGTGGACGTGCGGCGTCACTTACGGATTCGGGGCACACACCCTGCAAAAGGTCTCGCCGGATCTGGTGATTGACGATATGCGGGAACTCCCACTATTGCTGAACGGCCACCACAAAGTGTGACGCCGGGAGAGAGTGGTGAAATTTGTGCCGTGGTGCGGTTCGGAACGGAACGGCGGGCTTTAGCCCCGCCCTTCCAGTCGCGTGGTGAAAACTACAAGGTGGCGGTGTGAGCCGGACGCTCCAACGTGTCTTGAGACTTTTGCATCCAACCCTAGACGGAAATTCCTATGACGAATACAGTGGGAGCGGTCTGGCGGGCGACGCTCCGTAGGCCAATGATGAAGAAGCGTGCTGGTCGCCCGTACGCTGGCGCGCTTTGTTTGTGGGCGGGCCTTTGCCTGTTGCCCGGGATTTCAGGATTTTCCCAGCAGCCGGTGAAACCGCCAAAGGAATCGGCGCCGAGTCGTGCGCCTGCGGTGGCGGGCGACGAGCAAGAAGAACCGCTCCCCGGCGATTGGGGTCCGGAGCTGCTCGACGGTATCCTCAGTTCGCCGAACGAGGAGGCGCAATACAGTTTGGTGCGCGCGACATTCGCCGCGGGGCCCGCTATTATTCCACAGCTCACCGAGGCGCTGAAGGACGATCGCACGGCCGAGTACGCGGCCCAGTCGTTGGCCTATATCGGGAGCGATCAGGCGCTTCCCATCCTGTGGAAACTGCTTTCCGATCCCCGCGACCTCGATTTACGGCGCTTCACCTATGGCGCGCTCGCCGAATTCGATTCGCCTCAAGCCACTGACATTCTCTTCGACGCCATCAACAAATCCGACGATGAGCCGGACCGGACCGTGACGGAATCCGCGGTGATTGCTCTCACCGTGCGCACCGACACGACGCTGCTTCCGCGCCTTCTCGCCTCGGAGAAAAAGCTCCAGGATGTCGTCATTCGCGACGACCTGGACAACGCCCGCGCGGTCATTGAAGAGCGTGCGAAGTACCTGGCTTCGCCGGAAGGGAAGAAATCCGGCGGCTCGATCGAGTCCGCAGTGCGAACGTATTTCATACCGGCGCTGGAACCGCCCCCTGCGCCGGAAACCGGGGCCGCCTCTGCCGTCAAGAAAAGTATTGGAAAAGCGCCCGCCGCGCCCTCACTGGAAAAACCACGGCCGCTGGTTTCGGTGGATGTCCGCAGCGTCACCTTTTCGCCCGACAAAAGCCGTGCTCTGGCGCGGGTGGTCTTTGAGGACCCCACGGCGATGGCGTACTATGATTTTGTCCTGCAAAAACGCTTCGGCGATTGGACGCTCGCGAGCGTCTGGCTGGGGCCGGAAGTGGAAAAGAAGGCAGTAGGCAGTGGGAAGTAGGCAATCCTTGGAAGTCAGGAGCCAGAATTGGGCGGCTTACCTTCTGACTCCTCACTTCTGACTCCTGACTCCTTGAACTTATGCGCCACGTCATCGTAGGAACGGCCGGCCACATTGACCACGGGAAATCGGCGCTGGTCCTGGCGCTCACCGGCACTGACCCGGACCGCTGGGAGGAAGAGAAGCGCCGCGGTATCACCATCGATCTGGGTTTCGCTCATCTGGATTTAGGCGGGGATCTGCGCATCGGATTCATCGACGTTCCCGGCCACGAGCGCTTTGTGAAGAACATGTTGGCGGGCGTGGGCGGCATCGATCTGGTCATGTTGGTCGTCGCCGGTGACGAGTCCATCAAACCTCAGACGCGCGAGCACTTCGACATCTGCAAGCTGCTGGGAATTCGCCGAGGCCTGATCGTCATCACCAAGTCGGACTTGGTGGAGCGCGAAGTGCTGGACTTGGTGCGCCTGGAGGTGCAGGAATTCGTCGCGGGTTCGTTCCTGGCGGGTGCGCCGATGGTGGCCGCGAGCGCGCGCACCGGCGAAGGATTGGATGAACTTAAAAACGAACTGAGGCGGCTGAGCCTGGAGGCGCCTCCCAAACCCGCCGATCTGCCTTTTCGCCTCCCCATCGACCGCTCATTCGTAATGAAGGGGTTTGGAGCCGTCGTCACCGGGACGCTAATCGCGGGGGCAGTGGAAAAAGAAACCGAGGTTGAGATCTTCCCTTCGGGAAAGCGCGCGCGCGTACGTGGCATTGAGGTCTACAACGCCCCCGCCGACCGCGCCACCGCAGGCCAACGAACGGCTCTAAACTTGGCGGGAACGGAGGCCCGGCAGATTACTCGCGGCATGGTGCTGGCCGCGCCCGGCCTGTTCCAGTCCACCACCTCCTTGGATTGCACCTTGAGCCTTTTGCCCAGCGCCCGGCCGCTGAAGAACCATACGCAGGTGCATTTCCACTGCGGGACAGCGGAGATGCTGGCGCGGGTCGTCCTGCTTGAGGGCAAAGAAATGAAACCGGGAGCAACCGGCTTTGTGCAGCTTCGCCTGTCCGAACCAGGTCTGTTTGTGCCCGGTGACCGCTTCATCATCCGGCAATTCTCGCCCGTCACCACCATCGGCGGGGGCGGCGTGCTCGACAATGCCCCCCCCAAGCACCGAACAGGCGATCCTGCCGTGCTTGAATCGCTCCGCATCTTGGAACGCGGAGAATCGGAAGCGCAGCTGGAACTCCTGGTGCACCGGGCGGGTGAAGCTACCCCCGCGAGCCTTGCGGCCCGCACGGGCTGGAAACCTGCGGATATTCTTCGGGTGGCAAAATCCCTCGAAATACAAAAGTGCGTGGTCCTCCTTGGGCAACCACCCAGCCTGCTCGTCCACGCGGCGCACTTCGAGGGATTGAAGAAGCTACTCTTGCATCAGCTCGAGAAGTTTCACGGGGCAAATCCGCTGGTGGCGGGGTTGCCCAAGGAGGAGCTGCGGGCCAAGCTGAGCGCTGGAGGGGCGGCGCAGTCTATCCCCTCACCGGCGCTGCTCAATGCTTTGCTGCAATCCCTGACTCTACACGGCAAAATCGGCGTGCAAGGTGAGACGGTGCGTCTGGGTGGCCGTACAATTCAATTGTCGCCGGAGGAAGTTGCGGCCCGCGATCAAATCGCTGCCGCATTTGAAAAGGCAGGATTGGCCGTGCCCAGCGTGCGGGAGGTCCTGGCTAACTTACGCCTCGACCGGGCGCGCGCAGAAAAATTGCTGAGGATGCTCGTAAAGGAAAACATTCTGCACAAAGTTACGGAGGACCTGATCTTCCACCAGTCGGCGCTGCGCGAGCTTCGCGAGATTCTGGCTCGCCGCAAAGCACAAAACAACCGCCTGGGCGTAACGGACTTTAAGGAGCTGACCGGGCTGTCCCGCAAGTACGCGATCCCGCTGCTCGAATACCTCGATCGCGAGCGCGTGACGCGCCGCGAAGGCGACGAGCGAATTATTCTCTGAGGGGAGGGCCGCTTCCCCGCCCCAGGTCAAATCCGGCCGCCCCCGGCCATTTCCGGAAGTGTTCTGAGAACCTCATCGAGCAGAGAAACCGGAAGGCCGACCACATTGAAATAACAGCCGGAAATATGGGTCACGAACTTCGAGGCCAACCCTTGAATGGCATAAGCGCCGGCTTTGTCAAAGGGCTCGCGGCTGGCCACGTAGGCGCGAATTTCGTCTCCGCTCATCTCGCGGAAGGTCACAAAGGTGGTTTCGTGTTTGAGCGTTGCAATCTGGTCAGGCGTCCGAACCAGGCAGATCGCCGTGATCACCTCGTGCGTCTGGCCAGAGAGCAAGCGCAGCATGCGGGTAGCATCAGAGGGTCCGCCGGGCTTTCCTAGAATCAAACCGCCGATCGTTACAATCGTATCCGCACCCAAAACCAGGGTGCCGGAGGGCGCGCCGGCGGCCACGCGCAGCGCCTTGGCGCGGGCAGCGCGCCGGGCGTAATCCTCCGGAAGTTCTCCTGGAATCGGCAGCCCCTCATCGATGCCGCTGGGAATAACCTCAAAATCGAAGCCGGCGTTGCGAAGCAACTCGATTCGACGCGGGGAATTGGAGGCGAGAAGCAACTTCATGCGTGTGATATTATAAAAATGTTACTGGCCCATCTCAAGCCATTTCCTCGCTGGCGCGCAATGTGCTAGACTGGCTGACTCTCTCGACTTCAAGAGTCTGCGCTGGGGATCGCCGAACGTGGATGAAATCGGAAAAATTCTACCCTCTCTGTTTCGGAAACAAATCTGCCGCGGGGAGCCACACCTGCTTGAAATCCTGCTTCCGCTGTGGCCGCGCATCGCGGGCAAGACCATGGCCCAACATTCCCAGCCCGCCCTGTTTGCGTCCGGCGTATTGACCCTCGCCACCGACTGCGCCACGTGGGGCACGCAACTCCGGCAAATGACCGAGGAGATTCGCACTGAGATTAACCATTTCCTGGGTCAACCGATTGTGAAAAAGTTGCGAATCAAGACAGTAACTCAACCCGACCTGTTTTTTCGCCCACGAGTTTCGCGCGGCACCGCCCTGCCCGCACCGCCCCTGATGGATCAGGCGATGGACACCAATTCAATAGCGGACCCTGAAATTGCCTCGGCGCTGGCAACCTCTTATGCCAAGTACTTTCGTCGCTCTCGGAGATGATTAAACGCATGGCTTTTACCGAAAAAGATGTTCGCTACGTGGCCGACCTCGCTCACCTCGAGCTTACTGAGGAAGAGGTGAAGAAATATCTTCCCCAGCTCGATTCCATTTTGCAGTACGTGCAAAAGCTGAACGAACTGGACACCTCTGAGATCGAGCCCATGGCGCAGGTCACGTATCCAGGCTCCCAGAATGCTTCCTTTCGTGCGGACCTGCCGCGCCGGAACTTCTCCCAGGACGAGGCTCTGGCGAACGCTCCCGAGCCGGGGGCAGGATGCTTCAAAGTGCCGCGCGTCATCGAGCGGGAGGAATGAAATCCATTTTGGATTTGCGATTTTGGATTTTGGATTACAGAGCGTACTGGCCTGCTCTGTTCCCTTCCTTAATCCAAAATCTAAAAGCCAAAATCTAAAATATCGAAAATGGACTTCACATCGCTAACCATTAGCCAAATACACGAGCTTCTGAAGAGCCGGCAAGCGACGGCCGTCGAAATCGCCCAGTCCCACTTGGCGCGCATCGAGGAGAAGGACAAGGAAGTCCGCGCCTACCTCAGCTTGTGCCCCGAGCGCGCCCTCGCGCAGGCGAAGAAGGTGGACGAGGCGATTGCTGCCGGTGGAGCGCTGGCCCCCCTGGCCGGCGTGCCGGTCGCGATCAAGGACGTCATCCTGACCCGCGGAACCCGCACCACCTGTGCGTCGCACATCCTGGAAAACTTCGTTGCGCCTTACGATGCCACTGCGGTCGAAAGGCTGGAGCGCGCGGGAGCGGTCATTCTGGGCAAGACGAATTGCGACGAATTCGCCATGGGCTCCTCGACGGAAAACTCCAGTTTTTTCGCGACCCACAACCCGCGCGATCTGACTCGCGTGCCCGGGGGATCGAGCGGTGGTTCGGCCGCCGCGGTCGCTGCCAGTTTTGCGACCGTCGCGCTGGGATCAGATACCGGAGGATCCATCCGCCAGCCCTCGGCGTTCTGCGACATCGTCGGTATGATGGGAACCTACGGCAGAGTCTCCCGCTACGGTTTGGTGGCGTTTGCCTCGTCGCTCGACCACATCGGGCCGTTTGGACGCTCTGTACACGACGTGGCGCTGGTGCTGCGAGCCATCGCCGGGCGCGACCCGCTGGATTCCACATGCGCCGCACTGCCCGTAGACGATTATGTTGGCGCCCTGAGCGGCGACATCCGCGGAATCCGCGTGGGGGTTCCGACAGAATACCTGAAGGGATTGAATCCTGAAATCGGTGGCAACATCCAGAAGGGCATCGACCTGTTCAGCAAACTCGGTTGCGAAATCGTGCCCATCAGTTTGCCGCACACGGACCATGCCATCGGATGCTATTACATCATCTGCACGGCCGAAGCCAGCTCGAACCTCGCCCGCTACGATGGCGTGCGTTATGGATTCCGGTCCGCCCAACAAGGCGATTTGCAGGATATGTACCGGAAATCGCGCAATCTCGGCTTCGGGGCGGAAGTGAAGCGCCGCATCATGCTGGGGACTTATGTATTAAGCTCCGGGTATTATGATGCCTACTATTTGAAAGCCCAGAAAGTGCGTACCCTCATCACGCGCGATTTCGTGGAGGCGTTCGACGAAGTCGACGTCATTGTCACCCCCACGTCCCCCATTCCGCCCTTCAAGCTCGGTGAACGGGTGGACGACCCTCTGCAAATGTACCTTGCCGACATCTACACCGTCACCGCCAGCCTGGCCGGTATCCCCGGGATCAGCGTCCCTTGCGGCAAGACCCCAAGCGAACCACGCCTTCCCGTGGGCATGCAAATCCTCGCTAAACACTATGACGAGGCGCGGCTGCTGCGAGTGGCCGACGCGTATGAAAAGGCCGGAGGATTTTCGATTGGTTAGCCATGCGGGTCAGTAGGAAATTTCCATCCGCAAACCGATAGGGTCGAACTCGGGCACTTCCGGCACGTGCACAGCCTGTTTGTGGCCAATGCGCACCGCGGTCCACGCGGCCACGGCAGCGTCAAAAAGATCATCAGGCCCTGCCAGCCTTCTTTCCAGTTCATCTAGTTGAGCTCGAATTTGTGGGAATGGGTTTGATAACAATTTCAAGCGTTCTTCCCTGCCGCGTGCGGAAAGCTTGCCGAATCGCATCGCCTTGCCATCATTAAGTGCGCAAAAGCAAAGCTCCGGATGGACCTCATAAACCCAATTCTGTAATCCCGGACTTGTGACCTGATCCACCTCCCGCACCTTGGACAGAATGCCAAAAGCCTGTTTGGAAATCTTCTTCCCGTCAGTCCTGAGACTTTTCTGGCATGCCTTCTCATAAGTGGTGGCGCGCAGGATTGGCCGGGTCGGAGCCGGGAAAACGCTGTTGCTCCGTGGCTTCCCTAACCGCTTGCGGGCCTCGATGTCACACGCTCTCGCCCCGCATTGGGGGAGGCCGATGGGAATATCTACGGCAACCACATTTGCACATTTGAAATCGATCAGCACATCGGCGAAATGAGGCAGGATGTGGAAATCAGTTTCGTAAGTGTGGAGGTCAACCTTGAAACATAGCCATCCGGCCTTACACCCATCCACGCCTACATAAAGCCCTCCACCTTCTACTTTTGAATTTGGGGTGGGATCCCCTGTGGCTATATCCATATAAGCACGTCCTGAATTCGATTTAAGATTGCTATATCGGTGTTTGACATCGCGATGAGTCTAGCAGCTTACAGGAAACCATTCAAATGGTGAGACCTATGCAGTCATGAATTAGGGTTGGGGAAAGGATTGGGGGGAATGACGAGGTGCAGTGAGGTGTATTTCGTGTTTTTCTGCCTTTCTTGCTGATAGAACGCCGTGGTGAACAGTTGTCAGGTGCCAAGTATCAGTCTCTTGTACTGCTGACACCTGGCACCTGACACCATGACCCTTCTTTATTGCGTTCTCGCCTCGTCCTCGTCGGCCAGCTCCACGGCTGCACCCGGCGCCGTGGGGATAATGGGCTCCGTCGGGGTGGGAGCAGCTTCCGGCCGTGGGGGCTCGGCTTCGGTGAGCAGCTTAAAGTTCCGGTAAAACTCCAAGCCCGTGCCGGCCGGAATCAGCCGGCCCATGATGACGTTTTCCTTCAAGCCGCGGAGGTGGTCCACGGCGCCGCGGATGGAGGCTTCCGTAAGGACGCGCGTTGTTTCCTGGAAGGACGCGGCCGAGATGAAGGAATCGGTGGCCAGTGACGCCTTGGTAATTCCCAGGAGCAAAGGCCGCCCAGTGGCCGCCTTGCCACTCTTGGCCTTGGCGCGGTCATTCTCCTCGCGGAACTTGAACTTGTCCACCTGCTCGTCGAGCAGGAATTCCGTGTCGCCGACCTCTTCAACTTTCACCCAACGCATCATCTGGCGCACAATCACTTCGATGTGCTTGTCGTTGATATTGACGCCTTGCAGCCGGTAAACTTCCTGGATTTCATCCACGAGATACTTCTGAAGTTCCTTCTCGCCCAGGACGGCCAGAATATCGTGGGGGTTGCGCGGGCCATCCATGAGCGGCTCACCGGCCTTAACGCGTTCACCTTCCTGCACGGAAACGTGCACGCCGCTGGGAAGCAAATATTCCTTGGTCTCGCCCTTCTCCGGAACCACCAGAATCTTGCGCTGGCGTTTGACAACCTCCGCATAACGAACCACGCCGTCGATTTCCGTAATCACGGCGGGCTCGTGTGGCTTGCGTGCTTCGAAGAGCTCGACCACGCGCGGCAGACCCCCGGTGATGTCCTTGGTCTTGGTGGTTTCACGCGGGATCTTGGCCAGCACATCGCCCGGGCTCACATCATCGCCGTCTTGAACCATCAAGTGGGCGCGCCCAGGCATCAAGTACTTCTTGGTTCCCTTCTTCTCATTGCGGATGACCATTTGCGGCTGAAACTTCTCCTCAAAGTCAGGTTTCACGACCAATTGCGACAAGCCGGTGACTTCGTCCACCTGTTCCTGCACGGTGACTCCCGCCTCGAGGTCCTTGAACTGCACGGTCCCGGCGACTTCAGTGAGGATCGAAAACGTATAAGGATCCCACTCGACGATGTTATCGCCCATTTTCACGGGGGCGCCGTCCGCCACTTTGATGCGGGCTCCGTACACCACCGAGTAGCGCTCGCGCTCGCGGCCTTTGTCGTCCACGATGGCCACCGCGCCATTGCGATTCATGACCACGTGCGCGCCTTCGCGGTTCATGACGGTCTGAATGCTGTGGTACTTCAGGAAGCCGTGGTTCTTAGCCTCCAGCGTGCTCTGCTCGGAAATACGGCTGGCCGTACCGCCGATGTGGAAGGTCCGCATGGTAAGCTGCGTGCCCGGTTCGCCGATGGACTGCGCGGCAATCACTCCCACCGCCTCGCCCATTTCCACCACATGCCCGGTGGCCAAGTTGCGCCCATAACAACGCACGCAAACGCCGCGCCGCGATTCGCAAGTTAACACGGAGCGAATCTTCACGCGCTCGATGCCGGCCGCCTGGATGGCCGCTGCCAGGTCCTCATTAATTTCCTGGTTGACGTCCACAATCACATTGCCTTCGTAGTCCTTAATCTTCTCAAGCGAAACTCGCCCCACGATGCGGTCGCGGAGGGGCTCCACCACTTCGCCGGCCTCCACGATCGGCTCCACGTAGATTCCGTCCAGCGTGCCGCAATCAAACTCGGAAATGATCACATCCTGCGCCACATCCACCAGACGGCGGGTGAGGTAGCCGGAGTCCGCCGTCTTGAGCGCCGTGTCCGCCAAGCCTTTGCGCGCGCCGTGAGTGGAAATGAAGTACTGCAAAACGTTCAGGCCTTCGCGGAAATTCGCCGTAATGGGGGTCTCGATAATTTCCCCGGAAGGCTTCGCCATGAGCCCGCGCATGCCCGAGAGCTGGCGGATTTGCTGTTTCGAACCGCGCGCGCCGGAGTCCGCCATGATATAAATGGGGTTGAGCTGGCCGGACGTGTCTTGTTTCTCCATCACCTGGAACATTTCGTTGGCCACATCGTCCGTGACGTTCGACCAGATCGCGATCACCTTGTTGTAACGCTCGCCGTGCGTGATTGCGCCTTCCTGGTACTGCTTCTCAACCTCGATGACTTCCTTTTCCGCAGCGCTCACCAAGCTTGCCTTGCTTTGCGGCACCACCAGGTCGTCGATGCCGATGGAGATTCCCGCCTTGGTGGCGTACAGGAAGCCCAGAGTCTTAACGCCGTCCAGCATTTGCACCGTGGTTTCGAGGCCGAAGCGCAGGT
>Ga0326727_10004151_pt1 | contig 44265 bp, 42 predicted proteins | sample MB2enrmetagenome_FD_207643 | JGI IMG/M metagenome (GOLD analysis project Ga0326727, IMG submission 207643) | Lab enriched peat soil microbial communities from McLean, Ithaca, NY, United States - MB29MY | ecosystem: Environmental > Terrestrial > Soil > Wetlands > Peat | place: USA: New York... | reverse complement strand
GGAGGGTCGCCAGGAAGAAGAGCGGCTTCGAGAAGACCTCCCCGGGCCTCTTCGCCGCCAAGCTCATAGTCATGAGCGCTGTCATCATGCTCGTCGCCTGCTGGCTCGCAGCCTATAAGGGCCTGCCTATAATCTTCCTCATCATCTGCGTACTCGTGATCGCCTATAGTTTCTTCACCACGAGGACCGTGCCGGGCCGTTACTTCTACGCGATGGGCGGCAACGAGAAGGCTGCCCAGCTCTCGGGCATCAACACGAACAGGATATTCTTCTTCGCCTACGTGAACATGGGCCTCCTCGCGGCGGTCGCGGGCATAGCCTTCACCTCGCGGCTCAACGCGGCCTCGCCCCAGGCAGGGCTCAGCTTCGAGCTCGACGCCATTGGTGCATGTTTCATCGGCGGCGCCTCGGCCTATGGCGGGATCGGGACCATCGCCGGCTCCATCATCGGCGCCATGGTGATGGGCGTGCTCAACAACGGCATGTCCATCATGGGCGTCGGCAGCGACATCCAACAGGTCGTGAAGGGGCTCGTCCTCCTCGTCGCTGTCGCCTTCGACGTCATGTCCAAGAGGAAGACGCGATAGGAGCGGTCATAGGAGCCACGCGAGGCAATGAGCTCGTCGTGGCTTCCTTGCTCTACAATTTCTCCATTATTTATGGACGACCACGGAGCAGAGCCCTGCGCCGGCTCGGGCGCTGCTCCGTGGTGCCTTTCCCTCTTGGCAGTGGCTAAGACTCATCTAGCCGCGAGGAGCTCGAGAAGGGCCGCCGAGTCGTCGGGGCTAAGGCGGGCAGCGGCCTCGGCGGGCTGTGCGGATAGGTCACCGAGTATCGTGCCGATATCCGAGAGGTTGGAGTCGAGACGCCTGAGGACCAAGGTACGCAGGTATGGGACGAAGGGCTTCATGAGAAAGCCGACGAAACGATTTTCCATGCGAAGGTACAAATCGATGTGCAGCCCGATCGTAGAGCCGTCGGACGCCGTGGCTACGACCACGACGGCGCTGCCCTTAAAGTGCGGCACTAAACGATGAGCGATCGCCCCATTAGCCACAAAGATGTGACGCCCTGCCGAAAGGTCTGAGGGGAAGATATCGCCCGCGATCCCTGTAGGATCGTCCACATGGAGGGCATCGAGTCCGATAGGCCAAGCCTCATAGTGCGGAGCGAAGTGATAGGCTTTCCAGAGCCGCATGAGGTGGATCGGTTCGGCGAGGATCTTGTCGAGGACTTCTGCTCTCGTCGAGAGCTCGTAACTGCCGCTGAGCGCGAGGTCGGGCGAGCCGATAATGAGCTGGGCCTGCGAAGAAAGGTCCTGGGCGGCGACGACTGGCCGAATCGTTAGCGCAAAAATAACCAAGGCGAGGGCTAATCGTCGATTCAAGTACATATTCCTTCGCATTTTATTAAGTATAGTCCGGACCCGAAGCACAGTCGAGTAATGCTTGCTCAAGCGACCGGCCGCGGAGCATTATGGTCACATGAAAGGCCTTCCCCTTTTCGCGCTCGCGGTCCTTGCGTTTTCCTCCTGCGCTACGCTCGTGCCCCGTTCGACTAGTCTCGCGTCTCCACCGGATCAGGCGCCCGCCTGGACGACTTTGGGATCCGGGATAGAATACACAGCCTTCGCCTCTGTGAACCCTCGAGTCGAAGCCTGCGCCCTCCGAGTCGACCTTAGGGCTAAAGGCCTCGAACCCGTGGTCACGCCTTGCAAGGAAGGGATGACACGAAGCCAGTACGTGACGAGCTTCGCGCGCCAGTTCGATTGCACGGCGGCGGTAAATGCGGCTCCCTTCGAACCATCGTCTGCAATAGAAGGAGAGAGACGCAAGGTCGTCGGTCTGACTATGGCCGACGGGGTCGTCCTGTCGCCTCCCCTCCCGCCAATGGCCGTCCTCTTCGTTAGAAGGGATGACGATGGGGGTTTACGCGGGGAAGTGGCCATTCAATCTTCCGCTCCCGAGTTTACGCGCGAAGGGAAAGAAACAGTCGTAGCGGTCGGAGGCTTCGATATCGTGCTATCCGATGGAAAACCTGTGGGCGACACAAGACGCGAGCCACGAACGGCCGTGGGCCTGTCCTCCGACGCTCGTGTCCTTTTCATCCTTGTCGCCGATGGTCGGCGGAGAGCTAGCGCAGGTCTGACAAACTACGAGGTAGGACTGTGGCTCTCCTGGCTCGGCGCAGAATCAGGCATGACCTTGGACGGCGGCGGTTCCTCGGCCATGGCGATACGGGATGCAAGCGGCATCATTCGGCTCGCCAATGTCCCGATCGATGGAGGAAAACCCGGGCGCGAGCGGGCGGTCGGCAGCTGCCTCGGATTCCGAACGATGCCGACGAGATGAGACAGCATGAGCGATGAAGAGGGGCGGCACGTACGCCGCAAGCGCTACCGAGGCAACCACCCGCGGACTTTCGCTGAGAAATACAAGGAAAGGCACCCCGAGGATTATCCGGAGGATATAGCGAAAGTGCTCGCCCGCGGGGACACACCAGCGGGAACGCATCGTTCGATTCTCGTCGAGGAGATCCTCGCCTCTCTCGCGCCCAAACCAGGCGAGATAGCGGTCGACGCCACAGTAGGCTACGGTGGCCACGCGAGGCGTATCCTGGAGGCTATCCTCCCTGGAGGGCGCCTGTACGGTTTCGACCTCGACGCGATTGAGCTGCCGAAGACTGCAAAGCGGCTCGCCGACGCCGGCGTCCCGGAAGGCGCCTTCGTTCCCGTCCACGCCAATTTCGAGCGATTGCCCGAGGTGCTCGCCGGCGAGGGCCTCGCTGGGGCCGACCTCTTCCTCGCGGACCTCGGCGTCTCATCAATGCAGATCGATGACCCCGCACGGGGCTTCAGCTTCAAGCGAAACGGCCCACTCGATATGCGTATGGATACTGACAAGGGGCTATCGGCCCGCAAGTACCTCGCCACTATTTCAGAAAAGGCGTTATGCGCCGCATTGTTGGCTAACGCCGACCAAGAAGGCGCGGCGGACATCGCCCGCGCTATATGCCTCCGCCGCGGCAAGCTCGACACTACCCGCGGCCTCGCGGAGGCGATTTGCTCTGTCTTCCCGGACCTGGCATTCAAGGATCCCGCGATGCAGAGGACGCTGCGCCGCTCGTTCCAGGCCATTCGCATCGAGGTGAACGGCGAGTTCGCGGCGCTGGATGCGCTGCTCGCCTGCCTGCCCGACTGCCTCAATCCCGGCGGCAGGGCGGCGATCCTCGCCTTCCATTCGGGAGAGGACCACCGAGTTGAAGCCGTGCTCAAGGCCGGCTTGGAGAAAGGGCTTTATTCATCCATCGCGGACGAGCCCATCCGTCCGAGCCGCCAAGAGCAGTACGACAATCCGCGCTCGAGCTCGGCGAAACTGCGCTGGGCCGTACGCTCGCAGTCGGTTTAGGCTTTAACATGGAAGACATTATCCGCGCCATCGCCCACATCCATACCGACTTCGCCTCCAAGTTCGGCGTCCCGCGGCAGAGCGGCCTGGTGGAGGCGCTTAAAGGGACAATTATATTCGAGCCAGAGTATCGAAATCCCGACGCATTGCGCGGCATAGAGGGCTTTTCACATATCTGGCTCATATGGAAGTTCTCGGAGACCTCACGGGAGATATGGTCCCCCACAGTGCGGCCCCCTCGCCTAGGGGGAAGCGAGAGGATGGGAGTATTCGCCACCCGCTCCCCATTCCGCCCGAATGCCATCGGCCTCTCCTCCATGAGGCTTTGCGGCGTACAGCTGCATTCCGAGCAGGGGCCGGTCCTATTAGTCGCGGGAGCGGACCTTATGGACAACACGCCCATCTACGACATCAAGCCCTATCTTCCCTACGCGGACAGCCACCCGGAAGCGATTGGAGGGTTCGCCTCTTCCCGTCCCGAGGCGAAGCTCGAGGTGGATTTCCCGGTGCGGTTAATCGAGCTTGTTCCCGATGCACTGCGAGAGGCCCTTGTCGGAGTGCTCGCGAACGACCCGCGGCCGAGCTACCAGGACGACCCCGAGCGGATATACGGCTTCGGATTCGGAGGTCTCAACATCAAATTCAGAGCGGACGCTAGGACGCTGACCGTCTGCGATGTGCAAATCCCACATGCTTGAAACTTACTCGATTCTCAGTTCATGATCGACTGTATCGACCATATAGTCTGTGAGGTTTATTCCATGGCAAGCAACGTTCGTATAATTCAAATCGCCAGCAAGAAGATCACGCTAGTCGGCACTGCCCATATTTCCCCGGATAGCGTCGACGAAGTACGTCAGGTCATCGAGGCCGACCGGCCCGACCGTGTCTGCGTCGAGATCGACTCCGGGCGCTATACGTCCATGACCCAAAAGAAGTCCTGGGAGAGCCTCGACATAATCAAGGTGCTCAAGGAAGGCAAGGGCTTTCTCCTCCTTGCTAATCTCGTCCTCTCGAGTTTTCAACGCAGGCTCGGCACGAGCCTATCCACCGCGCCCGGAGACGAAATGCTAGCGGCCATAACCGTCGCGCAGGAGGCCGGCTTGCCCTTCTCCTTCATCGACAGAGAAGTGCAGGTGACGCTGCGCCGGGCCTGGGTGAAGTCGAGTTTCTGGAACAAGGCGAAGCTCCTGGCCACTCTCGTCGCGTCGGCCTTCGATAAGGAAGAGATATCGAAAGAGCAAATCGAGGAGCTGAAGAACAAAAGCGTCCTCGATAATATGATGGGAGAGCTCGCGGGATACCTGCCCATGGTCAAGGAAGTCCTCATCGACGAGCGTGATCGCTACCTCGCGTCCAAGATATTCCAGGCGGAAGGGAGCAGCATCGTCGCGGTCGTCGGGGCAGGGCACATGCCCGGCATAGAGAACTGGCTAGGCCGCATCGAGCGCGGAGAAGTCGGAGTGGATGTCTCGGATATCGACAAGGTCCCGCCCAAGTCCAAGATATCCGGCCTTGTCGGCTTCGTTATCCCGGCCCTCCTCGTAGCCCTCATCGTGGTGGGCTTCTTGAAGTCCGGGGTGACTATGGGCCTCGGCCTCTTCGAGAAATGGATCATCATCCACGGCATCGCCGCCGCCATCGGTTCCCTGATCGCGCTCGGCCACCCTCTCACGATTCTCGCATCCTTCGTGTGTTCCCCGGTGGTTGTGCTCAAGCCATTTGTCAGCATCGGCTTTATCGCGGCCTATGTTGAGGCCATGGTCCACAAGCCCCAGGTCGCGGACTTCCAGGGGCTCAACGCTGATATCATGACGATTCGCGGTTTTTACAAGAACAAGATCACGCGCGTATTACTCGTGTTCTTCCTCGCGAGCTTGGGCGGGGCCATCGGGAACTTCGTCTCGCTCGCGGCGATCGGGGCCAAGCTTCTATAGGGATCGCCCAAGCAGGTCCCGGCGGCTTTAGGCTGAAACGCCCAGGGCGACTCTCTCTCCCGCCACGAGATGGTAGCGAAGAGTCGCGTTCCGGCCGACGCGAAGGTCCGTGAGCCTTCCGGCTAAAGCGGAAGATACGAAAATCTTCAGGTCGTGCTTACCGGAACGCAGGACGAGCATCTTACCGCCCTTGGCCGCTGGGCGGATCGAGACGATCTTACCGTTGAGCGTCCGAACCGCGGCCTTCTTGGCGACGGTCTTAATCTTGGCCGTGGTCTTCGGCGCGACGACGGCCTTCCCCGTCGCGGCAGGAGCGGCCGAGCTCGCCGTCGTGTCGCTCGCGGGGACCTTCGGGCTGAGTAAGGCCGAGCTCTCGGCGCCGAAGAGGCAGCAGCCAAGAGTGGCGAGGGAGAGGCATAGCAGCAATCGCTTATTCATGAATCCTCCGGACTCCGGAGACTCCGGAGCGCATTTCTAGTATCGGCGCACCGAGGGCTGCCCTTGAAGCTCGCATTTCATGAATTCTGACCGATGAAGTGATCGATGCGGTAAGACATGGCCAGCAGAAAAGGGATATTGCTGTGCTCGAGATCCAGCTGCGTCAGCTATGACCGTACTACATTCATGGGACTGGGCCATCTGATCTGAATAACTGTTGTCGGGGCGCATTTTAAATTGACCTTATAGTGCGTATTTTTCTCGAATTCAGTAGGACTAAGTAAAAACATTCTCGTAGTGAACTGACCGATAAAGGGAAGGGGCGGTAGCCTGGCAGCCGCCGCCCCTCATCGCACCGCTTGTACGCAGCACAAGTGGTACTACCCGTGTCGGCCAGTGTGGCCCAAATCATGAGTCAGGGGAAGCTCTTCCCATGGCCTCGGCCAGAGTGTTGTCCGCGTTGTGGTGGACACAGGCTCTGGGGGCATGGCTATGTGTCCCGATACTTCGATGGCGTAGCGGAAGCGGTGTGGGTAAAGCGCTGGCGCTGCCCTGACTGCTCTTCGGTGCATACCTGCCGGCCGGCGAGCCACTGGCGGCGATTTCTCGCACCGATCACGGTGATCCTCGCCAGCCTCCGGGCGAAGCTTGCCGGGCTGCATTGGCCTCGGACAGAAAGCAGGCAACGCCAGCAGTACTGGTACCACGGCTATAGCATCCAAAGCCGATTTGACGGATTACCGCCCGCCATGCTCGACGAGCTTCTGGCCGACTCGATCGTTGTCGCTACGCACTCGACCGCCGACCGTGCTTCATTGCCCGTTCTGGAGCCTCCCCACCTAAGCTATGCGGCGACGGCACCGCCGTAAAGCCCGATTTTTTGCGGCGGAGGCTGGCTGCTCGCCTGGTTCAGGCGGCAGGGGCGGCGGCTGGCGTAGTGGCGCCTCTGGCCATCGTGACAGACCTATTGCCTGAGCGAGAGGCCGCAGCCGTCTATTCGGTGCTGAGCCAGATAAATGGTGGCTCCCGTCGCGGCCCCCCTGCTAGGGGCCTTGATTCTGCAGTGGAGCGGCTGGCGCGCGTCTTTCTGGCTGCTCCTGTTCTTCGCTCTTGTCATTTTCGTGGCGGCTCACCGCATCGTGCCGGATTCATTGAGCGCGAACAAGTGGACAACGCTGTCGTTCAAGTCGATCGCAGCGTCGTATGCGACCCTATTCGGGAACAAGCCGTTCATGCTCTACAGTCTAGCGGGCGCGCTTCTGTTCGGCGCTCTGTTTGTCTATATCAGCATTTCGCCGTTCATCCTGATCTCCAAGTTCGGATTCACGTCGATCCAGTTCAGTCTGATTCTCGGCGGCAACGCATTATTGGTCATCGTGGTAGGCGCCTTGAACATACGCCTTCTCTCATCTCGAGGTCCGCGAGGATTGCTGCTCTCGGGGCTCGGCGTCCAAAGCCTGGCCGGACTGGCGCTCTGCCTGCTCTCGTTCGCGTCCTCCGGCGCATGGCCCTTCGTGGCGATTTTGGCATGCTACATCGGTGCGACAGGCTTGATCTTCGGTAACCTCGCGGCGCTGACGATGGCGCGGGGCGGTCCGCAGGCGGGCATCGCCTCGGCGTTTATGGGAGCCAGCCAATACGCGGGCGGCGCTTTGGTTGGACTGATAGCGGGTTGGATCGGAACGACTGCCGCTGTCTTGGCGATAGTTCTGATCGTATGCGCCGTGGCGTCACTGGCGCTCTGCGTCATAGCCTCGCGGATTCGGTGAGCGGATATCTCTAGCTTCTTACGCTTTCGTCGATTTTGAACTATGCTTTGGGTCAAGGAGATCGCATGGACGTAAAGGGAAACACCATCGTTATCACGGGCGGCACATCGGGCATAGGCCTGGGAATGGCCGAACGGTTCCTCGCCCTAGGGAATAAGGTCATCATCTGCGGAAGGCGATCCGACCGGCTGGTCAAGCTTTCCCGCGAGCATCCCGGACTGGTGACCAGGGTATGCGATGTAGCCGATGAACGGCACCGACTCGAACTCTGCAGGTGGCTCGCGGCGAACCACCCCGATCTAAATGTCGTGGTCAACAATGCAGGAGTGCAATTCGCGGGCACCGTAGGCTCGGGTTTGGACTACACGCGGGTCAGGCAGGAAATCGATACCAACGCAATCGCCGTACTCCATCTTTCCGATCTCCTGGCACCCGCCATCCAAGGCAAGCCAGGCGCGACTATCATCAACGTATCCTCTGGTTTGGGATTTGCCCCGATCGCCTTCATGACCGTCTACTGCGCCACCAAGGCTTTCGTCCACTCCATTACGATGTCCATGAGGCATACGCTCAAGGATAGGGGTATCGAAGTGATCGAAATCATACCGCCGAGCGTGGACAGCGAGCTCGGGAAAGAGCGACGGGCCGACCCTGACCAGACTCACGGGGGCATGCCTATTCCCGAGTTTCTCGATGAGCTATTCAAAGGCTTGGAGAGAAAGGATGCCGAGATCGCGATAGGTGAAGCTTTCGGGCTGAGGGAAAGAGGCGAAGCTCTCTTCGATGCGATGAACGGAAGGGGAAGGAGCGCATGAAAGCCCTCCCCCTTCTCTGCGGGTTAGGCAGTATCAGAACATCTTTGCCGCGGCCTGCTGGCACATGTCGAGGAATCCGTCCGGAGAATCCGCGGAGGCGACACTGGAACCGAGGATGTCGCCGGTGTCGACCGTAATGAGCCTGACATTGAGATAGTACTTCTTGCCGACGAGGCTGATCGTCCCGGTTACGATAATATCCGCGCCTGAAAGCTTCCCGACTTTTACCGCATTAGTATCGTTCGTGGCGACTGCGCCGCTTAACTGCAACTCGAGCTCGCTCATCACCTTGTCGATATCGCTACGGTCGACAATGGACACCGAGCCCACGTTGACGAAGGCATTCTCCAAGAATGTCGTGGTACCGTCGAGATCCTCCTGCCCGATGTTCTTGGTCGTGCTCGTCAGCCCGACTACGGCGAGCTTCTTGCCGGTGATGTTGATGTGTTTCTGCGAAAAAACAGCCGTTTGCTTAGGGGCGTTTTCGGCAGCAAGCCTAAGAGCTTGTATCCGCTCATCCAGGCTTTGAGTGCGCCCCTTAGCGGTATGTCCCGCGCCGATGCCGATCTCATCCTGCGAAAGAAAACCTGTTTTTTTCTCATCGAGGGCAACATCGAGAGCGTTCGACGGATTGACCGGATGCGGCCTGAAGAACTCAAGAGCACGCTCGATTTCGTTGGCGTCCAACCTGCCATCGCCGTTCAAATTAAACGCGGCTAGCAATTTCGGGGGAATCTGTGAGCTCGAGCCGTCCGGACTGAGCGCCTGGGCATCGATTTGCAACTCGTCCTCGGTAACGACACCATCGCCGTCGATATCGAGTAGAGCATCGACTTTAGTGACCACGGGGAAAGGGCCCTTCGCATAGGCCTGAACTTTGGCAACCGGCAAGAAGGCTGCGCGCCGCGCAATCGTGATGTCGCTCGCATCGATGAAGCCGAAACTGCTAAAGTCGATAGCGCGATCGAATGCCGTCTTGACGGGATGCGGCGCCTTAAGCGCGTCATCCGCTATGCGCCCTTCCTGCTCCGACACTACGCCCGTGCCGCTTGTATTGGCGTAGGCCTGCAATTGACTTTTTACCGGCCCTCGGGCGACCCAGGAGGAGGCCGGAATCGCAGAAGCGGAGGCAAGAGGCCTTGTCTTGAGAAATGCCTCTGCCGCGCCCCTGGAAACCAAATCCAAGGCTGATTGGATCACTTTCCCGTCGAATGATTGGGCCCCGCCGGCCAGTTTGCGCTCGAAATTATTGCCCAGAGCGTGCGGAACGAGGAATATCTGCGGCTTGGCAAAAAGGTATTCATCCCATACTCTCAGGTCGTCCTGCGAGAGCGCCGTTCGGGGAGGCATTGCCATCTGTTGGGCGAGAGCGGGGTCGACGTCGTTGAGAGAGAGAAGCGAAGATCCGTAAAGATACCCTCGCGCGACTCTAAGTTCGTCTTTATCGATTCGACCGTCATGGTTGTTGTCGAACACGAGGTCGAGGGATGACCGCACGGGATGCACATTCCTGCAAAGGGCCCAAATGCTGCGCCCGATCTGGTTCATCCTCTGTCCGTCGGGGATTTGATCGACGCCCAGGCCAAAAGCCTCACGGACCTTTATCGCATCCGGATGAAAAAAGGCAGGAGAAGCGGAACGATTCCTAGGATGGCTGGCACAGGAAAACAGCAAAAGACTGGCCAGTACGATACTTAAAAAACGCTTCATCGTCGAAACCCCTCACCATCAGACCAGAATACCGAATCCCCTGAGGCATAAAATCAAGGCCGAGACCGCGAGACAATAGACGCCGAACCAGCTCCAGCGGCCTTTTTCGAGCCAGGACGACAGCCAGCGGATGGCCAGGCTGCCTGCGGCGAAGCTAAAGACAAGGCCAAGGCCGCCCATGATCCAGGGAAGGTTCGAAGGATCGCTCAGTGCCCGACGGCTTGCCTCGAGACGCAAAGCCTCGCGCCCAACGACGGGAACCGTGAGGATGACAGCGAGGAAAAAACTGAACTCCTCCGTGAACTTCCGGGTCATGCCCGTAAGCATGCCGACGGAAATACTCGCCCCTGAGCGCGAAAAGCCGCGGAAGGGAAGGCTTAAGCCCTGCGTGAGACCTACAAAGAGAGCGGAACGCAGGGGCCGATTCCCCGCTTCTTTTAAATCCGCCGCTGGTTGAGCCTCTCGCCCTGCGACGATTATCAGTATCCCCACCGCAGCGAGGGCCGTACCGATAATCCAGAGGTTACCGAAAAGATCTTCTACCGCCGCCCCCTTGGTTCCGCCGAGGACGATTTTCTCAATAAGGAATTGCAGGCCGAGCCCCAGAACGCCGGTCGCCGCCGTGGCGAGTACGAGCATCCCGACGAATTGCCCGCGCCGCGGATTCGACCGCGATAAAAGTTCCTTCCAACGGCGCCAGAAATAGACGAGGACCGCGAACATGGTCCCGCAATGGAGCATCACCAAAAGGAAGGTCATTTCAGGCGTAGTAGGGTCGAGGCCGAGGATCTTCTCCGCGACGATGACGTGAGCCGAGCTCGATACCGGGAGCAGTTCCGCAAGCCCTTGTACTATCGCGAGCGCGAGGACGATAAAAACATTCATGCCATGATATTCCTAGGTATGCGCGCGAGCGTCAATACGTTGTATACTGTTGAGCGCTCAAGGAACGCCCATGAAAAAGGTACTGCTGCTTTGCGCTCTCTGCGCTCTGATCTACTGCCCCGCCATCCCGGAGGACGCAAGTCCCATAATTGCCTTTCAAGTCGGCGCCTTCTTCCATAAAGAAAACGCGGATCGACTTGCGGCGGAGCTACTGAAAAAAGGGTTCTATGGGACGGTCAATAAAAAAAACGTACAAGGGAAAGAATTCTGGGTCGTAACCGTCGAAGCGCCGCCCAATCCTTTCGAGGACTTCGGGGCCGAGCTCGCCGATGCGGGGTTCCCGTCATTCCCCATTCATGAATCGTCCTCAGCGCGCCTACAGTCGTCGCAAATGCCATAGAGAGAAATCTCATGGTCTTCTATCGTGAAATGCTCACGTATGCCTATGGCGTCGATCTTTCCCTGCGGTAGGCATAGTTCGAATTCGACCACTTTATGGCATTTGCGGCAGGTGAGGTGGTGGTGATGGTGCTCGTTTTCGCAGAGGCGATACCAGCGATCTCCATCGGCGAAATCGATGCGGTCCAGGACATGCAGATTCACGAGCTTATCGATGGTCCGATAGATGGTCGCCCGTCCGACGCCCGATCCTCCCCGCTTAAGGTCGGACAGAAGAGCCTCGGCGGTGAACGCATCGCCGGATTCCCCTAACGCAACGAGATGTTCAGCTATCTCCTGGCGCTGTTGCGTCGTGCGCTCGCTGAACTCATGAAACGCGGCCATTACTCTTTCCGTTTTCCCCATCGCCTTACCTTGTAGCATAGCGTCTATTTGCGTATCGAATACTATATACTGACAGAAGAAGTATTTCCAGCAATATCAGCCTGTTTTGTCGGCCATATCAACATATAAATTCCGAATTTATATGTTGAAAATGGCCTACCTCACTATAAGAAAATGTTGGTGTATAATGAGTCAATGCAAGAACTGCAAGACAAAGACGAATCGGCGATAAAAACTCCCGGTTTTCATTCACGACTTTCAATGGTGATTGTCTGCATTGCTGGAGGGCTTCTACTTGCCCTTCGTGCTTTTGTATCCCATCCCACCTCCTATGCCACTATATTGCTTGTAGCGCGGATCACCCTGTCCCTTTGCCTGACGGTTTGGGGATGCTTTTGCCTCAGCAAGGCCTCGCGACTAGTATCCTGGACATCCACTGATCTGAGACTAGTCTTGGTACTGGGCTGGTCTACCCTAATATCGGTCACGGACGTGTTAGCTGGTGGCGGTCCGGTCGTTTTCCTCATGGCAGTTGTTTATGCATCGGTCGTGGGTTGGAACAGGATCAGCCGCTTTGTGGGTCTGTCCTTTGGTGGCCTTGCCACAATTTTCCTTGTTGCGCGTTTATCCACTTCTATCGGAAATGGCAATTCCACGGAAGAGGGCACACTCATACTACTGGGAGTCACAGCAGTCTCAGTAGCGAATGCGAGAACGATTCGATTACTTATCATTCCAGACCGCGAAAGGCTGCTCTCCCTTGAGAAGGAGAATAAGGAGCTCTGGAATCTGTCATTCAGAGATCAGCTCACCGACGTCTATAATCGGCGGTTCGCGCAGGAAATCGGCAATAAACTCGTCTCCCATGCGCGGCGCTATCACGAGCAACTCCACATGTTTATGATCGATATTGACTATTTCAAGAGAGTGAACGACGAACTTTCCCATGCAGCTGGCGATGAAGTCCTACGGAGTGTAGCTCAAAAAATACAATCGCACCTGAGATCTAGCGACTATTTAGCGCGCTATGGTGGTGAAGAATTCCTTGTTTTCGCACCTTTAACGGATGCTGAGGACGCACAGTTCCTCGCAAACAGAATCCGCGAAGACATTGCTTCGAGGAGATTCGATGGTGTCCCGTGGACAATATCGATAAGCATCGGAGTTGCCAGCCTTGCAAGTGACGATACCCTCGAAACCTTGGTGAATAAGGCCGATAAATACCTCTACTCAGCTAAACGCGGGGGACGTAATAGGGTTGCTGGGTATTAATCCTAATTCTCCAGAACGCTCCCGGCGTTCCCTCATCCTTCAACGTGGTCCGTGGCGGAGACGTCCCCTAACTATGCAGGCCGTGTTTGGCGACACTACCTTCCGAGGGAACGTCCGCAGTTTACGCTTTCATTTTTGAGCCTGTATCAGCGCGGCTTCCAACGCGTCCAATTGTTTAGACATCCAGGACTGGTAATGCTCACCCAGAGGCATGGTCTCTGAGACGGGCACTATAGGAATGTTGAGGATATGCGCTTCATTCTGGAGCTTAGTCGTGATGGTAGTTACCGTCTGGACGTTATAGACGAGGATCTTGGCTTGACGTTTCGTGAGTTGATTCTCGGCCGTGATCGCGTCCGCGGGAGTGGGGTCGTTGCCTTCGGCGATAGCCTTGTCGAAGTCCCAGGGAGTCAGGACATTCAGCCCGATCAGCTCCGACTGATAAAGGAAAATCGTCTCGGTAAGGGCTATCGGAGTTTTATCGAACTTCGCCTTCAGTTCGCTAAGACGGGCGTCGAGCTTCAGTATGTCCGCCTTCAGGGCGGCAAAATTCGCCTCGAATTCCGCGCTGTCCGCCGGATCCTTCTGTTTGAGGACGTCCAGTATTTTTTGGGAAATCGCGGTCACGTTGTCGGGGTTGTACCAGACGTGCTCGTTTTCCTTGAGGTGGGTGGGCGCTATGTCGAAGGCCTTGATCACGACGCGCTTGTGGTTCCGTGTGGTGGCCATAAGCTTGTCCATCCAATCGTCGTAACCGCCGCCATTTTCAATGACGAAATCGGCGTCGGCGATCTGCCTGGCGTCGTCGACGTTCGATTCATACTCGTGGGGATCGACATTGGGATCAGAGATGACGCTCAGAACATGAGCATGAATGCTGCCGATCTGCTGAACGAGATCGCCATAGGTGTCTTCGGCCGCCACGACGTTGACCACGGCAGACTTGTTTCCGGCTCCCGCGGCGACAAGACCGACGGATGCGACACAAACAAAAAACGATACAGTGAAGACTCGGAGTCGAAGTGATTTCGTAGCTATCATTGCGTTCCCTCCCGCTCAGAAATAGATAGTGCCGTTCAAGATCAACTTGTTATACGCAGTCCTGGAAGCATCGATATTGTAATTGTAGGCATACCCCAAAGCAAGAATATGGGATTTGGTTCCCAAGGACAGCTTGACCCAAGGATTTATCGTCACGTTCCTATCCGTTGCAGTCAAGGCTCCTGGAGTGGTACTGTCCGTCCCCGGATAGTTGTTGGAATAGTTCAGGTCCAGATCCAGGATGAGATCGGCTCCGGAAAATGCCTGGGAAAAAGTGTAGAAGGTTGTAAAATACTCTTGGATCACGCTCGTTCCCGAAGCGGGAACGAAACAAAACACGTCATCGCTGAATGTGAGAGAATCCCCGGTTTTCTCGTTGGGGAAGACATAACTGAGGGTCGCGGTGCCGTAGTTTTCCACCAATGATGAGTCGGATACATTGAAGTAATTGCCGTACTCGGCCCCCAGAGTCAGATTCTTCACGGCGAGAAGGGAAAAATTGAGGTACGCGAGGTTCGTTCCCAGTCCGGGCTGGACCAAAGTACCACTGATGTCCCCATTACAGGAATTCCCATATCCCGCATTGAACTTGAAGACTGTCGGGAGTGTATAGGAAACATTTACATCCGTTCGGCCAGTAGTACTATTGGCAGCCTGCCCGCTTCCAGTATTGTCCCATGGGACGAAAACGGCCACCCTCAAATTATCGATTGGGGTCAGGGCCATTTTCGGCACCGGTCAAACCTTCGATATAGCCGCCGATGGAGTTGCCTTGGATAAGGCTCGAAAAGCCATTGGAGTTATAGGCCAGCGTGTAATCCGTCAGATCGGCGAAATCCCCTGCGGAGACCTTGGCCGTCATGAATTGGTCGAAGAGGGACCAATACAGCAAATAGGTTCCGTAAGCATAGTCCACAGGCTGATCGGGGCCAGCGAAACAGAGGTGTTAGTGTCATTTGGCGGGAGGAATAAGATCCTCGAGTTAAAACCGACGTTCCCATCTGCCAATGTTGGGGACAGTTTCAATTCCGTGGGTTTATCCGTAGTCGTCCCCGCGATTGTGTCGTACGTGGCTCCAACATCCAGCTCTCCAGTCATTGTAAACTTTGGCTGCGGAGCATCGGCAAAGCCTCCGACGACAACAACTACTAAAAACAGGCCAAGGAAAAAATTCCTCATTTCAATCTCCTCATTAGAAGCACAGATACGTTGCAGCATTCCATGCACTATTGATACTAAGTATCATAAGCGCCACTATACAAACACTGCTCGGAAGTGTCAATGAGATATAGTATCATTAGATGCACTAATGAAACTGCGTCTCATTGACACTATTGTTTTGAGAAAGTATCCTATTCTTATTAAGGAAGAGGAACGATGGACCCAAAAGACGATATTAATGAAGCTTCTATTATATTGAGACAGGTTTCGATTCGGCTTGGAAACAGGATGATCCAACAGGGAATGAGTTTTCAGCTGGAGCAGGGGGAGTTCGTGGCCATACTCGGCCCGAACGGAGCGGGGAAAAGCACGCTCCTGAAGCTTCTTCTCGGGTTTTTACGTCCCACTGAAGGAGAAATTAAAGTTCTGGGCAAAGGCCCGCGGACGGGGAACCAATTCATCGGCTATCTTCCTCAGTTTCAAAACACCGACAGCATGAACGCTCTCAGAGCCCGAGATATAGTCGGCTTCGGTCTCGATGGCCATCGATGGGGATTCGGCCTTCCCAATAGGAAGCGCAAAGAGAAACTCGACCAGGTTCTTGAAGAAGTCGACGCATTGAGCTTTTCCAAAGCTTCTTTCGACGAAATCTCGGGAGGGGAACGGCAGCGGCTCCTCCTGGCCCAGGCCCTGATTTCATCTCCTCGGATCCTCCTCTTGGATGAGCCGCTTGCCAGCCTGGATATCGGCCACGCGCAGGAAGTCATTACCCTCGTGTCCCGGATATGCCGGTCGAGGAAGATCACGGTGCTCCTTGTGACTCACGACGTGAATCCTCTTCTGCCTCATATCGACCAGGTTCTCTATATGGCCAACGGACAAAGTGTCCTTGGTCGACCGGATGAGGTGATAACGAGCGAAGTCCTTTCTCGCCTCTATGGCTCTCGGGTCGAAGTGGTAAACGCCATCGGGCGGCGCTTCGTCGTCGGAGCGGAAATCTAGATGGACCTATTGGCGCTCCTTCACTACGCCTTTATCCAGAATGCGCTTAGCGCATCTTGTGCCGTGGCCGCATGCTCGGCCGTGATCGGGTATTTTCTCATAGGAAGAGGTTTGACTTTCGCGGGCCACGCGCTTCCCAATATTGGCTTCGCCGGAGCCGCCGGGGCAGTTCTCCTTGGCGTTTCACCCGTTTTCGGACTTTTTTCCTTCACGATTGGAGCTGCTCTGGTTTTCGCCTTTCTGCGAAACGAGGTCCATGACCGGGATTTGGGCATCGGGATCGTCATGACCTTCTGCCTCGGTTTGGGGCTCTTCTTCCTCGCTCTCTATTCCGGCTATGCCGAGAGGATCTATGGCATCCTTTTCGGGACTATCCTCGGCATAAGCGATGCGGAGGTCCGGCTGACCTTGATCAGCAGCTTGACCACACTCGTCGGAGTCGCGGTTATCTTTCGACCCCTTCTGTTTTCCACAGCCGATGCTGGTTCTGCCATGGCCCGAGGCGTCCCAATCCACTTTGTGGCTGCTGTCTTTCTCGTCCTCGCCGCCGTGACCGTGTCATTGGCGGTTCAGGTCACGGGATCTCTCCTCGTTTTCACTCTTCTCGTGGGACCGGCCGCTACGGCCAGGGTTTTTTCTCGCCACCCGGCTGTAGCGATAGGCCTGGCCGTTATCTTGGCTGAGTCCTATGTCGTCGTCGGGATTCTCTTGGCCGTCGTCACAAAGACCATACCGGTCAGTTTCTTCGTCGCAGCCTTGTCCTTTGGAGTCTATCTGGCTTCCCGGCTCCTCCGGAAAGGGATAATATGGAAGAGATAATCAAGTCCGAGATGTTTCGGAATGCCCTTCTCGGGGGGAGCCTTACGGCTATCCTTTGCGCCGCGGTCGGATACTTTATGGTTCTACGCGCCCTTGCCTTTGCAAGTGAAGCCCTGACGGACATCGGCTTTGCCGGGGCCACGGGGAGCGCGCTCTTGGGATGGAATCCATTCTGGGGGATGATAGGCCTAAGCTTTCTGGCTGTAGTCACACTCGGAACATTAAATACCAACAACAAGCTGAAAGGCAGGGACGTGGATGTGGGGATGGTCCTTTCCTTCGCTCTCGGCCTAGGGGTACTGTTCCTCAGCCTCTATGCCAGGTCGAGCGCTTCGCACGCCTCTTCGGGAGTGCGTATTCTCTTCGGCTCCCTCATGAGTCTAACCGGCCCCGTGCTCAGGATTCTTCTCATAGTGGCCATAGCAGTGCTACTGGTCTTGGCTGTGATATTCCGTCCTCTCCTTTTCGCATCCGTGGATCCGAACTGTGCCCGCGCAAAAGGGGTGCCCACTAAAGCGCTAGACTATGTCTACCTCATTCTATTGGCCGCTACGACCGCCGTGAGCATTCAAGCCATAGGCGTTCTCTTGGCCTTCTCTCTAATTTCGGCCCCGGCGGGAGCCGCACACAAGCTGACCCGCACTCCGCCCCTAGCCCTCCTAGTGGCAGTTCTTCTGGGACTTGGTATTACCTGGTCCAGTATCATTTTGTCCTTCCTTGGGCCTTGGAAAAAAATCCCCCTGGGTTTCTATATTACCTCGTTTTCTGCTATCATATATTGGCTCGCCCTTCTGAGAGACCAATTCAGGACGCGCTCAAAGCTTGAGGCTCCCCACCATCATGAGAGGGAAATCGATGCAGCGTAACCATACTCCCTTTGGGTTGATTACTTTATAGTGCGCAGACCATACGCAGCCGTCCTCGCGACGCTTTCGCTGCTTTGGGGCTTATCTTCGCCTGCGATGGGGCAAACGCCCCAAGTTGACATGGTAAAGCATGCCCCGACCGATGTAGTGGTGCCTCTTCGCTGTACGTTGGGTTTTATAGAAAAAGCAAGCGACGAGATCGCGCCGAATACTTCCTTCAATCTCTACCGATGGGATCGCTTCCCCAAAGTAATCATCTTCGATTTTCAGGCCTTTTCGTATCAAGACCGGATGTTCGCCCGCCTCGCCTACTTTCTGGAAAAACAAGGCCACCGTGGGGTATTCCTTTCGGACAAAGAGCTGAAGGATAAGCATGGTTGGAACGCGCACGACTATGGGCCCAAAGGACTCGCCTCCTTTTTTTCGAAAGCGGCGAGTTCCGGCTTCGCCCTCGACGACGAAGAGCTTCTATTGCGGAGTATCCTTTTGCGCGAGGGAATAATCGAGGCCAAGGCGCCTGGGTACATTCCCGGAGAGGGAGCGGCGCTTTCGATCAGCCGAGCCTCTTCGTATTACGAGCGGGTTCTCCTGCTTGCGCACGAATCGTATCATGGTATTTTTTTCTGCTCTGCCGAGTACAGGACCCTGTGCCACGACGTCTGGGAATCGGCCCCGGATGGCGAGCGAGTTTTCATAAGGAGTCTCCTGTCGAGGATGTCCTACGACATCTCCGATCGAGAACTCCTCGTGAACGAATTCCAAGCCTATCTCCTTCAACAACCTCGCTCCTATGCGCCGGCTTATTTCAGGCGCGCCGCGAAACTGCTCGCCGATGAAGAGGGGATGCCCGACATCGAGACAATCATTCCCTCCCTTTTGGAAAGCGAAAAAAAGCTCGAAACCTATCTGCGAGTCCATTTCTCGATCGGCGCCGGCGGCGAAATGCTCAAGAAAGGAGCGGTTCGGTGAAGCTCCCATTCGCGCGGGTCGCCTACGCGCTGATCCTCATCCTAGCGCCGGCCGCGGCAGCCTATGCGCATCCTCACGTGTTCATCACAAGCCACGTCGTTTTCGACTTTGAGGGAACCAACCTCACGCGGATTTCCGTCTCCTGGACCTTCGACGAACTGTTCTCGCAGATGATCATCGCGGACTACGACAGGGGCAGGAAAGGATCCTTTTCCGAAGCCGAAGCTGCGGAACTGAAGAAGGGAGCCTTCGACAATCTTAAAAACTACCACTACTTCCTCGCTCTTTTCGTCGACGGGAAACATACTCCTCTTCCGCCCATTCAGAACTTCAAGCCTTCCATCGATGCGGGGAGGCTCGTCTATTCATTCTCTCTGCCGCTCCAGATAAAGATAGGAACTGCGGGTCGAGAGCTCCGACTGACCATCTACGACGATACGTATTACGTGGCCTTCGACAAAATGATTCCTGCACAGGACATCGAGCTGCGATCGGGAACCGATGTGGCAAGCTCGGTGAGCATAGAGAAGACGAAGGTCAAGGCCGAGTGGCCCGGGCAATTCATGCCTGACCAGATCGTGCTCAGAATGAAAGGGAAATAATCGATGAGTATGTCTGAGCCGAACAGTATTGCGCGGAAGGCGGAAGTCGTTTTCTTGTTGTGCTCGCTCGTAGCCTTCGCCTTCGCTGAGTCCCCGAACCCTCTGACCTCGAGCGGGGGACCGAGCCCTATCGCCGCTCCGGCTTCAGGCGGAATAGCAGCTCTCGGACCCATGCTGCGCAGCATGACCGATCGCCTCGCCGAGCTCGCAGGAGAGATCCGCGACGCTAAAACGCCGGGGCCTATGCTTGCGCTCGCCCTTGTCTCTCTCCTCTACGGGATTTTCCATGCCCTGGGCCCAGGGCACGGAAAGACCATCATCTCCACCTTCTTCCTCGCAAAAGACGCAAAGCTCAAGCACAGTCTCATCGCCGGCTTCCTCATGGCCCTCATCCATGCGATCTCCGCGATGACGATCGTCTTCATTCTCTTCTTCATCGTTCAAAGGGTTTTTTCCGTGGGCTTCGAGAACGCGAGCAAGATTGTCCAGACGGTGAGCTTCGCTCTTGTCGCGCTCATCGGCGCCTTCCTGCTCATACAAAAGCTCCGCGGAGGCGCCCATCGCCACCTCTTCTCCTTAGGGCCGCGCGAGAACGAGGACCTGCGGAAAAAGCGGGAAGTCGTAAAAAGCAGGCGCGAGTGGCGCGTCGGACTTGAGCGGGCCTCGAGCGATGTCACCGTGAAGGAGCTCGCGGGCATCGCCTTGGCGTCCGGCGTGGTGCCTTGCCCGGGGGCATCTGCTATCATCCTCGTCTGTCTATCCTTGAATGTCATGCTCGCGGGCGTAATCGCGGTCGCGATGATCTCGGTCGGCATGGGCGTCACGGTGTCGACGATCGGAGCCATCGCGATACTCGCCAAGCGCGGGGTGCTCAAGGCCTCGGCCGCGAAAGGAAGCGCGGGCTCGAGTCTTGCGCGCAGGATAGTTGAAATCACCGGTTCCGTCGTACTCTTCCTCTTCGGCCTTGTCCTTTTCATCGCTCAGTTTTAGGGTATCAAAGCCATGTATGTTACGCCTGATGTCGAGGCCCGTATCAGAGGAGCGATGGGTATTTTCATATCCACACTTTCGGGCCTGGCCTTCGAGACGATTCCCTTCCTACTTCTGGGAACGTTGCTATCGGCGGCGATCCAGAGCTTCGTTCCCGACCGCGCCATCAGGAGAGCATTCCCCAAGAACCACTATCTCTCGATCCTTGTCGCGCTCGGCCTCGGCGTCCTTATGCCGATATGCGAGTGCGCGACGGTGCCACTCGCCAAACGGCTCCGGGAAAAGGGCCTGCCGCTCTCCACTGCCGTCGCCTTTCTCCTGGCTGCTCCGCTCGTGAATCCGATGACCATCGCCTCGACCTATGTCGCATTCAACGGGACTGGACATGCGGTTTTCCTGCAGCGCTTGGGTCTAGGCCTCGTCGCAAGCTTTACCGTGGCGGCGGTAGTCGAGCTCTTTTCGAGACGCTTCGGCGCGCTCGAAGAGGTCGCCGCCTCGCCTTTGGCGGGACTGATCGGCGTTCAGAGCTTCCCGGCGACTCCCCTTCTATTCCCGGAAACGAAGGCCCAGGCGGCAGGACTTGGAACGCGAATCATAGATATGTTCGAGCACGCCTCCTACGACTTCCTCGACATGGCCCGCTACCTCATCGCCGGAATATCGATCGCGGCCCTCGCGCGCGCATGCATCCCGGCAAGCGCCTTGAGCAAGTATCTCGGCGCGCCCGCCATCGCGACGGGAGCGGGACTCGGCTCTGCGTATGTCCTATCCCTCTGCTCGAGCGCCGACGCCTTCGTGGGCCGCTCCCTCTTCGCGCCCATATCGTACAACGCGCTTCTCGGCTTTCTCGTGCTGGGCCCCATGCTCGATCTCAAGAACACGATCCTCCTCGCGCGCTTCGTTAAGCCCCAGCTTCTTTTTCGCTTCGTCATCCTCGTAGCCCTCGTCGTAGGGATACTAGTGTTCGCGGTCACTCCTCTTATGGAGGCGCTATGAGCGACAATCACGACATATCGGCGGTAAGGCTCGCGCGAAGCCTGACCTTTCTCGCTCTATCGTTCTTCATATCGTGGCTAGCCCAAAACGGCAAACTCTCGACTCTCGTCCATCCCCGGATGAACCTATGGATCGAAGGAGCGGGTGTGCTATTCCTGGTTCTCGCGTTCGTTCAGATGCTGCGCCTCTCGCAGAGGCCTAGGCGCTCCGATCCGATCAGCTTCTTCGTGCCGATAATTTTCGTCGTGGCGATAACCTTTATCTTCGTCACTTCGGGAACGCTCGCTCCCGCCGATCTCGCGGCCAACGATGATTCGCTCGCCGTCGAGAACGCTATCATAACAAAGCGCAACAACGCCGCGGCCAAGGCGTCAATAGAGCCTTTGCCCGCAACCATTCAGTTCGACGATGACCGCTATTGGACGATTTATAATCGCCTGTACGACGATCCGGTCGCGGCCAGCGGCCATAAAGTCGTTATACAGGGTTTCTTCCGGCATACGAAGAGCATGCCTCAGGGCACGGCGCTCATCGCGCGAAACCTCATGTGGTGCTGCTCCGCCGATATGTCCGAAATTGGGCTCGTGGCCAAGGGCCCGGATCTCGAGCGGCTTAAAAACTCAACCTGGGTCGAGGCATCGGGCCGTCTCTCGACGATCTCCTACGACTTCAGCGGGAGCGGGAAGAAGAGCGAGATCCCGCTCCTCGTCCTCGATTCGCTCAAACCGGTCGACAAGGGTGCCACGTCGGGCGTCATCTTCCCCTTCTAGTCCGCTAACGGTTGCGCTTAAGGAGAACGGCCCAGGCGGCCCGGTTCTCAAGGCTGCTCTCGAGCTTCAACAGTTCGGGGTAGTCCTTCGGCTCTACGATGGCGGGCTCGGCATCCAGAGAGGAGACCACTTGGAAACTACCCTGGCCCGACTGCTCGACGATCGCGATCTTGCCGCCTCCGTCGGGGAGTTCTGTAGTCCAACCGCTAGGCGCGATCTCGACATCGCCGTAGGTCGAGGGGACGTTTATGGATATCCGCGCCTCGTCTAGCGTCCGCCCGGAGATGAAGTACGGCAGCGTTCGGCTGTCCGAGTTGAGCCTGAAGAGCGCGGGGGCGTAGGGCAGATTGAAGTAAAGGTAGTCGCCGTCCACGACCGCGAAGTCGTCGACCGCGACCGTATACTTCACCACGCCGGGGTAACCTTCGAAACTCGTCGACAGCTCCCCGACCGGACGCGCGCCCTGTGCAACGGCCGCGACTAGTCCCTGGAAGTAACGCTGGCGATCCTCCGGAGTAAGCTCGGAGAAGTAACGCTTCTTCGCGTTGTAGAGTTGGCCGTAGGAGCTTGTGGCGACCGTCAGCATTGCCTTGCCATCCTCCGATACCGAGAGCGAGCACTCGGTAGATTCGCTCGTCCTGCAGTCCTCCGATACATTTATCTCCTCTATCTTCCCCGTCGAAAGCGCGAGTCCGAGTTTAGCCTCGGAGCTTGTCGAGCCCAGATGAGCGTACTGATCGCTGTCGTTCAAGTAATAATCTCGCCCTTGGGCTTCGACTCGCACGAGGGGAAGGTCGAACTCCCGCGGCGAGGGAATAAGCGCAAGCGTATCCTGGATTTTCGGAATCGCCGGGAGACTCGAGGCCAGCACGAACTCCGGGGACAGCCCAACGGCCGAAAGCATCGAGTACAGGAGGATGGCGCGGTCGGCGTCATGGCCATAGCAATCCGCGAGGGTCGTATCCGCATCGGACAGCTCGCTCAAGGGAAGGTCCGCAAAATATGGACCGGCGAGGCGGATCGTCTTGGTCACGAAGTCGCGAATCGCCGTAATCGACTCCTCGGGCGACGAGCAGGCCGCGGTAAGCTCTCGGGCCTTCTGGGCGGCGTGAATTTGTCCGGTCGATCTGCGAATCATGCTGGCGTTCAGGGCCGCGAGCTCGGTGCTAAAGTCGCCGATGTAGTAGTTGACCCCTGGCGTGAAGGCCCAGGGTGGCGGCAGCGCGCCCTCCGCTGGCAGGGCTTCGACGCCCGCAGCGCTCCATTGATAGGTCGTTCGCTCTCCGACAACGCTGTCCTTCTCCGAGACGGTTCCGCCCTCTTCCTCTATTCTCGTCGCTACAGGTAAAGAGGAAGGAGCGCTCAGCACGAAGGTCTTGCGGTCGAGCCCGTCGGAAAGCCTAAACTGCTCGAAGCCCGACAGGAACGGCTTGTCATGCATGTCGATCTCGTAGGCGACCTCTATCGTAGACCCGATATCGACGCCGGGAAGATTGGCGACCAGGACCTTGCCTCCGGTGTAGCGCTTTGCCGACGCGTCCCAGGCCGCATCCATGACATTGATCTCTGAAGGGGAGATTTCTTGGCGAATGCCGGCCTTGGAAATCACAGTCCCCTTCAGGAGCTTCGCCTCCTCGCATGCGGGATTGTACTCCACTTTGATTTCGGCCTCGCGATTCTTGCCCTCGTACGTGAGGATGAGCTTGGAGTAGCTGACTTTATAGACGGCTTTGTTGCCGCCTAGCACGTCGAGCTCTTTGCTGACGTCGAGTATACGGGCGTTCGAGTCCACGCTCGGAGCCGCTTCCATTGCGGCAGTCGGCGGCGCAAGGGATTTCCCCTCGGACGAAAGCGACAATAGCGGCGATTTGCGGCTATCATAGTCCATCGCGCGCAGGGTACGCTTAAGATCGAGGTACTGCGCGGGGGACAGCTCGACGACCTTGATGCTGAAATCGCGATGGCAGTCCAGCGTCTGGCCTTTCAGAGCGAAGTCCTGCCGGTACGCCAAAGTATCGTCCTCCGCGGTCGATGCTGCGGGCAATGATATCGCTCCCGTGACCCCCTCGCCCAGACCAATGGACAGGCGCTCGTCCACGCCGCAGGCTACGGTCGTCTGCATCGGGTACTGCCGTTTTTCGAGCCCGGAGCTTCCGATCACGTAATTGATGAGCCCGAAGGACTTCCCAATCCAAGGTACCGTCGCGACCGCGACGCGCGCGCCGGAAGCGGTCATGCCATCGACCGAGTATTCCATTTCCGCGCGTAGCGCCGCCGACATGTCGAGCATGTTCTCCGGAGTAACAGCGAGGGAATCGAGCCTCGCTCCCGGCAGCGCCCGTTTCAGCTTCGTCTCGAAGAAACGACGCAATTCGTCCGGCTTCATTCGCGCGAAAGTGTTCCTATAGACATCGTCGTTCGCGCCGTCAAAGTCGAGGACCGATTTCGCCTTGAACGTACCGGAAGAGGAGAGCGAGCCCGTCGTCACAACACGCATCATGTTCGCCTCGGGCGGACGGACGGGGCTCAACCTCAGGCTCTCACCCTCGGGGCGGCAGACCAAGTAGCTCCTGGCATCGTCATAATATGGAAGAAGCTGTCTCGTATGCTCGTCGGTGGGATCCATGAGTTCGTAGCCGCCCCCCTTCTTCGCCACTGCCACTATTGCATGGTCGAAGTCAGGAGAGGGCACCTCGGGATCCTTCTTGGCGTCGACACTGATGAGGACCGGATAGGCCTCGATACCCGAAAGGCGGAGCATCCGCACCAGAAGTGCGGCCTTGTCCCGGCAGACTCCGTACTTCTTCTCGAAGGTCACCTTTACATCGTGAGGCTCGAAGCCGGGGCGGTCCTTCTCGGGAGTCAGGCCCATGTAACGGATGTTCTTGGACACGTAATAGAAGAGGGCCTGGACTTTTGCGTCTTCAGAGGCCGCCCCCGAGGTCAACTTCGCGGTCTCGGCCCTGAGCTCGGGGCTGTCCGCCTCTAAATGAGATTGGCTCAATGTCCAATACCATTTCGATACATCCTGCCAAGAAGGCGTCGTACTGACGAAGAGGCGCTGCAGCACTTCGAGATCAGGCGGCTGGTCGGGCTCCTCGAATATCCTAGGAACGTCGGAGAGCTCCCAACGCATGACGCTGCCGCCGTTCGGCGCTTTCTCCTCCGTGAAGGCGATCTTGCCCGGGATCTCGGACCGAAGGGCCTTTCGGAGGATCGGACGATCCTTCGGAGAGCGCACTTCGTAGACGAGATGGCGGATGTAGGCTTCTCCTTCGAACACATTTTCGTCCGAAGACTGTCCCGGCATGATGGGGCGATCGATTGTCTCCCGGACGACGCAATGGACAATATCGCCGATCGCCAGATTCGGTATGCTCACTTTGAGCAGCCTTGCGTTCGGATCGTAGATGTTCTCGTCCATTTGGCGGTCGTCGATCGTCTCTTCCGAGTTCGCTGCCACATCGACCGGCCGGACTTCTCCGCTCGGCCCTAGTACCTCGAGCCGGGTGATGTCGATTCTCGAGTAAGGCAGCATAAAGCTTTCGACGATGGTACGCTCGTCCCTTTTGCCTTTCTCGGTGAGGACCTTGGTGAAACTCTCGTCTTGGCTTTCCCCCGTTCCGTCGGCCTCGTAGTCGTACTCGATCTTCTCGTCGACCGTCGCCTCGTCGCAATTCGGGTACGCAGAGGAGGTGATGGCCGCGGCCGCGACCATGGCGCTTGGTTCGTCGAGCAGCGCCCATTCATTCCCGGAGAAACGCCCCGCGTTCTCGGCGAACGACGAGGCTGCGACAAGGAGGCAGATAAGAACGAAGGGAATGGCAAGTCTACGTTTCATGTTCGCTCCAGGGAAATGTATTTCTCTAGGACAAAATTGCCCAATGGCCGTGGGCGAAGGCATAGCCGACGAAGGCGACCGAATCGATGATCGCATGCGCCACGATGAGCGGTCCTACGCGTCTGGTCCGAACGAAGAATATCGCGAAAACGGCGCCCATAACCATATTGCCGATGCAACCACCGAAGCCTTGGTAAAGATGGTAGGAGCCCCGCAGCAAGGCGCTGGCCGCTACGGCCCATGGAAGACTCCAGGACAGGCCGCGCAGCCGTTCCACGAGATAGCCTACCACGACTACTTCCTCAAGGAAAGCATTCTGGATCGCGGAAAGGATCAAGACAGGAACAGTCCACCACACGAGCGGAAGGGCCTCCGGGACGACCGTAGTATTGATGCCCAGCGCGCGAGAGCCAAGATAGAAAGCAAGTCCCGGAATACCGATAGCAGCGGCGAGTCCAACTCCCCAAGCAAGATCAAAACGCGTCTTTGGCCTGCGGAGGCCGAGAAGTTCCGTGTCGTTATCTCGCGCGAGCAGGTGCAGGGCAAGCAGGGCGGGAACGGCGCCGAAGAATATCTCGACGAGCTGGAAGGCGAGGTCCAGATAAGGACGCCCCGAAGCCCTCGATGGATTTAGGGTGGTGGTCTGCTTCGCGAGGGGAGCGGCCGCCGTGAGCTTCCCTATGATCTCCACTAGCGAGTAAACGGCGCTATATCCTAGGGAAACTCCGAGCACTAAGAGCGTCTCGCCTCGCAGCCGTTTACGATCATCGGGCATGGGGCTTACCGAGTAACCGCTTCCCTGGACGCGTCGAAACGCTTGAACACGTCCGGCCCCCAGCGCCAGCGGCAGTAATCCTCTAGGGTCCCAAAGCTGTAGCCGCGCCGCTTGAGCTCCTCGATGAGGGACTTGAGGACATCCCGCGTTGTGGGATGCGTGTCATGCATGAGGACTATGCCGCTGGCGTTGCCGTCAGCGGTTTTAAGTATACGCGCCGTCTCTCGGTCCATCTTGCTGTCGTAAGAAGATGTCCCCGGCCGGTATCGGGTCGACGAAACCGTGTACCACTCGCCCTTGGCCCAATCGAAGCTGTCGCTTGAGTCCCATCCGATCGTCCACAGCATGACAAGGCCGCGATCCGTAAGCACTCCACCGACTTTCTTGCGCGCATCGTCCGTGCTGGAATCGCTATACCACGGTGAGCCGAAGGGCGGACGGATAAGGTGGATGCACGGCATCCTGTCACCGAGGACCTCGGCTAGCTGGCGCTTGAGCGTGTCGAGTTGGAAGACTATCTGCGACGGGGAGAGTTCGGCCATATCGCGGTGGGAATACGTGTGGTTGCCGATGGCGTGCCCTTCGTCCACTATCCGCTTGAGAGCGTCGGCGTAGCGAAAAAGGAGGTTTTTGCCGGTGTCGGCATGGAAGGGATTGTCCTTGTCGTAGGAGTTCATGAAGAAGGTCGCGTGGACGCCTTCCTCCTTCAGAATATCGAGAATCTGTATGGTGAAATCGGAGGGACCATCGTCGAAGGTGAGGTACACCGTGCGCGGCGGCAGAGGATCGCCGGGGTAGTAGCCCTGAGGCCAATAGCGGCTATCCCTTGTGGGGGTAGCCGGAAGGGCCGGGGTCACCGAAACAGGAGGGGCGCTCTGCGCACTTTGCGCGCGCTGCAGCTCGCTCTCCAGCTGCTCGACCATCGCGTTGAGCCTGGAGATGTCCGCCTCGCCCTTCTGGATGCTTTCGACCCGCGCGCCGAGCGCGTCGAGCCGCGCTGCGAGGTTCGTTAGTTTGACATCCTTCGATTTAGCCGCCGCGTCGAGCTCGATCGACAATTTATCGAGCTCGACGGTCAAGCGATCTACTTCAGCCTTGACCGCCGATAGGCTATCCTCGGTAGCCGAGGCTCGCGCCACTTGGGCCTCTCCGCTTGGCGTGCTTCCTGCGCTTGCCGCCGTCGCATTCGACCGGGATGCAGCGCTCTGAGTGGCGCAGCCGGCCGCAACAATAACCGCGGCGAAGATCGCCGCGATGCGGCCTACCGCGTATCGTCTCTGCAAGAAAAGCATCTGTTCGACGTTTGATTCCGACACGAACCTATCGTAGCCGAGACCGCACCTCAAATGCAACTTCCATCTAGAATCTCCTATGGTGCCAGCCAAAGAATCCATAGGGTCTCCACCCTCCGTAGACCCAAATCCAGGTAGAACCATCCCAATTCCAATATCCCGGCTCCCAGTCATAACCCGGGCCCGGAGCGACAGGTATGGCTTCCACCAAGGGCGCCGGAACGGCGGTTGGGTCAGGGTTCAACACTGTCCGTTTCACGTTGTTCGAGGAACTGCCTGCAGCTTTGTCCTGCGCATCGTGATTCAGCATCGCCTCGATTACGGATGCATCCACCTTCGCATCTTTGAGAGCGATGATAGAGTCGGCACTCAGATTAAAATCACCCTTCCAATTCTGGACGAAAGAAAGCAGAACTTCCGACTCGACGCCTGCTTCGGCCATTTTTAGAACGGCGGCGGTCGCTTTCGTCGGCGGATCAGCCGATTGCTGGGCCGCGACGCTCCAAAGAGGAACGAGCAGGAAAGCGACTGTAACTAACATCATGGCTGCTCTCTTCATGGTTCACCTCCCCGAGTTCCCTGCGATAAGGTCTTTATTATAGCGGCTGAGACCATTGTACAAGTCAAGATAGGCCGAATGTCCCGTGATGCCGCTGATGATTAACGAGATGAGCCCGCCACCGATGGCCCCGGCGGCGATTCCTCCATTGAGGGAATCGTTCCCCCAGCTGTTATCCGCGGCAATCATCCCGTATAGACTGCCGCCGATAATCAAAGCGACGCCGGACCATAGCGTAGCGTTCGACGTGGCTTGCAGTCTGGAGAAGGACGAGATATCCGGTAGCGCCGCGGGGTCGGCCTGCAATGTTTCCTTGATCTCGGGGGCTAGGCCGGATCTGAACGGGTACAGTCTTCCTTCATATTGAATAAGGCCAAAACGCAAGCGGAAAAGCCGATCCGCGCTCAGGCTCATTGTTAACGCAGGTGTAGACTTCTCCAATTCTTGGTCTCTTCTTGCCATCTCCGCCAATACGGTTTGTGATAGTCCCTCCGTCAAAAGTCTTGCTCGAACCGCGGCCGACATGCCAAAAGATGTCTGACTTGTCCGTATATACGCGATAATCACGGACTCGTCGATACCAGCCTTAGTCATCTTCACGATGTCCTGCTCTGGCATGCTCAGGCTTTCGCCATCCGTCGCCGCCTGCGCAAATGCCATGACCCCGATCGAGATAAAAACTGTCACCACACACAGTTTTATTTTCATCAACTTCCTCCATCCGAGCCCGCATCCTGAACAATCTGTCAGTTTATAAAACAACAGAACTGCACAAAGGTTATCAACGCGCGAGGATGAGCAATATTTGCGCAATCCCTGTGCGAATATTGCTCATCGTCTGACAATTACATGAAGAGATTTACCATAAGTGCACCAAGAAGAAGAATAATCTTTCTTGATAATTCGTTATTATACAGCACTCACTAAATATTTACGAATATTCGCTGTATTCTGGCATGCTACTTGCTCTAAAAAATATAGGCGTACTTTGATGCGTCATCACATTACTTTGACTCTAGGAGGCTAAACATGAGAAAGACAGTGTTCGCGATCCTTGTGGTCCTCATTTCGTTTTCTCCGGTCTTCGCCCAAAATTTAAGTGCCAATCCTTCAAACAGAGAGGACACGATACTCAAGTCGCTCAAGCTTAGCGACATACAGATCACTCAGGTGAAGGAAATCGAAAAATCGACCATGTCTGAAGTTCGCGCCGATCGCGCCAACATTCAGCTTCTGAACGCCCAGATCAAAGTCGCGCTTCTGCCCTCTACCACTAGTCCCGATCTCATCGCCGTCGATAAACTTATCGATCAGAAGGCCGAGCTGAGGGCGAGCATACAGAAAGCACTCGTCGCATCCCGTGCGAAACTGGTCCAGATCATGGGGCAGGACGATTTCGATTCTTTCATGCGCATGTACCGCGCTCGCAGGGCGAGCTTCGAGGGGAAGTCAGTGAATGGCAGAATCTCTGGCTCCGGCTTCGACGGATCGATGCACCAGTAGTACTATAGAAGGAGACCACGGGCGATGAGGAAACACGATTTTGATGGACTAGCTTTGTCGTTGCTACTAGTCGTGCTAGCCTGCCCCGGCTTCGCCCAGCAGACAACGGGTGCACAAAGCCAGAATATTTCGATCCCTGCAGAGATCGCGGCATCGAATTCCTCCCCAACCATAGGATTAGACGAATGCCTCGCCGCGTCCCAGAAGGCAGCGCCCGGCCTAACAACGGCCAAGTTTAGCCTCGATACTGCGACTGCGCAGCTCGCCTATGCCAAGGGCTCCAATGGGTTGACCCTCGGCGAGAGCGGCTCCTACACCTACGCTGGCAGTGTGTCGGGTGCCTTATACGGCCTGCCCTCGGTCCTCGAAGGGACGAGTGACACGAGCTCCGCGAGTTCGACGGTTGCGGGGAACAACGTGAAAGCGGGCTTGGCCCTATCGGGCCCCGAGACGAGCGTAGGCGTCGCGGCGCAGCAGGGCATCTCCTCGACCGGAGCGCAGTCGACTGCGCTCAGCGTGACAGGCAGCCAAGTAGTGTACGACGGGTATCCCGGTGGGAGCCCCCGCGCCTTGGTCAGCGAAGCCGAGTACACCTACAACATCGCCCAGGTGAACTACGACACCGCGCAGAAGAGCGTCGCCTATCAGACCAAGACCGCCTATTTCACCCTCCTCGGCGACCAGAAAAGCCTTATCGCGCTCGACGCGACGGTCAAGGACGCGGAGGAGGAGCTCAAGCAGATGCAGGGCTACCTAGCGGCGGGGCGCGCAACGACTCTCGACGTGCTGCAGGTCCAGGTGGCCTTGACGCAGGCCCGCCTCAACTACCGTACCGGAGAGAACACGGTGGACGTGGACCGGCAAAAACTGTCCCTGGCCGTCGGCTGGCCCCTCGGAAAGAAGTACTCCGTGGCGGACGCGCAGGTCCCCACCAATTCAGTGACCGATACGGCGAAGGCGCTCGAGACCGCCTTCGCGAACCGGCAGGAGCTGCGGACCTATGGCTTCGAACTGGCCTCTGCGGTGGTCGATCTTGCGCTGCAGAAGAGCAAAAACGCCCCGACGGTCTCGTTGAACGGTTCCCTCGGAATGGCACAGGCCTGGGCTGCGAGCACGCTCGAGAGTGGCCAGTTCTCGGCTGGTGTCTCTGTCGCCCTGCCGCCCATCTACGACGGTAAGCAGCAGGAATCGCTCGTCCGGCAGAAGGGCGATACCCTGGAATCTTTTCGAGTGCAGGAGGACCAAGAGCGGCAGAGCATCGAGATAGATGTCCGGAACGCTCTCTTCTCGATCAAGGACTCGAGCGACCGACTCGATCTCGCGAAGCAGAGCCTGGAGGAGGCCCAGGGAGTCTACGAGATGCAGAAGGCGAAGTTCATGGCAGGATCGGCCTCGAGCGTCGACGTCATGACCGCCTTCTCCTCCCTCGCGGCCGCGCAGGTGAGCCTCGAAACGGCGAAATCAACGTACAACTTGGCGATACTGAATCTCGACAACGTCGAGGGTCTGTGAGGAGCGGGAATGAATAAGCGAACTAAGGCTATAGTCGTCGCGTTGGTCGCAGTAGTCGTGATTGTCGGCGGCGTAGCTCTTCTGAAGCGCGGGTCGAATGCAGCGGCCTCTGTCCGATACGTAACGCGCCCCGTCGTCTACGCCGATATCGCGGCCACGGTGAATGAGACGGGCACGATAAATCCGGTCAACGAGGTCGAAATCGGCAGTCAAGTCTCGGGCACGATCCAAACCCTGTATGTGGACTACAACTCGATGGTGCGCAAAGGGCAAGTCCTGGTGAAACTCGACCCGACGACTTATCAGGCGGCGGTCGACACGTCCAAAGCGACACTGAACCTCGAGGAGGCTTCGCTAGGCAGCGCAAAAGTGGAGGTGGGCAAGACCAAAGCGCTCTGGGACCTTGCTAAACTGACGTTAGGAGAGGATGAACCTCTGGCCAAACAAGGGCTCATCAACAAACAACAGATCGACACCGAGCGCACAAGTGCGATTACGACTGAACAAGATTACCAAGCCGCCCAGGCTGCGGTGCAAGTTGCCGAGGCCCAGGTCTCTGTGGCCCAAGGGCAGCTCGATCAGGCCAAGTACAATCTCGCCCAGACAGTGATCACGAGCCCCTTCGACGGGATCATCATGGCTCGCAACGTCAGCCTGGGTCAGACGGTCGCATCCTCGCTCCAGACCCCGACGCTCTTCACGCTCGCGACGGACCTCTCTGAGCTGGAGGTCGACACCTCCGTCGACGAGGCCGACGTCGGCTATGTCCGCTCAGGCGAGGCCGCGGATTTCACGGTCACAGCCTTCCCGACCCAGCCTTTCCACGGAAAGGTTAATCAGGTGAGGGTCAATCCGACTACCGTCTCGAATGTCGTCACCTACGATGCGGTCGTGCTGGAGCACGACACCTCGGGCCGCCTTTTCCCCGGGATGACCGCACAAGTGAACATCGAAGTGGGTAAAAGGTCGCATGTTCTGACCGTGCCGATCGCGGCTTTGCTGTACCGCCCTCTCGCTGCACAGAGCCAAGGGCAGGCTTCCTCGCTCGGAGGCGGAGGCGCGGGAGTCACGCAATCCTCCACCGGCAGCTCATCGGGACAGGCCGTCGCCGGTGCTCCTGGGTCGCAGGTCACGCTCTGGGTCCTGCGCGGCGCTCGTCCGTCGCCGGTACAAGTTGTGATCGGCCTATCGGACGGTAAAAACACCGAGATTACTAACGGAAGCATAGCAGAAGGCGATCAAGTGATCGTGGCCCAGTACCGCAGCGGACGGAGCCGCAGCCAATCGACGCAAACTGCGTCTCCGAGCGGAGGGTCAGCTTCTCCGGCAACGCCCCCGACGCAGACTGGGAAATTATCTCAGAGTTCGACCTCCAAGGATCGGCCCGAGAAGGCGCACGCAGGGGAAAAGGACTCTACGCAGGACGCGAATCCAAATGGCGGAACCCCTCAGGCCGTTCCTCCCGCCAATGCGTCGGCAGGGCAGTAAGAATGAGCGACGTTAAAGAGGCAGAAACCCGGAGCTCAATTATCGAGGTCGACGGGCTCCGTAAAATATACGGCGAAGGAGAATCGGAAGTCCGGGCCCTCGCGGGCGTGAGTCTCGAGATTCGCCGCGGCGAGTTCGTGGCGATCATGGGGCAGTCCGGTTCCGGGAAGTCGACCTTCATGCACCTCTTGGGATGCCTTGACCGGCCAACCTCGGGCTCCTATCGACTCCTTGGCCAGGAAGTCGCGGGACTCACGCGGGATCAGCTCGCCGCAGTCCGCTCGAGGCAGATCGGCTTCGTCTTCCAGAGCTTCAACTTGCTATCCAGGACAAGCGCCCTCGAGAACGTCGAGCTGCCGATGGTTTACGCCGGTACTCCCCGCGAGGAGCGCGAGAAGCGCTCCAGCTTTCTTCTGGATGAAGTCGGTCTAGCGTCGAGGATGGACCATAAGCCTAATGAGCTCTCCGGCGGCCAGCAGCAAAGGGTAGCTATCGCCCGATCGCTCGCGAACGGCGCCCCGCTCCTCATGGCCGATGAACCGACGGGGAACCTGGACAGCGCGAGCAGTATCGAGATCATGAACCTCTTCCGGCGCCTCAACAGAGAGTCCGGGATAACCGTCATTCTAGTGACGCACTCGATGGAGATCGCCGCGTGGGCGGATCGTGTCATTTCCTTCAAGGACGGCCTCGTCGTCGACGACAAGCCAACTGAAGGAGCGGTGCCTCTCGAATCGAAGCCCCGGATGGATTCGGCGGCGGCACAGCGCAAGCAGGGAATCAGCCCGACGGTTCTCGTACGCACCGCGTGGAAAGCCCTGCGGCGAAATGTCAGCCGCTCGCTCCTAACCATGCTCGGCATAATCATCGGCGTCGCCGCGGTCATCGCCTCCATGGCGATCGGCTCAGGGGCGCAGGCGGCGGTGCTCAAGCAGATAGAGTCCCTAGGCGCGAACCTCGTAGTCATTACGCCGGGCAGCATTTCCACCGGAGGCGTCCAGCTCGGATCGGGGACACGCACTACTCTCCAGCCCTCCGACGTGGATGCGATATCGGCCAACGTCCCCGGCATCGCGGCCGTGTCTCCCTATTCGCAAATATCATCACAGGTGATCGCCGGAGGCCTCAACTGGTCGACGAGTATAGCTGGTACGAATACGAGCTATCCGCAGGTAGGGAATTGGACTATCGCCCTTGGACGATTTTTCTCCACGTCCGAAGTCGGCTCGGTGGCGAAGGTCGCCGTGCTCGGCAGCACGGTCGCCGCGAATCTTTTCCCTGCGGGGAACGCCATCGGCAGCACCCTCACCATAAAGAGCGTACCGTTCACCATTATCGGAGTCTTGGGATCGAAGGGACAGACGGGTTTCGGACGCGACCAGGACGATGTCATCATGGTACCGATCACGACCCATCAACAGCGTCTGTCGGGGCAGACCTGGGTCAACAGCATCCAGATCTCAGCCGCTTCTCCCGACGCCGTCGACGAAGTCGTCGACGCGACCGAACGCCTCTTGCGGCTGCAGCATCACCTTTCGCCTCAGCAGCCGGATGACTTCACTATCAGAAATGTGGCCAACGTCCAGCAGGTACGCATGGCAACGACTCAGACCCAGTCTCTTTTGCTGGCAGCCGTCGCGATCGTTTCGCTCGTGGTCGGCGGGATCGGCATCATGAACATCATGCTGGTATCGGTGAGCGAGAGGACCCGCGAGATAGGGCTGCGGATGGCAGTGGGAGCGCGCAGCCGCGACATCCAGCTGCAATTCCTCATCGAAGCCCTCTCGATGGCTATAGCTGGCGGGATCATCGGTGTAGCGTTCGGGATCGCCGTTTCAGATATCACGTCCGCCCTAGCCCATTGGCCGACGGTCATCACCGCCTTTTCCATAGTCCTCGGCCTCCTATGCGCCGCGGGAACCGGGGTGGTCTTCGGCTACTATCCGGCGCAACGAGCTGCGGCGCTCAATCCAATAGATGCTTTACGCTATGAGTGAATCTCCGCAATCCTACGAGCGACGACGTGCTCATTCCGAAAGGCCGTATTGCGACTCCTCGAGCCCGAAGCACCTTTAACGTCCTCCCAGTTAACGAGAGCGAGGACTGCCTTGATCTCCGCCTTGGATGGTAGGCTGCGGGCCTATGTGGGGTCGAAAGCGCCGTCGGACATAGCGGCATCCATAACGAATTCCGAACGGGTGAGGCTGCACGGGTTTGCAGGCTAGCAATGCGAAGGTAAAGGATCTGATTGAAAACACACTGTTCGGAGAATGCAAGAAAGTCGGGAGTTTGACAAGGCGAAGAAGGGTTGAGATAATCACAAAGCAGGAGGAACTCATGGCGATCAAAAGCGAATGGGTCCGTTACGGTGACCAACTCGGTTACTTTGCCATTCCAGAACGGGCAGCAAAGAGCCTCCCGGGCGTGGTGGTCATCCAGGAAGTCTGGGGCGTCAACAACAACATCGAGGACGTGACGCGGCGCATAGCGGCCTCAGGCTATGCCGCCCTGGCGCCCGACCTTTTCGCCGTCGATGGCCAGCGGCCCGAGGCATTGAGCAAGGAGCGCGTCTCCGAGGCGGTGGCCTTCAGCGCCAGTCTGCCTCAGGTCGCGCGTTTCGATCCTGCGGCTCGAGAGGCCGAACTCGCCAAACTTCCAGAGAAGGAACGAACTCGAATCAGCGAGAGTTTCGCGAAGATGTTCTCCATACCTGCAGCACTCCCAACACTTGTCGCTCCCCTAAAGAGTGCGGTGCACTATTTGAGGAGCGAGCGGGCAGAGACTCAGGGCTGTAAAGTAGGCTGCGTCGGATTCTGCATGGGAGGCGGCCTGTCCGCCCTCCTCGCCTGCGAGGAGCCGGGACTCTCAGGCGCGGCCATGTTTTATGGCAGCGCTCCTCCTCAGGATAAGATCGCCGGTATTAGTTGCCCGGTGATCGCCTTTTATGGCGCGAACGATCAGCGCGTCAACGCCGGGATCGAGCCGTTCGAAAACGCGATGAGAAATACGGGAAAGTCCTTCGAGCATCACATATATAAGGACGCGAACCATTCGTTCTTCAATGACGACGGCGCGGTCTATAACGTAGACGCCGCTCGCGATTCTTTCTCTCGGCTCTTGGCCTTCTTCGTGAAAAACCTGGCTGGATAGGCGAAGAACTTGGATAGCTCTTCCGACTGCCTGGTTATGGCGAAGCCTGCAGGCCCTCGCTGTAATCAGGTCTGCGGCTATTGCTATTACCTGGGTACGGCTGCGCTTTCCCCAAAGGCTCCGGGACGGATGAGCGAGGAATTTCTCGAACGCTATGTCGCTCAGCGTCTCGAGGCTTCACTCGGCCCCGTCACCCACTTCGAGTGGCACGGCGGCGAGCCCACCCTCCTCGGACTTGAGTACTTCAAGGCCATCGCGCGCATGGAAAAGAAGCTTTGCCCTTCGGACCGGCGCATAACCAACGGCCTTCAGACGAACGGTCTTCTGATAAACGAGGCCTGGGCAGAGTTCCTGGGCCGTGAGGCTTGGACAGTCGGGCTCAGTCTCGACGGGCCAGCTCAACTTCACGACAAATACAGAAGGACTGCCGAGGGCGGCCCGACACAAACGCGAGTGCTCCGGGCATACGAGACGCTGCGAAAACGGGAAGTCTTCACAAACGTCCTCTGCGTAGTCCACGAAGCGAACGCGGTCAGGCCCGACGATGTCTACGGCTTCTTCCGCGAGCTCGGCGTCTCATTCCTGCAATTTCTCCCCCTGGTTACACCCGCGTCCGAAGGATTACCGCATCCGGCCGCAGCCTCGCCCGAGGTCATAGGCGATTTTCTTTGTCGAGTCTTCGACCTATGGATCGCCTCTGACGTCGGCAGGATCGTCGTGCAGACATTCGATGAGGCGCTGCGTCCGATCTATGGCATCCCGCATGCCCTCTGCATCCACCGCGAGACCTGCGGCGACGCGGCCATCCTCGAACGGGACGGCGGATTCTTCGCATGCGATCACTTCGTCGATCCCGAGCACCTCATCGGGAATATCAAGGAACGGAGTATCGCGAGCCTAGCGGCCGATCCGCGCATGTCCGCTTTCGGCCTCGCGAAGCGCGCCGCACTTCCTCGGTGCTGCGCAGACTGCGAGGTTTTGGCGTTTTGCAATGGGGGCTGCCCCAAGGACAGGATATCCCGCTCGGCCGATGGCGAGATCGGGCTCAATTATCTTTGCCCCGCCTACAAGCGCTTCTTTTCGCACTGCAAGCCCGAGCTCGAGCGCCTCGCCGCGCACATGAAGTCGGGGCATAAACTTCGGGATTTCAAGAACGTCACTGCGCCGAGAACGGTGAACAGTGGACGGCGGAATGATGGGCCTTCTCCCGGCTTCCGGCAATCGTGAGAGATTGTCGAATAACTCCATAATCTTGTCGTAAAAAACAACCAGACTTTTCTTTTCTACAATCCGGGTTCTCCCCAGAGCGTGTGATGTGGCTAAAAAAAACGAAGAGCAGTAAAACCTTTTACATCCATCAACAAATCGGCGTAACCTCTTATTTTAATAGGAATTATTGCTTCTCCGCATAAGACATCGCCCATGTTCCTTGTTTTGAAGTTTGACAGGTAAGGGATTGACATATGTTTCAGACTCGGATATATACCACATCGTGGTATTAAAAATATTCTAGGTCTTTTTAGCTTGTTTTAAATTGCCGGCCAAGGTTTAGAAAAAGCCGTATGACCAAGACAACTACGCAGGAGGGTAAAAGGATGAAGGGAATAGAGCCCAAAGGCAGGGAAAAGGCTAGATTGCGGTCAAAATCATCTTTAACAAATATTGGCCTCCTTGTCGTAGCCTTGGTTATCGTAGGCACCTTATTCACGAGTTCTCAAAAAGACAAGAAGAACCCCAAGGAACTGACGATAGCCGCGGCGCCCGGCCCTTATGGCGACATGTTCGACGAGGCTATTAAGCCCTATCTCGAGCAAAAACTAGGATATAAAATAAAAATAATAGAGTATTCAGACTCTACGGCCGGACATAAAGCGCTTGTAGCCGGCGACCTCGACGCGGAGATATTCGGCCATCTCGCATATGAAGAGTCGATGCAGAAGGCCATGAATGTCGTATTCACTCCGATCTATGTCGTCCCTACGGCCGGAGCGGGCATCTACTCCAAAAAACACAAGTCCTTTTCGGAGATAAAATCAGGAGCGACATTTACAATCGCCAACGACATCACGAATCTGCCTCGCGCATTGCGTATCATACAGGCCGCGGGTCTCATAAAGCTCGATCCGAAGGCCGATCCTTACACTGCGCAGATCGAGGACATCGCCAGCAATCCCTACAACATCAAGTTCAACCAGGTCGATCCCGCCCAGGCGACACGGACCCTTGATTCCGTGGATTTTGCGGTAGTTCACGGCAACATCGCGTTCGCGACAGGACTGGACCTGAAGACTGCGCTTTACACGGAAAAGCTCGATGAGAAATATAAAAACGCAATCGTCGTGTTGGGTAGCCGCGCGAAGGAACAATTCGTGAAGGATATCCAAACCGCGGCATCTTCAAAAGAATTTTGGGATGTGCTTAACAACAAGAAATCTCAGTACGTGATCTTCCAAAAACCGGCCAGGAGCATACCCGATAAATTCTATACCGACCAGGGTCTGGAGATACCAAAGACAGAATGATTGAGTTCAAGGATCTCTCTGTTCATTTTCCGACACCGCAAGGTGTAGTACGAGCCGTCGAAGATGTTTCCTTCTCGGTCGAGGACGGAGAGGTCTTCGGTATCGTGGGCTCATCGGGAGCGGGGAAAAGCACTCTCCTCCGGACGATCAACGGGCTCGAGAAACCGAGCTCTGGGACCGTACTTGTGAATGGGAAATCGGTCGGCGATCTGCGCTCGAAAAATCTCCGCGATCTCCGAACCGGGATAGGAATGATCTTCCAGCATTTCAATCTCGCCCTGGGCAAGACCGTCGAAGCCAATGTAGCCTTTCCCCTTCGCGTGGCGGGCAAGGGGCGGGGAGAGATACGGCAAAGGGTCGGCGAGCTTCTTAAGCTCGTCGACCTCGAGGATAAAAAGGACGAGTACCCGAGTCGTCTCTCCGGGGGACAGAAACAAAGAGTGGGAATCGCCCGGGCCTTGGCCAACGACGCTCATATTCTCCTTTGCGATGAACCGACGTCCGCGCTCGACCCGGATACCGCCGAATCGATCTTGTGCTTGTTGGAGCGCCTCTCGCGCGAGCTCCATATCACCATCGTGGTGATCACGCACGAGCTCGGAGTCGTGAAACGCATCTGCGATCGAGTCGCGGTGATGGATAGAGGTCGTCTCGTGGAAATTGGCCCGACATACGAGGTGTTCACCCGCCCTGGGGAGGAATTCACTCAACGGCTCATCGAGAGCGATGAGGATTTTCGTCTCCCGGAACACGAGACGAAGGACTTCCTCGACCGGACGCGCGGCGATGGTTATAGCGCGCATATCCTCAAGCTCGTCTATACAGGAGAGAGCGCGACGCGCCCTATCCTGAACGAGCTGTCTCGTCGCTTCCCCGTAGAGTTCAACATTATCCACGGTCGAATCGAGTACATCCAGCAAAGGCCCAAGGGCACGCTTTATATCAGCCTAAGCGGACAGAATGCCGATTTCGAGCGGGCGCTCGATTTCATTTCGGCCAGCGTGCAGCGCGTGGAGCAAATCGCATGATAAGCAGTCGCTTCAATCTCGGCTCGGCTCTCTTGCAAGCCTTCGGCGAGACCTTCTACATGGTCTTGATTTCCCTCATTATTGCGGTGGTCTTGGGTACGCTATTGGGTTACGCGCTCTATGCCACGGCGAACCGCTATCTGGAAAAGCGGGCCTGGCTCAACCACAGCTTGAGCTTCATCGTGAACAGCATCAGGTCGATGCCATTCATCATCCTCCTTGTGGTGCTCTTGCCTCTTTCTGCGATCATTGTGGGAACGCAGATAGGGCCGACCGCGGTGATTGTCCCGCTCGTGATCAGCTCGACGGCCTTCTTCAGCAGGCTCGCCGAATCGGCATTCGCGGGGGTCGATAAGGGTGTCGTCGAATATGCCATTTCTTCCGGAGCCTCCTTATGGCGAGTATTTTTCGAGATACTCCTTCCCGAGGCATCGAGTAGCCTGATCAGCGCGATCACCGTCAATGCGATCGCCCTTCTGGGTTCGTCGGCGATGGCCGGGACCATAGGAGGGGGCGGTATCGGAGATCTCGCTATTCGCTATGGATATCAACGATTCCAGACCGACATCATGATCATATGCGTCGTCTGCCTGCTCGTCATAGTCCAGGTACTCCAGCTGATCGGGGATCATTCCTCTCGCAAGGCGAATAAGCGATAAGGAGGGGAAATGCAATCTTTAAGCGAAAGAACCTCGCGATTCGGCGGATCGATGATCCGCGCCATGACCCAGAGCGTGCACGCGGATCGCGCGATAAACCTCGGCCAAGGTTTCCCCGACTTCGATCCTCCCGCCGAAATGATGCTCGAGCTTGCGCGCGTTTCGAGAGAGGGGCCGCACCAATATGCCCAGACTTCCGGCGCCGCGAACCTGAGGATCGCGTTGAGCGGCAGGCTCGCCGCCTCACTGGGGCGGAACGTCGACCCGGAAAAGGAAGTCGTCATAACCTGCGGTGGAACCGAAGCCATGATGGCAACCTTATTGGCTCTCGTCGATCCGGGAGATCGTGTGGCGGTCTTCAGCCCTTACTACGAGAACTATGTCTCGCAGGCGATCATGGCCGGGGCAGTCATAGATTTCGTTCCTCTCTCATGGCCGGATTTCAGAATAGATTTCGATCGCCTCGAGAAAGCGCTTGCGAAACGCCCAAAGGCGCTTATTGTCTGCAACCCTTCGAATCCAACCGGCAAAGTCTTCTCCCTCGATGAGCTTACGACTATCGCGAACTTGGCCGATCGTTACGACGTCTACGTGATTACCGATGAGGTGTACGAACATATCGTATTCGACGGCAGAAAACACATCTATGCTGCTGTTCTGCCAGGAATGTCGGAACGAGTGATTACGACTAGTTCCCTGTCGAAAACCTACGCCATCACCGGGTGGCGTTTGGGCTACGTATATGCGACTCCGAGAATCATAGATGCGGTGAAGCACGTTCACGATTATCTCACCGTCTGCGCTCCGGCCCCTGTGCAGGAAGCGGTGATCGCCGGCCTCAGGCTCCCGGAGAGCTACTATGAGAACCTCAGGCGTTCATACCAGAAGAAAAGGGATATATTCGTCCGCGGTTTAGTGGATATCGGGCTTGAAGTCACAAATCCCCAAGGGGCGTACTACGTACTCATGGATACGCGCAGCTTCGGCATGGAAGACGACCTGGCTTTTTGCCGATGGCTGATCGATGAAATAGGAGTGATCGCCGTCCCCGGGACAAGCTTTCAGCAGGCGAAGTCTACCGGAACCGTGCGCTTGCATTTTGCGAAGAAGGAAGAGACGCTCTTGGCCGCATTGAATCGCCTGGAAAAGATTCGGACGATTAAAGGAGCGCGGGTATGATCGTCAAGGCCCCTTCGGAATATCTTCGCTATCCGGGAGTCACGAGCGACATCGGGGTTCGAGTGAAAAGCCTGGGAGACAGGGCGCTCGTCGTAGCCGGGCGCTCTGCATTGACGGCGGTAGCGCCGAAGTTTGCCGAAGGCCTGAAGAGCGCCGGGGTGAGCTATAGCCTGCATCCCTTTTCCGGCTACCCCACAATGTCGCTTATGGAGTCATTGGCGCAGAGGCTGCGGGATACATCCGCTGATGCGATTATCGGAATCGGCGGCGGAAGGGTCATGGATACGGTTAAAGTCGCCGGTAATCTCGCCGGGGTCAATATCGTTACGGTTCCGACAGTAGCCGCGACATGCGCCGCTTGGGCCGCAGTAGCGGTCGTTTACAATGCGGCGGGAGAGGTCGTAGAGATACATCAGAATCCAAGGTCTCCGCGCTATGTACTAGTCGACCCCCACGTCATCGCGCTATCCCCATCCAGATACCTGAAAGCCGGGATCGTCGACACCTTCGCAAAATGGTATGAGTTCGAACCTAACGCCAGATCCAATCAGGGGAGCCTAGCCCTCAAAGTCATTGTCGACGAGGCAAAGTTGGCATTTGATTTTCTCGTCGAACATGGAGCGGAGGCTATTGCGGACGCGGAAGCGAATAGATGCACCGATATTTTCAGCCAGGCCTTGGATGCTATTATCTTTCTCGCGGGTTTTTCAGGAGGGCTGGAAGACATAGGGGCCTCGGGTGGCTTCGCTCATCCGTTCTATAACCTATCGACGCTTATTCAAGAGACCCATACATGCCTGCATGGCGAAAAAGTAGCATTCGGCCTTCTCGCGCAATTCGTTCTCGAGAAGAGGCCGCGCGAGTTTATCATTGAGGCAGTTCGGCTCTTCCGTCGCTTTGGTCAACCGACTACGCTCTCAGAGATCGGCATTGACGATATTGAGCCCGTGAGGACAATCGCGAAACTGGCAGTCGAGCGCTATCAGCTCTTTGAGACTCTTGGATATGGCAAGGAAGCATCGGAAATAGTGCTCGCTATTCTAGAGGCCGATCGTCTTTCGAGGGAAGTCATAGTTTTTGGCCTTGCACAGCAAGATAAGCTCTATGCATGTCATTGAGAATTAGCCTACAAATCTCCCAGTAATGAACAATAGCGTCTGATTTTTCGTGTATAATTCCCTTGTGGAAACCTGCCTGTACACCGGAGATGTTCGATCTTAGCTCTTGACAACAAGAAGGTTGTGGCTAAGAACGATGGCGGAGCTATATGGGAAACATTTGTCTTTCACTGCATTTCAAAAGTTCTCCTGGATTCCGAGGTTGTCGCGGAAGGAATATTTTACTTGCCACTACCAAGCTAGGTCGGTATTCTAAGGGCCTAAAAATGCGAAAAACGGCGGCAAATGAGTAAACTAGTCTTCCTTATGATTGTAACCAGAAGCGCCCGCCGCAGAGTCGTAGCCGCTTCGGTTGTCGCGCTGGCGCTCGCGGTCGCAGCCTTCGCCGAGGCTCCCGCTACCTATGGAACGGGCCTGTCCTTGGACATCAACCCGCTCGTCTGCGTATACGAGGATGCCACAGGGAACGCGACGCCCGAGGCGGTCGTCGGGTTGTACCGCGCCGGGAGGCTCGCGCGCCTCGGCGACCGGCCCCTGTCAGCGGGCTATACGCACTCATCCTTCTGGTGCGTCCTTCCGCTGCCCGAGGCCTTCCGCGGCGAACGCGCGACTCTTTTCGCGACGGCCCCGGGACTCTACGATCTGCGCGTCTATGCGCCGCGCGCCGGGGGAGGCTTCGACCTAACCGAAGGCTCCTACGCGACGCCTTTCAAACAAAGACCTGTCCCGCTGGCCGTCGCCGCGGTCGTCTTCAAGACTCCAACCGTCGGGGAGGGCCAGCCTTTCATCATCTTCAGGATCGCGTCGGAATCGAGCATCAACACTTCCTTCGCACTATCGGACGACATCGGGGCCTACAAATTCAAATATGATCGCTCCGTGCTGCTCTCGGCCATCTTCGCGATCCTCGTCGCGCTCTTCGCCTACAACCTCGTCGTCGCTCTCTCCGCGGGAGAGCGCGACTTTCTATTCTACGTACCGTACCTGGCCTTCTACATCCTTTACTTGGCGGACCTACAGTTCATCGACTTCCAGTTGCTTTTCCCGAGCTACTCCGTCTCTCTTTCCAAACTCGTCTCCCCCCTGCTGGGCAGCGCGACCCTCTTCTGCTCAGCGCTCTTCTCTCGGTCCTTCCTCGGCATAGATCGGCGCCAGCGCCCGCTCGAGCTCGGGCTTTTCGCGGTCATGCTGCTCTCGCTGAGCCTCGCGGCCGTCTCGCTCTCGGGCCTCCCCTATTTCGAGGTGTCGCGCTACGGGAACACGATCGCTCCGATCATCATCGCCGCCGAGATCGCGATCATCGTCGTCCGGATCGTCCAGGGCTACCGGCCGGCCGTCTTCTTCCTGATAGCCAACGCCGGAACGGTGGCGGGCGTCGCCCTCTTCGACCTCTCGGCCTACGGACTA
>Ga0326727_10004150_pt1 | contig 44267 bp, 33 predicted proteins | sample MB2enrmetagenome_FD_207643 | JGI IMG/M metagenome (GOLD analysis project Ga0326727, IMG submission 207643) | Lab enriched peat soil microbial communities from McLean, Ithaca, NY, United States - MB29MY | ecosystem: Environmental > Terrestrial > Soil > Wetlands > Peat | place: USA: New York... | reverse complement strand
CAGGACAGACTGCAGTGCGGGCTACAAAGGCTCCACAGATCCTCGTCCTTCGCCTACGCTGATCGCTTAACCTATTTTCATGGCCTTGGGTGGCGCAAAGCGCCATGTATGACTGCAGTTGCCTTTCATGGCCTCCGCGCGGGTGCCACGGTCGGGTGCCCCGGGTCCCGGGGTCCCCACGGAAAGGTCTTCGTCCGTGGGGTGGAGATCCCTCGCATTTGGGGACCCGGGATGCGCTGCTTTCCAACGCCGCATCCCGAATCGCCTCAAGCCCCCGAAGGGGGCGACGGAAGTTAGCCCAGGGCAAGCGCACCGCAAGGTGCCGCGCAGCCCTGGGAAAAGCCCCGCAAGAATCCCCAAGCTCCCGTAGGGAGCGCAAGAGGTTAGGTAGGTCAGGGTTTTAACCCTGACTTTAACCCTGACCTACCATGCGTTACCCGCCCCGACTCCGCTAATGCCACCGGCCCCGCTGCTTTACTGATCCCTGACCCCTGATCCCTGATCCCTGACCCCTGACCCCTGATCCCTGACCCCTTCATGTGTCCCCCATCACCGGCCACCGTTCACCGTCCACCGGCTTGCAGGTAATTAATCCCGTTCGGCGCACAATCCTAAATAGAAAGGATTGCGCCACGAACATGAAGAACATCACCGTATCTGTCAGCGACAAAGCCTACAAAGATGCCCGCGTCTGGGCTGCTGCCAACAGCACCTCAGTCTCCGCAGCCGTGCAGGTCTTCATCGAGACTTTGCCCCGCGCCATGACGTCGCCCGACAACGCGAATCTCATCAACCAGCGCAGGCAGCAAGCCCGCGCCAAAGACAAATCAGCCGCCCAGGACAATGCCGCAGCCCGAAACACGCCGAGCGCCGCCCCTCAGCCCGGCTCTTCCGGCCCTTTTTCGCTCCTTCTGAAGTTCTTCTTGAAATCCACGCAGAAGCTGCACGGCCGTGAGCCTCTTCAACAGAATCAATAACATGGCGCACGAAAACCCCTCCACAGCCGTACAGAATCCATGCAGTTTCTGCACAACTGTGCACAGCTTCTGTACAACCGCGCGCCCTATTCCCTATTCCCTGGTCCCTGATTCCTGCCGCGTATACTCGACTGTTATCCAACTCGCCCTCAGCCAATGTCGCGCAGGTTGACCGAGGCGAGGCGGGAGTCGACGAAATGAAGTTCCGGGCGTTGCCTGTATTCCTCGCTTTCCTGGCCATGGGCTTTCTCGACGCCGAGGGGCCGTTCGTGAGCCTGGCGAAGAACGAATTCCACCTGAGCAACGCGGCGGCCTTCCTCACTCCGCTGGTTGGATTGAGCATGTTCGGCCTGCTCTCGATTCCGGCGGGAATCGTGCAGAACCGCCGCGGCAAGAAGTTTGTGCTTATGCTGGGGCTGGCCGTGGCGCTGGTGGGAATGCTGATCGCCAGCCTGGGGCTCAACTCTTTTCCGCGTTTTCTTTTGACCATCGTCCTCCTGGGCGCGGGAACCGCCATTTTGCAGGTGGCCGGCAATCCGCTGATGCGCGATGTTTCGCCGGAGGGCAAGTATGCGCGCAACCTGTCGCTGGGCCAATTTGTGAAGGCCGTAGGCTCGCTCTCAGGCCCGCTGGTGCCGGTGATTGCGGCCCGGTACTTCGGCGCCAGCTGGATGGTGATTTTTCCCATCTTCAGCGCAGCCCTGCTGGTGACGCTGCTGGCGGCCGGAGCGCTGAAGCTGCCCGCGGCAGCAAATGTGCCTGCAGCGGCAACTTTGCGCTCATGCATGGGCCTGCTGCGCAACGGGTTCATGCTGGCCATGACCTGCGGCATCTTTCTCTACGTTGGCGCCGAGGTCTCAGTCAGCGCGGGGATTCCGCTCTTCCTGAAGGAGCGCTTTGGCCTGGAGATCGGCCGCGTGGGCCTGTTGGGCACGGGGTTGTTTTTCATGGCGTTGATGATTGGAAGATTCCTGGGCGGCGTGATCCTGAACTGGGTCAAACCCGCGTATTTCCTGGTTGCCACATCGGTGCTTTCGTTGGCCGGGATGATGGCCCTGTTTGTGCCCGACGGCAGAGTGGCGGCGGCGGCGTTTTTCATCAGCGGTCTGGGCTTTGCCAACATCTTTCCGCTGATTTTTTCGATCACCGTGGATTGCATGCCCGATCGCGCCAACGAAATTTCAGGACTGCTGGTGACGGCCATCGTGGGCGGCGCGGCGCTTCCCCCGATCATGGGAATTGTGGCCGATCACAGCAGCATGAGAACCTCGCTGCTGGTGCCGATTGCGGCCATTGTGTACGTGTTTGCGCTTTCAGTAGTCGAACTGCGGAGAGGCGCCGGAGCATGGGAAAGTTGTCGGGAGTCGGCTGGTTGACGGGGTCGCTCTCCCAGATCCCAGAATCGGGACCCTGGGGCACCCTTAATTTAATGGGTAAGGACTTGGACGGCGAGCCAATTCTCAACCGGAGGATCGAGAGGTGGGCATGGAAATATGGGTGGGCGTAGACATTGGCGGGACCAAGACTGCGGTAGTGGTCTCGCGCAAGCCGCCTGAAGCGATTTCGCGCATCGAATTTGCCACCCGGCCCGACAAGGGACCGCAGCAGGCTATCGACCAGATTCTGGCCGGGCTGCACCGGATGCTTACCGATTTGAAGGCTGACCCGGAGCGGTTGAGCGGAATCGGCGTGAGTTGCGGCGGTCCGCTCGATCCGCACACAGGCGTGATTCAGGCTCCGCCCAACCTGTCCACGTGGATTGACATTCCCATCGTGGAGATTCTGAGGAGAGAGTTCGGCTGCCCGGTGCTTTTGGAGAACGACGCCAACGCCGGAGCGCTGGCCGAACACCGCTACGGCGCCGGCCAGGGCACGCGCAACATGGTCTTCCTCACCATGGGCACGGGCCTGGGCGCGGGCATCATCATCGATAAGAAACTCTATTCAGGTTCCAGCGAAATGGCCGGCGAGATTGGTCATGTGCGCCTGACGCGCACCGGACCGGTGGGCTACCACAAGGCGGGTTCGGTAGAGGGCTGGGCAAGCGGCGGCGGCATGGCGCAGATAGCCAGGGCGATGCTGAATTCCGCGCGCAAACGCGGGCGCAAGTCGCTGCTGCTCGATCTCGCGGAGGGGCATGCCATAACAGCCCGGGATGTCGGCGTGGCTGCGGCCGAGGGAGATGCGCTGGCGCGCAGCATTGTGACGGCCACTGGCAAAAAGCTGGGGCTGGCCCTGGCTATTCTGGTGGATATTCTGAATCCGGAACGGATTGTGATTGGCGGATTGGCCATGCGGCTAGGCGATATGCTGCTGGAGCCGGCGCGCAGGGTTTTGCGCGAGGAGGCCCTGGCGCCGGCGCTGGCTGTGTGCAGCGTAGTGCCGGCGATGCTGGACGAGAGCATAGGAGACGTGGCCGCACTGTGCATCGCCATGGATGCGGGCGCGCAAGCGGATGCCGACGCCGCCAGGGGAAGAGATCGGACATGAGCCGCGGCTCGAAGTCACTGCAGGAGTCGATGGCCATGGGCCATGCTTAAGTCACAACAAGGAGAAACATGAATCATTACCCTGCAGTCTCGCGGAACAGCGTGACGCGCCGCAGCGTCTTGAAGCTGCCTTTTTCTTGCTGGCTCACATCTCTCTTCCATGGCGGCGCGCTTGCCAAAGCGCTGGCGCCGGATGCCACGGGCGCGGGCGGCACGGTTGCGCGCCGCGCTGTCAGCCTGAACGGCGTATGGAACCTGACCTACGGGCCGCTGACGGAATACCCGCAGAAGACGCCCGCCGCGGCTCCGCCGGCGGACTGGCCGACGATCTCCGCCACGGTGCCCGGCAATGTGGAATTGGACTTGGTTTCGGCCGGCAAGATCGAGCCCCTGGAAAAGGGCAATCGCGTTTTGCAGGCTCTCAAGCTGGAGAATCATCAGTGGTGGTACCGGCGCACGTTCGACCCCGGACAGGCCGATCCCGGCGAACGAGCGGAGCTGGTGTTTGAGGGACTGGATTGCATCGCGACTGTGTGGCTGAACGGCTCCGAGCTAGGCAGAGCAGCCAACATGCTGGTAGCCCAGCGCTTCGACGTGACCAGCGCCCTGCTGCCCGGCCGGATGAATGAGGTCGTGGTGCGCATCGATCCCGCGGTGCCGGCCGGCCTCGCGCATCCCCGCTCAGGTTGGGAGTACCCGGCGAACGGCCATTGGGAAGCCCTGTACGTCCGCAAGGCCGGGCACATGTACGGATGGGACATCATGCCCCGCATCGTGAGCGCAGGCTTATGGAAAGACGTTTACGTGGAATGGCGCCGTCCGACACGAATCTCCAGCGTCTATTGGCACACGAAACGGGTGGATGTGAAGCAGGGCCGGGGCACGGTCTCTGTTGCCTGGCAGCTGGACGGGGTTGCGAATACGGGAGAATACAAGCTCGAAGTTCGGTTGCAGCGCGACGGAGAGACGGCGGCCCGCTGGGAAACCGCAGTGAACGAGCCCAACGGCAGCCAGGATCTGAATGTCGAGGAGTGCGCATTCTGGTGGCCGCGGGGGTTCGGCGAGCGGCCGCTCTACGAGGCCACGGTCACGCTGTTCGACCATGCCGGGAAGATCATCGACCGCAGCGTCGAGCGAATCGGCATCCGCACCATCCATCTGGACCGCACCGATAATCTGACACCGGATGGAAAAGGAAGCTTCGGCTTCACGGTCAACGGAATGCCCATCTTTGTGAAGGGCACCGACTACAGTTGTCTCGATGCACTGCACAGCCGCGATCATATGCACGTGGAGCGCACCGTTCAACTGATGGAAGAAGCCAACTGCAACATGGCCCGCTGCTGGGGCGGCAACGTATATCCCGAAGACCGCTTTTTCGACCTTTGCGACGAGGCGGGCATCATGGTGTGGCAGGACTTCAACATGGCCTGCGCCATCTACCCGAAGGACGATGATTTCCTCGCGGCCCTCGAGAAGGAAGCGCGGACAATCGTCCCCCGCCTCCGCAATCACCCGTCGCTGGCCCTGTGGTGCGGCAACAACGAGTGCGACGATGCCTTTGACTGGGCCCAGCGAGACGGCAACAGGCCAGTGACCGATCCCAACCTTGACCTCAGCACCCGAAAAACGATCCCCGCAGTGCTGGCGGAGCTGGACCCCAATCGCGCTTATCTGCCCAGCTCGCCGTATCACAGTCCTGCCGTTTTTGCCGCGGGAAACAAAATGGATTCCATGCCCGAGGTTCATCTTTGGGGACCGCGCGGATACTTCAAGGCGCCGTTCTACACCTCATCGCCGGCACGCTTTGCCAGCGAGATCGGCTACCACGGCTGCCCATCCAGAACATCGCTGGAACGGATGATGGACCCTGATTTCGTGCAGCCATGGGTCAAGGGCCACGAGTGGAACGAGCAATGGCTCACCAAGTCATGCCGCTCCACACCTGACGACAAAAGCACGTTGGGAAGAAACGATCTGATGATCAACCAGGTAAAGGCCTTCTTTGGCGCGTGCCCGGACGATCTGGACGAGTTCATCCTCGCTTCGCAGATCACCCAGGCGGAGGCCGTGAAGTTCTTCGTCGAACTCTTCCGCCAGAAGAAGGGCACAAAGCAGGGCATCCTGTGGTGGAACATTCGCGACGGCTGGCCGATCCTCTCCGATGCCGTTGTGGACTACTACTTTGAGAAGAAGCTGGCGTTTCACTACCTCGAGCGCACGCAGCGCGACGTGCAGGCAATTTGCTGCGAGGAAACGCAGGGAAGCCATCCGGTGATAGTGGTCAACGACACGTTGAAGCCGGCGCGGGGCCGGCTGGAGATCGTGCGCGCCGGAGACTCGGCGAAGTTGCTTGAAGCGCCGTTCGACGTTGCACCCAACGGCAAGGCGACTCTCGGTTCGCTGTCGCATCCGGCCAGCAATGAGATGTGGCATTTGAAGTGGACGACGGAAGGCATCGGCCCGCACCGAAGCCACTACCTGGCCTTCACTCCCACGGTGAGTCTGGAACAATACAAGGAATGGATGAAGGACTTGGTCTGATCACCCGGCCAGGCGCCTTGGCGGAAGTCAGGAAAGATCGCGACTCGCATGACTTCGCGGCCTGGCCTGTTCAATCGCGAGGTGGGCCAGATTGCAGCCCACCGCACCGCCAGCGCCTACTTCGTGGTTGATTCGGGGCTCTGATTGATCGTTACCGGGCTTAGCGTGAAGGAATGAGGTTGTGTCGCGGCATCGGCGTAGATCTTATCTTCAAGCGAGTCTTCAAATGTCTCGAGTACATCGCCTTTTTCGCCGACAGGTCCCATATCCGCCTTTTTTATGAGCATGCCCATGTGGATCTGATTAGCCTTGATGCGATCGGAGAGGGACCAACTCACCCTCTGTGCCTGGTCGCGCATCGGTGTGTGGTAGTCTGCAAGGTTAATTCCGTTGGCCAGATCATCGGCAGAAAATACTCCCACTGTATCGTCATCGATAGCCAACGTGAAGCTCCCCGGACTCAAACCGGTAATGCGAAGCGATTCCTGGTTCAATTGTCTTTGTATGTCGGTCAGCTGAAGAATTCGCTGCTGGAATGCGTTGTTAGCGTCGAATGGCAGAGGCAGCGCGTTCTCCGTTTCGGTCCATCGCAACGTCGCGCCATCGGCCTCCAAATGCTCTACTGACGCGTTCAGCGACTGCTCAACATGAGCCGCGCGCGCGTCGATGCTCACTGAAGATACCTGCGAGGGCGCATTCCATGCTTTGAGAATGGCTTCGGCCATCGCCCAATGCCCGATTGGCTCAGGATGAACGCGATCAGGAAGAATAAATCGCGCGAACACCGGGTCGGTGACTTGAGCGTGCTCGATGAGAGCCTTCACCGGGCTGTTCAGATTCACAAAGTCGTCGCCGTGTTCTCGTGCAAGATTCTGATCCAGATCAGCATAATGTTCCATCACGCTGTTGTAACCTACAGGAAACATGGGAGGCCTGGTTATATCGTCAAAAGGGGATGGTCCCAGTACTACGACCCTGGCCTGCGGCGCCATATCGTGAAATGAGGTGAGCAGGTGTTCGTAACCTTTCACGTATGTGTTTTCAGTTTCGGCGTTACCCGGATGGTAGCCGCCGTCGTTCATGCCAAGCATGATGGTAATCACTGAAGGATGATGCGAGTAGACATCTCGCGGGAGTCTCAGATCGACCTCTCCTCCTCCGCCGCCGCTCACCCGGTCTCCGCCGACCCCGGCGCCGAAGAAGCGAACACGCATTCCCGGAAACCTGGTGACCGTGTACAACTCGATCCATTGGGTGTAGAAATCCTGCGCCGTGATGCTGTCTCCGTAAAACACCACAGTATCTCCGTTCTTTAGAAAGAACGTTTGCGGGCCGGCCCACAGAGAAATTGGAATAAGCCATGAAACCGCCGCAAACAGGTACGGGAATATTCTCATGCGCATTTGGTAGCACCCTCTTATTTGGAAGTGTCCGGAAATAGCTTACTCTGTTGTGCGTACTGTTCGAACGACACTCAAACTCAGTAGGCGAAGGACACGGGCTGACTTGACTCATGTGCCACGATAGCTTTGCCTCAGCACTCCGGTGGAGATCGCTTGGGCGCTCTACGCGCGAATCAGATATTGCTCCAATTCAGTTGGCAGCCCATGCATTACCTGCCGAAGAGCCGATCGTGCGGTTTTACTCATAAGCGCACGCGGCAGAAGCGCATCCCCGCATGGAAATCCCTGAAGTTTCAGGATCTCCCGGGTTGCAGGCAGGAGTTCTGCGTCAAATATGCTCTTCAAAACCGGATTCACCAAGAGTTGCAGCCTGGCCGCTTCAGACCATTCCTCTCTTTGGGCAAACCTGAATATGGCAACAAACAGCCGCGGGAAAATATTGTAGAAAGTGCCGATCCCGCCGCATGCCCCGAGCATCAGACCTGCCGCAAACTGTTCGTCCCGGCCGTATAGAATCGTCTTGCCGCGCGCGCGCAATAACGTCAGCAGGAAGAGATTGAAGTCTGTGAACTTGAATCCCACAACGTTGGGGATTGAGCAAAGATCGAGCGCGCGTTCAGGCGTAATCTCCGGGCAGGTTTCAGGATAACGATACAGAAGCAGCGGGAGTTTGGTCGAAGCGGCCAGGGCCTCATAATACGATCGGATTTCAGCGTAGTTGTAGGAGCCAATCGGAGGCAGGCTTGAGATAAAGTGCGCTCCGGCCGATTCGGCGTGTCTCGCGAGTTCTATCGCATCGAGTGTAGTGCCCGCGCCCACATGCACGATAATCTGCTTTCCGGGCGGAGAACTTCTGACGGCGGCTTCAAGCACAAGTTTGCGCTGCTTCACCGACTGCAGGGCTCCTTCACCGGTTTGACCGAGGACGTACAACCCGTCAACTCCAGCCTCGTAAAGGCGCAGGATGTGCTTTTCGAAGATTGAGGCATGAAAGACGCCGTCAGCATGAAATGGCGTAACGATAGCGGGATAGATTCCACTTAGCTCCAATGCGAAGGTTCTCCTTTCGAGTTCTGCGACACCCAGACGCCTGGACCGCTCAACAAATAACGAAAAGGACGCAGCGTGAACGGTGAAATGTGACACGCCGGCGCCATGTAAATCAACATGTCGCGACGCATCTAATACGATGTAATGTCAGGCATCGCGATTGTGAACAGTATACGGCATGCATGCCGTATTCTGCTTTTGCGAAAAGGAACGCAGGCTGTGCCGCGATGACGCATCACTCGGAGCAAAGGATCAGTGAGAATGACGCGGAACAACATTCCTGACATTGCGATATTTTGTGGCAAATTCAAGACACGCGCCGGTCTCGAGTTGTCCTACCGAAGAGCGATAGAACTCCTCCCACGGAGTGTTGCTTTGGACTGCGTCGGGCCGCAGCAAACTGCGGCGGCGCTCGATTTCCTCAGCCGGAACCAGCAGGTCTACCTTGCGGTCCTTGATGCTGACTCTGATCCTGTCGCCGGTTTGAACGATAGCGAGATTTCCGCCGATCGCGGCCTCGGGAGAGATATTCAAAATGGAAGGACTGTCGGAGGTTCCACTTTGACGCCCGTCTCCCATGCACGGCAGCATTCGAATTCCCTGCTGGACCAACCGGCCGGGAGGAGTCATGTTTACCACTTCGGCTGATCCGGGATAGCCAACCGGTCCACAATTGCGAATGACGAGCATTGAGTCTATGCCGACGTCGAGCGCCGGGTCTTCAATACGCGCGCGGTAGTCCTCAGGGCCGTCAAATACAACTGCCTTGCTGGTGAAGCTCTCGGGATCGTTGGGGTCGGAAAGATATCGATCGCGGAATTGCTGACTGATGACCGAAGTCTTGAGCAAGGCGGAGTCGAACAGATTTCCTGAAAGAACGACGAGCCCCGCATCGGGCACCAAAGGGTTGTGGTAAGGACGGATCACATCGTGATCGCGGCTACGGCTGGCCTCGCAGTTTTCTCCCACGGTTCTGCCGCTCACTGTTAACGCGCCGGCTCTGATCTTGCCGGCCTGCATCAACTCGCCGACGATCGCGGGAACCCCGCCCGCGCGATGAAATGCTTCAGCAAGATACGCTCCCGCAGGTTGCACATTTGCCAGCAGATGGATGTGGTGTCCTATAACTTCCCAATCGCGAATGTCGACATCGACTCCGATATGACGCGCGATGGCATTGATATGAACCGGGCAGTTTGTTGATCCGCCGATCGCGGAGTTTACCACTATCGCGTTTTCAAATGCCTCTCGCGTCAAGATTTTCGACGGTGTCAGATCTTCTTTCACCATTTCCACGATCCGACGGCCCGTTTGATAGGCCATTTGCGCGCGGTCGGAATATGGCGCAGGGATGGTTCCGCATTCGGGTAATGACATTCCGAGGGCTTCGGCCAGAGCGTTCATCGACAAGGCCGTGCCCATGGTATTGCAGTGCCCCGCGCTCGGAATGCCGCGGACGACATTGTCGATCAGTTGCGTTCCATCGATCTCTCCCGCGGCAAACTGCCTGCGGCTTTCCCACAAAACCACGCCCGTCCCGGCGAGTTTGCCGTTCAGGTAGCTGTCGAGCATCGGCCCCCCGGACAGCACAATCGCGGGAATATTTACGGTCGCCGCCGCCATCAGACCGGAAGGCGTCGTCTTGTCGCAGCCTGTGGTCAGGACTACCCCATCGAACGGATACCCCGCCAAAACTTCGACCAGACTGAGATAAGCGAGATTGCGGTCAAGAGCTGCCGTCGGGCGCCGGACGCTTTCCTGCAGCGGGTGCGTCGGAAACTCGAACGGCACGCCCCCGGCATCCCGTATGCCTTCCTTGACCCGATCCACGAGCGTCATGTGAATCCGATTGCAGGGCACAACGTCGCTTCCGGATTGAGCAATGCCGATTATCGGCCTCGCGCTCTGCAACTCATCAAGCGTGATTCCGCAGTTGAAAAAACGTTCGAGGTAGACTGCAGTCTCGCCTGGCTCCGTCTCATCGTTAAACCAGATTTCGCTGCGAAGCCGGCGTTCTCTTTCATCGCTCATTGCATTTCCAATCGAATACAATAATTCTCTTCGCAACGGGTTTCGGGTGTCAATAAACGGCATGAATGCCGCATTAGCGACGGCACCGGACATTCTCACTGCCAAGGGCGATGCGTTGACCCGCCGCAGATCTCCCGAACTCGATGAGGAACTGCCCGCTACCCTCCTGCGATAACTGCCAGCCCTGCAGAGTCAACTGAAAGTTATCCAACCGCGCTGTTACTCTTCATCGTGAATAGCAGGAGGCATCCATCCCAGGGCCAATGACATGCGCCGGGCTGCTTCGCGGACTGCGACTCTGATCGATTCTGCTTTTGGGCCCATGCGAATTGACGGTCCGGAGACGCTCATGCATGCAATAGGTTTGCCGTCTGCGCCCAAAAGCGCCGCGCCGTAGCACTCCACTCCTTCAACGTCTTCCTGATTGTCATGACTGACGCCTGCTTCGCGAATCTTTTCGAGCTCACGAAACAGCGCCTCTTCAGTGGTGAGCGTGTGGCGCGTACGAGCAGGCAGGCCAAGTTTGAGGAATACCTGCTGCAGCGTTGGCTGATCCATGTAAGAAGCCAGTGCCTTACCCATGGATGTGCAATGAAGATACGACCGGCTGCCCACTGTAGCCGCAGCTCTAAAGGGTTGCGGGCTATCGATTGTGAAGATGATCGCGACCATCCCTTCGTCATACACGCCAAGATTGACCGATTCGGCAAAAGTAAGCACAAGTGAGTTCAAGTAAGGACGGACGATCGAAATCAGGCGATTATACGGCAACGTGCTGCTGGCGAGATCGAAGAACCTATCGCCGAGCGAGTAACGTCCACTCTCTTTGTTTTGACTTAGATAACCGCACTTCTCGAGAGAGCTAAGCAGTCTGAAGGTTGTGCTCTTGGGCAGTCCTGTTTTGCGTGTGACCTGATCAAGTGTAAGTTCGCCTTCGCGGTAACCGGTAAAGATCTCGAGAGTCAGAAACAGTTTTTCAGCAACGGCAAGAAAGCTCTTGTCATGCCTTCCGCTGGACGTCGCTCGCGGTATCTTCTTTGAAATCTGGGAGCCGACCGATTTCATATCCGGATCATAGCACCGGCGTCTCAGATGCGAAACGGGAGATTGTCAAAGCAACCGGAACCGATTTTCAGGGCAGCCTCCAACCTCAGTACGCAGCGCAAAGACACTACCGGAAAGTTTATCGGCCGATCGGGCAGTCGTAATGTAGAGGGTCTTGAGGTCTTCTCCGCCAAACGCACAACTGGTCGGACGCAAGACTGGCAGATGTATGGTCCGATCCACACTACCATCGGGCGCTACACGGATAAGACATCCGGCGCCCGGGCGCGTGTTCCATAAGAATCCCTCGGAATCTATTGCAGATCCGTCAGGAACGCCATGTTGATAATTGACGAGAAACGGCCTCTCGCTGGAAATCTCTCCGTTCCGCAAATCGTAATCGAATCGATATATAGCATTCGCTGTGGTGTCGCCGAAGTAGAACGTAGTGAGGTCAGGGCTCCACGCCACCGTGTTTGAGATGCCGATGCCATGCTTCCACTCCGATGCAATACCATCCGGATCGATCCGGTAGAGCACGGCATTTTCGAAGGATACGTCGAGATCCTCGCCGCGATTGCCGACGTTATTGCGCATGGTCCCCACCCAAAGCGATCCCCTTGGATCGACTCGGGCATCGTTGAAACGCATTTCAGGAGTGTCTGAAAGTCGAAAAATCGTTTCGATATAGGGATGAGTGAGTGGTGACCACACTCCGACACACGACCCGAAAACGATCAGCAACCGGTTCGAATCCGTTGTGAGATTGACGGCGGTTACCGGTTCTTCAAATGTCCACGTTTGCGTCGCCGGATTATGGGGCGTAAAACGATGAACCAGAAATCGATTGATGTCGGTCCAGTATAGAGCACGCTGCTCCGGGTGCCAGACAGGGCCTTCGCCGCAGATATCTCCTGAACGGACGATGCATTTGATCTCATTCGCGATTGCTGTCATAGATTACCTGGCTGCTCTATCGGTCCGGCTGCGCAATCCGGACTGGTTACAGACCTCATCACAGGCAGACTTTCGGACCGCCTTGACCATACTATAAGCCGCCCAGGCGGCTGTCTTATCGACAGACGGCGAATTGTTATCGTATATTGTCCGCATGCTCGTGGACCTCAAACTGGGCAAGGCTTACGATGGCCTGTTGTTCCTGTCCGACTCCACCCGGCATCCGCAGGAAATTCATAGCCATCATCACCACGAACTCGAATTGAATGTGATTGTGCGGGGTTCGATAACGTATGTTGTAGACGGCCGGCGCTTCACGTTCTTCCCAAGAACGCTTCTTTGGCTCTTTCCCCAACAGGAACACCAGTTGGTCGACCGATCGACGGATGCGCAACTTTATGTTGCTGCGTTCAAGCCGGCTCTTGTGAAAAGGTCCTGTCGCTCAGAACTGAATCAGGGGCTCAAGCGCAATTCTGTTGAACAAGACGGCGTTTTGAACACTCTGCTCGACCCGGAGTCTTTCGAATTCATCCGCTGCATCATGGATTCGCTGATGCTGGGTTCATTGGACGCAGATATTCTGGACAAGGAGGCTGGATTCGGGCCCGCTTCAGATTTCCGATTCGAACATCGCGACCCGGACGCGCTGAATACAGGACTCGGCTATCTGTTGCTCATGTGCTGGCGGAGCCAGCTTAAGGGCAAGGCGACCCGCGATCCAGTCATTTTGCATCCCGTTATACGCCGCGCGCTGAAGCGGTTAAGCGAAGACGAGAAGGAAGGAAGTCTCGAAGAACTGGCCTTAGCATGCGGTGCAAGCAAGTCTTATCTGAGCAGGACCTTTCACAAACAGATTGGCGTAACTTTGAATCGATATCGTAACTCTCTTCGGTTGTCGCGTTTTTTTCAACATTATCGAGAATCCGATTGCAAGACAATTACCGAGGCCGTGTATGCCGCGGGTTTCGGCAGCTATGCGCAGTTCTACAAAGTCTTTGCACAGGCTTATGGACAGGGTCCGAGAGGGGCGCTTATCGGCAAAATGCGAAGTCGATAAGCGAAATGCCGCGGCGGTCAGGATTGGAATACCGGGCTCTAACCATTCATCCGAGCGGCTATTCCACCACCTTCAGACTCGTCTCTGCCGTAGCGAGCGAATTTCCTCCCACCCAGATTCTGTAGGTTGTTGGTTCCACTGTCCGCTGAATGTCCGCGTTATAAAAATTCAGTTCGTCGAAGCCTAACGGAAGATCTACGTGTTTTGTCTCACCGGCTGCGAGGGCAATCCGCGCAAAGCCTTTCAGTTCCCTCACCGGCTGCTCCACGCTCGCCGCCGTGTTTCGAATATAGAGCTGAACCACCTCGGTCCCCGCCACGCTTCCGGCGTTGGTTACGTCAACGCCGACATTAACCGCGGGCGTCGTCCGGGATGACAGGATCTCTCGCAGAGGAACCTCGGCGCGGCTGATGGTTGGTTGCGAATACTCGAATGTTGTGTAACTCAGTCCCCATCCAAACGGAAACAGCGCCGAATTCTCTTCATCCATATACCGCGAAACAAACTTCTCTTCAGCATTCTCGGGCATTCGGTCCAATTCCTCGTGCGCCGGCCGTCCCGTAGGAAGCTGCGCATAATATAGAGGCTCCTGTCCGACGGCTCGAGGGAAGCTCGCCGGCAACTTGCCCGAAGGATTCACGTCGCCAAGCAGCACATCGGTCACAGCATGACCGGCCTCTATACCAGGGCTCCAGGCTTCAACGATTGCCGGCACATGCTTCGCAGCCCACTTCAGCTGCAACGGTCGTGCGGCAAGAACCACCAGGACGACAGGCTTGCCGGTAGCCACAACCGCCTCAAGCAACCGCTCCTGCGATCCGGTGAGGTCAAGATGCGCACGGCTGGATGCCTCGCCTTCCACCCAATTGGTTGGCTCACCCAAGGCAAGTATGGCAACATCTGCCTTGTTCGCTGTTTCAACCGCTTCGGCAATCGATTTGTTGTCGTCGGGGACAGGCAAGTTATGGTTTACCGCAACCTGGGGCCCGAGGAATCTCACCTGTTTCAAAACGTTCTCATCCTCTCCGCTCATCAATCCGCACCCCTCGGCATAAAGCAGGCGGTCGCCTATTCGCTCCTGAAGCGCGGTTCGCAGCGTCACTGCGTACTTTGGATCCCCCGAGACCGCCCAGGCTCCCAGCATTTCCAACTGGTTATCTGCCAGCGGACCGATCAGCGCAACTGTCTTTCCATTTACCGACAGCGGCAACAACTTGCCTGCTCCCTCCACCGGCTCGTTTTTCAGCAGAACCAGGGTCTCGTCTGCCACCTTGCGAGCCAGGGCTCTTCGCTCCGGGGTGGCATCGTATGGCGTTCCGGGGATAGTATAGGGGCGATCGAACAACCCCAGCGCAAACTTGACACGCAGGACCCGGCGCACCGCCTCATCTACGACGCTCACCGGAATTCTTCCGCTCTGAACCTGTGGCGCAATCACGGTTTCGTAAAGGCCATCTTCCATATCCGCGTCCAATCCGGCCTCCAGCGCCTTACGGGCCACCGTGGGAGGGTCGCCGATGGAGTGATTGACGAGTTCGGCGACTGCTTCCCAGTCAGATTCAACAAACCCGTCAAAGCCCCATTCCTTGCGAAGCACCTTCGTCAACGTAAACGGATCGGCAGACGCGGGAATGCCATTGATTGAATTGAAAGAACTCATCAACGAGGCCGCTCCCGCTTCAACGGCGGCACGATAGGGTTCCAGGTAGACCTGGCGCAGCGTAATCTCGCTCATGTCCGCTGGGTTGTAGTCACGCCCCGCAATCGGCGCCCCGTATGCGGCATATGTCTTAACGTTGGCAGCCACCGAGTCGGGCTTTGAGAGATCGTCCTGCTGGTATCCTTTCACCCACGCACGGGCCAGGGCCGAACCCAAATATGGATCCTCGCCCTCCGTCTCAACGATGCGTCCCCAGCGCGGATCGCGCGCAATATCGACCAATGGGGAAAAGACCCAGTTAATACCCTCGGCTCGGGCTTCCAATGCGCCAGTTCGCGCCACCAGCTCTATCGCCTTCGGATCCCAGCTCGCCGCCAGGGCTAGCGGCACGGGAAAGATGGTCCGGTGCCCGTGGATCACATCCAGGCCAAACAGAAGCGGAATATGCAGCCGCGATTTTTCGACGGCGATGTGCTGATAGTGGTTGGTTGCCTCTGCACCCACCACGTTGGCCATCGCTCCCACCTGCCCACTGGCCACTAACTGATCCCAGTGCAGATTCGACGCCCCGGGACCGGCGGCATAGCCCGCCGAGAACTGCGATAATTGCCCTAACTTCTCATCGAGAGTCATCTTTCTCAATAAGTTCTCGACGCGCAGGTTCAGTTCCTTTGACGCCAATTGGCGATTGGGTACCGGCTTGGACTGGGCCGCTGCAGTCAAGCAGGCCAGACCGGCCAGCAGCGGAAATGCAACCAGCTTTGCGAAAACATTCTTCCTCATGAGAGCAATACCTCGATTCAGTCGTACTTATGTCCGATGCAAAGCACTCCGTTGCTTTGACCAGAGGGCTTGGACATTCGATCGCCCTTTACATGGCGAGCGTTCAGATGTAATGCGGCTAATCGGCACCCTCACTTACTGAAGCAATTCGATTCGGGTTCATCCAATAATCCTCAATCTCTTCCAGCCGTTTGTTTCTGGTCTCAGGCACGTAGTGCCAGGTAAAGATTGCCTGGGCGATGCACATGAGTGCGAGAAAGCCGAGCGTAAGCGCTTTGCCCATGACATGAAACGCATGTGGGAACAACAGGACAACCACTGCATTGGCGACCCACTGGATGAACACGGGGACGGCCATGGCCATTCCACGCACATCGTTAGGGAATATTTCAGGAACCAACGTCCAGAATACTGGCCCGATACATGCGTTGAAGAAGGCAAGGTAGGCGAGCACAATGATGACAACCATTCCCCCATGAAAATGCCCGGTCAGGGCGGCGACCACGAGCGCCAGCAGAGTAGCGGCCATGCCGCACGATCCAACAATGTAAAGCGGCTTGCGTCCCGATCTATCGATCGCCCATAGTGCGATCAAAGAGAAGAGGAAGTTCGTGACTCCCATGATGGCCGTGTACGCGAGCGCGCTGTCCACCTTCCAGCCCGCCGACTGAAAGATGGCGGGAGCATAGTCCACAATCGTGTTTATTCCGGATATCTGAACCAGAAGCGCAAGGCCGGCGCTGACAGCCAGCGCGCGGCGGACCCCCGGCCGCAACAGACCGCGCCAAGCCTTAGTATCTTTGTGCAAGGTCGATTCGATCTCGACTATCTGTGCCTGGGCGACCTCTTCTCCGCTGATTCGTGCAAGCACGGCAAAAGCCGCGTCTCTTCTGCCGGTAATGGCCAGGAATCGCGGCGATTCGGGAGCAATCAAGACTAATATCAGGAATACTGCCGATGGCAACACGCCGGTGGCGAACATCCATCTCCAGTTGTTTGGCCCTGTGTTGCGGAGAAGAAAATTAATGCCGTAAGAGATCATGACGCCAACGACGATCGACATTTGATACAAGGTCCCCAATCGTCCGCGGATAGAAGCCGGCGCAACTTCAGCCACATACATGGGAGAAAGCAGGGAAACGCCGCCCACGGCAAGGCCCCCCAGAAAGCGTGCCGTAATGAAAACGACAAAACTATGCGCCGACGCGGTGCCAACTGAGGTAATCGCAAAGAGCGCGGCGACAAATATCAGCAGCCGCTTGCGTCCATAGCGGTCTGCCAGCCTGCCTGTGACAGTACACCCCAGCACGCAGCCGAACAGTAATGAGCTGAACGCCCAGCCTAGACCGATGTCACCCAGGGAGAATTCGCGCGTGATAAATGGACCCGCGCCCGTGATGATGGCAATGTCGAATCCGAATAGCAGGCCTCCCAACGCAGCCGTGCACGCCAGGAACGCCACATAGCGAATGTTGATGGACTCTTTCAATTCGTCGATCTCCTTGATGTTGGACGCCCGGCCTCGGCAAAACAGGCGCGGGCCAAATCTTTTAACAGAAGGGCCTGAGCATAGCGATCTGATTCCTCGACGAGATTGCCGTCGGCGTCGGGAAACATCCGCGCGTAATAGTGTGTGCCGGATAGCAGCTCCGGTGCAAATATGAGAACGTCGCCTCGTCTGGCGTTCGAGAGGAACCCGCGCATTGCGCGTATCCATAGTTCCTTGAAGTGTTCAAGAAAGTTAAGCTCGCCATGAGCTTGCCTTGGCCTGGTGCTCGGATTCGAATCGATAGGCACCTGTATGCATCCGGGACTCGCTATCCGGCCGTGGATAAAGCCGACACGTTCGAAGATAGGCTCCATGAAGTCGAGCTTTTCTTTCCAGTCGCCGTAGACAAGTTCCTGGCCGCAATAGTAGTGACTAAAGTCGCCGTTAAAGCGCACCTCAGGAAAATTTCTGACGACCTGCACGGTTCGCCATACATCCTGCGTAATCGTCGCGCGATGAGTTTCGATGAAGATGGGCAAGCAATGCCGATTTGATGCGGCAAGGATAGCCTCCACGATACGAAATACTTCCGCCTCGTCTTCCAACCCCCACCCGGCGTGAATGGTGATGCATTCATCGCCACGCGCAGCGTGACTGGCGGCAACACCGTCGGCTTCGGCCGGGGTATTGATGCGCCCCAGGCCGCAGTGACGAAGCGGCGCATCGGCCAAGGCAGCGGAATCGTTTGTGAGTTGAACGCCTTCGAATCCGTCAGCCAGCAAGAACCTGTAACCAGGAAGACCATCCAGCCCCGGCCACGCGCTGTCGCGGCGCAGATTCACAAGGGTGTCGAGATTCATATACACCTTGAGCTTGGGTGCGTCGTGAGAGCCGTCGTTAAGAAATCCTGAGATTGTGGTCATAGGTGTCTCGTCTAAAACTCGTCGCAGGCAATGTTGCCGGCGGGGATGCCCAGGTCGGCAAGCATCCTGGTGCAGGCTTTGATCATCATCGGCGGCCCGCAGAGATAGTATTCGGCAGCCTCCGGACGAGGATGTCTCTGCAGGTGATGCTCAAAGACAACTTCATGGATGAAACCGACATGCCCCGTCCAGTTGTCTTCAGGCAGCGGAGACGACAGGGCCAGGTGGAAGGCAAAGTTATGGTGCGCGTTGGAGAGAGCCTGGAAATAATCCTCGTAGAAGATCTCCTGCCTTGAGCGCGCGCCGTACCAGAAGCTGATTTTGCGCGCGGTTCGTTCATTCTCGAGAAGATGCGAAATGTGGGCGCGAAGCGGGGCCATCCCTGCGCCGCCGCCTATATAGACCATCTCACGCTGCGTGGGCTTGATATGAAAGTCGCCGAAAGGCCCAATTCCTGAAACCACATCGCCGGGCCTGAGGCTGAAGACATAACTCGACCCAACACCGGGAGCACAATCCTGCCCGGGTGGCGGCGTAGCTATGCGCACATTGAAACGAAGTGTACGCTCGCTTTGGTGGTTGCTTGCGAGGGAGTAGTTGTTGCGCCGTCCAGCCTCGGGATTCCTGGCAACCAAATCGAAGACATGCTGGGTCTTCCACACTGTGGCGAATGGCTCAGGAACGTCGAAATCACGGAAGCGAATCGCGTCGTATGTCGGGATATCGAGCTGGAGGTAATCGCCCGGGGTAAAGGCAATGGTTTCACCTGCATCCAACGGTTCCAGCACGAGTTCCTTGATGAAGGTGGCAACATTGCGGTTACTGCACACGCGGAACCGGCAGGTTCTTTGCGCGCGAGCCCCAACCCCTGCTGCGCGGACTACGTTAACAAAGATCTGCTCTTCGCGTTCCTCAACGGGATAAGTTGCAAGTCCGCGACAGATGGGCGCGCGCGCCGGCGAACCGTCAAGCAGGTTGAAGCGTCCGTTGTGTTTGGCGCACTCTATCTTGCTCCCCACGATCAGCCCTTCGGAAAGGTGAGTGTTGCCGTGAGTACATACTCCATCTGTCGCGTAGAGCCGGCCCTCACTGTCGCGGTAGAGAGCGTACGTCTTCTGGCCAAGATCGAAGCGGATCACATCGGCGCGGACAAGATCGCCCGCGGCGCAGATTCTCAACCAGCCTTCCGCATCAACTTTCGCATCTGAGGCGCGAATGCATCCCTTCGCGCGGGCTTTCGGCGCAGGCAGCCGGCGCTTAACGTGATACGCGGGGTCCTTAACCTGTTTTGCCAGAGCAGAAACAATATCACGCCAGGCCGAAAAAAGACTCGGGTACGGTGTTGGGCAATCATCCTTCACGGCATCATGCAGCTTAGGCAGCGCGTGATAAGGAACCAGCGGGAACATGTGATGCTCGACGTGATAGTTCATGTTCCAGTACAGGAACCGATGAACCGGATTCATATACACCGTTCGGCAATTGAGACGATGGTCGAGAACATTCTCAGCGAGGCCGGCGTGCTGGGTCAGGCCATAAACCACCAGCAGCCAACTGCCAAAGAGATTCGTCAGGCCGACAAACAACAGGGGCAAAATGCTGTGGCAATAGAATGCAAGGCCGATAACTGAGGCATAGATTGCAACATAGACGCGCGCCCTTTTGTAGATCGCGGGATACTCCGACTCGGGGATGAAGGTCTTTTCGGCGGCGTCCATTCGCCCCAATGAGTGTTTCACAATGTGCCTGAAATACTTCAGATACCCCGCGAGATTGAAAAATGAAAAGACGATGGCTCTTATGTCGGGTGGACGGGGTACCGCGATCTCCGGGTCACGGCCAACGATAATTGTGTCGCTGTGATGGCGGTTATGGCTCCATCGCCACACAGTGGACTCGCGCATCACCATGAACGACGCGATCTCGTAAAGTGCGTAATTCATCCAGTCGGTCTTGAACGCTGTCCCGTGGCCTGATTCGTGCCAGCGCGAGTCGGAAGTGGATGCATAGAGTACGCTGTACACCGCATATGGAACAACCGCCCACCAACTTCCCCAGAGGGCATAAGTGGCAAAGCCGCTGCCGAGTATAAGAGCAAACCAGAGAATGGTGTCGCGAATCGCGGGTCTATCCCGGCGGACGAGAAGGCCGCGCATGGTTTCGCGCGGCACAACACACTGGTACCAATCAGCCTCGGCGAGCCCTTTCTCCACTGCCAGAGCAGCATTGACTCCGGTGAGACTGTAGTCAACCCTGAGGCGCGAGTTAGAAAGAGCATCCGCGTTGCCGGCCATACTAATCAGGTCTCCAGTGAAAGGCTTCAGTTTCTCATTGATATCGATCGCAATGTTCGAGCAAGTTATCTCCGCAGGCAGACCGCTTCAGGAATCAGCGAGAGAACGCAAGAGAATTTACTCTTGGTTGTCAGTTTGAAGGAACCATCCCACCTTACAGTCAGGATGTCGAAAATGCGTACATCGTTGTTGCGCGCCACGTACGGCCGGGACGCAGAATAATGTTGCCGAGACCAGGTGTATTCGCACCATCTGGATAGCCCTCGCATTCCAGGCAAAGGCCAGCGTGGCGAGCATAGGGCACTCCGGACTTTCCGATAAGAGAGCCGTCGAGTGCTTTGCCCGTATAAAACTGCATGTGCGTTTCTGTTGTAGACACCTCGAGCACCCGCCCGCTCGCCGGTTCAACCAGACGTACGATGGGCACAGGCCGAGGTCCAGAATTGTTCCACGCTTCCCTATGCACGCAATAAAGGTCACCGTGGTTTTGAAACAACAACGGCATCGCGTCCCCAAGCCTCCGAGATTGACGAAAGTCGCAACTGCGGCCGGCCACCGATCCGGTTCGGCCGAGAAGTGTCATTCGTTCGTCGGTAAATACGAATTCATCGGAATGAATTTGGAGCTCATGATCGGCGATCGATCCGGCAGCCTCTCCAGCAAGATTGAAATAGGAGTGTTGCGTAAGACTGAATGGCGTCGGCTGGTCCGTAACAGCCTCAGTCTCAACCAGAAGAATATTGCTATCAGTGACCGTGTACGTAACCGCCACTTCAACTTTGCCGGGATAACCCTCTTCACCGTCGGGGCTGACGTATGACAGACGCAAAGAAGGTGCTCCATTTTGACGCTCTGAACCGATTGCGGTCCAGACCTTTTTGTCGAAGCCCTGCACGCCCCCGTGGATGTGATTCGGGAAATCGTTCAAAGCCAGCTGGTAAGTTTTGCCTTCCAGATTGAAACGCCCGCCTGTAATGCGCCCTGCTACGCGCCCGACTATGGCCCCGAAGCAGGCGCCGCCTGCAAGGTAAGAGTCGAGATCGCGGAATCCCAGGACCACATCGGCCAGGCGTCCATTGCGGTCGGGCGCCAATAGACGCGTAATCGTGGCGCCGTAGTTAATGACTTCCACTTCGAGGCCACCCGAACCCCACAGCGTCCAGGCTTCAATCGACTCTCCGCCGGGAACATTACCGAACGTTCGTGAGGACAGTTGTTTGAGCATAAGCCGGGGATGGCGCCAGTTCAACCGCAATTGAAGCATTCCGTCAAGATGTGTGTCTTCTCGGCAGATGAACAACAGTTATCGTATATTGTCCATTTTTTGTCGCGCGTCGCGCCTGGCGTGGGCGTCGATTGCCTTCCGCACATGCTGGAGTGGGTTCGGAATTGGAGGACGCTCAAACGCCGCTACCAAATTGAGCCGATAGGAAGAATCCTTCGCAGCCCCTCATGGGAGGCCCGTGAACGGATATGGAAGCAGGGCCAGGTTCTGCGGGATGAACTCGTTCGTTCGACGCTTTGAATTTCTTCAAGCACTACTATGACGCCGCGTTTGCCGCTGATGCCGTATTCAGAGCGACCGCATTGCAGGATACGCTTGGACCAGCGCCGGCTGGTGCTCATATCTCTCCCGGTCGACTATGCCTTGGAGGTCCGCCTAGCTCACCTCCCAGCGCAACGGCACTCCGGCGCTGCTTGCGCCTGTAAAGCGAATTGTCGTAGCGGTGTGACCTAAAGGAAGAATTGATCCGTTAACCGATAACTGACCAAGCCGAGCCATCTCAGAGCCCGGCAGTTGTAACTCCAACTCCCACTTCCCGGGTTCTGTCGGAGCATACCAGCCGGAGTAGCCATTTGCTGACTTACTAAACCCCAAAAGCGGAGACGAGAACTCGTACTCGCCTAGAGGAAGAGTCGGGGTGAAGCTGACGCCGCGTTCATTAAACTCAACTCCCAGTAACTTGACTGCGCTGTAAAGAGGCCAGGCGTGCGAGTGCATATTCATCACTGGGTAGTCTGTCCAGTTTAGCCCCCAGTCCGCAGGCGACTTGCTGCCATCGGGTAAGCGTGGCGTGAACACCGTTTGACCGGGGTATTTCGAAAGCACCGAATTGTAAGTATCCGGACCGCTCCAAATCCCATACCAGATATCCGGATATCTTTCGGCATGTGTGGCCAGACAATTCTTCTTCCATTCGTCCCAGGCCGCCGCGCCGTCGGCCAATGCCAGCGCCCAGATGAGCGTCCCATTAACGCTGGGCGAGATCCCCCCGTCATCCAGTACTCCGGCCTTGCTTCCTGGTGCGTTTTCGCTTGCGCTCAGCATTAGCGCGCCGATCGGCGAAGGCCGGCGTACTAACTCGTTGAGGGAAGTTACCAGAATCTCGCGCTGTTCGGATGTGACCGCGCCCCCTATAATTGCCCAGGGTTGCGGCTCCAGCCAGAGTCGCTCCTCACCGGTCCAGCCTGCGTGAGGGCCGAGCCAGGCGCGCCGGAGCCATCGGCCGGCCCAGTTAACCCCAACCGCCCGACGCTGGGCCTCGGCGAGAGCGCGCGCTTCCCCGGCATTCGCCATGTCCCCGACAAAAGTGAGCATGCGAGCGTAGTAATCCAGGACATAGGTCGCCATTGCGGCGTTGAGAACGCTCTCACCCTGCGCATAAGCCTCGTCGATGAATTCATTCGGCACCCTTCCGTCTACCACGGTGTCGTTGAAGTCACCCGTTAACATACGAATGAGTCCATGCCTTCCCACTCCAATAACCTTTGCCAGGTGCGCATAGGAGCGGGCTAACATCTCACGAATCGTGAGTCCCGCAGATCCCGCGTACCGGCTCTGATCATCAGTGAGTTTTTCATCGAGAAAGCTTTTGTCGCGTGTCGATAGAACGTATTCGGCGGCTGTCCAAAGCAACCACATCTCCTGGTCGCTGGGCATGAACTTTTCCGGCATCGGCACCCCGCATCCTACAATGGCGTAAGGGATCGATCCGTCGGGCTGCACTTCCTTTAGCGTGTAGCGAATCACCTGCCTTACAATCTCTGGATGGCTGAAATTGAATGGCATCGAGTGTTGAAGCGGATCGCGTGCCGCACCCTGGAAGCCCCAAACATATTGATAAACACCCGCCTGCGAGATGATGTGCTCCCGGAAGAAGCTGTCAAAAGTGATACCGCTGCGAAGGTAATAGTTGTGCCAGCGTATTTCTCTCTCGACCCACGGCTCAGCCGGCACCGAAAAGCGAAGCCCATCGGCCCTCCAGGACGCCGAGGAACGCGCCAGCTCTCCGGCTGGGTCGGCGGAGTATTTCTTAACTAAGTCGTCGATCTTGAATCCTTCAGGAACATATCCGTAAAGAAAGCAAAGCGTACTGCTCTGACGTGGACCCAGTCTTAAATGGCGCTCCAGAAGCATCGCGCTCGACTTACCGGTTGCAGTCACATTGTTATTCAACTTGGTGCTGATGCCTGAAGGGTTGTCCATACCGCCGTTGCCGAAGAAACTCGAGGCGTCTGTGGTATAGCCGTCCATGGGAGCATTCAGCGAAACAAGAAAAGTGGGCGGTGGGTCGAAATCCTCCATTGCAGCGCCGGGCGCGAAACCGGATAGTTTGTCAGCGAAGCCGAGCGTCTGGTTCTTTCTGATTTCTTCAACTCTATTCCAGAGTTCTACGTCCTCTTGCGTCCGCCCGAGAAACTTCTGGCTTTCGACTAACCCCGAGCCGTTCGGCAAAACCTCGAATCGATGGGCGAAGCGCCCGCTGAATGCGCGCCGCATCGCAGCGGCCCTGGCTACATCCTTGAGCATCGAGGCCTGCATATAGGTCCGATAGGAAAACTGATTATTCTGCGAACCCCAGTATTCGATCCAGCGCAAGTTCGCTACACTGTCGCGCGTGTTGGTGATGGTGACCATTGAGATCAATACTGGATCGTCGCCGAAGGGCGCGAGGATGGTTTGCTCAATTTCGTATCCATGGCCTTTGACTATTTTGGCGTAGTAACCCTCTCCCAGGATTCTGTCAAAAGACTCGGCTTTGCCGGAATAGTAAGTGCCAAGCGTAACATCGCCATCGGTGAGAAAACCAATGCCGGCGCCATAGAGTCCCTCCTCCGGACAATAGTCGTTCAGGAATTTTGGGGAACCTTCATCCTGACGGACCTGCACATAGCCGTAATTTGACACCGCCGCCAGCAGGCGATCGTTTCCTACCTGATGGGTGTGATCGGTCGGCGATCGCCATTCTCTATGGACGGGAGTGATGGCCTCAATGTCGGTAAGTTGATTGCAGGTATACTTGTAAGCCGGCAGGCCGAACCTGTCAGTAATCCATTCCCCAAAGTGACCCGAGCCATAGGCCTTCGATTCCCTTGCCTGAGCATCGACAGAGGTTGGGGAGATGCCGTCGCCGAGCGCCGCAGCAAATCTCGATAAGCCGAAGTTGTGCATCGCTCCCATTCCTGCGATGCCTAGGAAATTCCGTCGATCCACGATTGCACCCCTCTATGTTCTTCAGGCCGTCGAGCGATCAAGTTCTGCCGGAACCGGGTCACATATTTGCGGCATGCATGCCGCATTCAACTTGACATCGTAACACGCCGGATGTCAAAGAGTATGCAGCGTCCGGACTGTTCTTTGGGGCACCGCTCAAAGGCGGCTGAGGACCATGGAACCTGAAAATGATATTCACCTTACCTGTGTGCTCGATCGTCTCACTGAACAATTACCGGCGCTCGCAGGGGTTTCTCCCGGAAAAGATCTTTTCAACGAGACGGAACAGCAGGCAATTTGAATTATGATTTCAGACACCGAACCTGCCTCCAATGCCGGCAGGTTCTATTGAATATGACGGCATTTGCCGCAGGTGTTGTGGGAGGGGTCAACCGGTGAAGGCAGTAGCAGTGTTTCCACAGCATCGTTGCGTACGTCTCATCGACATCGGTGAACCGCAGATTCAGACCGACTCGCAGGTCAAACTGCGCATCCTTGAGGTGGGCATCTGTGGCACCGATCGTGAAATCGGCCGATTTGTCTATGGCACTCCCCCTGAAGGACAGGACTATTTCATCCTCGGCCACGAGACTCTTGCCGAGGTTTTAGAGACAGGAGCAGCTGTTAACGATCTATCTTCAGGCGATCTGGTGGTTGGCAGAGTGCGGCTCCCGTGCAATCACGCTGACTGCCAGGCATGCGGCAGCGGGCATCAGGACTTTTGTTCGACCGGAGATCACATAGAGCACGGCATCAAAGGCCTGCACGGCTTCATGGCGGAATATGTTGTAGAGGAGCGCCAGTATCTTCACGTTGTCCCGCAGCATCTTCGCGAAGTTGGTGTCCTGGTTGAACCGCTTACCATCGCCGAGAAGGCGATGTCAGCAGTTCGAAATACTCAGGCCAGATTGCCCTGGAAGGCACTCAACTCCACCGCGCTGGTTATCGGGGCTGGCCCGGTAGGACTTCTTGGAGCAATGACGCTGGTCTCTGCGGGTTATCGAACATCTGTGTATTCGCTGGGGTTGCCAGGTGCTCCGCCCGCCCGTATCGCGGAGGCAATCGGAGCCACCTATATTTCTGCAGACGAGACCCCTGTGGAAGTTGCGGCGGCAATGGTTGGATCTATCGATCTTGTTTACGAAGCGGTGGGCGCGGCTCAAGTGTCCCTCGATATTCTGTATCGGCTCGCTCCGAATGGCATTTATGTTTTCACGGGCGTGCCCCGCGATCAAGAGCTCGAAGGCCTCAACTCACGTCTGGTGATCGCCAACCTCGTCTCGAATAATCAAGCTGTCGTGGGAGTGGTTAACGCGGGAGCAGAGGCATTCACGTCGGCAATTCGTGACTTAGCGACTTTTTATGCAATGTGGCCGGATTCCGTCCGCGGCCTCATTACTCATCGCTTCCCGATGGAGCGCTTTGACGAGGCTCTCAAATCTTCCGCGAATTCCATCAAGAACGTGGTATTGATCGGCGAACGCAAAGCTATCAGTTGATTCAGGGAGTTCCTCTTGTTGGACGCCCGCGCGATAGACGAAGTCGGTTCACCCGGGCGATATGCCCCCACAACGCTGGACCGGGGTAGATAAGAGTTTTCAACCAGAGCCTGGAGTCGCACCTGGAAAACAGGCCGAAGGTGGATTCACATTTCGACCCCTGCTTTGGGCGGCTGATCATTCTCTTCGAGCCGTCTTACCGCGAGCGAACTCGGGCTTCCGGCACGGCCGCCCGTGACGAAGTTGCGACCCGGTTGAATCCCAGTTAGTCCCGACCGATGCCGATGTGTCTATCCATCGGATGAATTCAGAATCGTGAATCTCAGACGTTTGTTTGGTGAGAAGGCTGAGACCCGAACCGAATCTTCTGACCTTTCCGGAACGGTGCGAAAGGGCAGTGTCGAGTTCCCTGGCGGGGAAACTGTCGTTTGGGGGGCTATTCTCCGGGTTGGGGTGCTTTTCGGTGCCTTAGAGCCGAATACCCGCGAATTTGCCAGGGAAGATGAGGATAGGTCGAATTCTCTATTTAAAGCGGTGATTATGAAGACTGCATGGCGGAGGGAGAGGGATTCGAACCCCCGGTGCCCTTTCGAGCACAACGGTTTTCAAGACCGCCGGTTTCAACCGCTCACCCATCCCTCCGCGGGGTGGGAACTTCACCTGTTTCATCAGTTTACCGCAAACTCGGTTGACGTTGCTTTTTGCTGGAGTTGCACACCGGTTGCCCCATCGATCCGAAACGCATCAAGGGCGGCACAAATCGAACCTTGACTGATACACTTGGCACGCACAAGGGCCTGCGCATTCTGACACGGTCAGACTGAAGCTGAATCGAAACAGATACGAGGTTAATCCTTGCCGAAGGCAGGTGAGAAAGTGCGCGCGCGGCAACTCATCGAAATGAAAGGCGTCACTCTGTCGAGATCGCGGCTATTCGCTCTCACTTTCATTTGCTTTTGCTCTATGTGGTGCGCAGCAGCATCCGCTCCCCATCCCAGTCCAATGATCGTTGCTTATGTCTTTCCCCGCGACAATCCGCTTCGACCGGGAGAAATAGCAGCGCAAAAACTGACGCGCATCAACTATGCCTTCGCCAACATCAAAGATGGACGCATCGTGAACGGCTTCGCCCACGACGATCAGAATCTGGCGTCGCTGGTTGCGCTAAAGCAGGAAAACCCCTCCTTGACGGTGCTCATCAGTGTCGGCGGTTGGCTATGGTCGGGCGGGTTTTCCGACATGTCTCTTACCAGACAGAGCCGGGCTATCTTTATCTCGAGCGTGGCCGATTTTGTGCGTCGCAATCAACTCGATGGGCTGGATATCGACTGGGAATACCCGGGAATGCCTGGCGCAGAAAATCATTTCCGCGCCGAAGACAAGCATAATTACACGCTTCTGATGAAAGAACTGCGTTTGCGCTTCAACAAGCAGGAGGGTGAGCTTCACCGCCCGCTTTACGTCACCGTTGCGACCGGCGCCACGTCTGATTTTCTCTCGCATACCGAGATGAATAAGGTCGCAAAGTACGTCGATGCTGTCAACCTGATGGCCTACGACTACTACGAACCTGACTCCGATGCGATCACCGGCCACCATGCGCCTCTCTACACAAATCCTGCCGACCCTAAAAAAATCTCGGATGACAAATCAGTTCAGGAATACGAAAAGGCCGGTGTTCCTGCGGCGAAGATCGTGCTTGGCGTTCCCTTCTATGCGCATGTATGGGGGCAGGTGCCCGCCGTGAACCACGGACTATTTCAACCCGGGAAAGAGATTCCGCATGGCTACGCCGACTACAGCGACGGGCCACAGGCCATGCTGAAAAACGGGTTCGTCCGCTACTGGGACCCCATCGCCGCCGCTCCGTATCTTTACAATACGGAGAAACAAATCTTTGTTTCCTACGACGACCCGGAGTCGCTTGCCTTGAAATGCAGATACGTGCTCGCGCATAAACTCAGGGGCATCATGTTCTGGAGCTATGAGAGCGACCCCACCGGAGCGCTGCTCAACGCGGTCAATAACGGGCTCGACACGGCCGCCAGTTCGCAAGGTGGAATCAAATGATGGCTACGGCATATGCGCCACCCGCTGTTCGAGAAGGACCACCCGCCGCCGCACGCCTGGCCTCGATCGACATCTTCCGCGGCCTCACCATGACACTGATGATCTATGTCAATGAACAGTCTGACGTAAGAGGGTTGCCGTGGTGGAACTACCACATGAAGGCCGACGTCGACGCCATGACCTATGTCGACATGGTCTTCCCCTTCTTCCTGTTCATCGTTGGTCTGTCAATACCGCTTGCCATCGCAAGCCGGCTGAAGCGGAACCCGTCGTTTCCTGCGCTGTGGATGCATGTCGCGCTTCGAACGGCAAGCCTGATGACGCTCGGACTTATCCTGGCCAACGCCGACGACGGCGACGCTTCGCGAATGATTATCCGCCCCGCAGTGTGGGCAATCCTCGCCCTCACCGGCGCCGCTCTTTTCCTGAACGACTACGGCAAGCCCAGCCGCCATACCAGGCTGGTAAGTGGGCTCCGCATCATCGGCCTTGCTCTGGTTGTTGCGATGTTCGCGATCTTCCGCCACACCGCAAATCCCGGACACGCTTCCTGGATCGACATCTCTTATCCTGAGATTCTCGGCCTCATCGGCTATACGTACCTGGCCGTCGCCATCCTCTATATCCCGACGCGTCGCTGGCTCTGGGCTCCGCTTGCGTGGTTCGTTGCGATGATGGCGTTCAATGCCTTGACGGCCGCAAGGTGGATCACCTTCAATCAGCGTCTTCCGTATTGGGTCTGGCCATTCGACAACGGAGCCATGGTCGGAATCGCCTTCGCCGGCATCGTCACGTCCGTCATCTTTCTCGGGGCTCACCGCTGGCAGACGCTTGGTCAGAAGACATTTCTCGGTCTGTCGTTTGGTATCTTGTCCCTGATCGCGGGATGGCTTCTCACCCCGCTCGGCATCTCCAAGATCAGGGCGACGCCCACATGGAGCCTTTATAGCATTGGCGCTGCAGTTCTGCTGTTCACCGCACTCTATTGGATCTGCGACGTCAAGAAGACGACTGGATGGGCCTTCTTTGCCCGGCCCGCAGGTTCCAATACATTAACGACCTATCTGCTGCCGGACTTTTGGTACTACATCCTCGCCGCCGCAGGCATCCGCTATTTCGACCTGCATTTTAATTACGGCTGGCCGGGAGTTATACGATGCGTTCTGTTTACAGCGTTCATTCTCGCCGCCGCCGGCCTTCTGACTCGCTGGCGGGTCCGATTGCATCTCTGAAGTGGTGGAGTGTCCGGCAAATCCTGTACCAGTTGAAAGCCGCGCTTACGCGGACTGGTAGAGCGTTTTCGGTGCACATCCTGCCAAGCCGACATCATGCAAGGTGGCTCTTTCTTAAGGAAAGAGCCACTCGGCAGCGTCAACAATGTAGAGTCTTAAACCGAAAACGCTGGTAGTCCCCGGATGAAAATCTGGTTGCACATTCAGCTGCACACTTGGGCGCCGAATTGCCTTACGGCGCCCGAATATGATGACTTCAGATGATGCTGAGTGATTGATATCGAAGGATAGTGCAAGAAGGAATCCGGCTTTCAGGACCGCCGGTTTCAACCGCTCACCCATCCCTCCGCGGGGTGGACTGCTTTTAAGGTGGTGCGGCCGAATCAGCAATCTCTATAGGTCTGGCACGTCTAGAGTGGCGGCTGCTTGCCGGATGTCAGATCGCGAATAATCTCCACCTCGCGTTCACGATACGGCTTTCCGTCGGGATGAAAAAGGTCGTGGAACCAGACGGTCGGCTGATCGGAAACGTAGGGCCGTTTCCAGGAATCCCAGGGGTAAATTGTCTGGCTCTTGCCCGTAACAAAGCCCCAATTGATGGCGCCCACGCGGTACTTGTATGCAATCGGGAGAATTGTGTCTATGGTGCTTCCGGCGCTGCGTGCCATGTACTCGGTGCAGATCACCGGCCGGTGGAACTGCTGCAATTCGATCACGCGCTCTTTGAATTCCTCAGGCCAGCCGTAATTGTGAAAGCTGATCACGTCAGATTGTTCGATTTGAATGCGCGTGAATGGAGGCATTGTCTTGAGCGAGCTCCAGTCGCCATGCCAAACGCCGCTGGTCAGCGGCTGCGTCGGATGCGCGCTGCGCACCCATGCAAAAACCTGGGGCACAAGATTCAGCACTAATTCATTTTTGTTGCGCGGCTCGCCATTGGCGTAGGCGCTCTCGTCTCCGTTATCCGGCTCATTCCATATGTCCCAAGCCAGGATGCGCGGATCGCGGGCAAATGCTCCCACCACCCCCACGACGTATTCCTTCAGCTTCGGGTACTGTGCCGGGTCGGCTAGCACAGCCGCGCCCGGCGCCTGCACCCATCCTGAGTTGTGCACACCGGGTATGGGCGGATGCTGCGGACCAAGTTTTGGAAACGGCTCCCAGCACGAATCGAAGAGCACAAAGATCGGCCGGATGTGATGCCTCGCGGCAATCGTAAGAAAGATATCGATGCGCTTCTTGAACCCTTCCGGATCCTGCTGCCATAACAGGTTGTGCAGGAACACGCGCATCGTGTTCATCCCGATCGCCTCGGCCCAGCCCAGCTCGCGATCGATAGTAGCCGGGTCGAAGGTATCGGCCTGCCACATCTCCAGCTCGTTGATCGCCGTTGAGGGTATAAAGTCCGAACCGACCGGCCAGGGCTGCGCCGCATACCATGCATTCGCCTGCGCCTCGGTCCATCGATCCTGCGCGCGCAGCAGAGGCAGCGCTGCAACCAGCATTGCAACCAGCACCAGATTTCGCGCAACGTTACTCTTTACATCTTTCATGCTGAACCCGGCCTTTCTTGAACTGAAGATCCGCTTTATCGGCAAATATTCTTGGAGTTGACTTTCATTCTATCCGGCTGGCCTGAAGAGATGATCGGAACTGTGAGCCCGTCATCGCTGCCGGCGCCCTGGTCTTGATCTGCGCACCGCGGCCCGCGCCTCTTGACGCAGCCATCTCCCGCGCGCAATCATTCCCGCGTGTGGCGAAGCTTTGAGGACGGTGAAACCGTGGGCACCCGCGGCTCTGAAGATGGGCTCATCCTCCTGGACGAAGAACACCCGCTCGGCGCCCGCATCACGCTCGAATCGGAAACCCGGTCCGGCAGCGGAACAAAGTCCAGGCCGGTTCCCTTCGCCATCACATGCGGCATTTACGGGCTTTTCTTTCACACACGCTTTTTCACAAGCGAGCCCGAAGCACGCAACGCATTCGCCGAGATGAAATTGGAGCTTGCGCGCATCCTCGCGCTCGCAGGGTCTGAAACTGCGAGCGGCGAAGAGACAAGGCACGCGGTTTTCGCCGCAATTTCCGCCTTTGTCGAGCGCTTTCCAACTTAAGCCGGTCTATTTTTTGCCCTCTAGCTCGTCAGCCAGCGCGCCCGCGTTATAGATCTTCCTCAGCGCCTCAATCATGCCGGCCGTATGCACCGCTACCGCGCGGTTCTTTGTGCCGTCGTATACAAAGTCGCCCGCCAGCGATTCAATGTTGCCGTCGAAGATGAGCCCCACAATCTGGCCTTGGCGATCAATCACCGGTGAACCGGAGTTGCCGCCAATGATGTCGGCAGTGCATACAAAATCGAGCGGTGTCGTCAGATCCAGCCTGCTCAGCGCCGCAGATTCCTTGCCGGTCAAATTGAACGGCTCCTTGTTGCTGAAGCTGGCCGCGCGATCGAACAGCCCGTAATAGGTGGTAAATGGCGGCGCGACCGTTCCATTGTAGGGGTAACCCTCGACCGTGCCGTAACTCAGCCGCAGCGTGAAAGTCGCATCGGGATACGCGTTTTTGCCGTACGCCGCGAATCGCGCCTTGCCCAGCTTCTCCTCGGCCGGAACCAGCACGCTCTCTTCGCTGTCGCGAATGTGCTGGTAATTGGCGCGCCATATGGGATCGAGGCGCCGCGCCGTCACAATCATCGGATCGGTGGACGCGGCAACCGCCGCTTCTCCGCCCTCGAGCAGTGCCTGGCGCACCTTGGGGTCGGCAAGCCTGGTCCCATCCACCATCGCGTCCACGGACTTGTTCACGTCGCCACCCTGCGTAATCGCCTGCACATACTCATCCTTGGCGCCAAGCTGCTCCACGGCCAGGTTCAGGCTGGTCTTCATGAACATCTTTTCCACGTCGGGGTAAATCGGCGCCGGCGAAAGCAACTGATAGCGCAGCGACTCGAGACCAGCCTGATGGTACTGCGGGAGCCGCTCGCCGTCGGGCTTCTTCACCTCGGCCACGTACTGCACAATCGTGAGCGCCAGCGATAAGAACTGGCTTCCCGTGCGCCTCAGGAGCTGCCGCTTTATCTCCGGCTTCACCTTCTCTTCAACGCCCGCAATCGTATCCCACGCATCGCCCCAGGCTGCCTTCCATTCAAGGTTTGCGTCCACCTTCGAACGTAGATCCTTCTCCTCGGCCTGCTTCTTGGCGATCACTGCCTTGTCCAGCAGCGCTTCGTACCGTCCCTGGTAGGCTTTCAGGCTGTTCTGCATAAAGAAGATGGTGCTGCCCACTTCGCGCGCCTGGTCCGGCCCTTGAGCGGCAAAGTTCTGTGCGGCAGAAATGCGGGCCTGAAAATACGCAATCGCCGCCGGCTCAATCGTGTCGCGCTCCGCCAGCAGCTGCGACATGGTGTCCTGGCGCTGGGTCGACCCTGGGTGTCCCGAGACAAAAATCAGGTCGCCGGGCGCAGCGCCCATTGTATTCCACTTCAGGTAGTTATCAGTGTGGATCGGCTTTCCGTTCTCGTACACGCGATACAGCGCCATGTCGATGTCGTAGCGCGGGTAGGTAAAGTTGTCAGGATCGCCGCCAAAAAACGCCGCCTGCTGTTCCGGCGCAAACACCAGCCGCACGTCGGTGTACGCCTTATATTGATACAACCAGTACTCGCTGCCGTTGTAGAGCGAAACCACATCGGAACGCAGACCGGTGGCTTTCTTGCTCTCTTCTTCGATGGCGGCAATCTCAGCTTCCCGCGCCTTCAGCGCCTGGGCCTTGTCGGCTATGCCTTTGGTCGATTTCTGAACGCGCTCGGTTACGTCCTTCATGCCCATCAGCACGTTGATCTCAAGATCGGGCGACTTCAACTCCTGGTCCCCGGTCGCGGCATAAAACCCATCGCGAATGTAGTCGTGCTCGGCCGTCGAGTTCTTCTGCAACTGCGCCCGCGCCACGTGGTGATTGGTCAGCAGCAATCCATCGGGGCTTACAAACGAGCCCGATCCGCCGTCGTTGAGCCGCACGCTCGAGAGCCGCACGTGATCGAGCCACTCCTGCGTGGCTTTGAATCCGTATTTGGCTTCGAGCTGTTTCAGCGGAACATTGTCGAATGTCCACATTCCCTCTTCGGCAGGCACAGAGATTGCAGCGCCAAGAAGCAGAATAGCCGGCAAAAAGGACAGGCAGCGGGAGAGTCGAACTTGCATAGGTTTTTTCCTCACTTCGGCGCAAGGGAGTTGGGAGAGTTCCCAGAGCTCCGCCCGCGCACAACGGATAAGCTTACCCCGCCACACCTCCGCGTCGAAACTCCTGTCCCGCACGCCCGCCCATCGGCACCGCTGATTCGCGGCTTTGACGTCGCAGCTCGCGGTTCACTACAGGCTGGTCCCGCGCCGCTCGAATTTGCACCGGGAGTGATGCAAACGACCACTTTTCTGACCCTCCGGATTTATCCACCCACATTTCCTACACCATCCTTACGCCGCGGGCGATAGGCTTAACGCAGGATTCGGGCTTTATTCGCCCGCGCGAACGAGTTAAGCTAGCTGTAATACTTGACAACAAAGCCTCCAGCGCCCGCAAGCACCGGGGGTCTATCTTTGCGAGACCAACTGAATTACGAAGGAGAACCATGTCTACCGACTATCGCAATTTCCTTGCTCTTTCCTACGAAGAGCTGGAGGAGCTCAATCTGGCAGCCAAGGCCGATCGCGCCAGCCGCGTTGCAGCCGAGGAAGTCCGTGACAAGCGCTTGAAGTACCTCACCGACGAAAAGCGGATCAAGGCCGTCACTGTGCTGTTCTCTGACCTTGAAGGACGGCTTCATCTGCTCGATTACGACAAGAAGTTCCTGCTTGGCGCCTATGAGAACCTCACCTTCGATGGATCGTCCATCCGCGGCTTTACCGCGCAGAAGGAAAGCGACCTGCGCCTGGGCATCGACTGGAGCGCCTTCTACTGGGTGCCCGCCGACGTGTTCGGAAACGGCAAGGTCCTGGTCTTCGGCAACGTCATCGACAAGGATGGCACACAGTACTCGGGCGACATGCGCGGCGTGCTGAAGAGTTATTCCGAGGCGCTTTTCACGGAAAAAAAGTACACCCTGAACGCCGCCACTGAGATCGAGGGCTTCCTGTTTGCCGGCCGCGACGCCGAACAGAATTACCACCAGACCGGAAAGTTCGAGTGCATCAACACCGGCGGCTACTATCACGTGCTGCCGCTGGATCCCCTGCGCCAGTTCATCGACACCGCCGCCGAAGTACAGCGCGCCATGGGCTTCCAGAACGAGAAGGACCACCCCGAAGTGGCGCCCAGCCAGTTCGAGATCAACTTCGGCTATGCCGAGGTGGTGGCGGCGGCCGACCAGATCCAGCTCTACAAGCTGCTCTGCCGCCAGATTGCGGCCAACATGGGCTACACCGCATGCTTCCTGCCCAAGCCGATCGTGGGCGTAAACGGCAGCGGCATGCACACCAACGTCTCGGTCTCGAAGGGCAAGACCAATCTGTTCTGGGACGAGAAGGGTGAGGAGAATCTCTCCAAGTTCGGATGGGACTTCCTCGATCGCATCCTGAGCCACGCGCTCGACCTGTGCCTGATCTTCAATTCGAGTGTGAATGCGTATCGCCGGCTCGACCCGCACTTCGAAGCGCCGAACCAGATCCGCGCCTCGGCTGTCGACCGCGGCGCCATGATCCGCGTGCCTATCGGCAATCACCGCTCCATGCGTACCGAGGTTCGCGCCGTGGCTCCCGACGCCAACCCCTACCTGTCGCTTTACAGCATCTTCAAGACCGGTGTTGACGGAACCATCGCCAAGCACAAGGACCTGCGCGCCGGCGGCCGCTACCTGCCCGACAATATCCAGACGGCGATCGACGACTTCAGGAGTTCCAAATGGATTGGCGACATTCTTGGGGCCGACGTGCAGGGCCGTTACGCAGACCTGAAGCAAGCTGCCGCCAACCGCTCACCGCGCGAACTTGGAACCATCGTCAAGGGCTCCGAGGTGCAGTTCCATCACGCGGTTTACAACCAGTCGCTCTGGAATTTGTTCTAGAGCGGGATTCAATCGGTCCTCCCTGGCTAACCTAAGATTGCCGGGTGCCCCACCCTTGCCGCAGTCTCACCGCGGAAAGGGTGGGATAGCACATACATCAATGCCGGTCCCTTCCTTTATCGCCATCCATAAGGGCTGCCTCATGGAACTGAAACCGATCAAAACCGACGCTGACCACGAAGCTGCTCTGCGCGAAATCGAACGCCTTTGGGACGCCAAGGAGGGCACCCCCGACGGTGACCGCATGGAAATTCTCATGCCACTGGTTGAAGCCTATGAAGAGGAGCATTTTCCCCTGGGCTCGCCTGATCCGGCCAAGTAAGGGACTATCAGCTTTCTCCCCCGATCCCAACGCCCCGGGCCGAATTCCCGGTAGCTACAGCCGGGCGCGGGGAGCGCCTTTGAAGCAACGCTACCCATTCGTGTACGATTCGTAGACAAAGCAAAAGGCAATGAATCCATGGCGAAGATATCCATCAAAGGCGTGTTGGTTGGGGGTATCACCGACGTCGGCACGACGTTGATCTTAGGTATGCCTTTTGCCGTCTACGTTGGTCTTAGAGTGGCGGCGTCGCATATTCCCAGTGAGCAAACTCAGTCGTCGGTACAGGCGATAATGCATCGTCCGGAAATATTCCTACCCCAGTTGCTCATTGGATGCGCTTGTTCTGTTCTCGGCGGCTATGTGGCTGCCCGCATCGCGGGGCACGACGAGGCTCTGAATGGTTGTTTGTCCTCTTTCCTTTGTTTTGGATTGGGAATCTGTTTGCTCGCTGCCCATGCCTCATCCGAGCCGGTCTGGGAACAGATCCTCATGATGATCGAAAGCCCTGTGCTCGGTGTGCTAGGGGGTTATCTTTGCCTGAAGCAGAGACGGCGCGCAATGCAACCGGCCTGATCGTCTTTTCCATTGAGCCGCAATTTGCCAGGCCAAGCAGACTCGTTCCCCGTTTCCTGATGGTCCCTTTATATCCGGCGTGTTAGAAACAAAGGAACAGGGTACAGGCGGAGCTTGCTCAAAAATCGAGCCGGCAGGATCGTGACAGGCAAACGGGTCACCGCTGGCCGCGTCCGGCGCCGTCCTTTCTTCCCACCCTGATTCGGTTTTCAGGAACGACAACCAGGGGCTCATGAGCGCCAGCCATTCAGTGGAACTCGATACGCTTTTCGGTGATTACACGCTCGACCAGGCATTCGACGAGATGCGTGAGAGCTCGGGCGACCTTCGGCCGCAGTACCGCGCCCTGGCCGAGACCCTGGCCGGCCTGCCGTCCGATGAACTGCAGCGCCGCAAACAGTCGGCCGATCTCGCCTTTCTCACCCAGGGCATTACCTTTACCGTCTACGGCCGCGAAGAAGGCACCGAGCGCATCTTTCCTTACGACCTGCTGCCGCGCATCGTCACCGCCCAGGAGTGGGACCGCATCGAGCGCGGACTCACCCAGCGCATCACCGCCCTCAATCTCTTCCTGCGCGACGTCTACTCCGACGGCAAGATCCTGAACGACCGCGTCATTCCCCGCGAGCTGGTCTACAGTTGCAAGCACTATCGCCGCCCGATGCGCGGCCTGCAGGTGCCCCGCAACGTCTACATCGCCGTGGTCGGCTCCGATCTTCTGCGCCTCAACAACGGCGAATTCGTCGTACTGGAAGACAACCTGCGCGTTCCCTCCGGCGTGAGCTACATGCTCACCAATCGCCGCGTCATGAAGCGCACCTTCCCGGCTCTCTTCCAGAGTTACGGCGTGCGCCCCATCGAGTACTACCCGCAGTTGTTGCTCTCAACGCTGCGCTCGCTCGCGCCCGAAGGCCGCCCCGAGCCCAACATCGTTCTGCTCACGCCCGGCGTCTTCAACTCCGCCTATTTTGAGCACACCTATCTCGCCCGCCAGATGGGCATCGACCTGGTTGAAGGCCGCGACCTGGTCACTCACGACAACGTGGTGTACATGCGCACCACCGACGGCCTCAAGCGCGTCGATGTCATCTATCGCCGCGTCGACGACGATTTCAGCGATCCGCTTATCTTCCGTCCCGATTCCGCGCTGGGCTGCGCCGGACTCTTCAATGCCTATCGCGCCGGCAACGTCACGGTGGCCAACGCCTTCGGCACCGGCCTGGCCGACGACAAGGCCATCTACGCCTACGTTCCGCGCATGATCCGTTACTACCTCAACGAGGATCCAATCCTGCTCAACGTTGAGACATGGCTCCTAAATGAAGAGAAAGACCGCCGGCACGTGCTCGCCAATCTCGACAAGCTGGTGGTAAAAGCCGTGGGCGAAAGCGGCGGCTACGGCATGCTGATCGGCCCCCACTCCACTGCCCGCCAGCGCGAGGAGTTCGCGCGCCAGATTGAAGCCAACCCGCGCAACTATATCGCCCAGCCCACGCTCGACTTTTCACGCGCGCCGTGCCTTATCGGCGACCGTCTTGAGCCGCGCCACGTGGACCTGCGGCCTTACATTCTGTTTGGAGACAAGGTAAACATCGTTCCCGGAGGGCTGACCCGCGTCGCGCTCGAGAAGGGCTCGCTGGTGGTGAACTCCTCGCAGGGAGGCGGCAGCAAAGACACCTGGGTGCTGGGATGACGGTTTCAAATCAGCGCGTACGGGAGGGCGCCAAGATGCTATCGCGTGTTGCCGACAGCCTTTACTGGATGAGCCGCTACCTTGAGCGCGCCGAGAACACGGTGCGCCAGCTCGACGTCACGCTGAGCCTCATGCTCGACACCGGCGAAGTCGATTTCGACGCGCGCTGGCAGCGCATGGTCGCCGCGCTCGGCAAGCCCGTGGGCATGGACTGGAACGGCAGCATCGAGGCCATGTCGAAGAGGCTGGTCTACGACAGCCTAAGCCCGGCCTCTGTGATTTACTGTCTTAACGGCGCGCGCGAAAACGCTCGCCAGGTGCGCGAAGAAATCTCCTCAGAGATGTGGCAGCGCCTGAATCGTCTCTACCACCAGATGCACTCGCCGCACGCGCAATCGCAATTCGCGTCGAACATGAACGACCAGCTTGCCACAATCGTCGACGGCATCTACCTCTTCAAAGGCACCACCGATACCAGCATGATTCACGGCCAGGGCTGGCAGTTCATCCGCCTCGGCCGCTATCTTGAGCGCGCTTACTCCACGGCCACTCTGCTTGAGGTCTATCAGCCCGACCTCTTCCAGCCCTCGGGTTCAGAGAGCGCCGGACATCTCTATCTCGAGCTGGTCGGCCTGCTGCGTTGCTGCACTTCATTTGAAGCCTACTGCCAGGTTTACACCGCCGATCTCTCGCCCGACCGCATCCTCGAATTCCTGCTCCTCAACCGCGACTTTCCCCACGCCATCCACTACTGCGTCGACGGCACACGACAGGCCATCGAAGGCATTCAGCAAACCGGCGGCCGCCGCCCGCCTGAGGAACTCAAAGCCGGCATCGGCAAGCTAAGCGCCATGCTCGGCTACACATCCATCAGCGAAATCATCTCCGGCGATGCCGCCGGCTTTCTGCACACGATTCGCGAGCAGTGTCTCCGCATTCACGAACTCATCTACCGCTATTACGTGCACTACTCGATTCAATCCGCGCTGGCGGTGTGATGAACGAAAGTATTCGGGGGGAAGTTTTGAAGCCACCGTTCCGATCCAAACAAGAAGTCATTATCGACGCGCCTTTGGAAACAGTTTGGTCGTTCAGCATGAATCTCGCGAAAATCCCGGAGTTCCATCCTCGCGTAGTCAAGGTTGATCTTCTCTCCGGCAAATCCTTTCGCGAACCGGGAGCGTCGTATCAATGTCATTTTTCGGGTGGGAAGCACACTTGCATCGAGAAGGACATCGAGATTATTCCGATGCAGAGAATCGTCACTGTGCTGCCGGAGGACACACTGGGTATCACTAAGATTCTCAGTGATTACAGAATAGAGACGATGTTCCAAGCGGTCGGCAATGGCTCAACCAAGATGGAGATCAGTCATTATTACTCGACGAAAACGCTGAAGGCCAAGCTCCTCAACTTAATCGCAAAAAGCAAGATCGCCCGAGAAACTCAGGCAATGTTGAATGCTGCGAAAGCCACAATTGAGGCGGACTGCCGAGCGGGATAGAAGTTTATCTGACCGGTACCAGCCTCCGAAGTTTGACACATTCACCCAAGAAGCTGAAAGCTAATAGCTAAAGGCTAAGAGCTGCATTTCCGATCATGAATTTCTACTCCATCCGGCACCTCACGCGTTTCCGCTACTCGAGCCCCATCAGCGAGAGCATCATGGAGACGCGCATGCACCCGCGCTCCGACTCGAGCCAGCACTGCCTGAACTTCTCGCTCTCAGTGAGCCCGCGCTGCCGCGTCTTCAGCTATCGCGACCACCTGGGCAACAACGTGCAGCACTTCGACATTCCCGGCGAGCACAATCAACTCGTCATCGTCGCCGAGTCGGTCGTGGAGCAGCAGCCGCTGCCAGATGTTCCCGCATTCCTCGCGCCCGATGCATGGAACGAGCTGGACGAGCTCATCGCCTCAGGCGATTACTGGGAGATGCTTTTGCCCAGCACCTTCGTGGTTGAGACTCCGGCCGTCACTCTGCTGGCTAAACAGATGGGCGTCAGTCGCCGCGACGATCCCCTTTTGCTGGTGCATGAGCTCAACCAGCGCCTCTACAACTACTTTGAGTATGTGCCCCGCCACACGCGCGTCGACTCGCCGGTCGACGAGGCCATTGTGAGCGGCAAGGGGGTCTGCCAGGACTTCACGCACTCGATGCTTGCGCTTCTGCGCCATGTGCGCATACCCGCGCGCTACGTCTCCGGCTATCTCTATCGCAGCCGCGAAGACCACGACCGCTCAACTCCCGATGCAACCCACGCCTGGGTTGAAGCTCTTATGCCTCATCTCGGCTGGGTTGGTTTCGACCCCACCAACAACCTGATTGCCCATCATCGCCACATCCGCACCGCCGTGGGCCGCGACTACGCCGATGTTCCTCCCACGCACGGCATCTTCCGCGGCAAAACCGACAGCGAGCTCTTCGTCGCCGTCCAGGTGGACGCCAGCGACCACGCACCCGCTCTCGATCGCAAGCTGCCCATCCCCGAGGACTGGAGCGTCCTGGTTGAGCGCGCGCAGCAACCGCCCGCGCCGCCCGTGCCCTTCATCGACATGCAGCAGATGCAGCAGCAACAGCAGTAATTGCTCTGTCATCGCTGCGATCCCGCCACCGTCCCATCCTTGATCTGCGGTGGCGCACCCGTCGCCGTATTCTTCACCAGGATCGAGATCCTCCGGTTCGACGGATCGTACGGATTACTCTTCACCCTCAGCAATTGATCGGCGTAACCGCGCACCTGGGTCACCTGGTCGCCGCGCACGCCATCCTGCTGCATCAGCCGTCGCGCTGCGTTGGCGCGATCCGCCGAAAGCTCCCAGTTGCTGTAGCTCGCATCCGTCGAGTACTGCGTCGCATCCGTGTGCCCCTCGATCAGCAGATCGTTGGGCAGGGTCTTCAACTCCCCTGCCAGCAGGGCCAGCAGCTCCTGCCCGTTCCCGCTCAGCTTCGCGCTGCCGCTCTCATAGAACGTGCCGTTCTTGCCTTCCAGCAATTCGATTCTCAACCCCTCAGGCGTAATCGTGATCTCAATCTGATTTGAAAACTTCTCCAGCCTTTTCTTGGCCTGGATCTCAGCCTCCAGTTTTTGCTTCAGCTTCTGCAACGCCTGGTCTTTTTGTGTCACCTCAATGCCGTTGACCGACATCGTTGTTCCCAGCAGGTTCGCCGTCCCCCTGGGGTCCTGGAAATACCCGGCCACGGCCTTCTTCACCTGATCGCTCTGACTCATCAGCCACAGCACAATGAACAGCGCCATCATGGCCGTAACAAAATCAGCGTAGGCCACCTTCCACGCGCCGCCGTTATGGCCGGCGTGGCCGCCGCCCTTCTTCTTGATCACGATGATCGGTTGTTCCTTGGCCGCCATTCTTTTTCGTTCTCCGCCGACCTGAGCCGCCATCCCGCTCGCGTCTGACTCCGCTTCGCGCTCTCAGTCCCTCAGTTCCCAGCCCCTAGTCCCAGCCTCTTACGCCGCTGCCGCCTGCGCTCCGGCGGCGTGGCTCTTGCAGTTCTTTTCCATCTCGTCAAAGCTCGGCCTGGCGTATACCGGAATCGCTCTTCTCCCCAGCTCAATCGCAATCATCGGCGCCGCGCCCTTCAGGAACGCCAGCATCAGCACCCGCAGCACATGCAGATAGTCGTTATGCTCATCGGCCGTTTTGCGCATATTCGCCGCCAGCGGCCCCACCAGGCCGTAGCAGAGCAGAATGCCCAGGAACGTTCCCACCAGCGCCGCCGCCACATGCTTGCCGATCTCTTCCGGCGGCCCTCCCAGCGCACCCATCGTAATCACCACCCCCAGCACCGCCGCCACAATGCCCAAGCCGGGCAGCGAATCGGCCACCGTCGTCAGCGATTCCACTGGCTGCACCGCGTTATGATGGTTCACCTCCATGTCCAGCTCCATCATCTGGTCCATATCGAAGGGCTCCACGCCGCCGGTTATCGCCGTGCGCAGCGTGTCGCACACAAACTCCAGCGCATGATGATCGGCCAGAAACTCGGGATAGTTCTTGAAGATCGCGCTCTCCTTCGGCTTCTCCACGTCCATTTCCACCGCCAGCAGTCCCTCTTTGCGCACCTTGTTCAGGAACTGGTACATCATCTTCAGCGTGCTCAGGTAATGCGTCTTGGTGAACGGCGATCCTTTGAGCACGCCCATCAGCCCCTTCATAATCGCCTGCAGCACGCGCAACGGATTCGCCACCAGCAGCGTTCCCGCAGCCGCGCCGGCAATAATGATCAGCTCGGCCGGCTGCAGCAGAACCGACATATTGCCCTTCTCCATCAGGAACCCGCCGATCACCGCGCCAAACACCACCAGAATGCCTATGATGGCGAACATCACTCGCCTCCCGCCGCACTGCGGCTCCCACTGCGCTCTTCACAACCCTGTTCAGTCCCGGCGTCTGCAGCCGCGTCTTCAGGGACCGGCGCCGACGCCGTCACGCGGTTACCGCCCATCGACGCGCTGGCCTCCATCGCCTGCCGCGCGCGCTCCAGCAACCTGGCCAGCGTCTCACCGGTTCCGTTGCGGCGCTGCGCGGCGCCAATGCTCACGGTGAGTGAAACCCGATCACCCCACCAGCGAAAATCCGCGGTCCGCGCCAGCCCTGCCAGCATCTGTCCATGCGCGGCCAGCATCTCGGCGGTGTGCTCGTGCGACACGATCAAAAACTCATCCGCGCCCCATCGCCCGATCTCGTCCGCCGGCCGCATGCCCTGCGCCAGCGCGTGACGCACCTTGGCCAGCATGGCGTGGCAGGCCGCCGCGCCATGCGTCTTGTGAAGTTCGTGGGCTTGGTCCACGCTGATCCACAACACGCCGAACGGCTCGCCGCCCTGCTCGGAGTCTTCAAACTCCTCCTGCAGGCGCTCTTCAAAATCGGCCTGGCTCTCCTCAAGCCGCTCGCCCTCGGGCATCTCGCCGTGCGGGAGCGCCTCAAGGCTGGTCGCGGGATGAAACACCACCGCCGTGCCGATGCACTGGCCCAATCCCTCGTGCAACAACACCCGCCGTGCAATCGCATCGAAGCAATGCCCGAACTTGTGCCGTGCGCGCACCAGCTTGCCATGGCTCGGCTGCGGCCCCGGCGGCAGATCCTGCTGCAGCGCCGCATCCTCCAGCAGCGGCTCCAGCGGATCGGGAATCGACCGGCCGCGAACCTCAGCCCCCGCGTAGCCGGTGATCGCCTCGGCAGCGCGATTCCAGAACACCACCGCGCCATCTTCATCAAGCAGAGCAATACCATCCGGCCGGCTGTCCAGCGCCGCTTCCAGCAATTTCACACGATCCGCCATCGCACTTTGCCCCTCACCGAATCAATCGGCGCAAGAGAGCGTAACTTCATGCGATTAAGCGGAAATAAGGAATTTCAAATGTGGAAATGCGGAGGCGCACTCACGCAGCAATTGAATTGGGGACGAGTCTACTTGGGCCGGAGGGAGCAGAGGCCTTCAGGCCTCTGAACTGAGAGAGAAAAACAGCGTGGGCTTTATTGAATCCTGCATAAGTAATGTCCTATTTGAGACGCAAAGAAAGAGGACTGTGGCGGATAAAAGAACGCAGCAAGTCTTCGTTGTTTTGCAAGGAGCGGGTTGTACGGCGGGTCACGTCGGCCAG